>Ga0180430_10000726_pt1 | contig 34898 bp, 27 predicted proteins | sample SS_ome_9_FD_132999 | JGI IMG/M metagenome (GOLD analysis project Ga0180430, IMG submission 132999) | Hypersaline lake sediment archaeal communities from the Salton Sea, California, USA - SS_1_S_2 metaG | ecosystem: Environmental > Aquatic > Non-marine Saline and Alkaline > Hypersaline >... | reverse complement strand
TCAATTGTGTCTGAGGATATTTAGCACAGGGAGTCCTTATTTGCCAGAAATGGCTAATTTACTCTATGCCATTTACAATGAGGGATATACATCGATGTACAGTCCACCAGCCCCGCGATTCTGCATCCGGTAGTATCCGCAGGCTGCAATCATAGCCGCGTTATCGGTACACAGGACTGGGTCCGGAATGAGGACTTCCACCGGTGAGGCTTCTATCAGCCGCCTGCGCAAAAAACGGTTCGAGGCGACACCACCCACCAGCAAAACATGATTCACACGGTGTTTTTTGGCCACAGCCACGGTCTTCCTGACCAGCACGTTGACCAGCGCCGACTGGAAAGATGCCGCCGCATCCTCCGCCGATGTTATTTCGCCGCCATCAACCAGCCTCATGAGCGCCGTTTTCAGGCCACTGAAGCTGAAGTCGTTGGTGCCCTTCAGCCAGGCACGCGGTAAATTCAGCGTGTCGCTGCCGTTTGTCGCCGCATGCTCGATGGCCGGACCACCGGGGTAGCCCAGTTCTAGAATACGGGCCGCCTTATCGAAGGCCTCTCCTGCTGCATCATCTGTGGTGCCTCCGATCATTTTGAGGTCGGTCGGCGAGCAACAGTCGTAGAGATTTGTGTGACCTCCACTCACAACAAACCCAACGCACGGGTAGACATCGCCCGATCGCCCCAGGCCACAAGCATAGATGTGCGCGTCGATGTGATTCACTGTGACGAGCGGAATATTGAGACTCATGGCGAGAGTTTTCGCAGCCGTCAGGCCAACCAGTAAAGACCCAACCAGTCCAGGCTCTGACGTGACGGCGACTGCTGACAGATCCGACGGAGACACTTTTGCCTGCGTCAACGCCGACTTAATTGTGGGCAAAATTCGTCCGACATGGGCGCGCGACGCGATCTCCGGCACGACGCCTCCAAATTCTGCATGCAGTTCCTGCTGGGATGCGATCACGCTGGACAGAATCTGTCCGTTGTCAGCAATGACAGCAGCGGCAGTTTCATCACAGGAAGACTCAATCGCCAGAAGGCATGGACGGCGCACGTGGAACCTCACAGCAGTGGCAGGAAGCGGGGCAATTTGGCAAACACAACCATAGTGGTCAAGCAAATGAACTGAACATGCTCCCCCCCCGTGCGATATTGAAGGTGAAGCGGCGATAAGCTGGACACTTCAGGATCCCAACGGTAGTTTCTAGGCCGTGATTTTCTTGCTTTTGCAGTGTCTGAACAGGTGACGTGGGGCTTGCGGATGAATATTGCACAGTTGACGCTTGATGGGATCGAACAGTTTGGCGAATACGAATCGTGGAACTTCCTGGGGCAATGGCACACCAATGTTCAGATCAAGGACGGCGGATGCCGGCTGGCAACCGTACTGGCTGAACGCGGTGTGAAACCTGGGGACCGCGTCGTTGTGATGATGATGTCCTGCATGGAAGTCCCTCAGGCATTCCACGCGATTGCGAGGCTGGGAGCGGTGGCCGTTCCCATCATGCCCCAGCTGATTCCCCGAGAGATCAGGTACATCGTCGAGAATTCGGGTGCCGAGACAGTCCTGACATCTCCTGTACTCACCCCAAATGTTGCTGCCGCCGTCGAGGGAATCGAAGGCTTCCGGCAGATCCTCGTGTTTGGAGAATCAGATGTTGCCGGAGCGGAAGATATTTCGTCGGCTACTGCATCTGCCGCGACCTACGAAGGGATGCATGACACAGACGAAGACGACCTGGCAGTCATCATCTACACGTCAGGGACCACGGGCCATCCCAAGGGAGTCATGCTGACTCATGGTAACCTCACGAAGAACATCCAGGCGACGGCCACAATCCTCGATGGCAAGCCGATGGAGCGTTCGTTGATGGTGCTGCCCATGAGCCACGTCTATGGCATGATGCTGATGAACATCAGCGTCGTTCTTGGAGGCCAGACAATCCTGCTTCCGGTGTTTGATCCGGAGAAAGTGCTGCAGGCCATTGAAGAGTTCGAAATCGAACGCTGTTCACTTGTGCCCGCAATGCTGGTCGCCTTGATTCATCACCCGGCGCGTGAAAAGTACGACGTGTCCAGTCTCAGGTATGTCACGGCTGGCTCTGCTCCGTTGACCGAAGAAGTCCGCTGCGGATTCAGCCAACTCTTCGACTGCCGTGTGACGGATGGTTACGGTCAGTCCGAAGCAACCTGCGTTGTTTCCGGATACTCACTCGATACAGATCCTGTTCCGGGATCAGCTGGTCCTCCGATTCCCGGTGTCGAGCTTTGCGTGCAGGACGACGACAACCAGCAGCTGCCCGAGAGGGCAACTGGTGAGATCTGCGTTCGAGGTCCGAACGTGATGAAGGGGTACTGGAAGAACCCGGAAGCGACCGCTGCAACCGTTATCGATGGCTGGCTCCATTCCGGTGATATCGGACACATCGACGAGAACGGATTCGTCTACATCACCGATCGCAAGAAAGACATGATTATCAAGGGCGGAGAAAACATCTCTCCACGAGAGATCGAAGAGGCAATCGTGAAGATGCCTGAAGTAGCAGAAGTCTCCGTCTACGGCGTGCCGGACGAAAAGTTTCAGGAAGAAATTGCGGCAACTGTCGTTCGCATGCCGGAAACAAACGTCACGGAAGATCAGATTCGTGAGGCCGCCGCCAGCTACGTCACGAAGTTCAAGATTCCGAAGTACGTCACCTTCACCGATGCACTACCTCGCAACTCCAACGGCAAGATTCTCAAGCGAACGCTCCGCGATCAATGGCAGGAATCGGTCGAGGGTGTCTCTGCCGGAACATAGCACTGGTGCCTCGTAAAATGGCCATTCCAACGCGGCAGGATCTGCCTCCCGTGCGAAAGTCGCATGTAGCCAATAGCGTTCTACGCAGCAGGCGGCGTCTGATAAGACGGGGCTGACACATCTTCACACAACGGACCACTGGCAGGTTTTCCCCTTTGGGGAGAGTTCAGGTGAAGTGACATCATGGCAAATCGTCGAATAGTCCTTGCTGCACGCCCCGAAGGGGTGCCGAAACACTCAGATTTCAAGATCGAAGAAGCCCCTGTTCCAGAAGCCTCGGAAGGTCAACTTGTCGTCAAAGGTGAGTTTCCTTCAGTGGATCCATATATGCGCGGTCGCATGACGGAATAGAAAATGCACCTTTGGCATTCATGGAGATGCTGAATGGTGCCAACATTGAGAAGCAACTGGTGCGAATATGCCCCGAATAGTCCTTGACCCTGCCGACGTACGGCAACTTTCTGCGACATACACCACGACGATCCCCGAAGACTATCTCGATTCAATGGGACACATGAATGTCATGTGGTACACCCACCTGTTTTCGATGGGGTTCGTTGGGATGATGAAACGTATCGGTTTGGCGGACATCTTCGAGAATGATGAGGACGGAGGCTCCTTTGCTCTGGAAACACATATCCGCTACCTGTCCGAAGTGCGAGTGGGACATACGATCAACGTTCATCCTCGGATGATCTCGCGATCCGAAAAGCGGTTTCATTTTCTGTACTTCATGACGAATGACGACAAGCAGGACGTTTCCGCGACCTATGAAACGGTTGGAACCTACGTCAGCCTGAAACAACGCCGCACAGCTCCGTTACCGAAGGAGGTAACCGGCAAGATGGATCGGCTTATCGCTGAAAGTGAATCGTTGTCCTGGGAAGCACCAGTGTGTGGCATCATGTCCGCATGAGTTCGTGAGTGCTGTTTGTTCAAATCTGAGTCCTGGCTGCGGGAAGACACACGATGCAAAACGAACCCTTCAACCTTGTCGAGATCCTTGAGCATGCGGCTCGGTTCCATCCTCAGGTGTCGATAGTCACTCGACAGGTCGACGACGGCAGTATTCACCGTTCGAACTACCGTGAAGCGGCCGATCGAGCCCGTCAACTGGCGAATGCGCTGGTCGGTCTGGGAGTCGAAGTCGGGGACCGCATCGGCACGATGGCTTGGAATACACAACGGCATCTTGAAGCGTGGTATGCGATTTCCGGACAGGGCGCCATTTGCCATACGATCAACCCTCGGCTGTTTGAAGAGCAGATCGAATACATCATCAATCACGCAGAAGACCGGATCCTGATGGTCGACGCACCGTTTGTGCCACTGCTGGAAAAGCTGCAGGACCGTCTTCTTTCGGTTGAACGTTACATTGTCTTGACTGATTCCAAGCACATGCCGGAAACGAATCTCAGGAACGCAGTCGACTACGAGACACTGATTGCGGATGAATCGACAGAGTTCGACTGGCCCGTCCTTCCCCATGAAGCACCCGCCGGTTTGTGCTACACATCAGGGACGACCGGCAACCCGAAAGGCGTGCAGTACACACATCGTTCGAACCTGCTGCACGCGTATGCTGTAAGTGGAACCGATGCGGCGGGAATCAGTGCGCGTGAAACTGTGTTGATGGTTGTCCCCATGTTTCATGCCAATAGTTGGGGACTGGCTTACGCGTGCCCGATGGCCGGAGCAGAACTCGTTCTGCCTGGAGCCCAACTGGATGGAGCGAGTGTTTACGAACTTCTGGACTCGGAAAGGATCACCTTCTCAGCGGCGGTGCCCACCGTATGGAACATGCTGCTGGCTCATATGAGGGAACATAGTCTTAAGCTGCCATACCTTCAGGAAGTCCTCATCGGTGGTTCAGCGGTACCTCGGCATCTGATTGAAACCTTCGACAACGACTACGGGGTCACCATCGTGCATGCGTGGGGCATGACGGAACTCAGTCCGCTGGGAACAACCTGTCGACTCAAGGCAAGCATGACAGACTGGCCGTATGAAAAGCAGGTCGAAGTCCGATTGAAACAGGGAACGCCGATCTTTGGCTGTACCACCAAAATCGTGGATGACGACGGCGTAGAATTACCGCACGACGGAAAAGCGTTTGGTCGACTACTCGTCAAAGGCCCATGGGTTGTGAAACGGTACTACCGCGATGACAAGGACGCCGTTGACAATCAGGGATGGTTTGATACCGGCGACATCGCAACGATCGATGAACACGGCTATGTACAGATCACCGATCGGGCCAAAGACCTCATCAAGTCCGGAGGCGAATGGATCAGCTCAGTCGATCTGGAAAACGAAGCGATGGGCCACGACGATGTTTCTCTGGCAGCCGTCATTGGAGTCGCTCATCCGAAGTGGGAGGAACGACCACTTCTGGTCGTGAAAGCCGCCGAAGGCAGCACCGTCAGCAAGGACGACATGTTGGAGTACCTTCGCGACAAAGTCGCCAAATGGTGGCTCCCGGATGACGTGGTCTTTGTCGACGACATCCCGATGACCGCCACCGGAAAGATCAGCAAACTCCGCCTGCGCGAACAACTGGCTGACTATTCCCTGCCGGGGACGTAGGTCAGTCTTAGCCAACCGCGTACGTGTTCGCATTGGTGACAGCCAGTCCCTTATCCACAAGGAATTCAAGGTGTGCCTGGGCTTCCGCGCATCCCAGTACAACATGCATGTCGCGGAGGTCTCCAAACAGATTCTGCGCGATTGAATAGACGGTTTGGGGTCCCTTCCTATTCAGGATATCAGTCACCTGATCCAGGCGTTCCTCATGGTGACACTGCAGCTGCCGGCTGCGTTCGGCAAGCGTCGAAAACGGGTCGCCGTGGCCAGGGAAGACCTCGTCGATCTCAGATGCGATCTCACGGCAGAGCCGAAGTGAAGTCAGGAAGTCTGCCAGAAGTCCGCTGTGGGTGAGGTCTCCGCCTCCAATATTCGGAGAAATGTCCGGCAGGATATGGTCTCCGGAAAACAGTTTGCTTCCATATTTCAGACAAATGGATCCCTTCGTATGCCCTGGAGTATGGATCACTTCCAGAACTGCACCGCCCAGATCAATTGAGTCGCCTCCGGAAACCGGTGTTGGGTGAGCCGATTCAATGGCCCACGAAATACCGGTCGCTGTATCCGGTGATGGCCTTGCAGCATCCGGAACACCCCATGTCGGGAGTCGATCACGAATCACGCTGTGCCAGCGGTGCCCTTCAGGGTCAACGTCCGAAATCGCTACTGCCTCAGATTTGTGTACGAGAATCTCAGCACTCGATTCCTGCTGGATCCACCATGCGCTGCCGATGTGATCGATATGTTTGTGTGTCAGTACAATACGGCCGATGTCGGCCACTGAGACATCGTGATCAGTCAACGCCTGTCGCAGTTCGCTCTGAGCGCGTTCTGTTGCAATCCCCGTGTCGATGACAGTGACAGGGTCGGAATGGATGACATAAACCCGGTTACGTCCTTCGAAGAAGGGGTTCGGAATCCGAAGCACTGTCACCGGATATGGGACGTCACCTGACATAGCGTCTTGATGTTTGGAGGGGGGGGCTTTTTCGCTCAGCTGATCCAGTGGAGCAGAAGCCCGTGTTTGAGCAGCAAGATACGGTACGCGAAATGAGAACCGGTGAGCAACCAACTATGAAGCAATCCACCGTATCGTTGTCGCCTAAACTACGGCGCAGACGCAGCGGCGGACGCCGTCACGGCTTCATTGCTGGATTTGGAATCGTCAGTAATTTGGCTGAAGTGTTGCACTACATATCGGTCGTAGTCTTCCGTCGCGCTGGCTCGCGCCATGTTGTGCTTTGCACGAGGGACCAGCCATAACAGTTCCGGTCCGCCAAACAGCTCGGCAAGTGAGCCGGCAACGGTCGGTGACACATAGGAATCGCGTTTACCTGAGATCAGACGGACCTTCGTGTCATCCAGGTGCTGCACCTCGTTCTCAAGATGAACATACCGACAAAGACGCTGAGATTCGCTCAGCCGCATTGCCCGACGCAGCGTTCGATCAATGTGCCATTGGGGAAGGACTCGAAAGAACCACTCGGGAATGATGTAGCGCCCAAAACGCTGCACGAAATGCTTCGTCATTGCCATCGTGCCAAATGCACTGTCAGCAAGTACGGCTCGAATCCGTGGATACCGACAGCCGGCCGCGAGAGCAGCTACGCCACCCCGACTCACTCCAAAAATCCCAATTGGCAGATTGCTGAGCTGTTTATCAGTTTCGATGAACTCCAGAACGCCGGCAAGGTCGTTCATCTCCCATTCCGTCGTCCAGTGGATGGGAGTGTAACCATCCATGCAATCGCTGGCCCCTTGATTCCGGAAATCAAAGCTAACGACCGAGAACCCCTGAGCCAGCAGGCCGTGGCAGTAATGTGCTGCCATCCAGTGGTTGCCATTGAGTTCCGGGCAGAAGATCACGATCGCTCTCGGTGGCTCGCCCGACAGCGGTGGATGGATACTTCCAGTCAGTGTGAGTCCGTCAGCAGTGGGAATGCGGACGAGTCGAGCATCTGAGGACTCTTCTGCTGGAACAACACCAAAAGGCGGAACATTCTCAAACACCTCTCGAATCCGCTTTGTCACATAGCGATGGAAGAGGTAGTCAGTGACGACTCCGACGACGATCAGAATGGCAATGAGATAGACGTAAGCTGCCACCTGAAGAGCTCCGGAGGTACACTAAGTCCGCGTGAACGAGGTCCGACCACACATCCTGCCGTGTCGAACTGCGGTGGTCAAACAAAAGATCAGACTGCAAAGGCTGAAACAATGAGCGACACGTTCTGACCGCCAAAACCGAAACTATTGGAAAGAGCGGCCTGAACTGGGGCCTCACGTGCTTCATTCGGAATGTAGTCGAGATCACATTCCGGATCGGGGGTTTCGTAGTTGATTGTCGGCGGCAGGACACCGTCTCGGATAGCCAGCAAACAGGTGATCGCTTCAACGGCTCCCGCTGAAGCGATCAGGTGCCCCATCATGCTCTTGATGCTTGAAACCGGCACTGTGCGCGAGTGTTCGCCGAGACCACCCTTAATCGCCATGGTCTCTACCCGGTCATTAACCTTGGTGCTGGTTCCATGCGCGTTTACATAGTCGATTTCCTCCGGGTTGATCTCGGCATCATCCAGTGCCATTCTGATACAGCTGATCGCGCCGCGGCCTTCGGGATGAATGTCGGTAATTCGGAACGCATCCGCCGACGAGCCATAACCTTTGATCTCACCGTAGATTTGCGCGCCTCTGGCTTTCGCGTGTTCCAGTTCCTCAAGAATCACCATTCCTGATCCTTCACCAAGAACGAATCCATTGCGTGTCAGGTCAAACGGACGCGAAGCTGTCGTGGGACTGTCGTTGCGCTCGGACAGCGCGGTCAGCAGATTGAATCCAGTCAGGCCGAACGGATGAATCATGCTGTGAGCTCCGCCGGACAGCATGGCGTTCGCATCCCCACGACGAATAATTTCTGTTGCCTCTCCAATCGCCTGACTGGATGCAGCACACGCCGTCAGGCAGTTGAGATTCGGACCTTGTGCGTTGAACAGGCTCGCCAAGTGTGCGGCTGCCATGTTGGGTTCCAGTTCGATTTCGAACTGGGGGTTCATCCTTGCCAGGAAATCATGAGTGAACTTCTCCTGGTTGACGACGCCATCTTCCTGTGAATCCGCCACCAGATTCATGAACTGCATGAAGTCCTGCTGGCCTTCTCCAGCGCCCAGATAGACACCAAACTGAGCCGGATCAAAAGCGGGATCCGACGTCAGGCCTGAATCCTTGATTGCCTGAGTCGCTGCACCGATCGCAAATCGGATATTACGACCAGCGTCGGCGAATCGACTCGTGTCTTCTACGTAATCGCTCAGGTCATAGTCTCGAACTTCCGCAGCAAACCGAGTGGGGAAATTGGAAGCGTCAAAGTAAGTGATGTCCCGGACGCCCGACTTTCCCTCCCGGAGCGCGTCCCACATCTCGTCAACAGAATTCCCGAGGGGAGTAATGCAGCCGATGCCGGTCACAACAACGCGACGTTTCATTGTTTCTCTCCGTCTACCACGCCGTTCATCCAGAGCTGAACCACTGCCAACTCACTTCCTGTCCAGGATTTCCATCAGATTCAACTGGGAAACGAAGCTCTTCTGATCAATCCGACTGAGCTGAGGATCATCCGACGTAAGATGCACGAACATGATCTCACAGTCAGCTACGAGTCGATCGCCTGCAGTGGCCTGAACCGTGACGGTTCCACCCTCTTCGCGAACTTCGTTCAGCGTAGCTGAATAGGTAAGCTGGTCACCGGGGACTGCCGAACTATGAAAGTCGACTCGAGGAATCTTCGCCAGAATGACATTGTATTTGAAGTCGTTAACTTCGCCGAGAAGAATGCCACCAGTCTGTGCCATTCCTTCGATCATCAATGAGCCTGGCATGACCGGGAAACCGGGAAAATGATCATGCAGATGTTCCTCAGCCAGCGAGACATTCTTGATTGCCTTCGCATGACTACCGGATTCAAACTCAATGAAGCGATCGACCCAGTACCACCGCATTGTTTTTTCCCGCCGAGATCTCTTTCGGATGCAAGTTCCGCCCCGCAGTGCTGTTAAAGATTCGACTCCAGCAGACTGATGCCGCTGGAGTCAGACACGCAATAACAGAATGCACCACAGGCTCGGAGTCTGATCTACGACAGTCGCGTCGCTATGTAACTGCAGATCATGTTGACCGTAAACAGGTTTGGAATTTCAGATACCTTTGGATCTGCCGCGAATGCATCAATGTCGGCATGAGGCATCTTCTCGCGGAGCTGTTCAATTCCGGCTGCCGTGACCTTTTCGTCCTCGACGAAGCCGGAATCGGCTGCAGCCAGGTTCTCCGGGAACAAATCGCCACGAGGAATCTTGATGTCGAATTCCTTTTCCAGCCGGAACACGATGTCGAGAAAATCAATTGACTCTGCGCCCAGATCACCGATCAACGTTGCTTCCTGCGTTACCTCGTCGTCATCCAGTCCGAGGGCGTCAATCAGCGTGTCGCGGACTTTATCGTAAACTTCTTCGCTCGAAGGCATTGCACTGCTTCTCCTGTTTTACTCACAATTGAGTCGCACCGATGTCCTGACCGGTGCCGACGTTATCAGCACTCCATTGTGCCGTCGGGTTATGTACCTGATTTTGATTCAGTCCGAACATACTGCAGAGACTCGAAGACATCTGCTGCCGGATCACTGTTTCACGTGGCCGGAATTGTAGAAACACCGCTACGCGATTGCGACCTTAGTCGGTTACCCAGTTTCCCAACAACACCTGAACTTCGCGATGATGCTCCTTGTGCCTGAATTCTCAGGATCTCGAACTTCACCGGGTGCAAATTCTGCCGATCAGATCCCCCCCAGCGTCAATCCGCCGTCGACGGTCAACGTTTGACCGGTGATATAAGACGACTGCTCCTGAGCGAGAAAAAGTACAGCATTTGCAATATCGGCGGGAGTCCCCAGTCGCCGAACTGGAATCTTCTTCTTGATCTCGCTGCCAGCCGCACTCACGACTGCTTCAGTCATGTCAGTTTCGATGAAGCCCGGAGCAACTGCATTCGCCGTGATTCCGCGGCGCGCGAGCTCGGTGGCAATACACCGTGTGAACCCTTCCACTCCACCTTTACTGGCCGCGTAGTTGGCCTGTCCAGGATTTGCCACCGACGCGGCAACGCTCGACATGTTGATGATTCGGCCATATCGCTGCGACATCATCTGACGCGTCACTGCCTGACAGAAGTTGTAGACGCTCGTCAGGTTGGTGGAAATCACCGCCTCCCATGCATCGGGTTCCATCATCGCCAGCAGACCGTCTCGAATGATCCCCGCATTGTTGACGACGATGTCGACGCTCCCCCATGACTCAACAAGATCCTCAATAATCCTGTCTGCATCCTCCTTGGACTTCACATCCGCCTGTATGGCTCGGCATTCGCCCCCCGCAGCCTCGACCGCTGCCACCACTTCGTTCGCAGCCTCTGCGTTGGAGTTGTACACGAAAGCCACTTTGGCTCCGTCGTTTGCCAGTGCCCCCACAACAGCTCGGCCGATTCCACGGCTTCCACCAGTGACCAGGGCCACACGTCCTTCAAGGCTCATCTGTAATCTTCTTGTTGCTTAATGGTACTTGCTGGGAATTCGATAATGACCGGATGTCGGGTGTGCGACTAGTTTGCTGGCGAATGGATCTGGGCGTAGAGATCCTTCATCGCTCGAATCAGAGCTTCGTCCTTCTCCGCATTCTCGGCACGTTGTTCTGCCAGATTCTGTTTTGACAGTACAATCTTCGCGCTGACAGCGGATTCACCATCGACCGTCCCGGTCGCAGAAAAAGAAACCTGCGTCTCCTCATTCTTCCGCAATTTTGCAGTGACATGCAGTGTTTGACCCGGTTTCAGGAAGCTGTTGAATTTGACGGCCTTCGCCTGCTTGAGCAGCAGTGAGCTGAAACAAAAATTGTCCGTTGCTCGGGACAACCATGCGCACGACTGCACCATCGCCTCCACCATCAGCACGCCTGGCAGTACGGAAAATCCGGGAAAGTGATCCTGGAGATACTCTTCTGCCAGGGAGACGTTCTTCGTTGTCGAAATTGACTCGCCAGGCACCAAGCCGGTGATTCGGTCAACGAGGCAAAACTTCATCGTTTGCTACTGCTTCTGGCTTCAGTTGGATCCTGCGTCGCTTTCCCGATCACTGCGAGAGACCTCCGGGATTCACAGCGGACGTGCGTCATGGCACGGAACTATATCGGTCGGCTGTGAAACTGACAACGGCCAGACGAATACCGAAGGAACCAATCCTGTATGCGAGATTGAACGTTCAGCGGTATCCGCAGCACAGCTGATACTGGGAGGAACCTGCGACACGACCGCACTCTGGATCAGCAAATCAACCCTTGATTCAGCTGCTTCCAGGTCCTACGCCTACAATGTGGCAAAGCGACGGGCTCTCGGTTACTCGCAGGCGGCTACTTTATCGAGGCTGGCAGAATTGGCAAATTTCTGAAGAAAAACAGCGGCAGTCTTTCCCAGGCCCCTTCAGCATCAATAAAAGACTCTCCCTCAATATTCCCCTGAAACGCCCAGAAGGCCTTGTGTTGTCTACGTTGTGCAAACGTGTCTCTTTGGCCATTTTTGTTTGTCGTTGTAAACAACCTGTGTTATGTTTCCTCGGGTGGACCAGGTTTCGGGCTGCCCGCCATGCGATTCAGCTTATCGGGGATCGAAAAAGGGGTTTGGTTCACTTTTCACAGTGACCGACGCGAAACATGCAACTTGCGGACAGCAAATTGCGAACCTGTAATCCGGAGATGTTCTTCGGAGGGTTATCTTATTTTTTGAATCAATCGATTCGAGAAGGAGTTAGTAAGACATGCGATTTGTCTTGTCACTCGCATTAGCAGTCCTGATGACTGCATCTGCACAAGCTGGTAGCTGCTTCGGCAGCAAAGCAAGCTCGTGCTGCTCTGCTCCGTGTGCCACCAGCTGCGACCCTTGTGGCGCCAGCTCATGTGGCTCAGGTTGCGGTGTAGCTACAAGCTGCGGCACGTCATGTGGAACCTGGGAAACAGTCGAAAAGACTGTCATGGTTCCTCAGATGGTTACAGAAACGCGAACTGTAACTGTCAATGTTCCTCACACCGAGGAACGAACCGGAACTCGCACGGTTTGCAAAACTGTCTGTGAAGACGTCGAGCAGACTTACACCGTGATGGTTCCACACACAGAAGAACGATCCGGTACTTGTACGGTTTGCAAAACTGTCTGTGAAGACGTTGAGCAGACCTACACCGTGATGGTTCCACACACAGAAGAACGATCTGGTACTCGTACGGTTTGCAAAACTGTCTGTGAAGACGTTGAGCAGACTTACACCGTGATGGTTCCACACACGGAAGAACGATCTGGTACTCGTACGGTTTGCAAAACTGTCTGTGAAGACGTTGAGCAGACTTACACGGTCTGTGTTCCCGTCACAGAAGAACGAACCGGAACTCGAAAAGTCTGCCAGTCAGTTCCTGTGACCAAGACTCGTACTGTCTGCAAGGACGAAGGTCACTGGGAAGAACAGGCTTGTGGCGGATGCAGCAGCTGTGCTCCTGCACCAGCTTGCGGCAGCTGCTGCAATTCAGCTCCTGCCTGCGGTAGCTGTGACAGTGGCTGCGGATCTTCTTGTGGCAGCTGTGGTTCTGCTCCAGCTTGCGGCAGCTGTGCTCCTGCTCCTGTTTGTGCAACTCGCAAAGTCTGGGTTCCAAACATCGTTCAGACTGAAGTTGAGTACACCTGCTACGAGCAGCAGATGGTTGAAGAGCCTTACACCTACAACGTGACGACCTACCAGAAGGAAGAGCGAACACGTACGGTTAAGGTTGCACGTCAGGTTCAGGAAGAAGTTCCTTACACCTACCACGTCACTGTCTGCAAGCCAGAACAGCGAACACGTACGGTTAAGGTTGCACGTCAGGTTCAGGAAGAAGTTCCTTACACCTATCACGTCACTGTCTGTGCTACTGAAGAGCGAACACGCACAGTCAAGGTTGCACGTCAGGTTCAGGAAGAAGTTCCTTACACCTATCACGTAACCGTCTGCACTCCAGAAGAACGAACACGCACGGTTAAGGTTGCACGTCAGGTTCAGGAAGAAGTTCCTTACACCTATCACGTAACCGTCTGCAAGCAGGAACAGCGTGAAGTTCAGGTTCAGGTTTGCCAAATGGTTGAGCAAACTGTCACTCAGCAGGTTTACCGACCTGCGTGTGCTGCTCCTGCATGTGGCAGCAGCTGTGGCGGATGTGCCCCAGCCGCTTCTTGCTGCGACAGCTGCGAAAGCAGCAGCTGTGGCGGTGGATGCCTCTAAGAAGCGTCCATGACTCGCTTCGCTATCACGAAGCGTCATGAACAGAAACGCTGCACCCCGGCAGGTCTTCCTGCCGGGGTGTTTTCGTTGAATGCGGGTACTGCCTGCTATGGCTGAGCCACGTCACCTGCGAACTGCACTCTATGGAGTGTCGTCTGGTGCAACTGGTGGCGGCGGGAAGTCGCTGGCTTCAGGAACTGGCGGAATGCTGCTGGAAGGTGGGACAATAACCCGGCGTTCAATTGTTCCGGTTGGCCCCGGCGACACGAACTCAGCAGGCTCTGTATGAAGATGCGGATTGGGCCTCGCGTGAGTTCGTTCCGCCGAGTGGATACGAGCATCACTGTAGGCTTCGGCAGTCCACTGGCCTTCTCCCAGAAAGACACCGTTATATTCCAGCAAAGATCCAGTCGCGAGGTTCAGGTCAACGAGTGCTTTGTTGTAGTTGACTACCTGCTCGTAGTAGGAACTCTCGGCCTGAGCCACACTCGCCTGTGCTCGCAGAACAAGGTCAAGAGTTAACGTGCCGAAATCCTTCTTAATGTTCAGCTTCTCAACGCGATCCTTGGCGGCCAGCATTCGCTTGTGGTTTGACTGAGCTACTGCGAATGCTGATGTCACATCCTGAATGGCAATCGCAATTTCGTGTGCAATATCCTTTTCCTGAGCGGCCAGCACAGCTGTATCTTTCCTAAGCTGTAGCTCGAGATTGCGAACCTGGCTGCGCTGGCTGCGGTAGCCAATCGGCACAGTGACCTCGACACCGGCTGTCCAGGTTTCCAGTCCGGCGTCAACCAGGGATCCGGATGCGGTCCCAATCGGCAGGCCCGTGGCCGGGTTGATTGAATTTGTCCCAAGGAGCCGATCGCCAAACGCATTGATGTCGTAGCTGCCGACTGCATTCATTGTGGGACGCACCAGACTCTGAGCTGCCTTCAACTGGAGCTGCAGACTCTTGATTCTCATCTTCTGTGCTCGCAGTTCCGTTCGTTGACTGAGTCCCTGTCGCAGGGAGAGCTCCCAGTCGGGAATGTATTCCGAAACGGTTGGTGCGTCGGCGGGCCGAAGAACCCGGCCATCGTTCACTGGCAGACCGATGAGTCGCCTCAGGTTGGCTTCAGCGCGGTACAGGGCGTTGAGAACCTGTTCCACCTGTGCCTTGGTCTCATACAGGCGGTCCTGTGCCTGCAGTTCTTCGGCGGGATCAAGGAGACCGATGTCATTCTTGTCGCGTGCTTCACGCCACGATCGCCGTGCGCTCCGATGGGCGACGACAGCCGTGTCAAACGTACGGTAGGCGAGGTAGAGATCCCAATAGGCATTTTCGATGTCTCGAACAGACCCCCGAACAGATTGTTCAAACGCAGCAACCGAGATATCGCTGTTGATCCGCGAAATCACGACGCCCTGCCCGACACCCGTAATCGCCCCGAAGGCCGGATTGGTCGGGCCGGCAATTCGAGTAAACTCAACGCCGCTGCCGGCAAGCAAAGGCTGACGAACCGCGAGGCCAATGCTGCCGGTGTACGCTGATGGGAACGGCACACCAGTTGGCGTTCCCAGATAGTTCCAGTTGTTTGATAACTCTACGGTTCCCCCCGTCGCAAACTGTTTGCTCAGGCCGGACGTGAACGTTCCTGTTTCGCGAGGAATCAGAGTCGCTGTACTTCGTCCCCACAAAGCGGATGTAGTGAACTGCGTGTCGAACCGTGACAAGGCTGCCTCAACCCCGAGGCCTCCACCGAACAGAACTCCGGATTCCTGAATCGCGGGGTCATAAATGGAGGAAACGCCCCGAGGATTGTTGAGGACAGGTGAAGCTCCAACGCCCCCAACAGCGCTCGTCTGCACAATTTCGTTGTTCGACAGGGCCATCCGAATCACTTCATGCAGAGTGATTTCGTGGATCTCTTCCTCGTTGCGGCGCAGCAGATTTCGAGGTTCGAGGGTCGTCTGGACGATCGGGTTGGTCTCATTGTCCAGACAAACATGAGAGACCTCTGTGGCGTGCCCCTTGTAGTATGACAGGCGACCATCATCCTCATCGTCGCACCACGAGAGTTCTGACAGTTCCTTCTTCGGTCTCGCCGAACAACCGGAGATGAAAGGAGCAACAGCAATCGCAAGGCCACAGACGGCAACGCCGGTTAGCCTCCGCGGACGGTCTAAGCAGAATCCAGTCAGACGAAGGCAGGAATCGCTGCCTGGATCGCATTCAGAAACGGCACGGTTGCTCAGGAAGCTGAACGCATTCCAGTACCGGACCAGCCGACGGACGCGCTTCGTGAAGCGCTTCGTCAGACCAGAGTTACTGCGATCCCAATGAAACAGCATTTGACGTCCCTGTCATTGCAGTTCTGTAATCCGACGGAAAACAGATATCGGATGACTCGCTACTCGATGTCACCAGATAGTTCTACGCAATCGTTACAGCCGACCAGACCGGAACTCATTTCCATCACAAATGCGCACGGGCATTTAGTCGGCAGTGGACGTATCGGCGGACCCCGTACTCGGACTTGAAGGCTCCATGCCGGGGGCATACTCCGTGTAGGGCATACCAAATTTCTTCTTCAAAAACACAACCTCACCAGCATCGTTGCCCTCAACAATATGACCGGCAAACTGGAGTGCATATCCCAGAATGAAACAGAGAACGGGATAATACCATTCAAGTCCTGCAACGATTGTCCACGGAGTCCCTGCAAAAGTCAGCGGGACACCGATGAGATGCAGGGCCTGATTCACTCTGTTGGTATGACGAGGAAGATAGTTGCTGAGAAAACGTCGAATCATGCGTGTGCCTTCTGTCAGTCGAGGTCGCTGTCATCCGGGTCTGTGAATGTTTCCAGCGACGTTTCATTGGCAACACTGCGAGGAGGTCGTCGAAAGACAGCGACAACATCTTCGACCGGAACAACGTACAACAGATTGTCCGGTTCGAAGTCGACAGGAATTGCATTTCCCGGATTGAACAGAACCTTGTCGTATTTCCGTATCGGAAAATCCTCGTCTCGGTCAATCTGCACACTGATTTCAACAACGCGGCCGGTGATCGTAGGGATCTCCGAAGTGTCCGGCAGCACAATGCCCCCGCGGGTTTCCTGCCGAGATTCGTCCTTTCGAATCAGTATTCTGTGTCCCAGAGGTTCAACGTATTCACTCACTGATTGTTTCCCGGATTATCAGAATCGGCGGGTTGCGCCGGACAAGAGTGTGTGTGGATGGGTGACGATTGATACTTGAGACGGCGAGGGGACGTACACTTTCGAGCCAATTGCAGTTTAGGAGGCCCGTTGTGTCATCGCATCTGTTTATTCGCTGAATCCGAGTCCTGAAGCGGACTCAGCTGTCGCGGAGGTGTCATCAGAACGTGCCTGCTGTCTGCGGAGAACCGACTGCTGTATGCGAGCTCCGAGCGGACCGGCCAGCAGGGCGGGCAGGAAAATGATATCCGATACCAGGGCTGCACAGATCAAAGCTGACAGCATCCAGCCAAATCGGCTGATGAGCAGCAGTTCTGCCGGCAGCAGCGCGAGCATTCCAAGCCCGATGACGGCACTCGTCTGCCACATTGCGGGACCACATCTTTCAAGTGCACCGGAGACCGCGTCCTGAGTCGACATTCCGCGTTTAACGAGTTCCTGGAACCACGTTATCAAGTGAAGTGTGCCATCGACTGCGATGCCCAGCGCGACCGACGCAGTAATCATTGTGCCGATGTCCACTCGCAACCGAGCCCAGGAGAGCAGGCCAAACACCATGACGACGGGCATCAGATTGGGAAGCATCGTCAGGATGCCGCCTCTAAAACTCCGTAACAGAATCATCATCACGATGGCAATCAGAATGAAAGCCAGGCCGAAACTCCTGATGAGGCTTTCCAGGACGGCCTGCTGAGTTCTCAGAAAGATCGGGATGAGTCCTGTGACCACGTGACTGATACCAGGTTGTTCCACCGTCGACAGGTTTTCCCTGGCAATCGCATCTAACTCTCCTGTGAGTACTTCAAGGTCCAGATCTGACAGGATCGCGGCCTGCGCAGAGATCCGCCACAATTCGTCACCCGCTTCATTGAGTTTTGGTTCTCCGGGAAACGCGCTTTCTGTGGCCGATTCAGGCAGTGCCAGCATTGATGCGATCTCCTGAGCATCCGGACCGCCCTGATCGAGCTGCTCATAAATGCGGTCTCGCGCTTCCCTCTGACCTCTCCGAAGCCCGATTCGCTCCACACGCGATAATGACAAACTGCGGTCTTTCGGATCGCGAAGGTCAAGGAAGGATGCCAGTGACAGTGTTCCGCTGATTTCCGGATGTTGTCGGATCTTCTGCTGAAGTCTCATTACCGTACGAGCGCGATCAATGAAACTCAGGCCCGAACTTCCGGGATCCGATTCATCCTTCCGCGACTCTTTGGTGAATCGAACAATCGTATCGACGGAGATGATGCCCGACAGATTGTCTTCAAGGTAGACATAGTCCTGGAACAGGCGTGACTCCGGCGGGAAATAGCGAATGACCTTGGTTTCCGTTCGAAAGTGATTCAACCCATAGCCACAGACCGCTGTCGTAATAATGCAGGTCATCGCGACAGGATATCGGAATCTCGTCAGCAGGCGCCCCAGCCTGTTCCAAATGCGCGTATCCAGCTGCTCCGATTGCGGTGGCTTGCGACGCCAGTACAGCATCAGTGACGGCACCAGATAGAGAACCATGAAGAACGAGATGAGGCAACCAACCGCCGAGTAGATGCCGAAGTCACTGACAGGTACCAGATTGCTGACATTCAGAGACCCCAGTCCGATTGCGGTGGTTCCGCTGGCGAGGATGCATGGCAGCCATGCGGTGGAGGCAGCTTCAATCACTGAGTCATGCTCATCACTGGATGAGGCATGTTTCCAGTAGTTGGCCAGGTGGATGGCAGCCGATGTCGTGAGGACCATCAGCAGAGTTGGCATGACAACCAGAACCATATTCATACTGCCACCTGTCACCGGGACAAGCGCGACCGATGTCAGGACAGTGAGATTGGCCGCGACCTGAACCAGTATCGCCAGACGCAGGCTCTTCAGCAGGATCAGCGACAAACCAATACTGATGACAGCGGAAAAAAGAACGGGCGAACGACGAGGGAAATTCCAGATCTCGTAGGCTCTGTTCCATCCGGCTCGTTCGACCGCCTTGTTAAGTTGCGCGCCGACGACCGGCCTGCCGCCCATACGCAGATTCTCCTCCGCAACTCCCACAGCAAGACAAGCTTCGCGTATGGCAGTAAACGTCCCTTCTTCATCCTCGGCACCGACATCGGAAAGTGTCACGGTGAGTGCTGCCTGTGATCCGGCGATCAGAAATGCGTCTTCAAGCAAAGCGGTTCCGTCAGACTTCCTGAGTTCCCTCAATGCTGTGATGACTGCCGCCTTTGCCTCCGCGTCTGCGTGCATATTTGGCCAGCTCAACGACAGGTCAAACTTTGGCTGCCGTCGGATCCACGAAGTCATTTCGTCGTGCAACTTGCCAGCCGACGCGTCGCTGGCATCAAATTGAGTTGAGGGTTCCGCGAGCTGTCCGTCAATCAATCGAACATCGACTTCGTTACCAATAACAGTTCGGACAGCCTGCAGGATCTCTTTTCGAGATGAGTCATTTGATACCGCTGGCTCGGTCAGCCGCAGCCGAAGTGGTCCTGCTCCGCAAAGCAGCCCGTTGACACGGTTGATTGCCGTGTCAAAAGACACGTTACGATCCAGCATTCGTTGCAGCAGCGCTGTTGGAAGAGAGACCTTCGAAACAAATGGAGATGCGCCTTCGCGCTTTCCGTTTTCCATCATCCGCCCCTCGAGGATCTCCGCGACGGCCTCCAGGCGGGAATCCGTCAGCGTGCAGTCGTCCCATGAGAGCAGGATGCGGTCCTCTGATGGAAAATTGTGCTCGTACCAATCATGGATTTTGCGCTGGGGGTCATCATGCGGCAGCCAGTCTGCCACATCATTGTGCATGTGGATCTGACCGATTGCCCAAAAGACCGGAGGGAGGGCGAGCACCACTAACGCAATAATCCACGTGGCCATACCGTGGCCCCAGCGGTCGCGCCGTGTGAGGAGTGTTTTCTTCCCTGAATCTGTCATGCCCGCTTCAAATGCAGTTAAGGTTCTGTCTCTGCACAGCTTCAGCACGGGGCTCGCAACTGAGGAGCAGCTGAATTTCTTTTGACGTGCAACATGAGTACAGCGACCAAATTGTATCTGTGATACCCGTTGCAGTCATTCCACCAGGCAACCTTGTGTTTCGAATCCACAGGTTGGGAGATATGATGCAAGTGGTTACAGAGACTCGCGCGTCCGCGCAGAATGCGTAAGATGCGATGCCTTTGGAGGAGGGTGTTCGAGGACAGCGACCTGAGGATGCTGTTCGAAAGTGCCGGAATGAGGACCGGGCAGGGCTGCAACCGAAAGAAGACTTCATTGCGTCAACATAACACTCAAATTCAGTCAGCAACCGCTCAGCATCAGGAGGTGCCCATGGAGAGCACCGTTCAGGATGACCTGAATGCCTGTGTAAAGCGACACGATTCACATCCGAACATAATGGTGACTGGCGATTCCACTCCAGACGACTGTCATCGCACCGCGCAGGGGGCGTTGAATCGTGTCAGGCGGAGCTTAACAGGAACGACTGCGGCGGGCTGGTACCTGTCGCTTGTCATTCACTCCTGCGGATACGCCACCGCCACCGCTGTTTTCGCCTGGCTGGGTCTGTCGCTGCTGCCGGTCGAACCAACTCCCGAACTGCCTCAGATCCAGGCGTCCCTGGCTGAAGAATCGATCCTGGACGATTTGCCGGCTCTGGAAATCGTGCAGGCACCGGGTCCTGACAATGAGGGCACCTCCGAGAGCCTCGAACAACTGGCCAGTCAACTGGCCGTTTCAGACCGAGGCAACATCGATACAGTTGTGAACGATGCGAAGATCGCGGCGATGGGAAGCGAGGAGACCGAACCAACCGATCAGGGAGACACACAGTTCTTTCGCATTCCCGAATCGGGGCTCGCCGTCACCAAAGGCAGTTTTACAGCATGGACAGATCCTGCACATCCGAAGCCGGGCGACTTCTATCAGATCATCATTGAAATGCGGCTACCCGACCGGCTCACTCGCTATCGCCTCACCGATCTTTCCGGACGTGTGGTCGGCACAGACGGTTACAGCCAGCGGCTGCCTTTCGATCAAAGAAAAGCAAACGCTGCCCGCGTGACTGGTGGAGCCGAACCGGTAACGGTGAAGAGAAATACAGTCGTTGAATTACTCGGCAACAAACTACAGCTCGCCATTAAGGTCCCCGGGGCGCGACGGCTCGTGAAGGATCGAATCTTCATCAAGTCGCGTCGTCTTCGCGAAGAACAGGAAATCAAGCTCGTATTCGGAAGTACGGCCGGTTCTCCTGCGACATCTGACTCAGAGAACGACGAGTAGCCTCATTCAGGCGTGGCGCGTTTTGAGTTTCTTCGCTGCGCGCCGTGTCGCCTCCTTGCATCCAGCCGGAGCACAATTCAAAGTCTGTCGACCCCGACATTTTCCCCTTACAGTCATCGGACAGGCATGAGACTTACCACATCGTTGTTCTCCATTCTGTTTCTCACGCTGGAGTTACTTTCGACGACATTGGCCGAGACAGATCAGCCAAATATTGTCTACATCATCAGCGATGATCAGGCATGGACTGACTATGGGTTCATGGGGCACCCGGATATCAAGACACCGAACCTCGACCGGCTGGCTTCACGCAGTGCACTCTTTCGACGGGGTTATGTTCCGACGGCGTTATGCCGACCATCCCTGGCCACTCTGGCAACGGGACTTTATGCATCAGAACACGGCGTCACGGGAAATGATCCGGCGAAACGGCCAGGGAACGCAGACGTGATGCCGCAACTTCGTCAGCAACTCATTTCAAAGTTGCCAGCCAGCGAGACTCTTGCATCACTCCTTGGAGAAGAGGGCTATCTCAGTCACCAAAGCGGCAAGTGGTGGGAAGGCAGTTATCGTCACGGAGGATTCACGCACGGCATGACACGAGGCTTCCCCCAACCTGGCGGACGACATGGAGACGACGGGCTCAAAATCGGACGCGAAGGCATGCAACCTGTATTCGATTTCGTTGATGAATCGATCGAGAAGAAGAAGCCGTTCTTCCTATGGTATGCCCCGTTCTTACCACACACACCTCACACCCCACCAGCGCGACTTCTCAACAAGTACACCACGCCGGGCCGGCCACCGCGACTCGCCCGCTACTATGCGATGTGTGAGTGGTTCGATGAAACGTGCGGAGAACTGCTTGACTATCTGGACAGCAAGAATCTGACGGACAATACACTCGTCGTGTACGTGACGGACAACGGCTGGGTTCAACGCACGGAAGAATCCATCGTCCCGAAAGGCTGGACTCGGCAGTTTGCCCCTCGTTCCAAACAATCACCGAACGAAGCCGGAGTCCGCACACCGATCATGTTGTCGTGGCCTGGCCGGATTCAGCCCGGCGAACGCTCGGAGGTTGTCAGCAGCATCGACCTCTACCCGACAATTCTTGCAGCGGTTGAAATTAAGACTCCAGACGGCCGTTCCGGTTTGAACTTGTTGCCAGTGATCAATGACGGTGAGAAACTGGAACGTGAGCACATCTTTGGAGAGACCTTTGCTCACGACATCATTGATCTGGACAACCCGCAAACGACTTTGCTCTACCGGTGGGTGATTCAGGACCGATGGAAACTGATCCTGAGGTACGACGGCACGACGACTCGGTATAAGGCCGTTCACTCGGTGGCTGATCCCGCACCCCAGCTGTTCGACCTGATCGCGGATCCGCATGAGGAGACAAACGTAGCTGCAGATCATCCACGGCTGGTTGCTCAACTTGTCGATCACCTGACCGATTGGTGGACCGTCGATGAGCGACAGGTTCAGCTGGTACCGTAACGCAGCGACGCGTTCCTGGACCGAAAAACACAGCTCTATGCCAGCAGGTCGTCAATCACGCGTGCTGGCATGACACCGGTGAGCCGCTGGTCGAGTCCCTGATAGCGGACGCTGAGTCGTTCGTGATCGAAGCCCAGCAACTGCAATGCCGTGGCATGAAAGTCACGAATGTGAACCGGATCGCGGACAATGTTGTACGAGAAGTCATCCGTTTCTCCGTAAATCGTACCGCCCTTCGCTCCGCCTCCGGCCATCCAGATCGAAAAACATCGAGGATGATGGTCGCGTCCGTAGTTCTCTTTCGTCAGGCCGCCCTGCGAATAGATCGTGCGACCAAATTCACCGCCCCAGATTACCAGAGTATCATCCAGCATTCCTCGCTGTTTGAGATCCTCCAGTAGCGCATAGCACGGCTGATCGACATCCATGCACTGGTCCGGCATTCGGCCACCGACGTTGCGGTGATGATCCCAGTTGTTGTGGTACACCTGAACAAAACGAACACCACGTTCTGCCAGACGACGAGCCATCAACGCCGTATTCGCAAATGTCCCGGGCTTCTTTGCAGCTTCCCCGTAGAGTTCAAACGTGTGTTGGGACTCGCTGGTGATGTCCGTCAGTTCCGGCACACTGGCCTGCATCCGGAACGCCAGCTCGTACTGCTGAATCCGTGTGTGTGTCTGCGGGTCTCCGATCGCCTCATAGTTCAGCTGATTCAGCGCATTCAGTCCTTCGATGGTCCTCCTGCGAACAGTGTCCGGAACCCCGGGCGGATTGTTGATATAGAGAATCGGGTCGCCGCTGCTGCGGAATGAGACTCCTGCGTGCTCCCCTGACAGATACCCGGCACTCCACAGTCGAGCTGAAATCGCCTGTTCCTGTTCACGGTTCTTCGGAATGGCAACCAGCACGACAAATGTCGGCAGGTCGTCATTCATCGAACCCAGCCCATAAGATGCCCATGCTCCCAGACATGGGCGTCCACCGACCTGATTCCCGGTCTGCATCGCCGCGATGGCCGGTTCATGGTTGATTGCTTCCGTGTGCAGAGTTCTCATCCAGCAGATTTCGTCTGCCTTTTTGGCCAGGTTGGGAAGCAGCTCGGTGTTCATCCACAAGCCGCAATCACCCGCCTGGCTGAACTTGAACTTCGATGGCGCAATCGGAAACCGAGCCTGTCCGCTGGTCATCGTGGTGAGTCGTTGGCCTTGGCGTACAGAATCCGGCAGATCTTTGTCGTACCATTCCTGCATTACCGGCTTGTAATCGAACAAATCCATTTGGGCTGGCCCGCCGACCATGTGCAGATAGATGACGCGTTTCGCCTTTGGGGAAAAGTGCGGCCCTGGAGCACCAGTGTCAGATGTTGCCGCGTGCACAGGATTCGTTCCCGCCAAAGCAGCCATTGCCGCTCCACCCAGCAGGTTGCGGCTGTTTGCCACGAAGTGCCGTCGCGTCTGAAGGTGTCGAGCCTGTTCGAAGAGATTCATGGTGTTCTGTACAAGGGGATGTGGAAAGGAACTCTACTTACACAGTGCTTCGTCCAGATTCATGATCTGATTGCAGACCATTGTCCAGGTCGCCAGACTAACTGGATCTGTCCTTCCGTTTGGCCTGGTCTCGCCCACGTTGATAAGCGCTTCAGCATCCTGCGGACTGGAGTTGTAGTAATTTCGTAGATCGCTGACAGCCGCGACCAACACAGCCTGTTCATCATCGGCCAGCGAACGTCCGAGGACTCGAACGGCAATCTGGTTCAGGATTTCCGATTCATCTGTCAAACCTGTATCCAGTACCTGCTGAGCCAGATAGCGAGCAGCTTCAACGAACTGTGGGTCATTCAAGGTCACCAAAGCCTGCAGAGGCGTGTTGGTTCGTTCGCGGCGAACGGTACAGACTTCGCGACTTGGTGCATTGAACGCTTCCATGTTGGGAGGCGGCGCCATGCGTTTCCAGAAGGAGTACAAGGTCCGGCGGTACAGGTTTTCGCCGGTGTCCTGCACATAGTTCCGTGTATTACCGCTGGGAAGACCCACGACATCCCATATGCCTTTCGGCTGATAGGGCTTCGTCCCGGGACCATACATCGTCCGCGAAAGTAACCCACTGGATGCCAACGCGTAGTCACGAACCATCTCGGCATCCATGCGGAAACGAGGCCCTCTTGACAACAGCACGTTGTCCCGGTCGCGTTCCAGCTTCTCAGGAGTTGTCAATGCTGCCTGCCGGTAAGTGGCACTCATCAGCATCATCTTGAAGAGCGCTTTCACGTCCCAGCCGGTTTCGCGAAACTCCACGGCCAGCCAGTCCAGAAGTTCGGGATGGCTGGGAGGTGCTCCCATAACGCCAAAATCTTCCGGAGTCGTGACGATTCCGTGCCCAAAGATTTCCTGCCAGAATCGATTCACTGTGACGCGCGCTGTGAGTGGGTTTTCTTCCGTCACCACCCAATCAGCCAGCCCCAGCCGATTTCGTGCAGCGTTGTCCGGCAGAGGATGCAGAGCAGCAGGAGTAGCCGCCTGTAGCTCTTCCCCCGGCTTATCGTAGGCACCTCGCACCAGCAAGTTGGCGACGGGCATGGAATCCATTCGTTCCTGTTGAACATGAGTGACAGGACTCCGATCTTTGATCGCTCGTTGTTCGGCTTCCAGTCTGGCAACGGTCTGTGTGAGTTCAGGGAATTCCGGATCAGCAGAGTTGAGGTAGTGATTCAGCAGTACGGTTGTTTGTTCGGCCGTCCGTTGATCCGGTGACGCTGCCAACGCGTCCTGCAGAGAGTTCAGACCGGCAATCGCTTTCACTTCTGCCGCACTAAGTGCCCGACCGTAAACGCGCACATCCTGAATGGAACCCCCGTCAAACACCGATTGTCGACTGCGCTGCCCGATTTGGAGCGATGTCCCGGTGCGAATTGTCGCATCGGGTTTGAGCGTCTTTGTCTGCACCTGCAGCCTGGCCGGCTGCCCATCGAGGTAGATGCTGATTCCGTCAGGCTTTGCGGTGCCGTCGTACGTGACAAATACGTGCTGCCATGTTCCGGGTTTGCCACTCTTCTTTGGAGTCACCACCTTGATCGCATTGCCCGGCCATTGATCGATGATGTGGACGGCATACGAGTCACCGTGGGCCAGAAGATCCCAACCACGGTGCTGAGCATCCACGTCCATCCGCGCGAGGATTGCTCCATTTCCGCTCTTCTTTGAAGTCTTCACCCATGCGCCGTAGCTGAATCCCTGGTCTTTTCCAAAATCACCGATGTCGCCCAGGTCGAACGTTGTGTCGCCAGCGATCACACACGCCGAACCAAGCGGCCCATCCGGAACCCATTTCACGTTACCGGTCGCCTGAATCAATTGAGCCGTGTCAGCAGCGTTCGCAATCTGATTTCCACTGCCTTCATTGAGAGGCACTGAAGCGAGCAAATCCTGAGTTGGAACCTGCTCTTCCAAAGTCTGAGCGGTTGCCGTGGACAGCCATTGCTGAAAATCCGTTTGAGCAGCCTTCCGACGAGACTGTTTTTGAGCTCTCGCTTCCTTCAGTTCCGCCGGAAGAGCTTTCCAGCGATCTCGATCTGATTCTGACGGCACCACGATTGAGGGACCTTTGCCGTCCTTGACGTTACCATCCTTTGCCTGCTGAGTTGTGTTGCGAAAGTAAGCGGCGAGAGAGTAGTAGTCCTTCATCGAAATCGGATCGAACTTGTGATCGTGGCACTGGCTGCAGTTGGTCGTCAGCCCCAGGAAGACCCAGCCAAACGTCTGAACTCGATCAGCGGCGTAGTTGGCGAGGTTTTCCTCGTCAATCGTACCGCCTTCGTTGGTGGTGATGTTGCAACGCTGAAAACCGGTCGCGATGAGTTGATCGTCTGACGGATCCGGCAGCAGGTCGCCGGCAAGTTGCTCCACAGTGAACCGATCAAACGGCTGATTGGAATTGAACGCCCGAATCACCCAGTCACGATACGGCCACATCTCGCGGTAGTTATCAAAATGCAGTCCGTGAGTGTCACCGTAACGAGCGGCATCCAGCCAGTATCGTGCGCGATGCTCTCCCCACGCGCTCGATTCCATCAACCGATCAATCCAGACTGATAGTGCCTGTTCACTGTTGGTCTGCATGTCATTGACAAATGTGTCGATGTCGGTTGGCGTGGGTGGCAGGCCGGTGATATCCAGATGCAGCCGACGAAAGAGCGTGCGAGCATCCGCCGCAGGCGCGGGCGGCAGACTGTTCGCCTCAAGCTGAGCCAGTACAAACTGGTCGATGGCATTCTTCGGCCAGGCATCGTTGTGCACTTCAGGCAGCTCCGGGCGTTGCGGCGCCATGAATGCCCAGTGAGACTGATACTCGGCTCCTTCCGCAATCCACTGCTTCAATATGTCCTTCTGCTCGTCGGCCAGAGGTTTCTTCGCAGCAGGAGGGGGCATGATGAGATCAGCATCGTCTGTATACAGTCTGCTCAGCAGTTCGCTGTCATCCGGATTGCCAGCGACGATTGCTCCGGATTCGATTGCCGCCTCGCGGATGTCAAGGCGGAGATCCCCTTCTCGTGATTCACTGTCAGTGCCGTGACAGGCAAAACAATGCTCGGCGAGGATGGGCCGGATGTCACGATTAAAGTCGACATCCGCTTGCGCAGTCGTGCCGAATATTGCGTTCGCGAAACAAAGTGCAATACTTCCCGCGACAACTGTACTGACTGACGATGCCAGTGTGCGACGATTTGATTCCGCTACTCGACTCACGATGGTTAACATTTCAGAAGACTGAGGATTTTCAGGAGCATCCATGCGCGCATACGACAAAACGGACACAGCAGTCCATAATGTGGATTGAAAGTTGCTTCTGTCAATTACGAAGAATCAACGCCGAAGCCATAGTCATCTTCTGCTGCAGCGTTCAAATCATACCCATTCCGTTTCTGCAGGCCACTCAGAACACGACCAGCCGGATCCCGGCAGAAGCCTGGCATGTGACTGCCGCGAACATCTGCAGTCAGAAAAACTGAGCTCCTGCTCAAAGGACGACCTGAATGAGAAATCTGGCGATTGCGATTTCACGGGTGGCGTACTCGGCATGGATAGGAGCCGCCTGCCTGTTCGTTGTCATCACTCTGCAGGACGTTCAGTCTCCGGACCTGACTTCGATTGAGAAAGCCAGAATTGCGGTCCAGAGATTTCCTGTCTACTACCAGTTTGCATTTGGCCTGCTGATCGTCGGGTTCGTCCTGTCGTTCGCGGGGGTAAGTTCACGGCGTGAACGACGTTCCTTACTGGCTCAATGTTTGCTCGCTCTGCCACTGCTGGTTGTCGCGATCGACTACTTCTTCATTTACCTTCCGTTGGAAGAGATGACGGCTGCAACCGAAGATGCCAGACCCGCATCTTTTGTCAACTACCACAAGGCCTCCAAATGGATCAACGCCGTTCAGGTCATCACTACGCTTGTCGCGGCAGTTGTCCTCTGCCTGCCGAGTGACGAGCCAACACCCCGAGACTGAGCAGCGTCGACTTCGGGCAGCGAAACGCAACCGGTTGTCAGTCATCGGAAGAACGTCGCATCAGAAGCAACGCAAGCCCGCTGGCGAGGAGTGGTCCCACGAAAAGGATGAAGGTGACACCCTGCGTCACGAGAGAGAAGTTATCTCGTTGAAACAGGCCGAAGAACCATACGAAGAATACTGCAATTCCCAATAGAACGACGCCTGTCCGCCGAGGCATGCGAGGCACGAATGAGGCTGCAAGGAAGAACGGCGCGGACAGTAATGGCGACAACAGGAGTTCCACCCAGCCGCCCCACTCCACAGCAAGGGTGCCGGCAACCGCGAACAGAAACCACGCTGTGCCAAAGCTATACAGGACTCGCTCCGCCGTCTTCTTTGGCCCCCAAAAGCTGAGCAGTGAACTAAAGAACCACGTACACCAAAGACACGACAGGAACAACGTGGCCAGCTCCTGCGGATCATCGATGGCTTTGTCATTGGAACGCACCACGGCAACACACAGAAACATCAGAACTCCCGACACCAAAAATGCGTGGTACCCGGCCCGGTGATCGGCTCGGCGCTGAAACTCATCCTGATCCTGCAGCCAGCCCGCCTCACGCAGAATCCCAGGCCCGAATGCTCCCATAGCAGTCAGCATGATGAACCACCAGCTGTGACTGGTCAGCACGATCCCCAGAATCGCAAGAGTAATCGCGATCACCTGAACCAGTCCGAAGCTACGTTGACCCTGAGGTGATCGTTCAATCATGGCCCTCTCCATCTCGCAGTTGAAAAACTGCCTCCACGTTCACACCGAACACTCGAGCGATGGACAAAGCCAGCGCGACGGAAGGAGTGTACTTTTCCTTCTCGATCGACAGGATTGTTTGTCGAGTCACTCCGACGCGCGCTGCCAGATCCTGCTGCGTCATCTGGTTCTCGATTCGCAGTGCGCGCACTTGATTGCTTACGTCATGTCGCTGCTTCATGATGCACAGTGTGTACAATAAACTGTACACGCTGAAAGGGTGGCTTTCCAACGAAACCCAATCTGAGATTGCGTCGATTCTCATTTCCCAATTCCTTCAGTACGCTGGGTTGATGCCCTGACCAGGGAAGACTGACGGGGAGTGTGATGCTGCAGAACTGTTTTGATGTTGTGATCGTGGGAGCCGGAGTCTCTGGTATTGGTGCCGCTCGGCACTTGCAGACTCGTTGTCCTTCCAAAACATTCACCATCCTGGAATCACGTGACAACATCGGTGGGACATGGGATCTGTTTCGCTATCCGGGGATCCGGTCGGACAGTGACATGTATACGTTCGGTTATGCCTTCCGGCCGTGGACGCAGGGGAAGATCTTCGCCGACGGTGAGAGCATTCGAAACTACGTCGAGAATACCGCTGCTGAAACCGGCATCGACCAACATCTCCAACTGGGGTGGCGAGTCCTTCGGGCGAATTGGGACAGTTCCACCGCTCAATGGGAAGTAGAAGCCACCAACGCCCGCACCGGGATGACGCAAGCGTTGAGGTGTTCATTCCTCATGATGTGTTCGGGCTACTACCGCTACGATCGAGGATACGTTCCGGACTTCGATGGAATGGATGACTTCCGAGGTGACATCCTTCATCCACAACACTGGCCGGAAGACTACGACTATTCTGACAAACGGATTGTGGTCGTTGGCAGTGGAGCGACCGCGGTGACGCTCATCCCGGCCATGGCGGTCGAGGCAAAACATGTGACGATGTTGCAGCGGTCTCCCACGTATATCGGTGCTGTTCCTTCTGTCGACCATATCGCGAATCTACTCCGACGCTTTCTGCCCACGATGATGGCTCACAAGCTCATTCGGATGAAGAACATTGTGCTGATTACAATCTTCTACCAGATGGCCCGCTGGTTCCCCGGATGGTTTAAGTGGCAGATCAAACGATACATCCGTAAACAGCTGGGAAGCGACTTTGATATCAAACGTCATTTCACTCCGAAGTACGCTCCGTGGGATCAACGCTTCTGTGTCGCACCGGATGGTGACTTCTTTCAGGTGTTGAAGAACGGCTCCGCATCGATCGTGACGGATCACATACAACGAATCACAAAGGCCGGAATCCAACTGCGTTCCGGTGATACTCTGGAAGCCGATGCAATCGTTATGGCAACCGGACTCGACATGCAGGTGGGAGGTGGCATCGACATCAGCATCAATGGCGACGCCGTTGAACCGGCAGACTGCATCAGCTACCGAGGCATGATGCTGGCTCCTATTCCCAATATGGCGATTGCCATTGGGTACACGAACAATTCATGGACCCTGAAGATCGATCTCATGTGTGAACGCGTCTGCCGGTTGCTCAACCACATGGACAGGAAGGGCTACGTGTCGTGCGTCCCGGTCCCACCGGAACGGCTGGACACCGCTCCCATACTGACTTTGAAATCGGGTTACGTGGAGCGAGCGGCAGCCCGACTTCCACGACAGGGAACCGTGCCGCCATGGCGCACCTATCAAAACTACTTCCAGGATATGCTGACGATCCGGTACGGCAAGCTGGAAGACGGTGCGATTCAATTCGCGCGGGAACCAGAACAAATGCGGGACAAAAAAGAAACCGGGGCAGTCACGACAGCATGACCACCCCGGTTACTGATTGTCTGTTTGTCGCAATCGGCGACTCTACTGGCCGAGCAGTGGCTGACTCTGGGCGCGACGAGCTCTCATGGCAGCGCGACGCCTATTGCGTCGTTGTTCATCACTTGGCTTCTCGTAGAACTCGCGCTTACGCATCTCCTTCTTAATTCCAGCATGTTCAACGAGCTTACGGAACCGCTTTACAGCATCGTTGACATTTTCGTTGTCACGTAAACGCAGCTTAACCACCAACAGCCTCCAGTGTTTGTCTTGTGTGTCGAGTCAGGCGCAATTCGATCGCCAAAATTGAATTCGAATGGACAAGTTTACCCTCTCATCGGCCAGACGCCAACCCGGATGCCACAAACTTAGCAGGGAAAACACCTGTCCGGCTCGTATTTGAGGCCATTTCGACGGCCTCCAACCGCTATTTAGCGGCCTTTTTGAGTGTCTGCAGGTACGCGACCACGTCCACCAGTTCCTGGGAGGTCATGATCTTCTGCAGATCCGCAGGCATCAGCGATACGTCCTGACGAATCAATTCGTCGATGTCATCGGTGGAAATCGCGTGCTTGAACGCCTCATTGTCGACCAGCACCAGTTCGTCGTCGGTCTCACTCACTTTGAGCCCAGTGAGGACAGTTCCATTGGCCAGCAGCACTGTCCACGCATCGTAGTTGTGGCTGATTCCTGCACTCGGAAACAACACAGATTCAAACATCGCCAGGCGACTCAGTTTGCTTCCGATCTCAGAGAGATCAGGACCCAGGTTACGTCCGATTCCATTCACGACATGGCATTTGGCGCATGTACCCGTCGTGTTGAACACCAGCCGTCCGGTCTTTGGATTGCCCTTCATCCTGACCAGTTCACCGACCGATGGAAGTTTCTCTCCTGCCTTGGCCTCTGACAGCGGAAACAGCTTGTACCCCAGTTGTCTCAGCTTCGCATCACTCGAACTATGCAGGCCCGCAGCAACCGCCTGACGAAGTTCGTCATCGATATCGTCTGTCTGAGTTCGTTCGACAAGCTCCCTGGCCGTGTCGCCGATCTTCAGAGCCGCTCGAACCGCGACACGTCGAATGGCCAGATCCTCGTCAGGATCTGCGATCAGATTCAGCAGTGTCGAGCTGAACGCGGCATTCCGTGAATTGCCCATCGCCGTGACAACCGCCTGTCGCGTTCCGAGTGAATCCGACGCCAACTGGTCGATGAGCAACTGCTGCTGCCCCAGTTGAACGATGCCCTGAATCGCGGTCATGCTGGCGGATCCACCTGGCTCCGCAATCGCCGCAGTAACCAACTCAGAGTACCTGTCTACGACATCGAACTTGCGAATCAGCGATAGCCGTCGGACCGGATCAACATCGTTGAGCGTCTCATTCACCAAAACTTTTGCCTCATCCGAGTCTCCCAGCTGATCTGTGTCCAGACGCTGCAGGGATTCATAGGCGACAGCTGCTGCGAGTTCATCCTGCATGAGCTTGAGATGTCCCTGCTTCAGGAGTGATTCGAGGGAGCTGTGTGTTGCAGTCGCATCCTGAAAATCGAGCGACCGAAACCAGCGCGCCAGATCCTTCGGCTGCGTCATGCCTTCCGAACAGAGTTCAAGGATCCGAGCCGTAACGTAGTCGGGGGTGAGTTCCGCTCGACTCCGCCACAGAATGTCGTCTGCGACAGCGCGGGGTAGTGGGTCTGCTTCGTGACTCGCAACGAGTGCAATTCCGCATTCATCCCAGATTCCGTGCGCGGCAATTCCCAGAGCTTCCAGGTACCAGCGGTCGCCATCGGGAAGCGATCGAGCCAACGGAACCCACAACGCAGGTCGTTCCGAAGGAGGCAGATTACACAAGGCGATGATGCACGCTCGCCGAACGGCCGGTGACTTGTCCGCACTGAGCCGACGAATGGTCTCGGCAAGTTCGATCTGATGCTGCCGAGCCAGACGAACGGCAACAATTCGCAGATTTGGATTGTCGTCTTCCGCTGCCAGCGAGATGTAATGCTCCGTCCGACCTTGCAGCCTCGCGAGCAGCCACAGCGCTCGGGCTCTCATCCGAGGATCCGGATGTTCATCGTAAACGGCCAGCAAGGCTCGCTCTGCTTCGGACCCCGCAGCGGCCAGCGCCTGCCATCCCTGAAACCGTGCGTCTCGATTGATACTCAGCAAACCGTTCATCGCACCATCAATCGTTGAGAAATCGAAGTCCGGATGAGTCCACGGAGTGTTTGGAGGTGCAATCCGAAACAGGCGACCGCGATCGACGTCGCCCTGTCGATGACCGCCGACGCCGGGGTCGTACCAGTCTGCGATGATGAGTGAGCCGTCTGCCGCGATACTGACATCACAGGGGCGGAACCAGCGATCACGTTCACCGGTGAGAATCGGGTTGATGGCTGCAGAGTAGCCCGCTCCGTTGTCCTTCACGGCATAACTGCGAACCACATTCACTCCTGCGTCGCAGTGCAGCAGCTGATTGTGAAATCGTTTCGGCAGCAGAGATGCTTCATAAACTTCGATGCCACAAGGAGCACCCGCGCCCGTGATCAGGATATTCGGAACGACGCCTGGATCGTTCAGGTGCCAGTGCTGTTCAGGGATCGTTGCCTCCATACCGGTGCGATAGTCACGCCAGCCAGCTCCTGTGAGTTCGTCCTTGTAGCCGTAGTTTCCGTACTCCATCACGAAGTTGATTCGAGTGGCTCGGTTGCCATCGTCGTCGTTGTCCGACTGCCAGATCGTGCCGAAGCTGTCGACAACCAGTTCCCAGTTGTTGCGAAAATTCCAGCCAAGTGTTTCCACGTGGCTACCGCCGAGGTCGCACCGAAACGCCATCCCCTGCTGATAGGGTTGGCGGTTCGCTCGTATTTCGTGACCGGCAATATCAGTGACAATTTGACCGTCGGCATCGTGCAGTTCTTCACCCGCATTTCCAAAATTGAAGTACAGCCGGCCGTCCGGCCCAAACGTAAAACTATGAATTCCGTGGTCGTGCTGAGCGCCCTTGATTCCGGAGAACATGACTTCCCGGCGGTCGGGTTTCAGGTCGCCATCGTCGTCGTAGAAACAGTGAACCTTGTCGAGCGCTGAGACAATGATGCGGTTTCCAAGCACACAGATCCCATGAGCCGAATCGATATCCCGGCCCTGATAGAATGTATGGCTTAAGTCGACCTTGCCGTCTCCGTCGGTATCCTGCAGAACCAGAATCCGGTCGCCTTCCTTTCGGTCTTTACGATTCCTGTTGGCAAAGCGTCGATAGTTGACGACTTCGACCACCCAGATGCGTCCCAGATAATCGACATCAATCGTTGATGGGCTCAGCAGTGTCGGTTCCGCCGCCACCAGTGTGGCTTCCACATCGTCGGGAGTGTCCAGTGCAGCGACTGCGGTTTCCGGCGTTCTTGATGGCTCATCGCCGTTGGCGGCATTCAACCAGCAGCCGGCAGAAAAGAGTACGACGCTACAGAAACAGAACTTTCTCGCCTTGAACACAAATCTCACTGGAAAACACCCCTTCAGCATCGGTTGTTGAGAGCCGAATCGCCCGGCAGCGAAAGATATTCCCAGAATGGCCGGTCAATCGCCACCATCGCCAGACAAAATATGTGGTCTCCTGGGTCACTGGATTGTGGTAAGATGCCGCCTTCTGCTTCCGTCGTTCAGACAGGACAACTCTGTTGCCCCAAACCGGTTGTGTACCACTGGCTCTGCCAGTGCGAATCAACAACACTGGCAAAGCCAGTGGCACCCGAATCGCAGGAGCTTCCCAGACTAAAAACCCGAGTCACCTCGTACTTCCAGGATGCAATTCTTGAAACCTCCGTTCTATTTTGTGCTGCTCATTCTTCTTTCTGGCACAGTTGCTGTGTCCGATGATGCCGCGCCGTCTCCGCAGACGAAGACGTGGGCGGAAACAGCAGCAGAAATTGATTCCCTGTTTGCCGAATCATGGCAGCGCAAACAGGTTGTTCCGGCGGAGATCGCGTTGGACGAAGAATACATTCGACGCATCTATCTGGATCTGGCAGGACGAATTCCCGCTGTTTCTGAGGTGCGTGAATTCCTCGAATCCGAAAGCCCTC
>Ga0180430_10000725_pt1 | contig 34965 bp, 29 predicted proteins | sample SS_ome_9_FD_132999 | JGI IMG/M metagenome (GOLD analysis project Ga0180430, IMG submission 132999) | Hypersaline lake sediment archaeal communities from the Salton Sea, California, USA - SS_1_S_2 metaG | ecosystem: Environmental > Aquatic > Non-marine Saline and Alkaline > Hypersaline >... | reverse complement strand
GCGGCCATGTGCCAGTACCTGTACCTGGGCACGCCCGGCACGATCACGATCATGCCGCATCCGGTCGACGGCAACAGCGCTGCTGACAGCATGAACGAGCTGGACTTCTGGTGCGTCCACAGCGTCGACGGTGACGGCTTCGCCGGTAACCTCGGTGTCTGCATGCCGGCTCCGGACGGCGACTGCGCTGCCATCAGCCCGGTCGAGGAGTCGACGTGGGGCGGTATCAAGGCTCTGTACCGCTAGTTGTAGAGGAACAGCCGGCCGCATCGGCCGGATCAGTACTGACGGGGCCCCGTGCGATCGCACGGGGCCCCGTTGCATGGGGGCGGGTGAGCGCGACCGGGAGGCGCCCCGGTGAAGCATCCGCGCCGCGGAACGTCCAATGCGTGGAAGTGCCTCACAGACGATGGGTTGCGTCGCCCCGTCCGCGGTGCTATGATGCGATAGAGGGGCATCGTAGGATGGATTCTTGCAGATGCCGCCCGTGGACATGGTTCACCTTGAGATGATGTCAGGCATACTCGGAGGAGAGAGGGCACTGTGAACGGATTCGCACGAGCAGCGCTCGCTGTCTCGCTTCTGGCCGTCCTTGTGGGTTGTATGGGCAGCCCGCAGGTGGAGCAGCCGGCCGGGCCGTTCTCGATCGCGATCTTCGCGACGACGGACACGCGCGGCGAGCTCGAGCCCTGTGGCTGACACGGGGGCCAGAAAGGCGGGCTGGTCCGGAGGGCCGGCTACATCAACAGCACAGCAGACGAGACACCACATCGACTGATCCTCGATGCAGGCGGGACGCTGGCGCGCAAGGACTTCCAGCGCGTCCTCATCGACAACGCGAATCTCCGCGGCATGATGATGATCGGCTACAATGCGACGACCGTTGGTACGCAGGACCTCTACAACGGTATCGACTACCTGGTCGATCGCGTGACCGAAGCCGGGATCACGATGGTCTCGGCGAACGTCTACCGAGAGGGGACCGAGGAACTCGTGTTCCCGGCGACCACGGTGGTGGACGTCGCCGGCGTGCGGTTCGGGATCACCGGTGTGATCAACCCCGATCTCCGCATCAACGTGAACAAGAAGATCGACTCACACGGCGTCGAGATCACGGACTCCGTTGACGCGCTCGCGAGCGTCATCCCGGAGCTCGAGCAGCGCTGCGACTTCGTCGTGGTGCTCAGCCATTCGGGTCTCACGCGAAGCAAGGACCTGGCTGAGCAGGTGCCCGGCATCGACTTCATGGTCGTCGGAAGCCACAACGCCCACGCATCCGAGCCTTACGAGGTCGGGAACACGACGATGATCCAGCCCGGATACCGTGGTCAGACGATGGCCGACTACCGGCTGCAGTTCGACGCAGATGGGAACTTCCTGTCGTACTCGGGCCGCGCGTTCCCGCTTGACGACAAGAAGCCCGCGGACGCCGCGATGGCGCTGATGCTCAAGGAGCACAAGCTTGCCGTCGAGGCGGCGTCGAAGGCGCGGGCGGCGGAGCAGGCAGAGGAGAGAAGGCGCCAGCGGGAGGCGCAACAGGCGGCGGAGCAGGAGGACTACAAGGAGGCGTGTCTCGGCGTCAACGACTCCTGCAAGCGATGCCATCAGGACAAGTACGAGCAATGGCTGACGACGGCCCACGCGCATGCGTTCGAGACGCTCGAGAAGGCGCTCCAGTCGACCAATCCGGAGTGCCTGCGCTGTCACACGACCTGCAACATGGATCTGGCTCAGGACGGCTCGGAGGAGGTTCCGGCTGAACTCCGCAGCGTCCAGTGCGAGTCGTGTCACGGCATCGGGACGGACCATATGCGGGACGGGTCGTTCGGGGAGATCAGGGTCGCGACGTGCGTTGCGTGCCATGATCCCGAGAACAGCCCGGACTTCAATTTCCCGACCTACCTGGCTCAGGTGAAGCACTAGTCGGACGAGAGCGGCGCGGGGGTCGGCAGGAGAGGCGTGAAGCATGAACCGAGCGATCGCCCTCGCCGTGGTCACGCTCGTCCTGCTTCCGGCATCGGCCGGGGCGGTGAACGTCGCGCGCGTCATCGAGCAGACCGATAGCGAGATCCTCTTCGAACTCGCCACCGACGACTACTCTGTCACGGAGGTCGTGCACGGTGGCGAGTCCTATTTCCGGGTCGAGGCGTCCGGTCTCGATCCGACCGGGGACGTCGGCCGCCCGTGGCTCCCCGCCAGGGGCGTACTGCTGGCGGTCCCTTTCGGCGCAGACGTGCGTCTTGAGATCGTCTCCGTCGAGAGCGAGCATGCCGGGAGATATCGCGTCGAGCCGACGCCGACCGAGGGGTTCGCGGTCGGAGAGGCGCGCGCAGGGCGCCGGCCTGAGGGGGGCGAACCCTTCACGACGGCTACCATCGACTTCCTCCCGGACCGCGAGTACTACGCAAGCGGCGACGCTCACCCGGGCGCTGCCGCCGAACTTGGCTTCGATGCAACGCTCAGGCACCACCGAGTCGTCCAGGTGACCTTCCATCCGTTCCTGTACTCACCGGTCTCCAACGCGCTGACGGTCCGGCACCGGATCGTCGCGCGCCTCGTGCTGTCAGGGGGAGGGGACGATGGTCGCCACCCGCGGCAGCTTGAACGGGCGCTCGTCCGGGAGCCCGAGTGGGACATGCTCTACGCCGGTTCCATCCTCAACGCCAGTGAGGCGGAGGACTGGAGGATGCGACCCGCCCCGAGGTTCGACTCGGTTCGTGCGGAGATGCGTCAGGATCAGGAGGCATACCGCCTGAAGGTCTCGGAGACGGGCATCCACCGGGTGGACTTCTCGGAGCTCGCTGATGAGGGGCTCCCGGGGACGATCGCTATCGATGAGATCGCCGTCTACCAGCGGTCGTTCGACTACGAGGAGGAGAACCCGTTCGTTGAGACGCCGCTCGCCGTGCTTCCGGTGGACGAGAACAGCAACGGGCTCTTCGATGGCGACGATCACGTCTTCTTCTACGCGCGGAGCTTCGAGGACCAGCACATGCCGGTCGGATACGAGGACCGCTACGGGACGGACAACGTCTACTGGTTCGGATGGGGAGAGGCCCTGGCCGAGCGGATGGACACCCGGTCGGCGTGGCACGGATGGACCGGTCTCGATCCGCCTGCGAGCTTCCGCGATACCCTTCGGTTCGAGGAGGACGTGTATCTGGACGTCAAGCCTCCAAACCACCGAGTCGACTGGTACACGTGGACCTTCTGGGCTGAGAACAACGACGACTGGGAGCTGCCGTTCGAGCTTCATGACATCGACGTGAGCTTCGATATGGCGGCGCGGGTCAGGTACCAGGGGAATCTCGACAGCGGCCACACGCTGACGATGTCGATCATCGATGGGGTCGGGACCGAGAACCAGCTTGGCATCCACACCTTCTTCGGCTCATCCGACTCGATGAACTACCACATCTATACGAACTCATCGGTCGATGCCGGGTGGTTCTCGGACGGGGCGAACACCTTCCGGAGCGTCGGTTCCGGCGGCGGTTCGGGAGCCGACCTCGACTACTTCGAGTTCGCATACCATCGACTCTATGCGGCGCACGACGGCCGATTGAGCTTCACGAGCGGCGGTGTGACCGGCGACGCGGAGTTCCGGGTCGCCGGGTTCGCGTCGCCGGAGATCATCGCGTTCGACGTGACCGACCCGATCGCTCCGGTCGCGATGGAGCTCGATGCGCAGAGCATCGTGGACACGTCCGGCTTCTATACGGTGCGTCTCCAGGACTCCCCGACGTCCTTCACGCGATACGAGGCGCTCGAGCGCAGCGCGGCGATGTCGGTCGATTCCATCGACCGGCGTGTCCCGGCGAATCTGTTCGAGGACGAGGCATTCGCCATCGTCGTGGCGAACGAGCGGTTCGACGGGACGATCGATGAGCTCATCGAGTACCGACGCGGGCAGGGCCATGACATCGCGAAGGCGCTGCTTGAAGAGGTCTACGACGAATTCAATGGCGGCCTGCCGGGTCCGGAGGGCATCAGGAACTACTTCCGCTACGCCTACGAGCAGTGGGATCCTCAGCCGCAGTTCGCGCTCCTCGTCGGGGACGCAAGCGAGGACACGCGCGGAGTGCTGTCGTCCAGCGGGCCGAACCTGATGCCGACCTACATGGAGTCGCAAGCCAACAACGCGGACCTGATCGGCAGCGACTCGTACTACGTGAGTTTCGAAGACTCGTCTCCCTATCTGCCGCAGATGTACATCGGTCGCCTGCCCGCAGGGCCGACAACACAGCTGGAGACGGAGATCGCCAAGATCAAGCTCTACGAGTCCTTCGATCCACTCGATGAGTGGAGGAACCGCTTCCTCTTCGTCGCCGATGACGTCTGGTCCTACGGGAACGACATCAACCGCTATACGCGCAAGGAGACGAGCGAAGGGAAGTTCACGACCGAGTCGATCACGATGGCCGGGACCGTCGACGGGTCTCCGGCCGCCATCGACACGTTGATGTTCCTGCTGAGACGGTACACCGACCCGCTCCACGGCGACGCGACCGAGGACGACTTCTTCGAGTCGTTCTTCCACGTGCGCGACGAGGTGACCCCCGAGCTCATCGCCGACATCAACGACGGGGTGCTTCTGCTCAACTTCCAGGGACACGCGAACCGCGGAATCCTGACGCACGAGGGTCTTCTCTACGACAACGATAGCCCCTACTACTACGACATCGACGAACTCACCAACGAGGACATGCCGTTCATCTTCCTGGGGTTCGCGTGCTCGATCGCCGAGTTCTTCCACTACAGCGAGGGATCGTCCTACGAGTGTCTGCCCGAGCAGATGCTCCATCTCGCCGACAACAGGGGCGCCGTCGCCGCGTTCGCGAGCACGGGGCTCGAGTACCTGACGCCGAACATCACGTACAACAAGAAGATCATGGAGGCTTTCTTCCTCGACGCAACGCCAGCGGGCTCGCCCGACGAGTACTTCTGGCCGCGCTGGTCGCTCGGCGGGATCCTCGGGAAGGCAGCGGTGAAGTACGTGACATCCGTCGGTTCGGGCATCGCGGCGCGGCGGTTCGTGCTGCTGGGCGACCCGCTCCTCCGCATCGAGACGACGCCGCCCTCGTTCCAGGTGACCGTCGACGGCGCGCCGTTCGTAAGCGGCGACTATCTCGAGTACGTCGATGAGACGCCTGTGACGATCATCGCCGACATCATCGATGAGGTGGAGATCGACCCGACCTCGATCGTGGTGGAGGAGAGCGACATCGGCGCCGTCGACCCTGAGCTCTACACTGTCGAGGCGGTGACGGACACGGCAGGCGAGCAGAGCCGTTGGTACCGTCTGACGTATCCGGCGACGCTCCGCGAGTGGAGCTACGACATCAGACTGAGCGCGACCGACGCCAACGGCGTGACGTCACGCTTCGTCATCAATGTTGTCGAAGGCTCGCAGCTTCTCATCCGCGACGTCGCCAACCACCCGAACCCGTTCGATGGGACGACCCGCATCATCTACCTGCTCAACCAGAGCGGGGCCGATGTGGACATCAGTATCTACACCGTGGGCGGTCGTCGGATCCGGGTGCTCGAGAACGTCTCCGGTGATCTCAACTACAATGAGGTCGAGTGGGACGGGACCGACGCCGAGGGCGACCGCGTTGCGAACGGGCTCTACCTGTATGTCATCGAGGCACGTGGCGAGGATGGCTCGACGGCGACGTCCGACGTCGGACGTATGGTGAAGATGCGGTAACGCGATGACCGAGCGACGGACAGGCATCGCGAACGTTGCCCCGGAAGACCTGATGACCGACGCGGGTTCGGCCACGACGATGGCTGAACTCGCGTCTGCTTTGCAGGAACACGACCTGTTCTGGCCGCCGTCATCGCTTGTCTCGCCGGACCGGACGCTCGGCGAGATGCTCTCTCACGCGCCGGGTGGACACACGAGGCTCGGGGCCGTGATCCGGCGCTACGTTCTGGCGCTCGACGTGCGCCTCGCCGACGGAAGGACGTTGCGCGCGGGAGCGCGAACGGTGAAGTGCGTCACCGGCTACGATCTGAAGCAGCTCTTCATCGGGTCGAGAGGCTGTCTCGGGACGATCGTAGCTGCGACGCTGCGCCTCGAGTCGGAAGCCAATCGCGCCGCGGTCGAGCTGCGCATGGAGCGAGACTACGCGGGGATCGAGGCGGCAGTCGCCGGTGTCGGTCCCGCAGGTGATGACTGGCGCGACGTGCTGGCCCGCCTCAAGGCCGAGCTCGACCCGGAGGGTGCGCTTCCCTCGGTCGACTCGCTCTGGCCCCCGACCGGATCAGCGAACGGCGGCGCCTCGAACACGGGGGAGGCGTAGTCGTGGCAGGCCCCGGACGCGAACTCGAACGACGTCGCGAACTCGCATCGAAGTGCCGGAGCTGCGGGACATGCCACTCCGTCTGTCCCGTGTTCGCCGAGGTTCGGGTCGAGAGTTCGGCGGCCCGCGGCAAGGTCGCGCTCGTCAAGGCCATCCTCGACGGCGACGTCGACCCATCGAGGACATTCGACGACCGTCTGCAGCTCTGTCTCAACTGCAAGGCGTGCGTCGCCAACTGCCCGAACGGCGTCCAGGTCGATGACCTGGTCCTGGCCGCGCGGAGCGGTCTGGTCGAGGCGGGCCGTCTCCCGTTCGTCAAGCGGGTCGCGTTCCGGTTCCTCCTCAGGCGCGGACGGCTGCTGCCACCCTTCGGCCGGCTGGGTTCGTTCTTCCAGCGCGTGCTGCTTCGGGGTCTTCCGGAGAACAGCGTCTACCGCCGGCTCCTGCCGATCGTCGGCATGGATCGCGACCGTGTGCTTCCGGAGTTCGCGCCGCGCGCGCTGACGCGCTCGGTTCCGGAGCACAATCCGGCTGCCGGCGGTTCACCCGCGCGTCTCGACGGGGAAGGCAGGACGCGGCGGATCGGCTTCTTCGTCGGTTGTGCCACCAATCTGATCTATCCGGAGACGGGCCGCGCGATCGTCCGGACGCTCACGCGTGCCGGGTTTGATGTCATCGTCCCGCGGAGACAGGTCTGCTGCGGGACGCCGGTGTTCAACTCGGGCGACTACGTGACAGCGCGCGAACTCGCGCGGAAGAACATCCAGGTGTTCGGCCGAGCGGACGTCGAGGCGGTCATCGTCTGCTGCGCCTCCGGCGGGCTCGCACTCAAGCGCGAGTACGACGAGACGCTCGGGATCGACGGAGGCTTTGGGATACCGGTCTACGACTTCAGCGAGTTCCTCGCGAGGGAGGGGCTGCTCGGCTTGCGGGACGCCAACGGGCCACGGAGCGACGATGTCCCGGTCGACGCCGACGCTGAGAAGGCCGACGCCGATGCCTCGACCACCGCGGGCGTTCGCGGAAGACTGCGCGTGACCTATCACGAGCCCTGTCATCTCGTCCGCGGTCAGGGCATCACCGAGGAGCCACGGGAACTCATCCGTTCACTTCCGTGGGTCGAGTTCGTCGAGATGCGTGACTCCGACCGGTGCTGCGGGGGAGGCGGTTCGTTCACGTTCATGCACTACGATGTCGCGTCGCTCGTTGGCGAACGGAAGGCCGAGTGCATCCGCGAGACGGACGCCGACGTCGTCGTCACCGAGTGCCCGTCGTGCGTGATGCAGCTTCGGGACATGGTGGCCCGCTACGGCATCGATGTGGAGGTCATCGCACTGGCCGACCTCCTGGCGCTCCACGACAAGATCGCCGAGGGTTCCGCAGCTGGCACGACCCCTGCACGTTCTGAGCATGCTGGGGCACGGGAGTAGAGGGGCCGACACCGGCCTGCCGTCGGACCAAGGGACATCACAGAGGCGCATCATGTGGACCATCCGAGACACGAGGCGGCCGACACAGATGCGGACGCCGGGAGCGGCGCTCCTCGTCGTTCTCATCCTCGCGTTTGTCCCAGCCGAGTCACCCGCCGCCCCCGTGACCTTCTCCTGTGACATGCGCATCGAGCTTTCGTTCGAGCGGTTCACGCCCGGCGTCGACACGCTCGTCCTGCGCGGCGCCTTCAACGGCTGGACCGGGAACGAGGATGGTCTGACCGATTCGGACGGCGACTGCGTCTACGAGATCACGCTCGACCTCGCGGCGGGTTCCTATCCCTACAAGTTCGTCATTCCGCTTCCCACCTACGACCGGTGGGAACACTTCGTCAACGACCGCGTCGTGACGGTCGGCGGCGACCCGCTTGTGATCGACCCGGTCTTCTTCGACCACCATGCCGGCTGGATGCCCGGAGAGACGAAGTGCGGGGCGGACATCTCGTTCACGCACCAGATCGAAGCCGCCGGCGGTGTGTACCGCGTGGACGGCGTCCCCGTGAACCTGTTCGAGGCGTGCGCCGACCACGGCTACGAGATTATCCGGCTCAGGCTCTGGCATACGCCCTGGGATCCGTGGCACGCGCTTCCCGCGACCATCCTCATGGCGCAGGAGGCGAAGGCTGCCGGTCTTGAGTTCATGCTCGACTTCCACTACTCGGACACCTGGGCCGACCCCGGCAAGCAGTACAAGCCCGCCGCGTGGGAGGGCATCACGTTCGCGGCGCTCGTCGACTCCATGTACGCTTACACCAACGGCGCCATCCGCGCGTTCCGCGATGCGGGCGCGCTTCCCGACTACGTCCAGATCGGCAACGAGGTCTCCAACGGAATGCTCTGGGACGACGGTCGGGTCGGCGGGCAGTGGGATACGCCTGAGCAGTGGGACAACTTCGCCGAGCTTCTGAGCGCAGGTGTCTCGGGCGTGCGCGACAGCCTGAACCCATCGGAGCAGCCGACCATTATCATCCATCACGACCAGGGTGCCAGCGTCGGCACCTGCGAGTGGTACTACGACAACCTCGTCTCGCGCGGGGTGTCGTTCGACTGCATCGGACTCTCGTTCTACCCGTGGTGGCACGGTGACATCTGGGGGCTCCGCGACAACCTCGAGAACCTGGCACCCCGCTACGGCAGGGAGATCATGGTCGTCGAGACCTCGTACCCGTGGACACTCGACTGGGTCGACGACGGGACGAACAACTTCGTCTGGCAGGAATCGCAGCTCCACACGAACTACCCGGCGACACCCGACGGGCAGTTCGCATTCCTTCGCGACGTTGTCGCGGTCGTCGAAGCGACCCCCGGAGGGCTTGGGACGGGCGTGCTGACCTGGGAGCCAGGGTTCATCTCCGTCCCGGGGGGCCCCGGCAGCCCGTCTGAGAACCTCGCGACGTTCGACTTCGACGGGGACGCGACCCGCGGGTTCGGGTTCCCGCAGCCGTGGGGCACCGGCGTCGACACGGGCAACGAGCCTGGCGATGACGTCGACCCGGCCGAGGGAACGGGAGAGGAGCACGGGAGTCGGGCGATTCTCTCGCCCGCCGTCCCGAACCCCTTTCGCGGGAGCTCCACGCTCTCCCTGACGATCCCCGCGCCCGGCGCGCGCGCCCTCGTGCGTGTGTTCGACGTCTCCGGCCGCCTCGTCACGACGCTCGTCGACGGTCATCTCACAGACGGACGGCACGACCTCTACTGGGACGGGACGAACGACGCCGGTCGCTCGGTCGCGTCGGGCGTCTATCTGATCGGCGCCGTCGTCGGCGGTGACCGCGAGACCGCCCGCCTCGTGCATCTGCGCTAGGAACCACACCCTCCGTACTGCATCTGAACTTCCATCGGGAATTGCCTGCGACCGTCCGCGCCCGTCTGCTACCATGCGTACGGACCATCTCGCAAGGAGCCCCCATGGAACGTAGCGACATCCTCGTCATCGGCGGCGGGCTCGCCGGGCTTCGGGCCGCGATCGCGGCGCACGATGCCGGCCGATCCGTCGCGGTGATGTCCAAGGTCTATCCCATCCGCTCGCACTCGGGCGCCGCGCAGGGCGGTGTCAACGCGTCGCTCGGCAACCACCCCGAGGGCGGCGACGACACCTGGCAGCGCCACGCATTCGACACCATCAAGGGTTCGGACTATCTGGCCGACCAGCCGCGCGCCGAGATCCTCGCGAAGGACGCGCCGGCGGCCGTCATCGAGATGGAGCACTGGGGCGCGTACTTCAGCCGCTTCGGCGACGGTCGCATCGCGCAGCGTCCCTTCGGGGGCGCCGGGTTCCCGAGAACCTGCTTCGCGGCCGACAGGACCGGGCACCATCTCTTGCACACGTGCTGGGAGCAGGTCCTCAAGCGCGGCATCACCGTCTACTCCGAGTGGCTGCTGCTCGATCTCGTGAAGCACGGTGACGCCGTCGTCGGGGCTGTCGCGCTTCACGTCCCGAGCGGCGACATCACCAGCTTCCCCGCCGGGGCCGTCATCCTCGCCGGGGGAGGTCACGGCCGCATCTACGCCAAGACCACGAACGCCTACATCAACACGGGGAGCGCCACGGCCGCGGCCTATCGCGCGGGTGCGCGGCTCGAAGACATGGAGTTCGTGCAGTTCCATCCCACGACCCTCTACGGGACGAACATCCTGATCTCGGAAGGCGTCCGCGGCGAGGGCGGCCTTCTCCGGGGTCGCGACGGGAAGCGGTTCATGGACCGCTACGCGCCGAGCGTAATGGAGCTGGCGCCCCGTGACATCGTGGCGCGCGCCATCCAGACCGAGGCGGACGAGGGACGCGCGTTCGAAGGCGGTGGCGGCTACGTCCACCTCGACATCACGCACCTCGGGGCGGACGTCATCAAGACACGTCTTCCGGGCATCCGTCAGATCGCCATGGAGTTCGCCGGCATAGACCCGATCGAAGAGCCGATCCCGGTCCAGCCGGGTCAGCACTACTCGATGGGCGGCATCGCCTGCGACGAGGATGGTGTGACCGACCTGCCGGGCCTCTACGCGGCGGGCGAGTGTTCGTGTGTGAGCGTCCACGGCGCGAACCGCCTGGGCGGCAACTCGCTCCTGGAGACACTCGTCTTCGGGAAGCGAGCGGGCCTGCGGGCTGCCGCAGAGGTGGAGGGTGCGGCGGGTGGCGTCTCCGGCGCCGTTGCCTCGGGCGGTGCGCCCGCACGCGTGTACGAGGACGCCGTGAGGACTCAGTTCGACCGAGTCCGGTCGCTCATCGCGCGGGAACCGGTTCTCAGGCAGGTGGACGTGCGCCGGAAGATGCAGCGCGTGATGACGGAGAAGGTCGGCGTCTTCCGCGAGCGTACGCCGCTCGCCGAGGCGGTCGACGAGCTGGCCGCGCTTCGGGGTTCCTTCGGGGACGTCTCGCTCCACAACGGCGAGCGGGAGTTCAACTACGATCTCATCGATGCGCTCGAGCTTGAGGGGATGATCGAGCTGGCGGAGACGACCGCGCTCGGAGCTCTCGAGAGGACGGAGTGCCGCGGCTCGCACTGGCGGCTCGACTATCCAGGACGCAACGACGAGTACTGGCTCAGGCACACGATGGCGACACGGGATGCGGATGGCGCGCCGCGCCTCTCGTTCGAGGATGTCATCATCACCGACTACGAGCCGATGGAGAGGAAGTACTGATGGAGACTGGTACCAGGCGCGATGCGGCGTCGGTCGGGACCGGCACGGTCACCTTCAGGGTCCGGCGGTTCGACCCGGACGAGGATGCCGGCAACGACCCGCGCTGGAGCGAGTATGAGATCGACGTTCCCGCCGGAGCGACCGTGCTCGAGGCGCTTCTGACCGCGCAGCAGGAGCTCGACGGCACGCTGGCGTTCCGCTACTCATGTCGCGGCGCGGTCTGCGGCTCGTGCGCGATGCTCATCGACGGTGAGGTGCGTCTGGCGTGCCGGACGCAGGTGAGCGAGTTGGGCGACCGCATCACGATCGAGCCGCTCCCGAGCCTCCCGGTACTCTGCGACCTCGTGGTCGACATGGACGTCTTCTTCAGCAAGGAGGAGTCGGTCATGCCGTGGCTCAAACCGGAGGGCCCGGCCCCCGAGCGCGAGCGGCTCGTCGCGCCCGAGGACTGGGGTGAGGCGGAGCCGTACACCAACTGCATTCTCTGCGCGAGCTGCCAGGGCGTCTGTCCGGTGGCCGAGCGCGCGCCTGGGTATCTCGGACCGGCGGCGCTCGCGAAGCACTACCGGTTCTTCGCCGACCCGCGGGACGGAGCGACCCAGGAGCGGATGGAGCTCGTTGACACCGAGGACGGCGTGCACGGATGTGACATGGTGTTCAGCTGCGTGAAGGTCTGCCCGAAGGGCGTGCCGCCCACCAAGGGCATCGGGAAGACGCGCGCGGCCATCTACCACGCGAAGAAGGCGGAGGAGGCGTAGCATGCTCTGGACGAAGGTGATCGTGGCCGTCGTGCTCCTCGTGACCTCCCTGGGTGCCGCGCTCTCGATGCTCACGCTCATGGGACGCAAGGAGAAGAGCATGAGTGTCGGAGCGCTCAAGAGCGTCCACCGCATCGCGGGGTGGCTGACGGTCCTGCTGGCGCTCGTCAACGGCTACCTCGGTGCGAAGTACATTGCGATGGTCGGCGACGGCATGTCGACCCGCGGCGCGCTTCACGGGCTCGTCGCGCTCGGGCTGCTCTCGGCACTCCTCATCAAGCTCCTCATCGTGAAGCGGTTCAAGCAGTACCTCACGATGGTTCCCGCGCTCGGCATGATCATTCTCGCGCTCATGCTCGTCGTGATCGGAACGTCGGCGGGGTTCTACCTCGTCCGGGCGGTCTGCGGTCCAGGCGCATCCTGGTTGATGGAAACTCGCGAGTCGACGGTTCCCGTGGCGGCGACGGATGGCGACGAGGTCGTCGTGGCCTCCGCGGAGTCCATCGCGGCCGGCCGTCAGACCTACCGCGCGCACTGCGCCGGGTGCCACCCGACGGACCCCGACGCCAACGGGTACGGTCCGACGCTTCCGGGCATCTTCGAGCGCGAGGCGATCCTCTCGAGCGGGACCCCGATCACCGAGGAGTCGATCAGGGCCCAGATCCTCTCGCCTGGCGGGACGATGCCGGCCTTCGAGGGCCGGCTGGACGACCAGGAGATGGACGACCTCATAGCCTACATGAGGACGCTCTAGCGGGATGTCCGGATGGCCCTGGGGACGCCGTCTGAGCGGGCACGAGCCGTGTCCTCGACCATGGTGAAGGCGCCAGTGCTGACTCCTGATTCGGTTTGACAGGGACCGGAACCGCTGCTAGAATAGAGATTCGTACATGAGACGGGCCGGTACCGCCGGCCCGTACCCAGATAGGATCCTCAGTAGCTCAATGGTAGAGCATCCGGCTGTTAACCGGAGGGTTGCAGGTTCAAGTCCTGCCTGAGGAGCCAATACCCAGGAACCCTCATCTGGAAAGATGGGGGTTTCTGCTTGTACCCATCCCCCCCTGTGGAAGAGATTGGGGCGAGTGGGTAGCGGTGGTCTCATCACGTCCGAGGAAGACCCGTTGCTCGAACCGGAAACACCCCATGAAGGTCCCCCGAGCTACTCCCGGCGCAACAGCTGACACCTGGGATGCCCCATGCTAGACTGAAGTTCAGGTCGATAGGCGCGCAGAACCCCGGACGCGAGGAGCCCCGAATGCGAAGAGCCTTAGTTGCTGCCGCCACGCTCAGCGCTCTGCTGATCTGCGCGCTTCTTGGACGTCATTTCCTCTCAGAGCATAGCTCCCCAGACTCCAACCACGGCGAGGTACCGGCTTCCTCAGGGGGGAGCGTCACTTGGATCAAGGGATTCGTTGTCGACTCCGCCACTGGAGAGCCGATGAACGCGACCTGCCTGATCACAGTGCGGCTTTTCGACGCACCCGAGGGAGGGCGGCTGGCATGGGGGCCCGAGCAGCATCCGGAGACATCGATCACCGATGGATGGTTCAGCGTTCAGCTTGCGTCCAGGCTCGCCCCCGTCATCCTGCGAAGCCCGCCCTACTACCTGGAGTTCGCCTTGGACGGCGAGGCCCCGTTGCCACGCACGAGACTCGACCGCTTGCCCCCAACGTTCGTTGACTCAGAGACTCGGCTCCCGGATCCAGCCTCTTCCGTCGTGCGCACTGACATCAGATCGTCAGTGGGCCGTGAGCCAGGACTTCCCGGTGAAACGTACGCAGACGTCTCGCCCAACGGAGCCTGGTGCTGGATCGCAGACCCAAGATCCGTCTTCCACGATGGCATGCACAGAAGAACGTACTCGGGACACGTGAATGCCTCGGGAGACATCGTGGTCACCCACTATGATCATGACACCGGGGAGGTCGCTGCGGCGGTGGTGCATCCCCGACTGCAAGTTGACGATCATGCGAATCCAGCAATCCTGGTGCGCCCGGATGGGCGTCTGGCAGTGTTCTACAGCGGTCATCGTGGAGCGTGGCTGTTCTTTCGCGTTTCCACGAATCCTGAGGACATCACGTCCTGGGGCAATCAACGTATTGTGGCCGACTACACGACTGATCCGCTCGGCCACACGTATCCGAACCCCGTTCTCCTCTCGAGCGAGGGCGAGAGAGCTTACGTCTTCTGGAGGGGGCCGGGCTATCGACCCGTGTTCTCGACGTCAGAGGACTGGGACTCATGGGGTGAGCCCACGACCTTTCTCGAGGGAGGAGAGAGGCCGTATGTGAAGGTCTACTCGGACGGAGCAGAGGCCATCCACTTCGCATTCACGAACGGTCATCCTCGTGTCGAACCGACCAATAGCATCTACTACATGTGCTATCGCGATGGTGCTCTATACAGGGCCGATGGCTCGCGCATATGCGATATGAGGGGATTGCCGGTAGCTCCGTCAGAGAGCGATCTGGTCTACAATGCCCGCGAAACCGGTGCGCGTGCATGGATCTGGGATCTGGCCGTAGACTCGAGCGGGAATCCTGTCATCGTCTACGCCGTCTTCCCCGCGGAGACGGACCACCGCTATCGCTACGCAGCGTGGGACGGCTCGGTCTGGGAAGATCATGAAATCGTCTACGCGGGTCCATGGTTCCCGGATGTCAAGCGCGGGGAGGAACACTTCGAGCCTCACTACTCTGGCGGGATTGCCCTGGACTACGCAGATCCCACCGTCGTCTATCTGTCGCGATCCATCGATGGGGTCTTCGAGATAGAACGATGGACGACGCTCGACAGCGGGAAGACGTGGAGTTCTGAGCCCATCACCTCGGGATCGAGCGAGGACAATGTTCGTCCACTGGTTCCGAGGGGGTTGCCTCCGCATCTCTCGTGTGTTCTGTGGATGCAGGGCGACTACACCGACTACACCGACTATGGGACAGCGATCAAGATCCGCACGACCCATGCCGCGATTCAGTAAGGGCAACACGTCTGGAATCGGATCGTAGTGCAGGCGGAGCGTTGAAGTCTCCATCCGGTCGCATCGCTCCTGGATACAACCACCCGAGCCGCTTCAGTGCGGCAACGCGAACCGCTTGTGATGAGCCGTTCCTGGGAGGACGAATCGTGCTGCGGATACACACGCCTTTCGACCTCTTGGGACGCACTCCAGTCGACGCTCACTCCGATGGCTCTCGTTGAGTCCGGAGGCTCGAACAGCGTTCACCGCGGGGGAGCCAGATCACACCGAGCCCGGTCCGTCAGGACCGGGCTCGGTGCGTGCATTCCGCCCCTACCACAAGCAAGACCCCCGCAACTCAGTGAGCTGCGGGGGTCTGTTGCTCTCTGCTTGATGCGTCTAGCGGTACAGCGCCTTCACCATGCCCCAGGTCGAGGACTCGACCGGAGACGCGCTGGGGCAGGTGTACGTGCCCAGCGGGAACGGCGTGGCGGCCGTCGCATTGGACGTCTCGTTGTCGAGTGCGTTGACCCCGCTGAAGAACCAGTTCGCCAGGACGAACGTGGTGCCGTCCGGACCGGTCTGGTCGACGCGGTACGCCCAACCGTCCATGTGCTCCCAGGGCTCGCCGGTTCCATCGACATCGATGTCACCGAACACATCCACAACGCCGCCGTTCATGAACAGCTCGATGGCGTCGTCGCCGTTGATGTTCGGAGCATTGCCGTCGATGTAGTCGGGGGAGAACCCGAAGAACGCCGAGAACTGAGGATCCTCGGTCGCGACGTAGATGAACTGACCTTCGACCGCGGAGTCAGCCGGGAAGGTGAACTCCTCACCGTCCGTGCCGCCGCCGTTGTTGGCGGAACCGAGCCCGTAGATCGACAGGTCGGCGATGTCGGCGCAGGCGATCAGCTCGATGGCCTTCGGCAGGCCGCCCGTGAGCGGACCGTCGATCACGCCGGTGATGACGAGGTCGGAGGCGCTCGCGCCGGTGGCGACCAGCGAGAGAGCGAGAACGATCATGACCAACTGCCTCATGTGATCCTCCTTTTCGGGGGATGGAGCCACAACCACGAACGTGACACAGTATATCGCGCATGTCAGGGAGAATGCAAGGACAGAGTGCGGCAAGGTCCCACACGCATGGTTGACAAGCCATCCTGCGTGAAGTACCATTCCTGTCTGAGAGACTTTCGTATCTAGGAGGTCACGTGCAGGTAGATGAGAAGGAGCTTGAGCGCCGCGTTGAGCACTTCCAGGAGTCGGCGAAGCGGGCGGGCGTCAAGCTGACGCACCAGCGGCTCGAGATCTTCCGGGAGGTCGCAGCCAGCGCGGAGCATCCCAGCGCTGAGGCCGTGCTGAAGGCACTCAGACCCGCGATGCCGACGCTGTCGCTCGACACGGTCTATCGGACGCTCTGGTTGCTCAACGATCTGGGTCTGGTCTCGACGCTTGGACCGAGGCGCGAGGTCGTCCGGTTCGACGCGAACCTCAGCCGGCACCATCACTACGTCTGCTCTCGGTGCGGCCTGACGCGCGACTTCGAGAGTGAGGACCTGAACGCGCTTCCCATTCCCGAATCGGTTGCGAGGTTCGGGAGCATCGACACCATGCGCGTCGAGGTGCTCGGCTTGTGCAGGCGCTGTGCAAGGGAACTGGGAGAGGAATCGGACTGAGAAGGTCTCTGAGGCATGGAGGGGACGGAGAGGAGCAGGAGATGAGCAAGAGTGGGAAGTGCCCCGTGACGGGCCGGATGGGCGGTTCGACCCGGAGTCACGGCACGTCAAATCAGGACTGGTGGCCGAACCAGCTGAACCTCCGGATCCTTCATCAGCACTCGGGACTGAGCAGTCCGATGGACGCCGCGTTCGACTACGCTGAGGAGTTCAAGAAGCTCGACTACGATGCGCTCAAGAGCGATCTCTACGCGCTCATGACCGACTCGCAGGATTGGTGGCCGGCCGACTACGGTCACTACGGCGGGCTCTTCATCCGGATGGCGTGGCACAGCGCCGGCACCTATCGGATGGGGGACGGCCGCGGCGGCGCCGGGCACGGCAACCAGCGCTTCGCGCCCCTCAACAGCTGGCCCGACAACGTCAACCTCGACAAGGCCCGCCGGCTCCTGTGGCCGATCAAGCAGAAGTACGGCAAGCGGATCTCGTGGGCCGATCTTCTGATCCTCGCCGGCAACTGCGCGCTCGAGTCGATGGGATTCAAGACGTTCGGGTTCGCCGGCGGCCGTGTCGACATCTGGGAGCCCGAGGAGGACGTCTACTGGGGCTCCGAGATGGAGTGGCTGGCCACGAGCGACAAGCCGGGAAGCCGCTACAGCGGCGACCGCGATCTCGAGAACCCGCTGGCCGCCGTGCAGATGGGGCTCATCTACGTGAACCCGGAGGGACCCGACGGCAACCCGGATCCTGTTGCCTCCGGCCGCGACGTCCGTGAGACGTTCGCGCGGATGGCGATGAACGACGAGGAGACCGTCGCGCTGGTCGCCGGCGGACACACGTTCGGCAAGTGCCACGGAGCCGGCGACGCGGCGAACGTGGGTCCCGACCCAGAGGCCGCGGGCATCGAGGAGCAGGGACTCGGCTGGATGAGTTCCTACGGGAGCGGCAAGGGTGGCGACACCATCAGCAGTGGCATCGAGGGCGCGTGGAAGCCCAACCCCGTCAAGTGGGACATGGGGTACCTCAGGATCCTGTTCCAGTACGAGTGGGAGCTGGTGAAGAGCCCGGCGGGCGCCAACCAGTGGCTGGCCAAGGACGTGGCCGAGTCGGACATGATCGTCGACGCCCACGACCCGACGAAGAAGCACCGGCCGATGATGACCACGGCCGACCTGTCGCTCCGGTTCGATCCCATCTACGAGCCGATCGCGCGTGACTATCTCAAGCACCCCGACAAGTTCGCGGACGCCTTCGCCCGGGCGTGGTTCAAGCTGACCCACCGCGACATGGGTCCGCGCTCGCGCTACCTCGGTCCGGAGGTCCCGGCGGAGGAACTCATCTGGCAGGACCCGGTTCCGGCGGTCGACCATGAGCTCGTCGACGCGAAAGACATCGCGGGGCTCAAGGAGAAGGTCCTCGCGTCCGGCCTGTCCGTCCGCGAGCTGGTCGCGACCGCCTGGTCGTCGGCGTCGACGTTCCGCGGCTCGGACATGCGCGGCGGCGCCAACGGCGCGCGGATCCGCCTGACCCCGCAGAAGGACTGGGAGGTCAATGAACCGACCCAGCTCGCCAAGGTGCTCACGGCGCTCGAGGGCATCCGGAAGGAGTTCAACGCCGCACAGTCCGGCGGGAAGAAGGTGTCCCTCGCCGACCTGATCGTTCTGGGTGGCTGCGCGGCCGTCGAGAAGGCGGCGAAGGACGCAGGCCACGACGTGACCGTGCCGTTCGCGCCGGGTCGCACCGACGCGACGCAGGAGCAGACGGACGCGGCGTCGTTCGCCGTGCTCGAGCCCGCGGCCGACGGGTTCCGAGACTACCAGAGAGCCAGGTTCTCCGTATGTGCTGAGGAGCTGCTCGTGGACCGGGCGCAGCTGTTGAACCTGACGGCGCCCGAGATGACGGCGCTCATCGGCGGGATGCGCGCGCTCGACGCCAACTTCAAGCAGTCCCCGCACGGCGTGTTCACAAAGCGCCCCGGGAAGCTCACGAACGACTTCTTCGTCAACCTGCTCGACATGCGCACCGAGTGGAAGGCGACTTCGGATGACGACGTGTTCGAGGGGCGCGACCGCGCCACGGGCGAGGCGAGGTGGACCGGCACGCGGGTCGACCTGATCTTCGGGTCGAACTCGCAGCTCCGGGCTATCGCCGAGCTCTACGCCTGCGAGGACTCGGAAGAGAAGTTCGTGCACGACTTCATCAAGGCTTGGGACAAGGTGATGAACCTCGATCGGTTCGATCTGGAGTAGTCCTGGACGAACTCGGAACCGGCGGTCTGACGCGGCGCGCCGGATCATATGGGTGTCACGCTGTGCAGCAGCAGGGGAGGCCCGGTCCTGATGGACCGGGCCTCTTGCGTGTTCCGGTGAAGACCAGGGCTAGATGAACCCGAACAGCGGCGGGAACGCCAGCACGACGAACGCCGCCCACGCCGCGTGGATGGGCAGATACCGCATCTGCCATTCGATGACCGACTGGTAGGTCGTGCGCCCGGAGACGAACCGGACGTACCCGACTCCCAGCATGGCCAGGTTGAGCATAAGGAGGATGTTCTCGCCGAGGGCCGCGGCCTTGTTGGGGGAGAACCCGTACGTGACAAGCCGCCCGATGATCCCCGAGAACGCGATGGCATTGGCTGCGAACGCAAGAACGACGAGCGCGAGCACGATGCCGTCCCAGAGTTCGGCCGGCTTCTCGGCATCGCGCGCGCTCATCGTGTAGAGCACGAGGCCGAGCACCAGCGCGAGGACGATGTCGAACATGATGAGGAGCTCACGGTCCTCCGAGGGAGCCTGTCCGGTGACCACCATCGCGATGATGAGCCCGAGCAGGAGCAGGGCGAAGAGCGGTGTGAACACCCGTGCGAGCACCGGCGCGAGCGTCTCGATCGCTCCCTTCTTCTTCTCGACCAGGTAGGCGGCGACGACCGTGATGCCGGACGCCCCGAACACGGCCAGCCAGTTCGAGATGAACGATGTGATATCGATGCCGACGAGGATGAACATCGCCCCGGCGACCCCTGTGAGCACCAGACCGCCGAGCCCGAGAAGCACCGCGTAGATGAATACCTCGCCCGCGAACCGCACGAAGTCCAGCCGGACGTTCGAATCGCGCCACCGCTCACCCGCATACAGCACTCCGAGCAGGAGAAGCAGCGCGATCGGGACGTGGATCACCGCAAGCGCCTGGTTGTGGAACGGCTCATAGCTCGGGTAGACGTTCACCAGAACGGCGAACACGGTGAAGGTAGCAGATGCGATGAGCGCGAAACGCCACGACAACGCCCGGCGCCAGACGAAGTAGATCGCAACGGGTACGAACGCGAAGAAGGCCGCGTTCCTTGCGTAGATGAGCGCGTTCTCCTCGACCATCGTGTGCCCGAAGACCGCCGGGAGCTTCCCGAGGAGTCCGCCGAGGAGCGCGAGCATGAGGACCACGGTGAACTCGGTGCGCTCGCGGCGACGTGCGTCCTCGTCGGCAGCAGGTACCAGCAGCTGTTTCCAGACGCTCTCGGTCGGAAGCTTCGAGAACTCATGGTGCAACTCGTCGGCGTCGCCCATCCGGTGGACGGCGACGATGAACGCCTCCTCCACATTCACACCCCGTTCCGTCAACTCATCGATGGTATCCCGGAGGTGCGACTCGAGCTCCTCGACGTCCTGCGCGCCGAGCGAGCCGGCCGACTGGATGTGCCGACGCCACTTGCGGATCTGTGACTCCAGGTCGAACATCGTGCGCTCCATTCTTCCTACGCTCCGGTGTTGTCGGGTTCGGCGAGGCGCTTGAGGGCGTTGTGGACGACGTCCCACTGCTCCCGTAGGCGCGCAAGCTCGGTCTCGCCCTGACTCGTGATGTGATAGTACTTCCGTCTCCGGCCGTTCTCGGCGGTCGTCCACGTTGCCTTGACGAAGCCCGCGGCCTCCAGGCGGTGAAGGACGGGGTAGAGCATGCCGTCGGTCCACGCGATCCGTTCGCCGGAGACCTCGCGCACGCTCTTGATGATTGCGTACCCGTAGCTGTCACCCTGCCTCAGGATGGACAGGACGATCGGCGTCGCTGACGCTGCCACGAGGTCCTTCTGGATATCCATGGAACCGCTCTCCCTGCCTGACGTGGTGCGCGGGCGCTGTCGCTGCCACACCCACACCCATACCATAGCACATCTATGCATAGAAGTACAATGTATATTTCGGCCCTGCGAGACTGTCCTGCTGAAGGGGCGAGGAGATCCTTCCGGTCCTGAGGGCGAAATCAGGTTGACACGCCGTGTGCGGCGGGTGATAATATATAGAGACTCGATATATCGAGAACAGACCTATGGGTCGTCAGGAGAGAGCGGTGAACCCCAAGGGACCACGTGAGCTGGAGATCCAGAGCCTCACACGCCAGTGCAATGAGACGCTGGTCCTGTTCATCCTCGCCGACGGCGACAAGCACGGCTATCAGCTTTCCCTCGAGATCGAGGAGCGGAGCGACGGGCTGTTCCGGTTCAACCACGGCACCCTCTATCCGATCCTCCACAAGCTCGAGAAGGACGGTTGGATCCGGGGGACGTGGGCGAGGGGAGGCTCGAAGCGCCGCCGGAAGCTCTACGCACTCACGGCGAAGGGGCGCAGGCACGCGGCCGCTCAGCGTGAGGCGTGGCAGCGGTTCTTCGATGCGTTCTTCGGCATCGTCGGGGAGATGATCTGATGAGTCGGTTCGCGACAATCCTCCGGGACGTGGATGAACGGCTGGACCTTCCGCAGCCCGCGAAGTCTCGGATCATCCTGGAGATGGCCACCGATCTCGATGACCTGTTCGAGGCGTACGTCCAGAGCGGCATCGACGAGGATGAGGCCGCGCGGCGTGTCGAGGAGAGCTTCACGATCACCGACGAGGTGCTCTCCGAACTCGTCTCGATCCACGAGAGCCCGGCTCGGCAGTTCCTCCAGGGGCTGTCCGAGCGCGTGCGCTCCCGCGGCGAGCGAGTCGCGTTCGCTGCGCTTCTCCTGTTCCTCGTCGTCGTAGCCGGTCGGAGCGCGATGACGGCCGAGTTCTTCGCGGACGCGAGCGCGTTCGTCTGGCCGATACTCGGTCTCTCCGCTGCGAGCGCCGCTCTGGCGGCGTCGAAGGCCTACCAGCTCTGGGTCCGCGGCGACCACCGCCCCGGACGGCTCAGAGTCGGTCTCGGCCCCATCCTGACCCTCGGAGTCTCGGGGCTCATCCTGGGGCTCTACGGCGCGGCGGCCGAGATGTACTTCGCCGCCGGGAGGGTGATCCGCGGTGGACCGGATGCCCTTCAGCACGTGACGGGGTCGCTGCTTCGGATCTGTCCGCTGGTCATGGCGAGCCTCTTCACGGCGATCATCGCATCCGTACTCTGGCACATCCTCGTCGAGAGGATCGAACGGATCGAGGTGGCACAGGCGGCGGTTCTGCTCGGCGACTGACGACAGCACACAGTGAACATTCCCGGTCCTTCGGGGCCTGATGAACAGGGAGATACGATCATGATGCGCTTCTTCTTCTCATGCGGCGTGTGGGGGTGGCCCCTGCTCGCCATGGCGATCGCGGTTCTGGTTCTCTCCATCCGGAAGGCCGTCGAGGTGTTCGGGGGCGGCTCGAGCATCGTCACGCCCGAGCGCGGGCTCAACGGCATTCTCTTCTGGGGCGCGATGAGCGCCGTCACCGGACTTCTCGGGCAGGCGAGCGGGCTCTACAACGCGCTCCGCGCGATCTCGAAAGCGGACGCGATCAGCCCTCCGATCGTGGCGCTGGGCATCGCCGAGTCATTCACGACGACGCTCTTCGGTCTGACGGTCTTCATCGTCGCAGCGATCATCTGGTGGGTGCTCTCTTCCCGGTGCCGCCGATTGGCACACGGGGAGTGACGCAACGGCTCCGCTCTCGGGCGCGAGAGCGGGGTGAGCAGCGGCTGACGCACGGAGGGCTCCCGGTGGACTGCCGGGGGCCCTTCTGTCTTATCCGGGTCGTGGACGGCTTGCACGGCAAGCCATGATGTGATACACTATACTGCGCGAGCATCAGAGGAACACGGTGCTGATGCAACAGGAGTGTGCGCGGGTGACTGGGGCCCCTCGCACGAAAGGAGGGAGCATGCGGACACTGCGTCTGCCGTGTACAGCGGCGATCCTTCTCTTGGCAACTGTCGCCGCGGCAACCACCATCCACGTGCCGGCGGACCAGCCGACGATCCAGGCCGGCATCAACGCGGCCTCGTCGGGCGATACGGTCGTCGTCGCCTGCGGGACCTACTACGAACACGACATCGTCGTGCGCCCCGGCGTCTCGGTCATGAGCGAGGCGGGTGAGCCAGACTGCGTGACGATCGATGCGCTTCAGTCGGGACGGGTGTTTCACTGTCAGGCCGCGGGAAGCACGACGACGCTTGTCGGTCTGACCATCACCGGCGGATACTGCATCGGCGGAGCCGGACCCGGTGGAGCCGGACTGCTCTGTATCACGGCATCACCGACGGTGATCAGGTGCACGTTCAAGGGGAACGAGGTCGATGGGCACGGGGGTGGCGTCGACTGCCGCGATTCGTCATCCGGCCAGTTCATCGATTGCCTTTTCATCGACAACACATCATCGCTCAAGGGTGGCGGCGCCCGCTGCTACCACAGCTCGCCGACCTTCGACAACTGCCGCTTCCAGGAGAACCAGGGCGATTGCGGCGGGGGTCTCTACTGCAGCGTCGGGTCCCCGACGCTGCTTGGCTGCGTGTTCGAGGAGAATATGGCTTCGAGCGGCGGCGATGGCGGGGGCGTTCGCATCTTCGATCGGTCGCATCCGTATCTCGACGGCTGCGTGTTCGTTGGGAACAAGGCGGGGTGGGGCGGCGGGTTCGCCTGCAACGAGTCGTGCTCTCCGCTGCTGACCGGGTGCACCTTCGCCGGCAACACCGCCTGGGTCGACGGATCGGCGTTCGACTCGTATCACTCATCTTCTCCGTCGGTACACCGGTGCATCTTCGCGTTCGGCGCGTCCGGAGCGGCGGTCTATGTCGACGGTGCCAGCGAGCCGCTTCTCATATGCACGAACATCTACGGCAATGCCGGCGGCGACTGGACCGGCGCCATCGCCTCTCAGCAGGGCGTCAGCGGGAACATCTCGCTCGATCCGCTGTTCTGCGACAGCGCCAACGGCGACCTCAGTCTCTGTGAGGACTCGCCGTGTCTCCCCGGGAACCACCCGACGGGGAGCTGCGACCTCATCGGCGCGTTCGATGCGGGGTGCGGCCCGTGCGGCGCGGTCGCCGTCGAGAGCATGAGCTGGGGGCAGATCAAGTCGCTCTACCGGTAGCGTCCGGCGAGACCAGCTGTGAGCTGAAACGAGAAGGCCCCGGTCGGAGGACCGGGGCCTTCGTGTGTCCGTTGCTGTTCGTCCGAATGGCGAGACCCGCGCGAGCCAGTGGTCCGACCGCGGAGCGCCTGGAACGCTATCCGCCGATCGGGAAGCGGACCTGCGCGGCGAACGTGATCGAGTCGAGGTCCTCCTCTTCCATGTCCTCGAAGATCTTCGTGTCGTGGAACCGGTAGAGCGCGTAGAGGTCGATGTCCATGCTGTCCATCTCGAGGACGACACCGGCCCTGAGGGCATAGAACGGATCCTCGGCCCACTCGCCATCGAACGTCGCGGTCCCGATGCCGACGCCACCGTAGATGAAGTCGCCGAAGAGCGCGTACGCCTGCGGGAGGATCAGCGGCTTGTCCGAGCCGCCGAAGTCCAGCACCCACTCCACATCGGCCTCGAGCTTGAACATCGTCAGGTCCATCTGATACGACCCGATGAACGCCAGCGCGTCCGGGTCGAACTCCTCTTCGTCCTTGATGGCTCCCAGCGTTCTCATGTACTCGACGCCGCCGCCGATGCGACCGGCCTGGGCCGGCATGGCGAGCACGCCCGCCAGAAGGAGTGACAAGACCATAAGACAGACGAGACGCTTCATCGTGAGCCTCCTGGTGCTGAAGTGCAGTGTTCTTGACCAGTTGTCATACGAACCCATGTAGCATGGTGCACGACGCCTGGACCGTCAAGCGCATTCACTGAGACGTGCTAGAGCTCCTCGATGCGCTCCGTGAAGACCACGCCACGCTCCGCCAGCCCCTTGAGCATGAACTCGACACACTCCGGCTGCTGTCCGATGTACTCCGGCACCGAGACGCCCTTCCGGTCGTAGAGACCGGCAGCGAGCATCCGGATGGCCATAGTGGCCGCGTAGCCCGTCGTTCTCGCCATCGAGTGTGTCTCCGTCTTGGGGTCGTACCGGTCCAGGAGATCGTAGACGTAGCGGACGTTCTTCCCGTCCCTCTCGCCCTCGACGATGACCTGCATGACCGTGAGGTCGGCCTCGCCCGGCTTGAGCTCCCACATGGAGAACATCAGCTTCGCCGTGACGTCGATGGGGCGGATGCTCGCACCGCCGACCTCGATCGGCTCCTGGTCGAACAGCCCCATCGCGCGGAGCACGGCCATCTTCTCGATGTGTCCCTCGTAGCGGAGCGTCTTCTCCTTCATGTTCGGCGCGTCGATCGTCTCGGCGAGCGAGCGGAGTCCGTCGCTGTTGAACGCCTCGAGCGTGCCGATGCCCGGGAACTCGAGGAGCTCGGCATCCGAGAGGGCCTCCCGGACGACGAGGTGGCCGTTCTCCACGTAGCGCGCCGGGCGCGTGTACTCCTCGATGACATCGATGGGGGAGAACACCGCCTTGTACTCGAACGGCCACTCGCGGATCACCGGAAGGCCCCCGACGTAGATGACCGCATTCGTTGTCTTGTCGAGGAGATGGTCAACGTGACCGATGAGCACGTTGCTCATCCCGGGGGCGACGCCGCAGTCCATGATCGCGGTGACGCCCTTCTCCCTGGCCAGCTCGTCGAGGTCGAACGGGTTCTCGCCGAAAAACGCGATGTCGATGACGTTGGTGCCCGTCTCGATGACCGCGCGGAGCGTCTCGAACCCCATGAACCCGGGCACAGCGCTCAGGACGAGGTCGTGCTCGGTCGCGAGCTTCTTCACGACGTTCGTGTCGGAGAGGTCGGCCGTGAGGGTGGTGATGCCGGGCACGGCGGCCAGCTTCGCCAGGTTCTTCTCGCTGATGTCCGAGACGGTGACCTCGAACTCCCCGTTCCTCGCCAGGTCGATGGCCATCGGTCCGCCGACGAGGCCTGCTCCAAGGACTGCGACTCGCATGGTCGTCTCCTTCACTGGTTCGGTTTCGTGTCTGTCGCGAGGATACCACAGGACGCGCCCGGTCCGGACGCGCGATGCCGATCGGGGGAGAGCCTAGAGGCCGCTGAAGCGGTTCTTGTAGTTGCAGACGATTCTCGTGCGGTCGGCGAGGAACCGCCGGTCGGCGGACGGCGGCCGATGGAGCGTCGCCACCGCGCGTCGGCTCGCCGCCGCCGGGTCGAAGCGGTTCGGGCCGGATGCGGGGTAGCGGTCGCTCCGACCGCACTCCACGACCACGATGCGAGGTTCTGTGAGCGCGCCACACGAGAACGTGTGTTCGACCTCGTCCTGCGGCGCCCGTACCGTCACATCGCTCCTCAAGAAGACATCGGCGAACCGCTGGTGGCTCTCGAACCGCGCGCACATGTCGATAGCGTCCTGGAGACGTGCCGCCTCCTCGTACCGTCGTTCCGATGAAGCGAGATCCCTCGCGCGGGTGAGGGCGTCTACCACCTTCTCAGCGTCGCCCCGCAGGAACTGCCTGGCGCGCGTCACGAGCTCGTTGTACGCGTCCGAATCGATCGCGCCGCGGCACGACCCGCTGCAGCGACCGATGTCGTACTTGAGGCACCGACGCCGTGGGTCGGGCTCACGACACGTGCGGATGCCAAGAGACTCGTGCATCGTGTCGCGGAGCCGCACCGCGAAGTGCTTGTCCTTGAAGGGGCCGAACACCTCGCGATCACCGAAGTCCGGTTCGTGCTCGATGACCACGCACGTCGGGAACTCGTCGGCGGTGAGTTCGAGATAGCGGTTCTCCTCCATCTCCTTCTGTCGGGTGTTCCCGGGAGGCAGGTGCTGCTTGATCAGAACGTCCTCAAGCAGCAGCGCGAGGAGCTCGGTGTGTGTTCGCCACCACGCGAAGCTCCGGATACCCGCGGTCAGGCGACCGAGCTGTGGGTCCGCCTCGAGCGGGTCCTGCTGGAAGTAGCTCGACATCCGATCTCTGAGTCTGACCGACTTGCCGATGTAGAGCAGCCGGCCGTCGGCGTCGAGGAAGGCATAGACGCCGTGTGCCCGTGGAACGCGCTCGCGGATCTCTGATGCAAGCTCTCTGCGCGTGTTGTCGTTCATGGTTCGCGCTCCGCGATCCGGCGTCGCGTGGTCCGGCGCTCGAAGAAACCGGCCCCGAACTGGACGTTCATCGTCGGTGGCAGCCGCTCGGCCACACGGCCCGCGCTGAAGGCCGCGGCGAGCGCGGGCGAAATCTGATTGGCCGCTCTGAACCGGACGATCGCCTCGGCCGGGGCCTCGCGGACCACTCCGTCCAGGAAGGCCCCGACGGCCGCGGGTGGCAGGTCGCCCGGGACGTCGACCGTCACCATCGGTCGGGTCGGGAGTTCGACGAACTCGTGGCGCGCAAGCGACCACGCGCCGCCTGAGCCCGCGCAGAACACGAGCGAGCTGTACCCCTTGGTCTCATCGGCCTCGGCGAACGACGTCCGCTGGGTCGAACCGGGGTAGATGACCGGCAGGGGAGGACGACCGTCGTGGGGTACCTCGAGTACCTGGTGACGATGGATGTGACCCGCGAGCACGGCGTCGCACGACGCCGGCAGGTCCCGCCTGCGGATGACGTCGTGTCCACTGCGGAACGTGTACCCGGCGGGTCCGACACGCGCGCCCTCGACTGTCTGGTGGGTGCAGAGCAGCCGGACATCGGCGGGCTTGCCGGTCACTCCTGTCGCATCGACCAGGCTCACGAAGTCTTCACGGATGTTCCTGCGAACGTTCGGGAACCCACCGAGCGCGACGCGTGCGCCCCCGAGCTCGAACTCGAACGTTCGGGGTTCATCGAAGATGTGGATGCCCGGGTGCTCGAGGAACAGCGATGCCGGCAGGCGGGAGCGTTCGTGGTTTCCGGGGACGATCGCGAGCGGGATGCCGTGCCCGGCGAAGGCGAGGAGCTCCGCGTAGACCCGGTCCACGATGGCATCGGGAACCTTCGAGCGGAAGAAGAGGTCACCGCCGTGCACGACGAGGTCGACCTGCTGGTCGACCGCGTCGTTGAGAACGCGGCGGAAGCTCGCGAAGAACTCCGGGCCGCGTCGCCGCCTCCGCGTGCGCGGACGCACCGGCTCGTCGAAGCCGAGATGCGTATCGGCCAGCAACAGGAGTCGGAAGCCTGGCGGGGACGCTCTCACACTGCTCCTGTCGTTCCGGGGTGCTCGCCTCCGCGCCCGTCCGGGGCCGCTACATCCCCTCGATCTTCAGCCGTCCGTCCGGCGGCTCGGGGTTGAGGACGCCCTCACGGTTCACGATCTCCTCGAGGATCGAGTAGAACGTCGAGTAGGTGTTCTCCATGTCCCGGCCGTGCTCACCCAGCCAGAAGTAGCCGTCGCCGCCCTTGTTGACCATGAAGCTGTTGCTGAGCACGCGGTACTCGCCGTCCGGGTCGAGCGGCAGCCAGCTCCCGTCGGCGTCGAGGACCTCGATGTCGGTCACGCGCTCGCCCGGGACTGTCACGCTCCATGCGCCGGTCTCGTCCTGTCCGATCTCCTGCGCCGTCCCCCATGCCTGGATCGTGTAACGCAGGCCGGAAGCGTGCAGCAGACCGCCCTCGCAGATGTTCGCCGCACTGCGTTCGAGGATCGGCTTGAGCAGGTGGCCGTCGAGGGTCAGCATGATGGCGTCGTTCCCGAACTCGTCGATCGAGCCAAGCATGACGTCCGTGACGGGGCCGGGCTCGTAGATCTTCTTCCCGCGGAACGCGCCGGCGTTGTTGATGACGATGTCCACGCCGAACTTCTTGCGCATCTGGTCGTTGACCAGGTTCGCGACGGGGGACTCGCCGCACCGGACCGCCTCCGAGGAGAGATCCCAGGCGACCTCCGTCATGCCCAGGACGATCGCTTCCGGCAGCGAGTCGCGATAGACCGCGAGCCGCTGGTCGATGTCCTCGGCGGCGGGGACGCTTCCGTCGACGGGGAGCTTCTGGTACCGGACGCTTCCCACGTCCATCCGCCCCCTCGCATCGGTCGCGAGATCGATGCGCATCAGGTGCGTGCCGCCGTACCCGCCGGGAACGATGTACGTGCCACCTACGCGGATCGGCTCGTCCACGTAGCTGTGCGAGTGCCCGCCGAAGATGATGTCGATGCCGGGGATCTCCTGCGCCAGCGTGACGTCCTCATCGAGACCGATGTGGGTGAGTGCGACGATGACCTGCGCACCTTCTTCGCGGAGCGCGCGGATCGTCTGGAGTGCGACGTAGGCGTTCGTCCCCGTGAGTTCGACCTCGGCCGGGCTTGAGAGGTAGGGGAGTCCCTCGGTGATCAGGGAGAAGTACCCGACCCTGAGGCCGTCATACTCCTCAACGAGACACGGAACACAGAGGCTGTCGAGCACGGTACCTTCGACGGCGAGATCGGAGCAGAGGAAGTCGAAGTCTGCCGCGCCGAGCGCGGCGGCCAGATCCTGGGGACCCTTGTCGAACTCGTGGTTGCCGAAGTTGGAGATCTCCCAGCCCGCCTCGGACATCAGGCCGTAGATCGCTCGGCCCTTGAACGCGTGGAAGTACGTGTCCGACAGGGCGTCGCCGGAGAAGACAACCGCGACGGTGCCCGGGTTCTCCTCCTCGATGCTTCTGATCATCGTCGCGATGCGTGCGATGCCGCCGGTCGAGACGGACTCCTTCTCGCCGTCACCATCCGTGTCGATCATCGACGTGTAGCTGTCGAGCTGCCCATGAATGTCGCCGAGCCCGATGATGGTCAGCTGGTGGCCCTCGTCGACCGGTTCGACGGTCTCGACGGGGCACGAGCAGGACGCGAGGAAGAGCGACGAGAGGATCAGAACTGCCGCAGCGAGTGTGACGAAACGGGTTCTCATACCGCCTCCCGGTGCGAGCCGACAGCGTCGTCTGTGACAAATCCGCATCCTGAGTCTAGCACAGCCCGGCGGGGCTGCAACCGCCCGTCCGGAGCGGACGAGAAAGGCCCCGGTCCTTCGACCGGGGCCTCCGCGGTTTCCGTTCCTGTCTCGCGCCGCGCCGATCTGTCCGGCGGCACGGGGTTGCTCCATCGCAGCAGCATCACCGGCGTCACGCTATCGCAGCAGCATCACCTTGGTCGTTCTTGTCTCGTGGCCGGCCTTGAGGCGCACGAAGTACATCCCGGCGCCGAGTTCGCGTCCGTGGGCGTCGCGGCCGTTCCACGTCGCGTGGTGCGGGCCCTCCGGCCGCATCCCATCATGGAGGACGACCACCTCACGACCCGCGACGTTGTAGACGCCGAGTCGTACCTGAGATTCAGCCGGCAGCGAGTAGCTGATGGTCGTCGTGGCGCCAAAAGGGTTTGGGAAGCCCCGCTCGAGGTGGAGTCCGGTCTGAACCGGGTCTTCGGGTTCGACGCCACTCCCCTCGGAGAACTCGTAGACGGCGGTCTCGCGTCCGTCCAGGGTCAGTCCGTGGATCTCGTGGGACGGCGTGACCGTCACCTCGAGCGTGTCACCGGGGTCGAGGAGATTGACGAGCGTGTGCTCGCCCGGTTCGAGACTGGTCGCGTTCCCGGTGACGGTGATCCCGCTCTTCGATGAACCCGTCGTGTTCGTCATGCACAGCACGGTCTGCTGTTCGTCGCTTCTGACGAACGCCATCACCTGGCCGTCCGAGGCTCCGAGCGGCGCGTGCGTGCCGCGCCGGAGGGCGGGGGAGCTGTTGCGGACGTGGATGAGCTTCCTGTACCACGACAGCAGTGAGTTTGGATCGGGGTCCTCACTCTCGACGTTGTGCGTCGTGAAGTTGCTCTGGATGTAGTTCCAGGGCGTGCCGGAGGTGAACCCGGCCGTCGAGCCGCCCGTCCACTGCATCGGGGTGCGGATGTTGAGGTGGTCGCCGCTCCCGATCATCCCAAGTTCCTCGCCGTAGTAGAGGAACGGCACACCCGGCAGCGTCAGGTAGAGACCCGCCGCGACCTTGGCCTTCCCCTCGTCCTCGCCGAGGTTGGTGAACACGCGGTCCTGGTCGTGGTTGGTCAGGAAGGTCGCGTACTGGAGGTACGGGTACTGCATGTAGACCTGGTTCGCCTTGTCGGCGATCCATCCCGCGTACTCGTCGTTCGCAGCGCCCACGGTCGCGTACGAGAGGTCGAACTCGAAGCAGAGGTCGAGCCGGTCGCTCGTGACGTACTGGAGAACCGTGCTCGTGTTCGTCCACGCCTCGCCGACGGAGAGCATGTCGGGCGCGGTCGCCTTCACGTGCGCGTTGTAGTCCGCCCAGAAATCGAGCGTGCCCTGCGTGCTCTGGAGCTGGTCGCCCTCCTCGATGATGTAGAGCACCGCATCCAGCCGGAACCCGTCGACACCGATCTCATCGAGCCAGTAGTCGGCGATCTGGAACATCGAGTCCTTCACCGCGGGCGTCTCGTAGTTGAGGTCGGGCATCCCGCCGCTGAACAGGCCGTAGTACCAGTTCTGGTAGGAGTTCCAGTGCCAGACGGTCTGGCCCCACGGGCCGGAGCCGCCGGGGTCGTAGCTCGACCAGCGGAAGTAGTCGCGGTAGGCGGGGTCGTTGTTCGCTGATGCGACGAACCAGGGGTGATCGTTCGAGCAGTGGTTCATGACGTAGTCGATGATGACCTTGATGCCGCGCGCGTGTGCGGCCGCGAGGAACGCCTCGAAGTCCGCCATCGTCCCGTAGTCGGGGTTGATCGATCGGTAGTCGACGCCGTCATAGCCGTGGTAGCTCGGCGAGTCCTGGATCGGCATGAGCCAGATGCCCGTGATCCCGAGATCCGTGTCGGTCTCGGGATCCCCGTCGTTGAGGTAGTCCAGCTTCTGCGTGAGTCCCGTGAAGTCGCCGATCCCGTCGCCGTCGCTGTCGTAGAAGCTGCGGACGAAGATCTCGTAGAAGACGCGGTCGTTCCACCACGAGAGCTGCGACGGGTCGTACCCGCCACCCGGCTCGAGATCGTTGTACCAGACCGACAGCGTGTCGTCGTGGAAAGGGACCAGGTAGTGCCGGTTATTCCCGACGCCGGGGAACTCCTCACTCCCGTCCCATTGGCCGTTCTGGCGGTACTTGTACTCGATGGAGTCGCCGGGAAGGAACCCGCCCAGCACGACCTCGTAGATGCTGTCGCCGTCGGCGTCCGCCAGCGGCGTGAGCGGGTCCGTACCCCAGCCGTTGAATGTGCCGGCCAGATCGACGAACTCGGAGCCGGGGTCGAACGCGCCCAGCTGCATCTGGTAGGACATGTTCACCTGGAAGGTCAGTTCGACCGTCTGGGCGTGAGTCGCGACGGCTGTCATGAGCACGGCCGCCGCGGCGGCGAGTGCGAGCGCTCTCGTTCGTGTCGGGTTCATGGACACCTGTTGCTCTCTGCGCGGTATGTGGCGTGTGCGATGGGTTTCTACCCATTATAGCACGATTGTGCGCGCAGTTCCATTCAGGGTCGGGGACAGTGAAAAGGCGCGCTACCGATGGAGGAGCCCTGCCAGGTCGAGTGCCGTGTAGACGAGGGCGAGCGAGAGGGCGACGCCGAGCGCGCGGGCGCGCGCCGGCGTGCTGATCCAGCGGCGAATGAGCTGTCCCACGAGGGCCCAGGTCGTGACCGAGGAGAACGACACGAGCGCGAGGAGCACGGGTGTCCATGCGAGGACGAAGCGCTGGCCGAGCAGCGGCGCGAGGAACGTCGTGTACATCGTCAGCCCGTAGAAGATGCACTTCGGGTTGACGAACTGGAGCACGTAGCCGTTCCAGAAGCGGAGGGGCTTCGCCTCGCTCGATGGTTCCAGGAGCTTCGCACCGCTGCGGTAGACCCCGAGCGCCAGCCAGAGGATGTAGAGCCCGCCGATGATGCGGAGGGTCGGGGTGGCCGCTGTGATGTGCCTGCTGAGCAGTGTCGACAGCGCTCCGCAGAGGAGCATGAGCGTGAAGAACCCTGATGCGATACCGAGGATGAACGGGAGCGTCCTCCGATAGCCGTAGAGCGCCCCGCTCGACGCGCAGAGGATGTTGTTCGGCCCCGGCGTGAGGGTCGTGACGACCGCGAAGATCACCGTCGCCGCAACGTTGACACCCATTCAATGGCTCCCTGCTCATACGATGCGCTTCCCCTCGCGCACCGGAGACTATATCATAGCCGGTGATGTCCTCGCGCGCTGCGTGGACGCGGATCCTCCGCGTCCGCCGGCCCGGCCCCGACGTACTCTGACAACGGGGTCCTCACGCACCGTATCGTCCGATCGGAGACTCCCATGAGATCACCACACGCCCTCGCGCTTGTCTTGCTGGCGACCCTGGCTGCTGCGGCTCCCGCGCAGGCGGACTCCGCAGCCGGCGCGCCGCCCGAGCAGGGCTCGTTGCTGGCGAACGTCTACACGATGACCGCGGCGGAGTACGATGCCTGCTGCATGACGATCTACCGGGCCGCCACGTACAGCCTCGAGGAGATCATGGAGGAGATGCTCGAGGAGGGTGGATCGGCTCCGCTCAGGCCGGCCGTCGTGTTGGACCTTGACCAGACGGTCCTCGACGTCACGAGCTTCCAGACGTTCGTCTACGAGAACGAGTGCAGCTACACCCCGGCGCTCTGGTCGGTCTACGAGCAGGTCGGTGTGGAGGAGGTCCTCCTCGTTCCAGGCGCGAAGGAGTTCATTGGGCGGGCGGAGGAGCTCGGCGTGAGCGTCGTCTATCTCTCGAACCGGAACGCGGCGAACCAGGAGCATACGATCGCCGTGCTTGCGCGGCTCGGGCTGAACGTCGAGGGCATTGAGGATCGCATCGCGCTCAAACCGACGGCCGCGTCGTCGGACAAGTCGCCGAGACGCGACGCGATCTCGGCGAGGTACAACGTGCTGATGATCTTCGGTGACAACCTCCGCGACTTCTCGGAGGTCTTCAAGCCGGTGCGACTCGGCGACGACGCGGCGGCGGATGACTATCTCGCGGCGATCGGCGAGCGGGCCGATGCAGTGGACGATGCTGCATGCCACTGGGGTGTCGACTGGTTCATGCTTCCGAACTGCATGTACGGTGAGTGGCAGAAGCACATCCCGGACAACCCCGTCGACATCATGACGCCGACGGAGATGACGAAGGAGGACGCTGAGCGCGACCGCTAGCCGCTCGGGAGAGCGGTCGTGGCGCCGGCAGGGACCGGTGGAGCCCGTCGGAGCAGTGGACGGCGCGCCGCCACAGACCGGAAGGGGGTGCCGCATGGCACCGGAGAAGGACTCGTGCGTTCAGGCTGCTGCCGGGCCGGTGAGCTCGGAGCCGACCACTGGAGCGAGCGGAACGAGACCACAGGAGGTACGGACGATGGTGACGGCGCGCGTGGGGAAGGAGGCGCCCGACTTCGAGGCGTCGGCGTACGTGCAGGGCGAGGGGTTCAAGAACATCAAGCTGTCGGACTACCGGGGCAAGTGGGTCGTGCTCTGCTTCTACCCCGGTGACTTCACCTTCGTCTGACCGACCGAGCTGTCGGCAGTTGCCGACAAACACCCGGAGTTCAAGAAGCTCGGCGTCGAGGTGCTGTCCATGAGCACCGACAGCCGGTTCACGCACAAGATCTGGAACGAGGTGGAGCTGTCGAAGATGGTCGACGGTGGCATCCCGTTCCCGATGCTCTCCGACGCGGGCGGTCGAATCGGCACCGTGTACGGCGTGTACGAGGAGGCAGCAGGCGTCAACATCCGCGGTCGCTTCATCATCGATCCCGACGGCATCATCCAGGCGATGGAGGTCCTCACGCCATCCGTCGGACGTCGTGTCGCCGAGACCATCCGGCAGATCAAGGCCTTCCAGCACGTCGCCAAGACAGGCGAGGCAACGCCGGCCGGCTGGGAACCGGGAAAGAAGACACTCAAACCGAGTCCCGATCTCGCGGGGCGTGTGTGGGAGGTCTGGAAGCCGGGGGACGAGTAGGGAACCAACCCGCCGCGAAAGGC
>Ga0180430_10000724_pt1 | contig 34974 bp, 32 predicted proteins | sample SS_ome_9_FD_132999 | JGI IMG/M metagenome (GOLD analysis project Ga0180430, IMG submission 132999) | Hypersaline lake sediment archaeal communities from the Salton Sea, California, USA - SS_1_S_2 metaG | ecosystem: Environmental > Aquatic > Non-marine Saline and Alkaline > Hypersaline >... | reverse complement strand
GCAGAAGATATTATGTCCCTTATCACTCCCGGGTCATGGTCTTTCAGGGTGAGCAGGTCTATTTTTTCTTTTTTACGCATTTACATCTCCCCCAATTTTTTATTAAGCCATCTGAGCAGGTAGTCGATATTCTTCTTTTTTATGATAAGAGGAGGCAAAAACCTTAGTACATAGTCTGAGACCCGGTTCAGCACCAGACCGTCGCTTAGACTGTCTTCCACTATTTTTGCTGCTGCCGGTTCCTTCAGTTCCAGGGCCGCCATTAGTCCCAATCCCCTTACCTGGTTTATAATACTGTACTTCTTTTCAAGCTTCATGAGCCCGGACATCAGGTACCTGCCCAGTTCAGCTGATCTCTGTGCCAGGCCATTATCCCTTATATAATCTATAACAGCTATACCTGCGGCACATGAAGCTGCATTTCCCCCGAAAGTGGAGCCGTGCATGCCGGGAGCAAAAGCGCTGCTTATGCTGTCAGTAGAGACTAACGCTCCTATGGGCATTCCTCCTCCAAGACTTTTTGCCAAAACCAGTATGTCCGGCTTTATATCATAATTCTCATATGCAAACATCTTACCTGTCCTGGCAAAACCGGTTTGCACTTCATCGAGTATGAGCATGATGTCATTTTCGCTGCATAACTGCCGCAATTGTCTCATAAACTGTTTTTCGGCAGGAAATACGCCGCCTTCGCCCTGGACCGGTTCCAGCATGACTGCACAGGTCCTGCTGCTTACCAGGGCCCGGACCGAATCAATATCATTGAATTCTCCATATAAAAAGCCTTCCAGCAGGGGCTGGAACATCTTTTGTTTTTTAGGCTGTGCCGTAGCAGAAAGGGCCCCCATGGTCCTTCCATGGAAAGACCGCTTGAAAGTTATCACTTCATGCCTGCCGGGGCCGTACTTATCCTCAGAATATTTCCTGGCCAGCTTAAGCGCAGCCTCTATAGACTCGGTCCCGCTGTTGGCAAAGAATACCTTCTGTCCAAATCCGGTCACCTCGCATATTTTCCTGGCCAGTTCTATCTGGGGGATATTATAGTAGACATTGGAAGGCTGTATGATCCGGGCAGCCTGTTTCTGGATTGCTTTTATTACATCTTTATTGCTGTGCCCTACATTAAGGCAGCCGTAGCCGGCTATAAAGTCAAGGTATTTTTTACCCTCGATATCCCACAGGTACTGCATGCTTGCCCTTTCGAATATGACTGGAAGCCTGCTATATGTATTCATCAGGTATTTGCTGCCCCGGTTATATCCTGCATTATTATCAATACTTTCCATGTTTATGCCTACACTTTCTTCCTGGTTATCATTGTCCCTATGCCCTTGTCAGTAAAAACTTCTACCAGTATGGAATGCTTTCTGGTGCCGTTTAATATATGCGTCCTTCCCACTCCGGCTTCCAGGGCATCCATACAGGCCCTTACCTTGGGTATCATGCCGGAATTTATCTTGCCGCTGCCGATCATGCTGACGCACTGCTTAAAAGTCAGCCTGGATATAAGCCGGGTGCCGTTATCATTGCTGTCAATGATGCCGTCTACATCGGTAAGCATTATCATCTTTTCCGCCTGCAGCGCCGATGCTATACCGGAAGCACAGGAATCAGCATTTATATTATACATCTTCTCCTTATCATCTACACCAAGTGTGGCTATAACCGGAATATAACTGTTGGCCAGTATATCATCCAGGAATTTTACGTTTATATCCTCTATTTCACCCACGAAACCAAGGTCGATCTCCCTGCCGTTTTTCTGGTATTTCTTCTTTTTGCATTTTATGAATGCGGCATCATTTCCCGACACTCCCACGGCGATGTTCCCGTGTCCGTTTAAAAATGATACCAGCCGGGAATTTATGCTTCCTATAAGGACCATCTTGACGATGTCCATAACTTCATCCGTGGTCACCCTGAGTCCATCTACAAACTCTGCATTTATGCCTCTTTCCTTCATAAGACTGGTTATCTGCTTTCCCCCGCCATGTACCAGCACTACTTTGATCCCCACATATTTCATCAGCACCAGGTCATCCAGCACGCTTTTTAATATATTTTCATCCTCCATCATGCTGCCGCCTATCTTTACCACCACTATTTTTTGGAAATACTGCTTTATATACGGAAGCGATTCCAGCAGTATCCCCGCTTTCTGGAGGTAGGCGCTGTTTATATCTTCTTCATTTTTTTTATAGTATTTCACATTTTTGCTGTCTTCGGTCATCTCTAACTCCAGTATATCAATTATGGTAAAGCGCATTTATCTTTATATAATCAAAAGAAAGGTCCGAGGTCCATACAGTCCAGCCGCCATTTCCATTCCTGAGGTCTATGGAGATTTTTATATTCTGCGGCTCCAACAGTTCTTTTGCCGCCTTTTTGTCCACATCAAGACCGGTCCCGTTTTTTACTATCATCCTGCCGCCCACAGATATGTCTACCTTATCAGGATCCAGGCCGCAGCCCGATGCCCCAAGGGCTGCATTTATCCTGCCCCAGTTAAGGTCCTGTCCGAACATAGCTGTCTTAAACAGGTTTGAATCTGCTATTGTCATAGCCGCCCTGCCTGCCTCTGCATCATCTCTTGCCCCTGATACACTTATCTCAATAAATTTGGTGGCGCCCTCGCCATCCATGACTATTTTTTTTGCCAGTTCCTGCATAACGAAAGTTACAGCTTCGGCAAATTCTTTATAATAGATGCTTTCCTCTCCGATGTTTAATCCGCTTAAGCCATTGGCCATCAAAAAGACAGAATCATTGGTGCTCTGGCAACCGTCTACGCTTATGCTGTTAAAGCTGGTCTTATTTGCCTGTTTCAGTATCCTGTCCAGGGTATCCCTCTCCACCTTTGCATCTGTGCCTATAAAGGCAAGCATAGTAGCCATATCGGGCTTTATCATGCCCGAACCTTTGGCCATGCCTCCTATCGTGACTTTCCTGCCCTTATCTGCAGTTAATTCCACGGCGATCCTCTTCTGTGCCAGGTCAGTTGTCATTATAGCCCTGGCAGCTTCATCCCCACCGTCATCAGCCATGGCCGATGCGGATGCTTTTATACCTGACTCCAGTTTATCCATGGGAAGCTGTTTGCCTATAATCCCGGTAGATGCCACCAGTACCTGCCCCCTGTCAATACCCAGGGCATCAGCAGTTATCTGCTGCATGTGCCTGCCATTTTTCATACCCTGGCCCCCGGTACATGCATTTGCTATACCGCTGTTTACTGTAACAGCTTTTATATTATTATTATTATCCAATGATTCCATGTCGATTATCACCGGTGCCGCCCGAAAGCTGTTGGTGGTAAAAACACCACTGCACACAGAACCTGAAGGACTATAAATAATGCAGATATCCGGTTTACCTGAATTTTTCAGGCCGCAATGGGCGCTGCCTGCTGCAAAACCGGGAACTGATGTTATATTTCCATCTTCTATTATTTTAAATGCCATATCTTTTTACCTTTGTCCTATGTCCTTAACTGAATATACCGTTTAGATCCAGCCCTTCCTGTTCCTCCAGGCCCAGCGCCAGGTTCATATTCTGTACTGCCTGGCCTGCCGCACCTTTTACCAGATTGTCAAGCGTGCTGAATATTTTTAATGTCCCCGTCCTGCTGTCATATGCAGTACCGATCATGCACAGATTGGTGCCTAGTGTATCTTTCATCGCCGGAATATTATTTCCCATATACCTGACAAACCTGCTCCTGCTGTAAAAATTTTCATAGAGGCCTTCCAGGCTGTCCTGGATGCCTTTGCTGCCGTCCTGCACCATACTGCAGTATATGGTAGAGAATATCCCCCTGCTTACCGGCAGAAGATGGGGTGTAAAATCCAGCTGGAGCCTGTGTCCTGCCAGTTTTTCTATTTCCTGCTCCATCTCGCCTATATGCCTGTGCCCCGCAGGGCTGTAGGCATAAAAATTATTGTCTATGCTGCCGAATAGATACATCTCCTTCAGTTTCCTTCCGGCGCCGCTTACTCCGGATTTTGAATCTACGATAATACTGTCTATCTTATAGCTGCTTTTCAGGAGCGGTGCCAGTCCCAGCAGTATGGAGGTGGGATAACAGCCCGGATTGGCAATATACCTGCTTTTTATGATCTTTTCACGGTTTATTTCCGGCAGTCCGTAAGTAAAATCCTGCAGCATCTCCGGAAGCATATGCCTGGACCCATACCATTTCTCATATTCTAACGGATCATTTATCCTGAAATCAGAACCTATGTCTATTACCGCAGTCTTTTTCAGGCTGCCTATTTCTGCCAGGTATTTCATGGAGCTGTGGGGCGGGAGGCAGAGAAATAACACATCCATGGCTGCATGGTCATCGGCAGAATGACCTGAAGTAAATGCAAGACTGCCGTATTTTTCTTCCTTTAGCGCCGGATACAATCCGCCTATCTTTTTTCCTTCCCGGCTGCGAGAGGTTATAAAACATATATTACTGTATTTGTGGCGTCCCAGTATCTTCAATAGTTCCATGCCGGTATAGCCGGAACCGCCCACTATCCCTATATCTATTTTCTTTTCCATTGGCACTCCTGTATAAATAATTGCATATTATACAGAAATTATGGATAATATGCAATATATTTTTATTTTCTAGATTTTTGGGCCCAAAATGTCTATTCCAGCAGATCTGCCGGCAGTTCCAGTGCTACCGGACAGTGATCGGATCCTCCTATATCATCCATAATATAGGCACCGGATATGCAGCCGTTGATGTCCCCGGATACGAAGAAATAGTCAAGCCGCCATCCTACATTCCTTTCCCGGGCCCGCGTCTTATAGTCCCACCATGTATACCTTCCGGGACTGCGGTCAAATTCCCTGAATATATCTATATATCCTGAATCGATCACCCGGTCTATCCATGCCCTTTCCACCGGCAAAAATCCGGTATTATCCTTATTTGCATGGGGGCGGGCAAGGTCTATCTCTCTGTGGGCGGTATTGACATCGCCGCAGAATATTATGCTGAGCCCGGACTGCCTGTATCCCTCTATGATATCCAGGAAATGCCTGTAAAAATCAAGTTTATATTCCAGCCTTTCTGCAGAAGCTCCCCCATTGGGGAAATACACATTCAGAAGCATGGTATTGCCGAACCTGAGTCCTGCCATCCTCCCTTCGTCATCAAACCTTTTGATGCCGGTATTAAACACCTTTTCTGACGGCTGGACCCGGCTATATATGCATACGCCGCTATAACCTTTCCTGGCCGGACATGAAAAATAGCTGTTAAAACCGCTGATCTCCAGCAGGTCGGGAGAAAGCTGCTCCTCCCTGGCTTTTGTCTCCTGGAAGCAGTATATGTCGGCATCAGTTTCCCTCATAAATTCGAGGAGCCCCTTCCTGTATGCCGCCCTTATACCGTTTACATTCCAGGATATTATCCTGATCTTCTTTTCCTTATCTGCTTCCATAGAAGATACACTATAGCAGTTAGCACGGATAGGGCAAGGTATAAATAAAGCAGGATATTGCCGTATTTTGCATAAAAAGTCTTTTCCGGCATCATATATACAGTGCCGTATAACACGCCTTTTTCCATAAGATCCATTTTTCTCACATAATTTCCTGCCGGCGATATGATGGCCGAAAAACCGGTATTGGCGCAGTGTACTGCATAGCAGCCGTTCTCTATGGCCCTGGTCTTGGAGAATATCAAATGATGCCAGGGGGCTATACTGTCATTAAGACTGGAATCATCAGAAGATACAATGATCACTTCGGCGCCGTTTCTCCTGAACTTTCCCGAGATATAAGGCAGGGTCGATTCATAGCATATGCTGAAACCAAGGAGGTCTCTCTGCTTAAACAATACCGGCTGGCTGCTGCTTCCCGGCTGTATATCTACCACAGAAAAGTCCAGGAACTTCAGAAAGCCCAGAATATGAGGGTAAGGCATATACTGGCTGAACGGAACCGGGTGTATCTCATCATATCTGCCCCTCTCTTTCATGCTGCTGTCATATAATATAAGGGAGTTTGTCCATATTTGTCCGGTCGAGTCATGGTCATACTGGCCCACAAGCATCCATAAGCCGCTGCCGGCTGCAGTTTCCCCTGCCCAGTTAAAGAATTCCGGGTTTTCTTCACTTGTCCCCCACAGGACGCTTTCCGGAAATATCACAAGTTCTGTGCCCGGCCTGAAATGACTGCTTTCGCTATATGGCTCAGGGATTATCTCATAACCCTTATTCCTGAATTTGGTGCCAAAAAGGACCTTTGGCTGTACAGCCGCCACTTCTATGCTCCGCCTGTCCTGTAAAGCAATATTCCTGTCAAGGGTCTGATTTACACTGTTTATGCCATATGCCGATACCAGGATAAGGATGGAGATGGCTGCAGCCATATACTGCAGTTTCTTTGCCCCCCTCCGGTTATAAGTCCTTATAGTCTCATACAGCGACATATTGAACAAAAGGATCAAAAAACTTATCCCGTATATGCCAGTAAACCTTGAAAGGTGCATCAGGGGAAGGAAACTGTGCTGGGAATATCCAATTATGCCTATGGTAAATGCCAGGAAAGTCTGTGATCTTGCAAATTCTATAAATAGCCAGGATGCAGGGATAAGCAGCAGCCTCATATATGGATTATCTATCCGGTTGAGGATGAAACAGGCTGCTATGCCGAATAAGATAATATACAGGCTGAGACCCGCCACTATCATAGGCCAGGTATACTTGATATAAAGCTCTGCCAGCCAGTATGTCATGCCGGCAAAAAAGCCAGCCCCTAATATAAAGCTGTAAAGTATGGTTTTTTTGAGGCTGGCCCCGGTTATGGCAAATAAATAGGGCATAAGGGCAAACCAGGCAAAAAAGCCCAGTTCCTTGAAGCTAAGGAACAAAAAAACTGCCGATAGGGCGGTTAGGGATATCCTCTGGTAATTTTTCAGGCTCAGTTCTTCTTTTACCACCATAAAAGTCAGGCTTCTGAATAATGCTTAGGAGCCTGTCCGAGAACTGGATCTCGGCCTGTTGGGTAGTATTGTGGTAAGATGCAAGGCAGATCGATCTGATGCAATGCAGAGTATTGCACAGGAGATCTAACGCAGCAGATTGCTTCTAATACTGACCAACCCTCCGGGCAGACGCTATTTTTAAACATTTCTTTGTTTTTCGTCATCACCGATATCCTATATCGCTTCTTCCTCATGCCTTGACCTTTTTAAAAATATCAGTCTGCAGGCCTGAGCCCAGTTCTCGGACAGGCTCCTTAGTTCGATTATACAGGATTAAAAGCCTGGATTGAATAATTAATCTGCACTTTTATTTTAAGAAGTCCCTGAGCCTCTCGCTCCTGGAAGGATGCCTTAGCTTGTCAAGAGCGATATTCTCTATCTGGCGTATTCGCTCCCTGGTCAGATTAAAATTTCTTCCCACTTCTTCCAGGGTCTTGGGCTGTCCGTTCTGGAGGCCGTATCTCTGCTCTATTATATTCTTTTCCCTGTCATCCAGAGTATCCAGGGCATCCACTATCTGCTTCTGGAGACCGTCTTCCATGGCATACTCCGAAGGATTCTTAACCCGGTCATCTTCTACAAAGCTTCCAAAAGTCTCATCCTTGTCCTCCCCATAAGGTTCATCCAGGGAAAGAGGTTCCTGCGATATCTCAAGAAGCTCCTCAACCTTCTTTAGGCCCATCTTCATCTCCCTGGCTATTTCCCTGCTGTCAGGCTCCCGTCCCAGCCTGTCCCTCAGCTTGCCCTGTATAGAATAAAGCTTATATATCTGGGTTATCATGTGTACCGGTTTCCTAATGGTCCTGGCCTTGTCAGCAATAGCCCTGGTTATGCCCTGCCTTATCCACCATGTGGCATAGGTAGAGAACTTAAAGCCTCTTGAGGGATCAAATTTTTCTGCAGCCCTTATAAGTCCCAGATTGCCTTCCTGTACCAGGTCTAGAAACAATAATCCCTTGTCCAGGTATTTTTTGGCAACACTTACCACCAGCCTCAGATTAGCTTCCACCAGCTTTTTCTTTGCCCTGAAGCTGCCTTTTTTTACCTGCCTGGCAAGGATCTGTTCCTCGCCACGGGTAAGCAGGTCTATCTTTCCTATATCCCGTAAATATACCCTGGCTGAGTTATCTTTCATAAATTCATTTTTTAGTTTTACTTTCAAAGACATCATATACCTGCCTTTATAGATATTTAATTACTATAAATACTATTAATACTACTATTTAAATAGTATTTGAGTATAAATATCTCATACCGGGGGCCGGATGTCAATACCATGGCATGAAAAACATCCGGAATTAATTTGGGGATCCTGTTCTAAGACCTCAGACTGGCGTTGAGATCCTTTTCCAGTCCTTCGATTATCCTGTTTGTGATTATTTCTATCTCTTTATCCTTCAGCGTCCTGTCTTCTGCCCTGAAACTCAGGGAATAAGCCATACTTTTTTTACCCTTTTCTACCTGCTGCCCTTCATAGATATCAAATAGCCTGATATCCTTCAGCAGCCCGGAAGCATTATCTTTAATGGTGTTTATTATTTCAGAATTCTTTATTTCTCTATCTACTACGATTGCCAGGTCTATATCCATGGAAGGAAATGATGATATTTTACGGTAACGCCTGGCATCTTTTATGTTTCCATTAAACACATCCAGGTCTATTTCGGCATAATATGCATCCTGGCCCAGTTCCAGTTCCTCTATAACACCTGGATGGACCCTGCCCATTATGCCAGTCTTTTTGCCGTCTATTATAATATCAGCGCTCATCCTGGGGTGGAAAAAACCATATTCCTTCTCGGTCACAACAAAACCAGATTCCCCGTAAAAAGCTCCGGCAAGACCTTCCAGGATGCCCTTTATGTCATAAATATCCGAATCCCTTCCTTCTTCCAGCCATCCCTTTACCTGCATCTCTCCGCTTAGAAGTATTCCCAGTTTCAATGCCTCCTGCGGAAGATCTTTTCCTGAATCCCTGTAGGTCCTGGCTATCTCAAATATAGATATATCCCTTATGTTCCTTTTTATATTATTGCCTGCCGTCCCCAGCAGCGACGGAAGCAGTGATGTCCTCATGAGGCTGAAATCCTCGTTTATGGGATTGGCGATACTTATGTACCTGTCAAATCCGTCTTCGGTGTCCAGCCTGGCAGCCTTCAGGGCGCCGGTCCCAATAAATGAATAATTTATAACTTCACACAGTCCGTTATCAGCCAGCATCTGCCGCATGACCCTTATATTGGACTGGGAAGGGCTGTATCTTCCCCTGCTGCCGCTGCTTATGACAGTAGGCTTAGACTTTATATTATTATATCCGTATATCCTGGCTACTTCCTCCACCAGGTCGATCTCTCTTTCCAGGTCCTCATACCTGTAAGAAGGTATATTTGCTTCCAGTCCCTTTTTTGTGTCTGAATTCTCTATTCCCAGGCTGGTCAGTATCCCGGATATACTTTTCTTTGCAATTTCCTGCCCTAAAACTTTTTTTATTTTTTCCGGCCTCAGGATGATTTTCCTGTGCCTTGCCGGATTATTGTTATTATCATATACCGGCACCTGGCCGCTATACCCGGCTATATCCCTTAAAAGCTGTTCAAACCGTCCCAGGGCGAAAGTAGTAAGCTCAGGGTCTATCTTCTTTTCAAACCTGTTGGAAGCCTCAGAACGAAGGCCCGTCCTATGTGAAGTCTTCATTATGGATGGGCCGAAAAAATTGGCTGATTCAAGCAAGACATCCCTGGTGCTGCTGTTTATCTCCGTATTCTTTCCTCCCATGACTCCTGCCAGGGCAACAGCCTTTTTTTCGTCTGCTATTACCAGGTCTTCTTCAGAAAGCTTCCTTACAGTATCGTCAATAGTCCTTATCTCTTCACCTTTTTTTGCATTCCTTACTATTATTTTGTTTGAATGGAGAAGCCCCCTGTCAAAAGCATGAAGAGGCTGTCCTGTTTCCAGCATCACGTAATTTGTAAGGTCCACCATAAGGTCCAGGGGCCTTATGCCGCAAAGAGTAAGCCTGTTTTTAAGCCACAGGGGAGACTTTTTCCCGTCAGCTTCTTTAAAAAGCATGGCAGAGTACCGGGGACACTTTTGGCAGTCCTCTATCTCAATGTCCAGGGCCCTGTCAGGATTTATCCTCGGTTCCAATTCATAAGAAGGTATGATAAGACCTATGCCGGTCATGGCGCTTATCTCCCTGGCTATACCTATAACGCTCAGGCAGTCTGGGCGGTTCGGGGTTATCTCCAGGTCGAATACCACATCATCCAGGCCTGTCTGGGAGGCAAAATCTTCCCCTACTGCCAGGCTTTCATCAAGTATCATTATCCCCCGGGAATCGGCTGAAAGCCCCAGCTCTGCTTCCGAGCACATCATGCCTTCAGAATATACGCCTCTTATCTTGCTGCGCTTTATTTCTGTTTCACCTATCTTTGCCCCCTCAAGGGCAAGGGCTACCCGGTCTCCCGGTTTAAAATTGTCAGCACCGCATACAATATCCAGGACTCTCCTGCCGGAATCGACTTTACAAAGTGAAAGCTTGTCTGCATCCGGATGCCCGGTAAAACTTTTTATGAGCCCGATCACTATCCTGTCATATCCTTTTCCCGAAGCCTCGACTTTCTCCACCTCGGTCCCGCTCATAGTCAGCATATCCGCTGCTTCTGCCGGGTCAAGCTCCCTGGTATCTAAAAATTCTTTTATCCAGTTTAAAGTTACTTTCAAGTCTAGAGATTTCCTTTCTATCTGAATACTGTCTGCGTCCGGGATCGCCGTGCTAAAACTGTTTTAAAAACCTCATGTCGTTTTCGAAAAACATCCTCAGGTCATCGATGCCGTATTTAAGCATGCATATCCTTTCAACACCGACACCAAATGCGAACCCGCTTACTTTTTCAGGGTCATAACCTACAAAACCATATAGCTTTGGGTCTACCATGCCTGCCCCCAGTATCTCCAGCCACCCGGAACCGGAACAGACCCTGCAGCCTTTACCGCCGCATATCAGACATGATACATCCACCTCTGCGCTTGGTTCGGTAAAGGGGAAATAGTGAGGCCTGAAACGCACCTTCCTGTCACTGCCGAAGATCTCGCCTATAAATTCTTCCAGCGTCCATTTAAGATTTCCGAAATCAATGCCTTCATCTACCACCAGGCCTTCTACCTGGGTAAACATAGGCGTATGCGATACGTCATAGTCCTTGCGGTAGACTCTTCCCGGCGCTATTATGGCTATGGGAGGCTTATTCTCCTCCATATACCTGATCTGTACCGGTGATGTCTGGGTCCTCAGCAGGACATTGCTGCTGATAAACATGGTATCATGGAGAGACCTGGCCGGATGATCCCGCGGAGTGTTAAGAGCCTCAAAATTATAATAATCTGTCTCTACTTCCGGACCTTCGGCTATCTGGAAACCCATACCGATAAAGATGTCTTCTATGTCCTGCACTACCTGGCTGATTATGTTTATGCTGCCTCCGGCAGCTTTCCTGCCCGGCAGAGAGAGGTCGACTAGTTCCTTCCTCATCTGTTCATCATACAGGGATGCCTTTATCTGCATCTCCTTTTCTTCCAGGAGCTTCTCAATTTCCTTCCTGGCAATATTGGTATTCTTTCCCACTACCGGCTTAAGATCCGCAGGCAGGTTTCCTATGCTTTTCTGGGTCAGGGATATATAGCTCTTCCGCCCCAGATATCTCGTCTTTAAGGAGTCCAGCGACTCCAGGTCGCTGACACCGGCTATGCCGGACTTAAAACCTTCAAGTTCCTGTTTTATTCTTTTTTCCAGCTCTTCTGCTGATAAGGCACTCTGTTCCATGACAGGCTCCTAGGCGGATCCCTTCCTTGCTACTTCAGTCAGCTGCTTGAAAGCATCGGGATCGCTTACGGCAAGATCTGACAGCATTTTCCTGTTTATTTCCACACTTGCCTTCTTTAATCCGTTTATAAATTCATTATATGACATACCATTAAGCCTGGCTGCTGCATTTATCCTGGTTATCCAGAGTCTCCTGAAATTGCGCTTATTGTTTTTACGGTCCCTGTATGAATAACTCATGGATTTCATCAGCTGCTGCTTGGCAGATTTGAAAGTCCTGCTTTTTGATGCGGTATATCCCCTGGCTTCTTTCAGCACCTTTTTATGGCGCCTGTTTTTTACAGTTCCTCTTTTTACCCTGGTCATTTAGATCACACCTTTCAATTTATCTTCCCAGAAGCCTTTTTACTTTCCTTGAATCAGAAGCGGATACTTCCCCGTCAGTCCCCAGTCTTCTTTTCCTCTTGGCATTCTTTTTTGTCAAAATATGGCTTTTAAAAGCTTTTTCCCTCATTATTTTTCCGCCGGCTGTTACTCTGAATCTTTTGGCGGCACCTTTATGTGTCTTCATCTTTGGCATAAAACTACTTCCTTCCTAAATAGGTATTCAAACTGTTCTAAAATATTCTCATACTGGAGCCAGCACCATTATCATATTATAGCCTTCCAGCTTGGGCCTCAGTTCCACCACTGCCAGGTCTTCCAGTTCGGCTACTACCTTGTCCAGTATATCCATACCCAGCTGCTTGTGTACGATCTCCCGCCCCCTGAACATGACCGTGATCTTTACCTTATTGCCATGCTTAAGGAATTTCCCTATCTGCTTCATCTTGGTATTCAGGTCATTTTTATCTATCTTTGGCCTCAGTTTTATCTCTTTTACTACTATATGGGTCTGCTTTTTCTTTTTTTGTTTTTCCGATATCTCAAGCTGATACTTGTATTTGCCGAAATCCATTATCTTGCAGACAGGCGGCTTGCTATTGGGCGAGACCTCTACCAGGTCCAGTCCCTTTTCCCGGGCTATTTCCTGGGCCTGACGCACCGGTACTATTCCGACCTGGTTGCCGTCATCACCTATAAGTCTTACTTCAGGCACTCTGATATATTCATTTACCCGGATTCTCTTATCGCTGTGGATTATTCACCTCCGTTTTCAATTTAAAAAAAATAGGTAGACAAATCATCTACCTATTATTTATATATAACCAGCTCAGCAAGCCTTTAAAAGACCGCTACCTGGTGAGAAATAGATGATTTCTACTTAAAATTATTTATTTTGCCTAACACTATTTCCAGACGAATAGGAATTATACTAATATTAGACCGTTTTGTCTATACCGCTTCTCTTGACTCTTCTTCCGGCACATATCCGGATTCCCATGCCCTGTCTGCTATCTTCTTGTAGCGGTCAGCATAATCATCCAGGGGCCTGGCCAGGCATCCCACTATGGTCTCCGCGCCTTCATGGGTAGCATATGCGCCGGTCTCGGCTACAATATCCCTCAATACCTGGGGATTATCTATTATGGTGCAGGGCCTTAGATGGTTTTCCGTATACGGCTGCCTCTTCTTGAATGCCATGAAGAATTTGGATGTCAATATTTCGATAAGGCTTTTTTCCTTGATATTGTCGGCTGCAAAATGCACGAATACACAGGGTTCTACGTCTCCGTTCACATTTATATGAAGGTAATTCTTGCCTCCGGCCATGCAGCCGTTTACCAGCGGCCCGTCATTCCAGAAATCAGCCACGATCATATCTTTGGTCTTCCTTATATCAAGTATCTTCTGCCTCCTGTAGTCACGCTGCTGGGGAGTAGGCATAAGCTCCATATCCGGCTCCTTGCCGATCGGTATATAATTGAAATACCATCCGATAAATGCTCCCTTTTCCACAAACAGGTCTACGAACTCATCGCTTACTACCATCTCATTATTATGCCTGGTAGCTGTTACCGAGAAACCGAAGAGCACCCCGTTGTTGCGCAGCGCATCCATGGCATTCATTATATTCTTCCAGGAGCCTTTCCCCCGCCTTGCCTCTGTCTCTTTCTCGAATCCCTCAATGCTTATGCAGGGTATGGCATTACCCAGCTGGGCCAGTTTTTTGGCCACGCTGTCATCTATGAGCTGGCCATTGGTGTAGATCTGGAAGAAAGAATCATTATGTCTTTCCAGGAAATCATAAAGGTGCTCCCAGCAGAAAGGTTCCCCGCCGGTTATCACAAAGAAATATATACCTATATCATTGGCTTCCCTGATAACCCGGTTGCAGACATCATAAGGAAGGTCTTTCTTCTTGGAATACTGCCATGCATAGCAGCCAAAACACTTAAGATTGCACCTCATGGTAGGAGATATGACCAGAAGGTTGGGGGGATTAAAGCCATATTTTCTGGCAAATGCCATCCTCCTGGGCTGTCCCTGGACCATGGCATTGTTTATGAGGTTCATGACCACCTTTTCCCTGACTTTCGGCGCCATCTTTGATGCAGTCTTTTTCAGGTTTACCAGCAGATTCTCCAGGAAATCCCTTTCCTCCTGCTTCTTCATCCTGTATACCCTTCCCTTTACCAGCGAGAGCCATCTTTCATCAGATATTCTGGGCAGGACCCTTAGAGCTCCCTTGATAGCGGATCTAGTGGTATACAGCTTTACTCTTTCTCTCAGTGTCATAGTTTGCCCCTTTATAGAGTAATAAATCTTTATAGCAAAAGTATAATGTCATCAATGGACCCAAAAAGAATACAATAAATTATAGGAATATTTTTTCAAAAAATAAAGTAGAAAAAAATCAATATTCAATGATCCTGTTTTTGACTGCTTCGGTAAATATCTCCAAAAACTCAGCAAGTCCGGCCTGTTTCATGTCTCCGCCTGATTTCTTCCTGACTGTAATAGTGCCGGTCTCCTCTTCCTTCCCTCCGATGACTATCATATAGGGGATCTTCTGCATCTCTGCCTGCCTGATCTTCTTATTGAGTGATTCCACCCTGTCATCGATTGATGCCCTGCATCCGTTTTTTACCAGCTCTTCCAGGACTGTATTGGCATAGTCAAGTTGTTTATCCGATATGGGAAGTACCACTGCCTGCTGCGGCGCCAGCCAGGGAGGCAGGCTTCCCCCATATTGTTCCAGCAGTATTCCCATAAACCTTTCAACGCTTCCCAGCACTACCCGGTGTATCATAACCGGCCGGTGCCTTTCATTATCCTTACCGGCATACTGTATATCAAACTTCTCCGGCATGGCAAAGTCCAGCTGGATAGTGGCGCACTGCCAGGTCCTGTCCAGGCAGTCCCTTATATGGAAATCTATCTTGGGGCCGTAGAAAGCACCGTCACCTTCGTTTATATTGTAATCCAGGCCTTTTTTTTCGATCATCTCCTTTAGTATGCCCTCTGCCTTGTCCCACATCTCTTCCGATCCAATGCTTTTTGCAGGCCTGGTAGAAAGCTCTACAAAATAATCGTCAAAGCCAAAGACGCGGTACATCCTGTCTACCAGGTCTATGACACCGCCTATCTCACTGTCAAGCTGTTCTTCGGTGCAGAATATATGGGCATCATCCTGGGTAAAGTTTCTTACCCGGAAAAGCCCGTGAAGCACTCCTGATTTTTCATGCCTGTGTACCAGTCCCAGTTCCGCATATCTTATGGGCAGTTCTCGGTAGGAATGCTGGCTGTTTTTATATATTATGATATTGCCGGGGCAATTCATGGGCTTTACGGCATATTCATTTTCATCTATTTCAACAAAATACATGTTTTCCTTGTAATTATCCCAGTGCCCGGAAGTCTTCCACAGGTCATTGGAGAGTATTATGGGAGTGTTTACTTCCAGGTAACCTTCCCTGGCATGCTCCTCCCGCCAGTAATCAAGTATTATATTCCTGAGTGTCATGCCTCCGGGGTGGAAAAAAGGGAAACCCGGAGCTTCGTCATGGAAGCTGAAAAGGTCGAGTTCCCGGCCTATCCTCCTGTGGTCGCTCTGTTTTGCCTTCTCCAGCCGTTCCAGGTACCTGTCAAGATCATCCCTGCTGTAGAAGGACGTGCCGTATATGCGGATAAGCATCTCATTATCCTCATTGCCCCTCCAGTAGGCTCCGGCTATGCTTAAAAGCTTGAAGTCTCTTATCCAGCCCGAAGAAGGGACATGGGGACCCCGGCAGAGGTCTGTGAAATCACCGGACCGGTATATGCTGACCATGTCTTCAGGGATATCTTTGATAAGCTCCAGCTTATAAGGATTTCCGGCAAATAATCCTTCCGCCTCTTCCCTTGAGACCATTTCCCTTTTGAATGCATGGTTTGCCCCTATGAGCTTCTTCATCTGTTTCTCTATTCGGGGAAGGTCTTCCGGCGACAGGCTGCCGTCTATCTCAAAATCATAATAAAAACCGTTTTTTATTGAAGGGCCTATGGCAAACCTGGCTTCAGGATAGATCTTTTTTATTGCCGCCGCCATTATATGGGCAGTGCTGTGGTTGAGGATATCCAGTGTTTTTTCATCATCTCCCGGATATAGAAGCTTTACCGAGATGTCAGAATGGGGACTGGCGGCCATGTCGATCACAGTTTCCGCCATATCGCTGTTTTTTTTATCTGTTATCTCTGCCGCAACAGCTTTTTTTGCAAGTTCCCTGTCAAGCTTCCCTGCAGCTTCTTTTATGGAAGCGCCTTTCTCTACTTCTGCATTTCCCAGGTCTTGAAAGGTTATGCTGATCATTTCCCTGTCTTCAAAAAATATTTCAATTACATCTAAAAAACAAAATGGAGCGGAAGACGGGACTCGGACCCGCGACCCCCACCTTGGCAAGGTGATGCTCTACCAGCTGAGCTACTTCCGCCCAAAACATATTTGGCTGACTTAACTATTTTGCAAAACAAATATTAACTACTTATGATTCAAAAGTCAATCAGCTTGACCGGCCGGCTACTGGTTTTTTATTTCCTCAAACATCTGTGCTGTCTCATCCTCATAATGGACCACGGCGCTGGCCTTTCCTATCATCTTGCTGTAGGAAGGCACGCCCCTGAGCTCTATTTCCGGAGTACCGATATTTCCCAGCACCGGCAGTATCCTCATAAGGTCGATAAAGCCCAGATCAGTCCAGGTATATCTTAACAGGAAATCTGCAAATGCCGGCAGGGCCAGTATCCTGTCCAGCGTGGTCTTCTGTTCATACAGGGCCTTTATGACCTTTGCTGCTTCCCTTTCCCGGGCCCAGGCCCCTCCCTGGGTGGAGCCATCCCCGCTCCTATAGCGGTTCCGGCATAATGCAAGCGCCTGTTCCCCGTTAAGATGATGTACGCCCCTGCTCAGATAGCAGCCCGAAAAACCATCTGCCATATCTTCACCGACTTCTATAGTCACACCGCCCAAATAATCGATAAGGGGGATGAAGCCGTCAAAATCGGTTATTATATAATTATCTATATCCAGGCCGGAAAAGCCTTCAAAAGTCTCGATTGCAAGTTCAGGACCCCCCATGGTATAAGCTCCGTTGATCTTTCCGTCATTATGCCCGGGTATGGGTACCCACAGGTCCCTGGGTATGGTCACTATGGTAGCCCCGTATGTCTGAAGGTTTATATGCAGTATCATATTTATATCAGACCTGGCACTCTTCCTTCCCCATTCTCTTCCCAGTCCGCTGTCGACACCCAGTATAAGTATGTTCATGGAGGAGCCGGATCCGCCGCCGGCCATTTCGCCGGCGATATCCCCGCCTATCTCAAAATCATTTAGGAATCCCGTAAATGTCTTAACAGAGTCCTCTTCTTTAACACCGCTCGCCATATATTTTATAATATATATATTGTCACCGGACACAGCATATGTCATAAGGTCTATCTCCCCGGGAGCTCCGCTGTCACCGCCGCCGTTTATACCTGCAAGCCCGCTTGCATAAATATATCCGGTTATATCTACCTCTCCATTTCCAGTATCTGCCTTAAAACCTTCTATCATCTCATATGACCCTGCAGCCGCAGTCTCTTCATAGGCATCTGTCAGCCCCTGCAGACCGTCTTCCAGGGATGATGACCCCTCTACCTTTATCATTATATATTCTGATGCCGGGCTGCTGCTTCCCAGAAGCATCCCTGCATTGGAGAGCATCAGGGTCTTTCCCGATTCTTCTTCCTTTATGACCCATCCCTCAGGACATTTTATGGTATAGCCGGTAAAATCACCGGAACTGCTGGTATAGTGGTCTTCAAAGATCTCGGGTTCAGGCTCTATTTCTTCTTCGGGTTCCGGATCAGCCTTTACCGCATCTTCACTGGCGGCTGCAGCTGTCTCTTCCTCCGCATCCACAGACGGCGCTTCTTCTGCTGCCTTATCCTGATCCCTGTCTTTGACTGCAAAAAATATACTTACGGCTATCGCACCCGCAACTATAAGTATAAGCAGGTATAAAAGGTATTTTTTAAATCTCATATTCCTCCTAAAAGAGCAGTAATTTTATCAAACTGCTTAGTACATTTTAGACAAAATTCTTTTTTTATCAATTATTATCTTATATAATTACCCCTGGTCTACGGGGATATGCTCCGGGACGAGCGGTCATTTTTTATGGGAGGGCTTAATGGATGATTTTGCATCTTTTGACAGTCCGGCACAGGACATAGGCTATTTTATATTTATGGACCCCGGTGAGAAGACGGTCATGCATGCCAGGGGTATACTTGACCAGACCATAGCCGGCCATCTAGTCCTGACCACCAGGAAACTATTCTTCTTTTTCTGGTCAAATATAAACCGGGATAAAAAATTTATAGCCACCTACCCCTATCTGGTGTCGGCTGAGATAAAAAGCGGCATGTTATTGTCGACCATCACTGTCAGCAGCAGAAAAGAGACATTTACAGTAAGCAGGATACAAAGATCCAGTGCAGCAGATTTTATGAAAAAACTGGACCGGATAATTGCCGGTAATAAATAACATGCTCACCTGGAAAGGTTTTCTGCCAGTTCTATACCTCTGTCCAGCGGCCTTATCCATATCACCCGGCGCCCGAATTCCTGGGCCTGGCTTTTAGTCTCAAAATATATATCTATCCTGTTTCCCCTTATCTTCCCGCCGGTATCTTCTGCAGTGAAGGTGCCCATATCCTTTATCTCCACTTTTGTGCCCAGCGGTATTACATCAGGGTCTACAGCTATCATGCCTTTTTTTATCTCCTTGCCTGTGGCCGTGATATTATTAGTCCCCTGCTGGGGGTCATCGGCGCTGTATCCTGTGGCTATAAAATAAAACCATTCGGTCTCTTCCCTTACCTTACGGACTGTTGTTATGTATACCGGTTCCTTTTCTACCACTGTCTCAGTCCTCACAAAGAACCCGCTCATACCCCCGCTTTCTGTCAGCACTATCACGGCAGCAATAAACACCAGTATTCCTATGAGGCACCAGAACAGTATATGTACTGCTGTATTATATCTTCCTGTCATAAACCTCTTTCTTTTTTTGGCAAATATGAGAATTTATTTAATACTTTATTAAATAAATACCCACCAAAACTAGAGATTATACAGATTTGAGCTCAGAAATCAAATTAAAATACAGAAAGACACAGCCAGGGCCCGGAGATCCGCAGCCGCATCCCGGACAGGATCCCGGCTCCGCTGAGGGCCTGGATTTCCTGCCGTATACAAAAAAAGACCCTTCACGGATAACCGGTTATTACAAAAATAGCTTTTTAAATGCTGATTTTACTATACATCTGTATAGTAATAATATATAATAATATCTGATGTCAGGCTATGCCTGAAAGGAGATCTAAAGATGACAGGACTTACAAAAAGACAATCTGCAGTCCTTAAAAAAATATATGATTATATAACAGAAAACGGCTATTCCCCCTCCATAAGGGATCTTGCCCGGCTCCTGGATATCAGTTCCCCCCGGGGGATCTCCGACCATCTGGACTCATTGGAAAAAAAGGGGTATATAGAAAGAAAGTCCTGCGCCCGCTCCATAAGACTCACGGGGAAATCCCTGTCTTTTCCCGGCCGCAGGGATACGGGGGCGGCAGTATATCTTCCCCTGCTGGGCAATATTGCCGCCGGGATACCCATCCTTGCCGAGGAAAATATAGAAGACCGCATCCCCTTTCCCTCCGGCATGATAAGGGGTCCTGTCCATTTCGCCCTCAGGGTAAAGGGAGACAGCATGACTGGAGACCATATACTGGATGGCGACATAATAGCCGTAAGGTCTCAGTCCGGTGCTGAGAATGGGGATATAGTGGTAGCCCTTATGGGAGAAGAGGCTGTAGTAAAGAGATTCCACAGAAGCGGGAATATGGTGCAGCTCAGGTCTTCCAATCCCGCCTATGCGCCCATAACAGCCGGAAAAGACCTCCGGATACAGGGACGGGTGGTAGCCGTGCAGAGAATAGTGGGCTGACTTAAAGCCCGGACCGCATGATATGGAAAGGATACAAGTGCCCTCTTTCACACATCTTCATGTACACAGCCATTACAGCCTGCTGGAATCGTCCATGACTGTAGAGGACCTGGTAAACACCGCAAAGCTGCATCATATGGAGGCGGTGGCACTTACCGATAAATATATGATGAGCGGTGCTGTTGAATTCTATAATGCCGCCCTGTCTGCCGGAATAAAGCCCATAATAGGCTGCGAGATCTGCCTGTCAGACGATGACGGCATATTCCATATGGTCCTGCTGGCAAAGGACCGCACCGGTTACGGCAATCTGTGCCGGCTGGTAAGCAGCTCCCATCTTGAAGGGGGCGGCCGATTTCCTTCTGTAGAAATGGACTGCCTGAGACAGGCCGGTACCGGCCTTATAGGATTAAGCGGATGCATAAACGGGAAAATACCCCGCCTGCTGCAAAAGGGCTTGCGGAAAAAAGCCCTGGAGACAGCCGGTGAATACAGCCGTATATTCAAAGGTGATTTTTATATAGAACTTCAGAGATTTCCCCATCCGGCAGGCGGAGACAGCCTCTCCGAAGTCCTGGCCGGCTTTGCTTATGCTGCCGGCATCCCGGCAGCTGCTGCCAATAATGTCCACTATGCGCAACGGAAACATTGCGGGATATACAGACAGCTTTTCAGGCTCAAGACTATGAGCCTGAATAAAGACCCCCTTGCCAGGCTTCTTCCCGGCAGTGAGAATTACCTGAAGACAGCACAGGAGATGCAGAGCCTTTTCCGGGATATCCCGGAGGCCGTATCCAATACCTCCGTCATCAGGGACAAATGCTGTCTTGAGCTGGAAACCGGGCGCACCCGCCTTCCTGTATTCGGGGCTGATGATAGCGATACTGAAGCCGGCTGCCTGAGAAGATCATGCCTTGAGGGCCTTGAGCAGAGACTGGGGGGGCATCCTGCTCCTGCATATGCCTCCCGCCTCGAGAAGGAGCTTTCCGTCATTGAGAAGACAGGTTTCAGCGGTTATTTCCTCATCATAGCCGATATGGTAAAGTTTGCCAGGGAAAACAAGATCCCCACCTGCGGCAAGGGTTCGGCTGCCGGAAGCCTGGTCTCCTACCTTCTGGGGATATCGGATGTCGATCCCATAAAGCTTGACCTCTACTTTGAAAGGTTCCTGAATCCGGAAAGAAAGGAGCCGCCCGACATAGACATCGACATCTGCAGCAGGAGAAGGAATGAGGTCCTGGAATACCTTTTGTCAAAATACGGAAGCCGGAATGTCTCCAGGGTGTGTTCTTTCTCCACCCTGAGGCCCAGGGCGGCCATAAGGGAGGCCGGAAGGATAATGGGCCTGGGAAAAGAGGATGTGGACAGCATGGTCAGGGATTCAGGTCCCGGCAGGCTGCCTCCCCGCCGCAGGTCTTACCAGGAAAAAGGTGCCCTTCTTAAAAGGCATTCCGCCGGTGATGCCCTGGCAGGAAGCGTTTTTTCTTCTGCCGGCAGGATAGAAAACTTTGTCAGGCATCTTTCCATGCATCCTTCGGCTTTCATAATATCCTGCACCGACCTTTCCTTTACGGCGCCCCTTATACTTTCCCATACGGGAGAGGTGATGACCCAGTATGATATGGACAGCATTGAGGAACTGGGCCTTGTGAAGACAGACCTTATAGGATCTGTAAGTCTCAGCCTCATAAGCGATGCCGCCCGCAGCCTCCGGGAGAACAGGTCTATAGAACTGGACATGTCTTCTGTCCCCTTTGATGACAGCAGGGTATACGATATTATAAGCCGGGGAAATACCCTGGGAGTATTCCAGCTTGAAAGCTCCGGCATAAGGTCCCTGGCAAAGAAGCTTAAAGCCTCCAGCCTCGACGACATTACCCTGCTCATATCCCTGTACCGGCCCGGGCCCCAGCAGTCTGGAATGGTGAAGGACTTCATAGAAAGGAGATCGGGCAGGGAAAAGACATGTTTTCTCCACAGGGACCTGGAGCCTATACTTAAGGATACATACGGGGTAATACTTTATCAGGAACAGGTCATGAGGATAGCCCTCAAAATAGCCGGCTATTCCCTCAGCCAGGCAGACGTGCTCAGGAAAGCCATTACCAGGCTTTCCCGGGAAGAGATGAGGAAGCAGAGGTCAAGGTTTATAAAAGGTTCGCTGGAAAGGGGCTATCCCGTAAGCATAGCCGGAAAAATATTTGAACTCATATCAAAATTTGCCAGCTATGGATTCGTAAAGGCGCATGCTGCCGCCTACAGCATCATCTCCTACAGGCTTGCCTACCTCAAGGCATATTATCCGGCCGAGCTTATCTGCGCCATCCTTTCCAGCAATTCAGGCTATTACGGCAGGGCCCGGTATATAGAAGAAGCCCGCAGGCTGGGACTGGCCCTGAAGCTGCCTGATATAAACAAAAGCGGGCTCTTATTTGCCGCAGAAGACCAGGGGAGGTCCATAAGGATACCCCTTACCTCCATAAGGGACCTGGGCCTGTCGGGGGCAGGCTCCATAATAAGGGAAAGGGATAAAAACGGTGCCTTCGGGGACTTTATTGATTTTTATTCACGCATCAGGAAGAACTGCCGCATAAACAGGAATGCGGTTGAAAACATAATACGTTCAGGTGGCTTTGACTATACCGGTTCATCAAGAAACAGCCTTCTGGGGACTTTCCACTATTTGCGGAGCCTCAGGTACTTCCCCGGGGATTTTTCCCACCCTTCCTTAAACCCGTTGTCTAAGCTTTCTTCTGACAGCGGTCCCGGGAGGGAGAAGATCCTCCAGGACGAAGCCAGGATATTGGGCTTCTGCGTGACAGCTTCCCCGCTGGAGTATTTCAGCCAGGAACTGGAGAGGTATCATCCTGCAGGCAGCGCTTCCTTCGTGGAAATCCTGTCCGGGAAAAGACAGGATAACGCGGCTGCCTGCTGTGCCGGCATAATATTGAACCGGAGGGTGGAAAAGACAAAGGACGGAAGCAGCATGCTTTTTTGCACCGTCGAGGACCGGGACGGGATATTTGAAGCCGTGTTTTTCCCTGCTTTTTACCAGAAATATATAAAGACCCTGTCCCGTAGCCGGGCGGTCATAATAAAAGGCAGCCTGAAATACAGGGACGGCGACATCACTTTAATAGGTAAAGAGGCAATAGACCTGTTATCACTTAAAAGGATGAACCAGCAGTGCAGGAAAGAAACACTCAAAAGGGATATACTTATGGAATCCGTACCAATATGGAAATAACAAGGAAAATAATACATGTAGATATGGATGCCTTCTTTGCCCAGATAGAGCAAAGGGATAATCCTGGATACAAGAACAGGCCCCTTATAGTAGGAGGACCCCTGAACCGGGGTGTAGTTTCCACTGCTTCATACGAAGCCAGGAAATACGGCGTACACTCAGGGATGCCTCTTTCCCGGGCAAAAAGGCTGTGCCCCCGGGGCACCTATGTCCCTGTAGATATGGAAAAATACCTGGGTGAATCAATGAAGATACGGGAGATCTTCTATCAGTTTACTCCCCTGGTGGAGATCATAGGATGCGATGAAGGCTTCCTTGATGTCACAGGATGCGAGAGATTATTCGGAAACGTCCTGGAGATAGCCCGCAAGATAAAGGGCAGCATCTATGAAAAGACGAATCTTACATCTTCTGCCGGTCTGGGCCCCAATAAATTCCTGGCAAAACTCGCTTCCAATATGGGAAAGCCCAATGGCCTTACCGTCCTGCAGGATTCGGAGAAGGTCATGGAAAGGATAAGGAAACTCCCTGTCTCATATATATGGGGTGTGGGGCATGTGACAGGCAGGGAGCTGAGATCGATGGGAATAGAGACGATAGGTGATCTTGCCCATACTCCGGTAGAGCTGATAGAAGCCAGGTTCGGCGAGCTGGGTATCATCATGCACCAGATGGCCCATGGGATAGATAACAGGAAGGTGATACCCAACCGTGAAGCAAAGTCCATAGGCAGGGAGATTACCTACCGCAGGGATATAGATGATATTTCCATTCTCAGCTCCACGCTGCTCCTGCTTTCACAGAAGATAGCCAGGAATATGAGGCATAAGGGCTGCCGGGGCAGGGTGGTGACACTTAAACTCAGGTTCTCGGATTTTAAGACCATAAGCCGGCGCATGACATTGAAGGAGCATACCTACGGCATATTTGATATCCACAGGTCTTCCCTGGCCCTGTTAAGATCGGTAGACCTTGACCGGAAAAAAATAAGGCTTATCGGGGTATCGGTCAGTAAACTGGAGAATACCTTCGGTTTTTCCGACCTTTTAGACAGCAGCAGGTCCAGGGATGAAAGCCTTACCGAAGCCATAGACATTATCTCGAGAAGGTTTGGCGAAGGCAAACTGACTCTTGCCAGGATCATAGAACGTGATGATATCATGGATTAGTCTGCCCTGTAAAAACTCTCCAATGCTTCAATAAAGCAGTCTATTTCCTTTCTGCCGGTCCAGTAATGGGTGACAAACCGGAACTGTCCTTCATGGGCCGGGTTTATCTTTATTTTCCTCTCCAGCAGATGTCCTAAAAGCTTTTCCTGGTCTCCCGGGCCGGGCTCAGCCCGGCAGAATACCATATTGATATCAAGGCATTCCCGGTCTATTTTAAAATAGCCCGTATTCTCCAGCCTGCTGGCCAGGTATCTGGCAATTTTGTGGTCCTCATCCAGCCTTTTTGTCATAGTCTCCAGTGAAATGATCCCGGGCGCCGCCAGATATCCGGCCTGCCTCATCCCGCCGCCCATAAGCTTGCGGTTTTTCCTGGCTGCCAGGATAAATTCCTTTGTCCCTGCCAGTACGGACCCTATGGGAGAACACAGCCCCTTGGACAGGCATACCATAACTGAGTCGCAATACCGGGTGATCTCCCTTGCGTCTATGCCCAGACTGGCTGCGGCATTAAACACCCGGGCACCGTCAAGATGGACAGGCACGCCCCTTTCACTGGAGACCCGGTAAACTTCTTCCATATTGGCCAAAGGCACTGTTTTCCCGTTAGAGTGAGCATTTTCCATACATACCAGACCCGTAGAAGGATAATGTATGTCATGGGACCTGAATGATCTTTTTAACTCTTTTATATCTACTTTTCCATTACCGGAACTGATAGTCCTCAGCCCTGCCGCAGCTATGACAGCATATGCTCCCGCTTCATAAAGGATAATATGGTTGTCTGCCGGGATTATGATCTCATCCCCCCGGTGTGTATGGGTAAGTATTGCCAGCTGGTTTCCGAAAGTGCCCGAAGGCACAAATAATGAATCCTCTTTACCCAGCATGCCGGCAGCTATTTCCTGCAGCCTGTTTACAGTGGGATCATCTTCATAGACATCATCGCCCACTTCGGCATTTACCATGGCACTGAGCATCTCCGGAACAGGCTCAGTCACGGTATCGCTCCTGAGATCTATATACTTCATCTATGCCCTATTTCTCCACAAAGACTTCAAATCTTTCTTTTTTGGCTTTGCATACAGGGCAGACTCCAGGAGGATTGTCCCTGGCGCAAAGATAGCCGCAGACCCGGCAGCGCCAGACAGGATAGCCCAGACCGCTGGAAGCCGGGGCCGGGTTTTTTTCCTGCTGCTTATCCCTTCTTTCAGGTATGGCTTTTACCTTCTTTTTTCCCTTAAGTATCTCTTCGTCCACATACAGGGAGCAGTAGCAGGTCCCGTACCGGTCAAGGTCGGGATCCCTGTAATCACAGGGACAGATAATATCCAGGTCTTCTTCCTGATTGCCGGAAGCAAGGCGGCAGGGGCATGCCTGGTAACCATACCTTTCCTGGTTTACTATAAGCCCTTTGACCAGGCTCCTGGTAAAAGGAGTATCGGGATTCAAGTGATAACCGGTACTTTCGGCATCCCTGTCTAGCTTATTAAAAAGCCTGTCGATCTTTCCTTTTTCCATCTTTACCTCTTATTCAAATTTTTTTCTTATCTTGTCTTCATCAAAACCGACTATGCTGTCTTTTTCATCTATGACCATGGTGGGAAAACTGCAGGCAGGATTGAATTTTTTTATTTCTTCTATTAGCTGCTTCTGATCGTCTCCCGTCACCAGGTCGACATCTATATAGTGATAGTCTACCTTAAGCTCATTAAGGAGTTCCCTGGTCTTCCTGCACCACTGGCAGGTACTTAATGCATAAAGCATGATATCGCCTTTTTTTGTCCCGGATACATGAATTTTTTCGACACCCATATTGTTCTTCCTTGTGATAATTTATTAATTTACATAAAATTAGGATAATTAATATTTATATATAAAGCAAATCTATTTTAAAGGATCTTGTCAATATAATGGAAAAGATAAACATCGAGTTTTCTGGAAATAAGGTAGAAGCAGTACTTAATGGCACAAATACAGCCAGGAAAATACTGGAAAGCCTGCCTGTTGCAGGTTCTGCCAGCCGCTGGGGCGATGAGATATATTTTTCCATACCGGTAGAGGCCGGCCTGGAAAACGGTACCGCAGAGCTTGAGAAAGGCGATCTGGCATTCTGGCCTCCCGGTAAAGCATTCTGTATCTTTTTCGGGCCTACCCCGGCAAGCATAGATGACAGGCCAAAGCCAGCCGGGCCTGTAACATTGATAGGAAAAATAGCCAATATAAAAGACATAAGTGTGCTTAGACTGGCTCCAGACGGCCAGCCGATAAGCATAAGCAGGATAGTATGAATGCCCCCGCAGAAAAATTCAAAATAGCCATCTGCCAGTTAAGGGTAACGGACAAGAAGGATGCCAACCTGGATAATGCAGAAAGATCCATCAGGAAAGCTGCCAGACTTTATAGTCCCGAGATGGTGATCCTGCCCGAGATGTTTAACTGCCCCTATGGCTACGGGTATTTTAAAAGATTTGCCGAGACCTGCCCCGGCATATCTACCGATATGCTGTCTTTACTTGCTTCAGAACTCGGGATCTACATAATCGGGGGGTCCATACCGGAATCTTCCGGCGATAAGATCTATAACACCTCCTACATTTTCGGCAGAAAGGGCGATCTGCTGGCCAGGCACAGAAAAATACACATGTTCGACGCAGATATAACCGGCGGGATCTCCTTCCAGGAGTCCAGGTATATCTCACCGGGCAGGGATATGACTGTCTTTGACACTGACCTCTGCCGCACCGGGATCGCCATATGTTACGATATGCGTTTTCCTGAGCTTATAAGAAAGATGACCCTTGACGGAGCCCTGCTTATAATAATACCGGCAGCCTTTAATATGACTACGGGGCCGGCACACTGGCATATAACCGCCAGGGCCAGGGCTCTTGACAACCAGGTGTATTTTGCCTGCGCTTCCCCCGCCAGGGATACAGGATCAGGCTATACAGTATACGGACATTCCCTTGTAGCTGACCCCTGGGGAAAAGTTATAACCGAGGCATCTCATGATGAAGAGATCATTTGCGCTGACATAGACCTGGAGGAACTGAGGAGGATCCGGAAGGAGCTGCCCCTGCTTCAACACAGAAGGCCGGGGTCCTATTGATCCTCACCGATAATACCGATAAATGCTTCCACCAGTGCCGGATCGAATTGTGAACCGCTGCATTCCCTGAGTTCCCTGACGGCTTCCTTTTTGCTTAAGGTCTTTTTGTAGAATCTTCCGGTCCTCATGACATCATAAGCATCTAAAATGGCCATTATCCTGGATAAAAGCGGAATATCTTCCTCTTTTAACTGCCTGGGATATCCCTTGCCGTCCCATCTTTCGTGGTGGCTTAATATATAATCGGCTATATGTGAGAATTTAAATGACTGTCTGGCAATATTATACCCTATCTCAGGATATGATCTTATGATCTCCCAGTCTTCCCGGGAAAGCTTCTCCTTTTCTTTCAATATCTCATCAGGAATAGCTACTTTGCCCAGGTCGTGAAGGCTGGCCAGGAGGATAAGGTCATCAGACTGGCTTTTTGGCAGCTGCAGGGCATTAGCAATCTGGTCAGCCATTTTTTCTATCCGCTTGATATGTTCCTTTGTCTCATATCCCCTGCCCATGAGGGAATCGACAAGTGCAGTTACTGCATTTCCGGGAACACTTTTACCTCCTGTAAGCTTGTTCCTGTATAAGAGGTCCCTGGCTTCAGTAAGTATTTCATTAAAACCTGTCTCAAGACCGGTCTTTGTGGCCTTTCCCAGCGACATGACGAAATGAAAATGGTCTCTGCTTATACTTTTGCACATCTCCATTATCCTGTTTCCAATACCGGATACCGTTTCTGCATCAGTATTGGGCAGAAGCACTATGAATTCATCCTCCCCATACCTGGCAATTATATCTTCTCTGCGGCATGATCTCCTGAATATATCCGCTATCATGCACAGGAGCCTGTCTCCTTCATCATTTCCAAAAGCATCATTTACCAGCTTCAGGCCGTTTATGTCCCCCAGTATTATGCTCATGGGCAGCTTCCTGCTTACATCGAGCCTTTTTATCTCCTGATCCATGAAAGCACGGTTATAGAGTCCTGTGAGCTGGTCATGGAACCGCAAGTATTCCAGCTCCCGCCTGGTTTTCTTACTGTCGGTGATATCTTCAAGCAGCACCTGTATATTGGCTATCCTGGGGCCTTTCTTGACCAGGTTATAACTGGTCTCTACATAGGTCTCACTCCCGTCAGCACCTGTGAATACGATTTCAGCGGGTATCTTCCTCTCCCCGTTTACGGCATAATCAAATAATTTAAAATATGACCTCAGGTTTCCCTCTTCTATAGCTTCCACAGCCGTAAAGTGTTTTTTTAGAAGGTCTTCCCTGCTGCAGCCAAGGATGTCCAGCGCACTTTGGTTTACGCTTTCGATTATGCCTTCCCGGTCAAGCTCTATTACTCCCAGGGGCAGAGCTTCAATCAGGTCTCTGTATTTTTCCTCGCTTTCCTCAAGGGCCTTTTCCAGGGAATCATGGTCTTTTTCAGATATATTGATATCCGATATTATCTTCCTGAGCTTTTCTATCTCCAGGGAAAGCAGATCGATTTTATCATTTTCAGCCATCTTGTTTTGTGAATGCTTTAACTTTTACTATTCAGGTTAATGCTTTAATTATAATATTAGTAATAATACAATAATGTAAATAATTTAACAATATTTTATAAATAATAGTAGTAAAGGTTATTTTTATACTTAAGTACTTTCAGTCCTTCTTCCTTATAGATGCTATATGCAGAGTCACTGCCGCTGCCACTGCTGCAAGCAGGATCCTTATCCACAGCATTTCGACAGCAAAATAAATGGAAAGGCCTATGGTTATCCACAGTATGATTATGGCCCCTGTCTTAACCTTTATGGGAACGCCTTTGCCCTGCCTGTAATCCCTGATATACCTGCCAAAAAGCCTGTTCTCTATAAGCAGCCGGTAAAACCAGTCCGAGCTCCTGGCAAAAAGGGCAGCAGAAAGCAGCACAAAGGGAGTGGTTGGAAGGATAGGTATAAAAATACCTATAAGACCCAGGCACAGGGAAAAGACTCCCAGGGTTATAAGTAATACCCTGATCCAGCGGCATAAAGTTTTTTTTTCATCTGTATCGGTTTGTTTATTCATGATCACCATAAATCTTCCATGCGGCACAGGCAGGGATCATGTTACAAAAAGGCTTTTGGAAGAAAACAAGCCGTCAGTGGTAAGGTTTATCCCCAGCCTTTTAAGGGCTACCTCGTCTCCCGGGGTGGGTATATGGGTCATATGCATCTCGCAATCACGGAGCCTGCCCAGCTTTTCCATAGCCGCGCCTGCAGCAGGATTATTGGCTGCGCTGATGGAAAGCGCTATCAGGGTCTCTTCCAGGTCCAGGCTTTCTGATTCACCCCTGTATATGCCTTTCTTAAGCCTTGATATCTGGTCGATGATAACCGGGGGCAGCAGGTGGATCTCGTCAGGGATATTAGCCAGCATCTTTATAGAATTCAATACCAGGCTGGAAGCAGCATGAAGAAGCCTGGAATTCTTCCCTGTAGCCATGCTCGAATCATCAAGCTCCAGGGCAGCCCCGCAGAAAATGCCTTCATTTCCCTTGCCTGCCTTTTCAGCCCCGGCAGCCTGCCTGCGGGCTATATTTACTACTTTCCTGTCTTCGATCTTTACATTCAATCCTTCCATAAGCATCCTGGCACGTTCTACGGTTTCCCTGCTCTCCACACCCAGAAGATACCCGGTATTATACCGGAAGTATCTTCTTATCAGTTCCTGTTTTGCGGCATCCCTTACCACCCGGTCATCTATTATGCCGAACCCGGCCCGGTTTACCCCCATATCCGTAGGGGAATTATACATGACATGCTTTTTATCGCCCTGGGCAAGGATCCTGCCGATGATGAGCTTAAGTATGGGAAAACTCTCGACATCCCGGTTATAGTTTACCGCTGTCTTCTTATAGGCGCTCAGGTGAAAGGGATCAACCAGGTTGAAATCCTTTATATCAGCCGTAGCTGCCTCATAGGCTATATTTACCGGATGCTTAAGGGGGAGGTTCCATATGGGGAATGTCTCGAATTTTGCATATCCAGAATCCAGGCCGTTTTTGTGGTCATGATACAACTGTGAAAGACATGTAGACAGTTTACCGCTATTGGGTCCGGGAGCGGTGACTACTGCTATCTGCTTCTGCGTCTCTATATACTCATTGCTTCCAAAACCGCTGCCGCTGCAGACAGCATCAATATCAGCAGGATAACCTTCAATGGGCTTATGGAGAAATACCCTTACTCCCCATCTTTTTAATTTGCTTTGAAAAACCCTTGCTGACGGCTGTCCGCTAAACCTGGTTATAACTACCGCTGAGATGTCTAGCCCCCACTGCCTGAGATCGTCTATCAGTTTAAATGTAGCCGTATCATAGGTTATGCCGAAGTCTCCCCTGACCCTTCCGCTTTCTATATCTCCAGCATAAATGCAGAGTATTATGTCTATGTCTTCCTTAAGGGATTGGAGAAGCCGGATCTTGACATTAGGGTCATATCCGGGAAGGACCCTGGAAGCGTGGTAGTCATAACAGAGCTTCCCTCCAAATTCCAGGTATAGCTTCCTGTCAAATTTGCCCACTCTTTCCAGTATGGCCTCAGTCTGCTCCTTCAGGTACCTGTCATTGTCAAAACCGCGATCCTTGAACATAAATGCTATCCTTTTAATCCATTTTCCAATATTCCTGCCATTACTTCAAGACTGTCCAGGAATACTTCCAGGTCGCAGGCAGAGAGGTCTGCCGATCTTGACCTCAGATATATCCCATCTTTCCGGAAATATACCTGCAGAGTATGAAAGCCTCTTCCCAGACAAGTTATTTCTCCCAGGGCGCGGGAAAATCTCCTGCCCTTGAATATATCCCCTATATTATCATCTTGGCCGGTGTATAAATGAAATCCAAATTCCAGGTCCATCAGGGGATCCCGGGATACTTTTTCACTGACAATAGGCGCCCTTTTGCTGACCACAGCCCATATCTTAATTTTTCCGGTCAAATATATGTTTAAAAGAGCGCCCTGTATGGCCCTGGGAGGGAAATACTCGACGATAACTTCCCTGTTTTTCCGGGTTCCTTTATACTGACTTCCGAAATACCTGAATCCCTGCCTCTTTAGACCGGCATCCTCCATAAAACTGTCAAATATCCTTCCAGACCTCCTGAAAGAATAGATAATATATGAAGATATGGCAGCCAGGTATATCATGGAGGAGACCCCGGACAGCACAGCTGCCATGAGGTCTCTTGAGTCTTCCATATGCAGGGGAAAGGGAACTGCATAGACAAATACAGCCGTAAGTATGATGATAAAGGGTATGGCAAGTATTAGAAGGATTATCCTTAATATCATTTTCTACCGTAATATCTAGATCATTGCCTGAATATATATGATATATGGACTGATGCAGTTATCTCTATCTCATTGGGAGTGATGGGAACTGCAGAGATGCCGTCCAGGGATTCCTCAACTGCAGATGTCCTTGCCATAAGCGGTGCAGGGACGTATGTCTCGGATTCACTTATATAATATATTTCCACTATCTCTATATCCAGAGACTCTGCAATATCCCCGGCTTTATTGCGGCCGTCCTCTGCCGCCCTTTCAAGCGCCGTTTTTTTAGCCTGCCTTTCCATCTCCTGGCTGAGGCCGAACCTCAGCGAGGATACATCATTGGCTCCGGCTTCGATCGCTTTCGCTATTATCTCACCAGTCATATCTATTTCGAGGGTGCTTACTTCCATTACGGTTGAAGCCCTGTAGCCATAGACTTCGGGCGGCTCGTTTTCCCGGCGGTAATTATACAGGGGGTCAAGATTGAAACTGACAGTCTGTATATCCAGGTCATCGATCTCCAGTTCTTCCAGGGCACTTATCACATCGGCTGTAGTCTGGCTGTTTTTATCCACCGCTTCCCCGCTGGTATCATCTTCAATAAATACAGCAATATTTATCATGGCCTTGTCCGGCACTACCTTGCTGCTTCCGTTTCCGGTAACGCTAAGCGTACTTTGAAGCCGGTCCTGCACATTTGAGGAACTGTAATATGGGGCGGCCGGATCTGCCAGGCAGCCTGTCATAAAAAGCGCTATAAGCGCAGTCATCACCGCAGTGACGGCTGCCCTATTAATCATTCTTGGATATTGGGACATTTTTCCCTCCGCATTAAATTACCAGGTAAGTATATTATAAACAAATATCTGATTTTTATAAATTTCTCTTATTTGTCAGTTCTTTTCCTGTACCTGTCTATAAAATATGAAGCCAGGATCAATCCCATATGCGAGAATGCCTGGGGAAAATTACCCAGGTATTCACCGCTGTCCGGATCGATCTCTTCCGCTATAAGCATGGTCTTATCCGTGTACTTCCTGATATTATAATAATGCTTAAGGGCTTCATCAGTCTCTTCAACTGCAGCCAGTGCCGCCATCATCCAGAAAGTGCATAGCATGAATGCACCTTCCTTTCCTTCCAGGCTGTCGTCTACCAGGTATCTGTACACAAAACTCTTTTTGTATGACAGCTCCCGGCAGGTACTCAGGATAATATCCTTTGTCCGTGCTTCATGCCGGTTCAAAAACTGCAGCAGTACAAATAAAAAATTGGTGGAATCCTGGTAGACTGTATCCGGATGCTGGGTGAAGGAGCCCATCTTCTCATCATAACAGTTTTTCCATATCCACTGTTTTATAGTCCTTTCCAGCCTGCTCCACTGCTTTTTTTTATCTCCTTCGATACCCAGTACCCTGGCCATCCTGAGGGCCCTGTTCACACCCACCCAGGCCATGACTTTACTATAGGTAAAATGCTCTCTTCCGGACCTCATCTCCCAGATGCCTTCATCCTTGTGAAGCCATACATCCCCGATATAGCCGACCAGGCTTACCACTATCCTGCGCGCCTTATCCGAAAGCACCAGGCCTCCCCTTCTCCACATGAAATAATAGGAATCAATAAGCGAGCCGTATACATCGAGCTGGAACTGGTCATAGGCTGCATTTCCTATCCTTACAGGAGATGATCCCCTGAATCCTTCCATATGCATCAATTCCTGTTCACGGGGGACCTTTTTGCCTTTTATGGTATACATAAGGTGGACTGCACCCCCGCATTCCCTGCATTCTTCTGCGATATTTTCGATAAAATCAAAAAACCTTATAAGTTCATCCCTGAACCCCATTATATGAAAGGCATAAAGCGTAAAGGTAGCATCTCTTATCCAGGTGTATCTGTAATCCCAGTTCCTCTCCCCTCCTATCTCTTCCGGAAGCGATGTGGTGGGGGCAGCTACAATGGCTCCGGTGGGATAATACTGCATGAGTTTAAGGGTTATTGCAGACCGCACCATCTGTTCCCTGCAGAATCCGATGAATTTTCCCTGGCTCAGCCATTTCTTCCAGAATTCTCTGGTCCTTTCTTCGAAGTCGTCACCGGGGCCACATTCTGACTTTTCCAGATCAAGTTCAAGGACTATTTCTTTTTCCTGGCCTTTTTCTACCGGGATATCTATTATATATCCCTTTCCCTGTTTCCTGACCTTTGCCTGCCCGGGAAGGTTGAGCCTTATCTGCCCCCTGTCAAAGACAGCATACAGGATGTTTTTCCCCTGCTTCATTTCTATGCTGTTTTTTCCATAGTCGGGCCTGGGATCAAAATTGAAGGAAACAACCGGACTCCCCTGCAACCCGACTATTTTCCTTATCAGGAAATGATTATCACAAAGTTCCTGCTGGTGAGGCACCATAAAATCCCTGACAATAAAAGCATTATCCTTCCCCCTGCATATATGCTCTACTATGGCAGTATCCTTTATATAGCGTGCCTCTATGTCTACGTCTTCATTTTTTATGGAAAAAGACCCCCCATCCCCGTCCAGCAGCCGGGCAAAGATACTGGGTGAATCAAAATGGGGATAGCAAAGCCAGTCGATAGACCCTTTTTTAGATACCAGGGCAGCCGTATGCAGGTTTCCTATAAGCAGATAATCCTGTATCCTATTCATGATATAACCTTGTCTGTAAAAATATTTTTCATCATCTATACCCGGCTCTTAGCATAGCCAGCCCGTTATCGCGATCATAGAAAAACTTCCTTTACTTATTATAAACATTATTAGCGGTATATTAGAAGTATGAGTAATTATAGAATATATGATCTGGAGGCGGCACCCCGTATTACACAAAGATGCTAACAAAAGTATAAATTCAAGGTTATCATTAATAATTTCAGGTAATCATTCATATTTT
>Ga0180430_10000723_pt1 | contig 35031 bp, 25 predicted proteins | sample SS_ome_9_FD_132999 | JGI IMG/M metagenome (GOLD analysis project Ga0180430, IMG submission 132999) | Hypersaline lake sediment archaeal communities from the Salton Sea, California, USA - SS_1_S_2 metaG | ecosystem: Environmental > Aquatic > Non-marine Saline and Alkaline > Hypersaline >... | reverse complement strand
TCGGCAGAGATGGCATTTATCTCCAGAGCAGGGATGATAGATTCCTGGGCAGAAGCGGGTGCTGGTGAAGGTCACAGTTATTCCGCCACCGATCCTAGTATACGGTTAGATTATTTATGGCACAGCCCGGATCTGCGAGTTCTGGAGATCGAAGTCATCCAGACACCCGCATCCGATCACTTGCCGGTCGTGGGGGCATTTGGCAAGTAATCATGTTGTTCAAAATTCAATTAAATAACAACATACTTACAGATTGTTGTAATTACATTTACATTATGCTATATTGAAAAAAAGAATGATAATAGCATAATACACTGTAATTCTATTCATAGACAATATAAGCGGATTCGCTTATCAAAGAACAATGCCTGAGTTTCCCGGGCATTGTTTTTTTTGTACTTACACAGGAGGAAAAATGGCTTGGAAATGGTATGAGATTTCATCTTATAAGGCATCTATCGGCGGATCAGGCTACTATGGAGGTGTGCAGCTCTTTGGTGAAGGCTTCTACGCATTTTTGAAGTTCCACAAAGATGGTCCTCTGGCTAATGCATCAACTCCTACAACTTTTGGACAACGATTCTATGGCCATATGTATTATCAGCAAATGAGTGCTATCGTTGATCTTTTACGCAATGAAAAACCGATTCACTTCGGCTGGTACGATCAAAATCCCAATCTCTTTCACCTGATGACAGGAGAAGAGCCGGTCGGTGAAGGTGATGGACTTCTTGCTGAAGATTCAGAATAGTTTAATGTTATTCATTTGTTAATCGCATCATTAAAATCAGCAGCCCCCTTTATAAACAAAAAAGGAGTAGTGACAAAATGTCCTCAAATAACCCTAAAAACAAGAAGGAAACCAAACTCAAAATCGGTATGCTCGGCCTTACAGACCTCAGTGTGATTCCAGAAAAAGCAGTCGTTGAGATAAAGCCAACCAGCGAATACAAACATTGTTACACCTCTGGCCCTTTCCTATTACCTCAAAATTCCGGCTCCCTGGACTGGACAATTCTCAATAATGCCTCGACTGAGCAAAAGGTACGCGTGACGGTATTCAAATGCCCTGTTGGAACGGTCAAGACTCCAGTACCACCAGGTGCTCTTGTTGTAACCATTGATCCGGGAGAGAGTACTCACAATGCCAATGAATATACGGAAGGTTTTTCCTACGAGGTTCAGGTTGAATGCAACAGCAAACTAATTTTCCCATATGTTTCTGTATGGCCGGCAAACTTTGGTGTTGTTATCCCGGGAACAGGAATAAATTCAGGATCGTTCATTAGAAAATTGACTTGAGAGTTTTATCGCGATCAACAAAATGAATAGATAAAAATGCAACGAAAAACCAGGGTTTTTTTGCCCTGGGATGTAACCACGTTATCAGCTAACTGACTGTACAGCTGGAATTTGTGGTCAAGTTAATTTTTTTTTATTCAAATTCGGATATTGCGTAGTTCGTTAAGGCGAGAATGATTAATTTGCATTAGAGAATGGCACACAAATGGAGGAGTAAAGTGGAAACAAAGATTAAGAAACAAGTAATCAAGGAAATGGAAATACTCGACTTATCTGAACGAAGCGGATGTCATAAGCCATGTTATATTTTCCGTTTTCAAGTTGAAGAAGGTAAGGGAGGGCAACATAATCCTTTTCATTGGGGAATGAATGTCGGTGGTTATCCATTCGTTAATATTGTTCTCCAATTTCGAGGGAATGTTCGAAAGTACTATCAGGTACAAATCCGGCATCATCACCCATCGGCCTCAACAGGACCAACTGCTACATTTGTTTTTGCTAGCGAGTCAGGGAATATAGGTTCAGGTGGTTTAGAAATAGTAACTTTTTATAGCCTTCGCCCTCTGCTGCCCAATATTGACATTATCGCGTTTAGCGATGATGAAGTCGATTTTGATGTAGTAGCTGCAACAATATATGCCACAGCCGCTTAAAACGGCCAAAATAAGATATATCAGCACCATGCTTAAAAAGGCAACTGTAGCCTGCTGGTATTCCTGTCTGTAGATTTGTAACAAAAAAAATGATTGTGCTATCAGCATGCAAAAATATCTTGGAAGTGTATGTGAAAAAGGGATCAATTAAATTTGGGAGGGAGGAAAATGAATCGAAGAAATAAGAAGGAAAATTCGGGAAAAGATAATCAATCCATTTTTTCAAATAAACTAGATCATCGTTTGCTTGTCATGATAGATATGGACTTGCCCCGTTTAATGGAATTAAAACAAGCAGATCACGAATTGTATCAACAGCATGTTAAAGAAATTGAAGAGATGGGAAGCAGGTTCCTAGAAAAAGAATCAGAAAAAGAAAAATTAGCTCTAGAAGAAGAATACAATCAATTAAAATCTTCTTTCCCTGTACCGTTTACTTTTGGATTATATTTCCCAGAACACGCAAAGAAGGAAATCGCCGCATTTACTCAGATTAAAATACCATTCATCTCAGGAATGTTAAAAAGTGAAGCGAGTGCATTGGATCTCCAAAAAATGGGGGTTGAAGTAAGAAATCAGGCTGGTAACATTTTTACCGTCAACATTCCATTCAAACTGATCAAAGAATTGGTAGAGATGCCAGCCATCGAATACATCGAACTTGGCCGGCCCAATTATCCTGATCTAGGAGATGGAATACCTTATGCAGAAATTGATGAACTTCATTCAGCAGATCCAAATATTACCGGAGCCAATGTAATCGTTGGAATTGTGGATAGTCACATGGATGTTTACCATGTTGACTTTCGCAACGATGATGGAGACGGCGGTGATGGATTGGGAAGCAGCAGAATACTCTTCCTCTGGCATCAATGGATGGCACCCAACGCAGCGGAAAACAGCCCTCCGATTGCCCCTGCCCTGCCCGGATTTAACCCAGTTGGAGGTGCTTCTTATGGCACTGAATATACACAGGCTGATATAAACGCGGAGCTAGATAATTACTCTCCACCAGGCTCAACGTCTCCACAACCCGCTTATCAATTGGTTCGTCATGCCTATGCTTCATTGACATCCTTAATTAACCGTCATGGAACTCATGTGGCGGGTTGTGCTGCAGGAAATGGCAGAAGCGCCAATGTTGGCGCCGCCCCTGGTGCTGACATCATCTATGTTCAATTGGGAGGAACTACTAACTATATCTCAGCTGATCAGTCAACACTTTCTGATGCTTTCGCATACATTTTTGCCCGAGCTGCTGCGCTGGGGCAGCCTTGTGTTGCAAACAGAAGTGGAAGCGATAATATGGGTCCCCACGATGGATCCACATTGGGTGAGCAATTTCTTGATAACCTATTATTGACGAACGGAAGAGCGATTACATTCGCTGCCGGGAATACAGACAATCAAAATTCACATATTCAAGGAAATGTACCCCATGGTGGAAATACAACGATAACGATCAACTACTTCACTGCTGATCTAGATTTCGATGGCACCGATGAACAACCTGAGAATGATGATCAAATCGAAATATGGTATGACGGTCACGATACAATCAACGTTACGTTAACTATTCCCGATGCTGCCGGAACAGTCATTGGCCCGGTTGCCCCGGGAAACTCGTCTGCTATAACTAACTTAGCTAACGGGAACACTGTTCAGATTGTTCATGGATTAAATGACCCACGCAACAACGATAATGTAATCACCATATTCATCTCGGGAGTTTCTTCAGCGGCACCGATAGAAACCGGAAATTGGGCAATTCAACTCTCTGGCACCAACGTAATTAATGGTAGTTTTGCTGCCTGGGTTGAGCGGAATAATCGAGGTCTTCGCAGTTGGGTTGGATCAATCAGCGGAAATATGACGATCGCCACCCCGGCGACCTCCTTACGCTCAATCGCCGTGGGGGCACATGATACAAAACTACCTGAACCTCCTAATATTGCTAATTTTTCAAGTGCTGGCCCAACCCGGGACGGTCGAGTAAAACCTGACATTTGCGCTAATGGAACATCCGTATGGGCTTCAAGGTCTACAAACAAGAACGCAGCCTTTCCAGGAGCATTAACATCCAGGAAGAGCGGGACAAGTATGTCTGCTCCTATTACTGCGGGCGCATGTGCTTGCCTTTTTGAATGCAAAGGTGCCGGTTTAAGTTGGTTTGATATAAAACAAATCCTCTGGGATACAGCCGGATCACCCGCAGTGGGCATTCCAAGCAACAATTTTGGATTCGGTTATTTACAGCTTGGTACAGCTTGTGAAACCCCAGTAACAGATGTTGATATCTGGATAAAGGATCACGAGACCGATTCTGGAGTTGAGCCTTTTGTCGGCAGTGTACAGTGGTTAAGTCCTGATATCAATATTCAGGATCTGGGAAGGGCACCGGTAGCGAATCCCACCCATGATCCCAACAATCTGATCAACAACCTGGTAGAAGTTACTGTTAGAAATCGGGGCAGTCAAATGGCCCGAAATGTACAGGTCTTTTTACACTGGGCAGATCCAGCAACAAATCTTCCATACCCTGCAGAGTGGCAATCTGCAGGGATCTACACAGGTGATCCAAACTGGGTGGTGGAAAACAACCTAATTGTAGTCCAACAATTAGCTGCAGGCGCGTCAACCAATGTCACTTTTGGTTGGGCTCCGCCGGCCCCAGGCTCGAATATCCGGGGAGACGACCATTTTTGCTTAATGGTCCGGCTCGAAACAGAGGCAGATCCAAGTAATATCAATGCTGGTGGATGGCCGGTGATTAGGGGTTCCAACAATATCGCTCTTCGCAATACGCATGTCGTAGCTGCGCCGGACACGGGTGATGATGATATTCTAGAAACCACTTTCTATGTGATCGGTTCTGATGATATTGATGGGTTATGGATTGACAACAAAGCCTTAAAGTCTGAGATAACCTACACGATGCCTGTCCAAGCATTGGTTTATCGTGATGCAAACATAGTCAATCAATTCGGAAAACGAGCGCCGTACGGGCAGGAGTGCGGAATTGATCCCCTGAAAGAATTAAAGCGAACTCTGAAAAGGGAAGAGATAGAAATGCTTACCGGGATCACTGGAGCTGAATTCCTTGAAATTAAGAATGGAAATGTTCATATACTCAAAAACCCGAACTCCCGGCTTTTCATTCCAAAACTCAACATTGCTGACGGTGCGAAAATGCCTGTGAGCCTGAGGGCGTATGAAGTAAAGTTGGAAAAAGAAAAAGGGTACATACATGCAGGGCAATATAGCGGCGGCCGGAGAGCTAGCGGTGTCACATTGGAAATTTGGAAAGAATTACCACGCGAAAGAAAATACCGGTCGTATAAGGAAGAAGGGAAATTAATCGTCGAGGAATTGAAATAGCATTTAGCAGCAAGTCAATCAAAAGGTTATGGTTCTTTTGGTATCGGAAACGGGAAAACAGCATTAGCTCATCGGGGCGCTATTGACCTGTCAAAACGCGAAATAACTGCAGGGCGGTGGGTAATGCATGAGTGTGACAACCGAAAATCTGTTGATGTTGGTTTCATTGGAGCTATGTATAGCTACACTATGCTCGTAATGGATCCCACAGGTGAAGTATTAGATACACCGATCGTCCGCTGTGATGGAAAACTCGATGGAACGTTGACGCACCTCACCTATTCTTCAACTACTGCAAATATCAAGAAGATCAGTCTCGGCACCAAGGTTGAAATGCCTCTCTCCGGAATCTATATCAAGGAAATCAAAATCGAACGATAAAACCAATTGTCTCACTCAGAAAAGCGAGCTGTTCATAAGACTGGGAAGTTGACCCTCCCTGATCTTATTGTTATAATGCCTTCGCAAAAGGCACTGCGGGTGTGGCCAAGTGGTAAGGCATTAGCTTCCCAAGCTAACATTCACGGGTTCGAATCCCGTCACCCGCTCTACTGAAGAAAACCTCCTGGAGATTTTATCCATTCCGGGAGGTTTTTTTTTATTGACGAGACCTCGGAGGTCGGGTATACCTCGGAGATCGGGCCTACCTCGGAGGTCGGGCCTACCTCGGAGGTCGAGTATACCTCGGAGGTCGAGTATACCTCGGGATATCATTGGCATGTTATACTTCAAACACGATAGAATATTACTCAATTATTAACCTGATCAGCATCGATGAGGTGAAATTTATGAATATTTGTATTCCAAAAGAACGTCGAGACAATGAATACCGCGTAGGTTTGACACCAGCGGGCATTCAACTACTCACCCAAGAAGGCCATACCTGCTTTGTCGAAAAAGAAGCCGGTGTGGGAAGTGGTTTTTCAGACCATGCTTACCAGAAAGCCGGCGCTACAATTGTCTACAGCGGGGAGGAAATCTACGGCCGGGCAGATCTGATCCTCAAGGTCACAAGTCCTGTCAAAGAAGAATATTCCTGGATGCGGGAAGGCCTGACCTTGATGGGATTCCTGCATCTCTCCGCAGGTTGGGCAGATAAAGTAGATGCTTTGATCGAAAAAAGGATCACGGCGATCGGTTATGAGATCATCCAGGAAGATGGCACTCTACCGGTGCTGAAACCCCTCAGCCAATTGACTGGCAGGATGGTCCCTCAAATTGCTGCTACTTTGGCCCAGAATAATTACGGCGGGAAGGGTTTTGCCCTCTCTGGTGTCCCCGGGATCCCACCCGCAGATGTGGTCATTCTAGGGGGTGGAACAGTTGGACATAATGCAGCTCGTTCCTTTCTGGGATTGGGCGCCAATGTCCACCTGCTGGACAGTTCATTAGAAGTACTGCAGAAAATTGATGAGGATTTCTCCGGACAGGTTAACACCCTGGTTTCCTACCCATTCAATCTCCGCAAGGTATGTGCGTTTGCAGATGTGTTTGTAGGTGCAGTCCTAGTGCCTGGCGCACCTGCACCAGTTGTTGTCACCCGGGAGATGGTCCAATTACTTCACAGTCACTCGATCATGATCGATTGTTCCATAGATCAGGGCGGCTGTATTGAAACCAGCCGGCCTACAAATCACAGCAACCCTACCTATCTTGAAGAAGATGTCATCCACTATTGCGTCCCCAATATGACCGGTGTCCTGGGTCGGACCGCAACCCACGCAATGAGTAATGCAACCTGGCCGTTTATCAAGCAAATCGCGGAAATTGGGATTGAAAAATCAATTAAAGAGAACCCAGCCCTTCAAAGCGGAGTCTACACTGCTCAGGGAAAAATCATCAATCAAGCATATAAACACGCCCTGGAGGGCAGGAAAGAATTATGAGTTGGCAAGATCAATATCGACTAAAAGTTTGTACTCCGGCCGAAGCCGTGAAAGCAGTCAAATCCGGTGACCGAATCTTCCTGACTGGCAACTGCTCAGTGCCCAGCCAGATTCTGGCTGCGCTGGTTGACCGGGCCCAGGAATTAAAGGACGTAGAAATCAACCAGGCCTTGACTGTTGGTTCAGCCGATTATGTTGCGCCGGAGATTGATGGCCATCTGCGGGTCAACACCATGTTCATCAGCCACAATACCAGGAAAGCTGTTCAGGAAGGCCGGGCAGATTTCACTCCTGTGTTGCTCTCTGAGTTTCCCCTGCTCTTTAAGGACAAGATCCTGCCTGTGAATGTAGCCTTCGTGCACCTCTCTCCACCAGATGCCCACGGATACTGTAGTTTTGGTGTGGAAGTCGGCCTCAGCAAGAGCCCTGCAGAATCCGCTGAGATCATCATCGCCGAAGTGAACGAGAAAATGCCCCGCACCCTGGGAGATACATTCATCCACATCAGCGACATCGATTACATCGTTCCGGTTGATTACGAACTCCCTGAGCTGGCTATGGGAGGAGGGAAACCCTCAGAAAAGGTCGAAAAGATAGCCAAATACATCGCTGATCTGATCCCCGACGAAGCCACAATGCAAATGGGCATCGGCGCAGTACCAGACGCAGTTCTCAAGCACCTGTACGATAAAAAGGACCTGGGCATTCACACCGAACTGTTCTCAGATGGCGTGATCGATCTGGTGGAAGAAGGCGTGATCACCAACGCAAAAAAGACCATTCATCCAGGCAAGATCATTGCCGGTTTCATCCTAGGAACGAAAAAACTCTATGAATGGGTCCACAACAATCCCTTGATCGAGTTCTTGCGAACGGAATATGTGAACGATCCTTTCATCGTTTCCCAGAATCACCGCATGGTCGCAATTAACTCCGCCATCGAGGTTGATCTAACAGGGCAGATCTGCGCGGACAGCATTGGCACCAAACTTTACAGCGGGGTCGGGGGCCAGCTGGATTTCATTTACGGGGCTTCTCGCTCAAAGGGAGGTGTGCCTATCATCGCCCTCCCCAGCACAGCCAAGGATTTCAGCCGCATTGTGCCAACCTTGAAAACCGGCGCAGGTGTGATCACAACCCGCAATCACGTTCATTATGTGGTCACGGAATATGGAGTTGCAAATCTCTACGGCAAAACAATTCGGGAGAGGGCTCAAGCTTTGATCAATGTCGCCCATCCTGATTTTACCGAAGAGCTAACCGAACAAGCCCGGGAATTGAATTACATTTAGGTCATCGAACGTAGTAGAACGAAGAGGATATTATGGAACGCCGGGCAAAGATCATTGCCACCCTGGGGCCTGCCAGTCAGGATAAAAAAACCATAAAAAACTTGCTCAAGGCAGGCATGGACGTCGCCCGGATCAATTTCTCTCATGGAACCCATGAGGGGCACGCCCAGGTCATCACACATTTACGGGAATGCGCCCGGGATCTGAACCGCACAGTAACTATCTTACAGGATCTCTCTGGCCCCAAGATACGTACCGGAGAAATGGCTGATGGTCCCGTTGAGCTGATCGAGGGAAATCAGTTGATCCTCACCACGGAAGAGACCCCAGGAACTGCCGAAATTTTCCAGGTAAGGTTTTCTGAACTTCCCCAGAGTGTGAACATCGGCGGCCGCATCCTGCTGGATGACGGGCGACTTGAACTTATGGTCAAAGCAATCAAGGGACAGCAGGTCCTAACCGAAGTGATCCAGGGCGGCATCTTAAAAGCCCACAAGGGAGTAAACCTGCCGGGAGCAAATCTCAAAATCCAGGCCTTAACCAATAAAGACATTCAAGATCTGGAGTTTGGCCTGAGTCTCGACATAGACGTCATCGCATTATCTTTCGTGCGCAAAGCGGATGACATACTCAGATTGAGAGATGCCATCCAGGACATCAACCCTGAAAGAGCAAGGATCCCGATCATTGCCAAACTCGAACATCCAGATGCGATAAAGAATATGCATGAGATCGTCCATGCAGCGGATGGTGTGATGGTTGCCCGGGGTGATCTTGGTATCGAAATGCCTCCGGAATCTGTTCCCATCGTTCAAAAGCAGATCATCGCCTCGGCAAACCGGCACCTCAGTTTTGTGATCATCGCTACTCAAATGCTGGATTCAATGATCAGCAGCCCCCGCCCCACCCGGGCAGAAGCCTCCGATGTAGCCAATGCCGTGCTTGACGGCAGTGACGCAGTCATGCTTTCTGGCGAAACCGCTATCGGGGAATTCCCAGTCAAGACGGTTGAAATGATGGCTTCGATAATCCGTCAGAGTGAAGAACACAGCGATGAATGGGGGCGAATCAATCTCGACATTACAGATGATTCCAGCCATGATGACGCAGTCTATATCACCAGAGCAGCCCGAGAATTGGCCCAGGATCGGGCAGTAGCAGCGGTTGCCGTTTTCACTCGCAGCGGAAGGACAGCCCGGCTGATGTCCAAAGCGCGACCCAATGTACCCATTCTGGCTTTCACGCCAGAACAACGTACATACCAGTACCTTTCCATGCTGTGGGGAACCACACCGTACTTGATCCCGCATGCGGAATCTATTGAAGAGATGATCTCTCATGTTGATGCCGCCGTGATCGAAGGAACACCAGTCCGGGCCGGCCAGGAAATTGTCCTGATCGCGGGTTTTCCAATCCACAAAATGGTCGCACCCAACCTGGCACTGCTGCACACCGTTCAATCAGTCTAATTCAATACCATCTCATCGCTTTAGAAAACCCTTCTGATCAAAGGGATATTTTCACCACCAGGGGAAGCAATGAACAACCAACCATTTATTCGTGGTGAACCACCTAAATCTATATATCCCCTTCAAACCTGCCTACCAGCCTATCGCCCCCAGGTAGTCAGCGCCTGGTTGAAGGAACTTCCATCATCAGAAGGAATCATACTCTGCCCATTTGGCGGATCACCTCAGGTCGCAGTTGAAAGTGCCCGGGCTGGATTTCAGACACTGATTCCTGTTCATAACCCGATATTACGATTCATAATTGAATCTCTGGCACATCCTCCCACCAGGGAAAGCTTAAGCAGCGCCCTTGCCAAATTGGCTTCAAGTTATAAGGGAAAAGAGCGCTTGCAACCCCTGATTCTATCCCTATACGAAACAGATTGCCCTCAATGTGGAGGAAAGACCACTGCCAGCACCTTTACCTGGTCCAGGTCCACCCAACAGCCGATTCGTAAAACCTGCCGTTGCAGCCGGTGTGATGAGGAAACTGAGGGAAAAGTATCCTCGGATGATATCCAGAAAGCCTTGAATTTCAAGGAAGGCAGCCTTATTCAAGCCCGTGCCTTAACCCGGGTTGCCGCTCCTGATGATCCCATCCGCCTTCAAGTGGAAACCGCGCTCAGTTCTTATCCACCCAGATCAGTGTATGCCCTCTTCACAGTACTTAACAAATTAACTGGTTCTACGCTTCCAAAAGAAGAAACCAACCTTCTGGAAACTCTCCTGCTGCATGCTTTCTATCGCTGCAGCCAACCGCTCAATCCTCAGGAACATGAGCCTGATCAAGGTCAATTCTATCTGGAAGTAAATGCCTGGTTTGCCCTGGAAGAAGCCCTGGATGTTTGGAGTGGAAAAGAAACTCCCCTTCCCATCACAACCTGGCCTGATTTGCCTCCTCAGAGCGGTGGAATCTGTCTCTTCCCTGGTCGGATCAGGGAGCTGATCCCCCAGCTGGAAGATACCCCGCTGAAATCAATGCTGATGGTCTTTCCAAAACCATCTCCCACCTTCTGGGCTTTTTCCGCTTTATGGACCGGCTGGTTATGGGGACAGGATGCAGCCGCGCCTCTGCGAAGTATTCTTAGTATCAAAAATTTCGATTGGCCCTGGATGACAAAGGCCATAGATCTCACTCTATCCGAGATCCATGAGATTCTTCCTCCGGGAACACCCTGTTTTGGATTGCTGCCAAAAATCAATCCAAACTCGCTCTTGTCCGCAGTGAGCGCTGCATCCCGAGCCGGTTTTAAACTTGATACCCTTGTATTGGATCCAGACCTTCTCCTCGGAGAAACCCATTGGACTTCAGAAAAGGGAATCTTTAATCCCAAATCCTCAGCTGATTATCGGGAGATAATCCGATCAGCTGGATATGATATTTTGAATAAAGCCGGCGAACCGATGCACACTCTCTCAGTCTATGCAGCTGGACTGCACCAATTGGCTGCAGAAGGTTTTCCTGGTAAAGATCTGGATCCTGAGCATTATTTCACTCACCTGCAGAAAGATTTTGAAGACAGTATTGCTTATCGTCAGGGCTTTCTTCATTTCCCTCCTTCAGAAAATTGGTGGCATCAGGAACTAAAGCCTTCCAAGTCTCCTCAATCAGATCAAGTAGAGAGAAAGATCGTTGAACTGCTTCTAAGCGCAGATCAACCTCTTGCCGAGAGAGATATATATCGAAAAATTTACCAGGATTTCCCTGCTCAGCTCACACCGCGGGAAGGATTGATCCAGGCCTGCCTGAAATCATATGCTCAGTCCGATTCTGATTCAACTTCCAACTGGGAATTAAAACCCAACGAAGATCCTGGCTTTCGACTCCAAGCGATGGAAGGGATAGAGAAGATACTCAGGGATATTGGTTCTGGCTTGGGATATTCTGTACATAAGAAAGACGGACCCGGAAAAGTCATCCACCTATACTGGGAGAAACCAGATTCAGAGGATTGCAGTTTTTTCATTTCAGCATCTGGCATGTTGAGTAGAATTCTCGAAGAGATCAATATCAGTGGTAAAAAGCGCTGGATGATCTTACCTGGCAGTCGAGCCGGATTGGTGTACTACAAACTTCAGCATAACCCTCCCCTTGCTAAAATAGTCGACCAGGATTGGGGATTAGTGAAATTCAGACACATCAAGCGACTCTCCGAAAGCGCTGGATTGGATTTCCTGGAAAGCCTTGATCTGGATCCCTTCCAATCCGATGCACCCCAGCTGCCTTTGCTCTAACGATAATAAAAAAGCCTGGAAAATTTCCAGGCTTTTTGTTCTTTCAATTTCATCATGGTGTCGGTGTCGGAGTAGGAGTCGGCGTGGACGTCTCCGTAGCTGTTGGTGTAGATGTAGGTGTATCAGTTGCTGCCGGTGTCAAAGTGTTTGTTGGAGTCAGTGTCTCCGTTGGTGTGGGAGTTAATGTTGGAGTAGGCGTCGGTGTTGGCACCTGGAGATTCACCTGAATTCTCTTTTCTGCATACCCATCATTCAGCCCTGTCATTCGCAACCTGAGGGTCACCCATCCGTTGGGAATCTCACTGATATCCCAGCTCATGATCTCAGAGATTGTAGTAACAGGCTCATTGATCTCATAGAGCACTTTCCACTGAGCAGGTTCTTTTCCTGGTCCATATTGGAGCTTGGCGCTCTCAAATGCGGTGGTAGCGTCCACTCGAGCAAAGATATCCAATGGACTGAGTATGATAATGTCCTCATCCCTTGGAGATCCAAAATCAAGTAAAGGCCTTGAATCAGAGGCGCTGCACATCTTTGTTTCATCGATAATATAGGGTCTTTTTGTTAACCCCATTTCCTTCGCCCATGCTTTGCCTTCTTTATCGTTTTTGAGCCATTTCTTCGCCCAGGGATCATCCACATGAATGCCCAATTTTTCAGTATGGTAATCGGGGCATTCAGAGGTCCATAATTTATTCGTCCAGGTATCCACCACCACTTCTTCCCAGAGATCTTCTTCACTGGTAAGAGGTAACTGATCCGCGGCGAAGTATTCGCTGCGCTGGCTGGGGCAGTATTTCGATGGTTCAGTACCAGATACAGAGCAAATCACTCGCTCAACAATTCCAGCCGGCCTTGAAAAACCTGAAGGATTGCCGCCGGTCAATTGTTGAATTCCTTGCTGCATTACCTCAGCCCAAATCGGTGCTGCACCGCTTAATCCAGTAGTATCTTGCATTGGAGTATAGTCTGCATTGCCAACCCAGACCCCAATAGCCAGATCTGGTGTATACCCAAGCGTCCAATTATCCCGGAAATCATTGGTCGTGCCAGTTTTTGCCGCGGCCTTGAAGGGTAGATTGATCACCGGGCTTGTGCCAAACCCAGGAATACGGGCATTCGTATCCGAAAGGATAGAAGAGATCAGGAAGGCGTGTTCTGTTCGAATCACTTGTTCACCAGCTGGCTGCTGATACTCATAGATCAAATTTCCCTGGTAGTCTTCGATCCTGGTAATAGCAACAGGTGGCACCTGCCTGCCGCCAGTAGCAAAAGTCGCGTAGGCGCCCGTTAGGTCCAGTAATGTCACCTCTCCGCCCCCCAGAGTAAGGGCAAGCCCATAGTCGTTCCTGTTCAAGGTAGATATTCCCAATCGTTGGGCAAAGGGGATCAATCCTTCTTCTTTTTCTGTGTCCGGGTTATCATAAATTCCCACAAAATCGAGGGCTTTTACTGCTGGGACATTATAAGAGTTGGCAAGGGCTGTCCGTACGGTAACCGGCCCGTGGAATCTTTCGTCGTAATTTACTGGTTTATATGGATCCCTGGGATCATTGGGGTCTCCGGAAGGTGGAAATTCTGAAGGTACATCCCAAATCAATGTAGCCGGGGTCCAACCCTTCTCAAAAGCAGCCAGATAAGTGAGTGGTTTTATTGAAGACCCAGGCTGGCGGGGGCTGATCGCCATATTAATCTCACCCTGGATATCCTTATTATCAAAATCTGCCGAACCAACCATAGCAAGGATCTCTCCCGTGTAAGGTTGGAGGGCAATCAATGCTCCATTTGTGACATGTTTTGCCTCAAGAAGATCAACTTGCTCCTTAACCACATCCTGGGCAAAATCCTGAAGCTCGGGATCAAGAGTTGTGTATACCGTGAATCCTGACCGATATATAGTCTGTGGATCGTAAGTGTTTTCCAATATTGAGGTGATGTAATAGACCCAATGGGGGTGGTGCATTTCCCAGGTAGGCGCAACGAAATCATAATTTTTGATCTCATCCGCCGCGCCGGTGGCTTCTCCTGCGCCAACGCAAATGGGCTGCTGATTATTGCTGACATAGATGCAGCCCTGTTCCAGGCTGGTCTGGTACATCAAGACAAGTACACTTTCCTGCCTTCTTAAGGTCGCTTCGCGATTGGTATAGATATCATAAACAGCGGGAAGCTGCGGTAGACCGGCCAGGAAAGATGCCTGACCCAGGGTAAGGTTCTTCGCGGAGGTATTGAAATAAGTTTCGGCTGCCGCCTCAACGCCATACGCCAGGTTGCCAAAATTGATCTCATTCAGGTACAGTTCAAGGATCTCATCTTTGCTATATTGACGAGTGATCTCAGCTGCCAGGATAGCTTCCCTCAATTTCCGTGTATAAGTGCGGCTGACTTGTTCTTGAGGGGCAAGCACAAGCATTTTAGTTAGCTGTTGAGTAATGGTCGAAGCGCCTGATACGATCTGGTCGCTGATCAGGTTGTAATAAAAAGACCTGGCAATAGCCATCACATCATAACCTGGGTGGCTGTAAAAATTCGCGTCTTCTGTTGCAATCGTAGCTGCTACCAGGTACGGTGAGATCTCCTCCAGAGGAACATAAGTCCTTTTACCCGCACTGGGATCCACAAGTTCATAAAGGATATTGCCTTCTCGATCGAGGATGCGGGTTGTTTCAAATTGAGCAGCCTGGTCCCGTAAATCCTGAACTTCTGGCAGTGTAGATGCGATACGATTGTAATAATACACAGCCAGGGAACCGCCGATTATTGCCAGGACAATACCGATAAAAACAGCTATCACTACCATTCGCAAGGCACATCCCCAACCTTGCTCCTTGGACATACTTCCAGGGCCGGTGCTCTTCCACCATTTTACGAATTTTGATTGAGTTTTATCCGGGATAGTATTCGATCTTGATCTGTTGATCGACGAGGGAGAGGTCCTGCCAGGAGTAGGAGGTTCATCCATCCTGCGCGGCAGGGGCATACCTCGGTCATCCAATGCGGGAGGAGGTGTGAACGGGGTTTTTCCCAGAGAAGGAGGCGGGGTTTCATCAAGGGGAGAACGTTTACGAGGAGACGGTTTCTGAGCCGATTCGCCCTGCTGTTCATTTCCATCCTGGGATTCACCTGGTGTGTGAGCTTGTGTGCGTTGATAAGATACTGGCCTTCTCCTGGCAGAGCCGATCGCCCTTTCCAAAGGAGTAGTTCCTTCTGAAGATTGATCTTTATGAAGGGGTTTATCTGCAGAGAAGTCAAAAGCATCCTGCCTGGGATGTTCTTCAGGATTATCTGGCTGGTTTACGGGATTGATCAAGCGATCTTTTGGATCCCGGGAATTTTCAGAGTCAGTCATAATGTTCGGACAGTATTCTCATGCCCGTAATCAAATCTCCTCGTTCTGGAGGTATTCTAGCATAAATCAGGGATTATAACCCCATCATAGACCTTTTTTTCAGAAGGTGATTGACCGCGTTACCTCCTGACTTTAGAATAGATATCATGAAATCCAGAACCTGGAATCGGCCTCTGCCAAAAAGAACCCTCCTGGGGGGTGAAGTACGATTTCACTCAGCTTTCCCGCATGCAAATCCAGGATGGATCCTGCACCATACTGAAGATAAACCCCAGAGACTGGTTGTAGAACCACTGCTTGGGAACCCCGAAACTCAATTCCAGCTTTTTCCGCGGTTCAGCGAATCTTCCCAGACCCTTACTGAAGATCCAGGTTTTGACCCAACCCCCTATTTAGAGAGTTATTCTTGGGATTGGATTGAATTCAGATATAAGCCCCTGAAAGATCTGGATGTTAGATCAATCTATTGGGTACCTGATCCAAACATGATCTGCGGGGAATACTGGGTTTCTAACCAGACCGACCATTTACGTGATATATGGCTGGATATGATTTGTGCGCTGTACCTTCAGAGGCCTGGAAACCAGATCATGCGAAACGAAATCGATGGTCGCCCGATGCTAACTGGAACGTTGAACGATAAAAAGATAACCCTCTTTGTGACTGGCAACCCGACTTTCAGAGAAGATCCATTACCCATTCTCCATAACAAGTTATCTATTGAGCCTGAACAGGTGATAAGGATCCGGTGGGTTTGCATATTCTCAGATACAAGAAAAGCGGCCCGGGAAGCTTTGACGAATGTATTGGAATTAGATTGGACCGGGGAGATCTCCTATCGAAAAGTAAAACTCGAGAGGCAACTGGAGATCAGAACAGGAAACCCGGAATGGGATTTCATCCTGGCCCATTCCCAGAATCTGGGCCTTTTGAAATACCACCAACTTACTTCTCATAATTACACGGCACGGTTGAGCCCAATTCAAGCCTTGTCGCTGCTTCAGGCTCTCACTTTCCCAAGTGCGGATATGATAAAGGACATCCTTGATCTGGTTTTCAACCTCTCCGGGCAGCCTGATCAAGATGAAAGCATACCGGATTCTGATCAAACACCTCCACTGATGGCTGGGGAACTGCTATGGCAGGTATATCAAATGGGTTTTGCAGATGAAATCTGGCTTCCTTACCTGAATAAGACAGATTTGTGGTTGAAAGGTTGGTTTTCCCCCGGTTTGGACAAGGATAGAGATGGCGTCCCGGAACTTACACATCCCTTTATATTCGATCTGGCTGGATCCAGTACGGCAGAACAAGTCATATCCATCAGCCACATCCTCCCCTATCCTTACCTGGAATCACCCGCATTAGGGGCGCTTATCTATAATGATCTATGCCGGATCGAAGATCTTCACCAAATCTATAAGACAAAAACTACCCGTCACCATCATAAAAGAAAAGAAATCCTCCTGACATTCCTTCAAGATTCCTGGAATTCGGAAAGAGCTCAATTCATCAATCGGGACAGCCATAGTCATATATCAGTGAACGGATATAAAATCATCGAAAACTTGCAGCCAGGCTTGAATCTCCTCAGGGAATCTTTCCCGCAACCTACCCGAATCGGGGTCCTGCAGCGTACATCCTCAGATGGAAGTCCGCCGGAAGATTTCAGGATCACATATCATGGACTGGATTGGCAAGGGAATTATCGTATTGAAGACCACAAATCTGGAGATTTCTCTTTTGGGAAAGGATTTGTTTGGGGAATCTCCGAGTGTGTTTATTCAAAACTTGATTATTGTGTTCTGAGAAATCCGCTTCAGACAGGCCAGATCAACCTCATTGCCCCAACTACCTCGATAGAAGATATCACTCAAAATTTACCTATTTGGGCTGGAGCCCTGCCTGAAGAGAAAGCCCGGACAATTTTCAAGGATATCCTGCTGGATCCTGATCGCAGCTGGTCACGTATTGGTTTCAGTTCTCGTCAGGAATCCGGGCAGGAAACGATGCACCTTTTCTGGAATTTACTTCTGGGACAATCCCTCCATAAGCTGGGGATGGTTGAGGTTGTAGAGGAACTGATAGAACGCTGGATGAAAGCAGTCATCCCAATCCTGGAAGGATCCGGATCTTCTTATCCTGCATATGGAATCAATGATGGCAAGGGTTTGGGACAGGAAGACTGCCTGGAATCACTATTTCCGATAAAATTCTTCTTACATATTCTAGGAATCGAAATGGTTCAAGGCTGTCGCCTTGTAATCGAAGGAATATATCCTTTCCCGTGGCCGGTTGCTTTGAAATTCAGAGGAATTGAGATAAGGCGGGAAAGAGAACAGACCTCAATCAAACGCCCTGGCCAGGAAAAAATCATCCTGGCAGAGGGAGAAAAATACCACATCGATCTCTATTGATCGCTTTCAATGAACTTTTCCACCTGATAGGTCTCAACATCCAGGTGCTGATTCCGCCAAGCCTCTGGATCCAGGCCCATTTTCTGGCATAACCTTCCCAGGAATTGTTCGGGGTCCTGGAGCTGATCCCAGACTTGGGGCAGGAATGTAGCCCTTCTGAAGTTTTGACTGAGGATCACTCCATCAATACCTGGACGCAACTTGTTTACAAGGTCATCAGGTGTTGTATAGGCAATTTTTTCAGGAATGGTCAAGCGAGAGACTTCGATTTGCAGGTCGGGAAGCTCTTCAAGTTTTAGCTTCGGAAAACGGGGATCTTTAAAAGCAGCTCCAATAGCCCTGTCCTGAACATCTTTGATCAACGGCTGGGACGCTTCTATGGATCCAATACATCCCCTCAAGGACCCCTTCTTTGTTAAAGTAATAAAGCAAGCCCCTTTTCCAGCTAATCCAGGGCTGTAATCTTCCAACTTCAGCTGAGGATTTTCTTTCCCATTAAGATGACTTACAATAACCTGCCGGGCCGCAGCCAACAGGATCTGACCTTCCTGGGGAGAGAGCTTTTTGGTCATAATCTTGCACCTTAGAGGAATATCAAAATCCTAGAACTTGGGCCAAGCTGGTCACGAAATCGATAAGAAATGGATATAAAAGATCGATTCTGCACTACTTTAAGCCCACAACAGGACTGTTTAAGGCATCAAGGCAGCCATATTTTACTGTTTCTATACGAAAAGTACGGTAAAATTAAAGTGGATTCCGGATTGCCTTTTACCAGTATTATAACGGAATGAAACAACAAAACGATCCTAATGGAAGGCAGCCGGCCAATAGAATGGTGAGTAAAACCACCAAAGGTATACTCAACGTTTTGCTGGCTGCCATTCTCTCCGCAACTTTATTTACCGCTCTGCCCGCCACGGGTATCGGGTTAAATTCATCCCCCTTCGAATCTCTGAATGGTAGTGGGGAAAGTGCCAATGCGGCTACTCCCCAGATAAGCCTGCATGTCGGATTGGTGGTTGGCCATTGGGGTCATGGTGATGACGTAGGCGCTGTTTGCTCTGAAAGTCTGGGTGGATATAAAGAGGTGGATATCAATTACACCATTGCTGACCTGACACGCCAATATCTCGAGGCTGAAGGTGTTCAGGTTGATATGCTAAAAGAATTCGATCCCCATCTGGATGGATACAAAAGCAACGCTCTGGTCTCAATTCATGCCGATACCTGCGAATACATCCCAGAATTAGGGACCGGTTTCAAAATTGCCGAAGCGGCAGATAACAAACGTCCCGAACAGGCTGCTCGACTGATGGCCTGCCTTAAAAATCGTTATGGGGAAGCCACTGGATTGAGATATGACCACCGCATCACAGATGATATGACCAGTTATCACGCGTTCGGTGAAATCGATCCGAACACTCCTGCTGTGATCATCGAAACCGGGTATATGAATCAGGATCGGGAGCTGTTGACCCAAAACCCAGCTCTTGTCGCCCGTGGTATCACCGCAGGAATTATGTGCTTCTTGAATCGAGAAGTGATTGAATTGGAATAATTATGTCACAAAGACTGCCAGAAGCTGCTTTTGAAGCATTGAATGAGGCCAAGTACGCTCTGAATCGGGGCGAACTTCAGCGGGCCCGGCGACTGGCATTAAAAGCTGTTCGATTAGCACCGGATTACGAAGACCCCTGGCTGTATTTAGCCTCAGTATCCTCTCCAGAAGCTAGCATCTCTTATTTGAAAAAAGCTCTTGAGATCAACCCTGCCAGTATCCAGGCCAAAAAGGGCATGCATTGGGCAATAAAGCGATTCAGGAAAGCAAATCCCGGTCAAACGCCAAAACGAGTTCAGCTGCCGATTTCCATAGCCAAGGAAGCCCTGACATCCAATAAACCAGCCATTCTCTCCTGGTCCACTATTGCTGTGATCCTGATCGGTGTTTTACTGATCTGGCTCTGGACACCTGATTTCTCCTTTGCCCTGCCCGACTTCCAGGCTACAGCTCAAACAACTCTCTCTGCCCAGGAGAATGTTCGCAAGGTCACATTTACACCCACACCTACCAACACACCAACCCCTACTCCTACACCTACCAATACACCCACTCCCACGATCACACCGACTCCCAAACCGACACCGGTGCCGAATACCTATCCATCCTATATCAAATCGGTCCTGCCATCCGGTGTCTACCCGGATGAACGCTGGTTCGATATCAATCTATCAACTCAGCGAATGTACGCCTATGATGGCGATAAATTGATCAAGACCTTCATTGTTTCCACAGGCCTTCCAGGCACACCAACAGTCACAGGCCGATTCAGGGTCTATGTCAAATACACATCAACTTTGATGGCCGGACCTGGATATTATCTCCCCGGAGTGCAGTGGACGATGTACTTCTATAATTCGTACGGCATTCATGGTACGTATTGGCATAATAACTTCGGATATCCTATGAGCCACGGCTGTATTAATATGAGAAATGAAGATGCCGAATGGGCTTTCAACTTTGGCAGCGTGGGAACATTGGTTAACATACACTATTGATATGAACCAAAAATTCACCAGAAAAGATTTCTTGAATTTGAGCGGATTGGGTGTGGTCAGCCTTGTCGGCCGTCAGTTGAACCCTGTCTTGAACATCTATGCCGGACAGCAAGGAAGGGTGATCTACGAAAGGATCTACACCTATAAAGAACCCTCTTTTGAGAGCGAACGAGTTCGGATCCATTGGAAAGATTCTGTCTTCCCAATCAGCAATGTGGTCCTCGGTCACGGTGAACCCGAGCACAACAGGATCTGGTATAAAGCCGGCACTGAAGGGTACGCCCACTCTGGAGGCATCCAACCGGTGCGCACTGACCCTAACCCCATCATATCTGATTTCCCGGATGGGGGCTTGTTGGCTGAGGTCACTGTCCCCTATACAGACGCCCTCTGGACTCCTGGTGAACGCTATCAAGTAGCTTACCGTTTTTATTACGAAACCACGCACTGGATCAAGGGATTGGTGAACGGCCCCGATAATATCCCTTATTATCACATCCTGGAAGATAAGTGGGACCTGGATTATTATGTCCCGGCCACTCATATGCGGATTATCCCTGAAAGCGAACTGAGCCTGCTTTCACCCGATGTTCCAAGCATATTCAAACGCATCGAGGTGCATACGAAAACCCAGACCGTGATCGCCTTTGAATATAACAAACCGGTATATATGGTAAAAGCCGCGACAGGTGCAAATTTCAGCACAGGTAAATATCTCACACCTCCCGGGCATCACATTACGAATTACAAACGGCCATCCAGGCACATGGCAGCCGGTAACCTGGCCTATAACGGATATGATCTACCAGGAGTCCCCTGGATCATCTACATCACTGAAAGCGGAATTGCATTCCACGGAACCTACTGGCATAATGATTTCGGAAAAGCCCGCAGCCACGGATGCATCAACCTGCCATCCAAGGCATCCAAATGGCTTTATCGCTGGACACTGCCGAGCGTTCCCTACAATGAGCAATCCACCTATAATGTCTCCGGCACCCACGTGGACATTTTCAAGTAATCCGCTCCCACCTCTCATTCGAGAGGGGATTCCAGCGTTTTTATAAATATCTTATTGTCCGCAAAACGCAGGCATTATACAATTTAGGGAAAAGTCCGTTTTATTAGTTTAGGAGTGAATAGAATTATGTCCGCGGGACCCCTATTCGCAGGTCTGGTATTTGATGAGGAAGACCAGCTGGTAGAAACTACATTTATCGGTTCTGAGCCCTGTTATATCGTCGATGACGACGGGTTCAAAAGACACATTCCTTCAGCAGATGTCGATTGCCAGGTATTGAACCTGATGAAAGACGGAATCGAAGGCCACGAAGAGATCATCAGCGAGCAAGCAGCAAAAATGTCCGGGCAGGATGATATCTTTTCCCGGGCTATTTTCCTGGAACAGTTAAAAAATATCGACCGCCAGTTCGAACAGCTGATAGAGGAAGGCCTGCCAGAAGAGGGCCGGGCCTATATGGGAATGACAGGATTCAAGATTGTCATCAATCATCACGGCGAAGTCGTTGAACTGGAACAGCCGGGAATGATCGCTGATGACGAGTAGGGGTACATATGAATGAACCAGATATCATCTCGGTGAGCGAATTGGACTTTGAAGTACAGGTACTGGCTTACTCGGACCGCAGGCCGGTCCTGGTTAACTTCTGGGCCAGCTGGGATGAAACCTGCAAGCGGACCAACATTCAATTGGAATCCCTGGCCTTTGAGAATCCTGGACGTTTCCGTCTGGCGAATCTGGACATTGATAAAAACCCGATCTTGACCAGCCGCTACCAGGTCCATTCCGTCCCCACGCTCAAGACATTCCAAAATGGTTCGATAACGCACCAGCTGGAAGGCTTGCAGACCAATTTACAGCTGATCGAGTATGTTAAGAGATTTACCCCCGGTCCTGAAAATCTGTTGCTGGAAAAAGCTTCCAGCCAGCTGGATGCAGGCCGCTATGAAGATGTTGAAGATACCTGCCTGGAAGTCCTGGAAGATGACCCGCAAAACCCGAAGGCAAAATTGCTTTTGGCAAAAAGCCTGATCTGGCGGGGAGAATTTCTGGAAGCACTGACTATCATCCATCATTTCCCACCCAGCACTGAATATCAGAGCGCTGAAAAAATGATCCCGCTGGTGGAAGGGCTGTTGAAGGAATTCGATCCCGGAAAGCAGACAAAAAATGAGCTGGATCCACATTATTTCCGATGCCTGCATTTGATCCAGATCGGGAATATCGAAGCGGCCCTGGACGGCTTGCTGGGGATCATCAAGCAGGACAAGAAATACAGGGGCGGGCTGCCCAGAAAGATCATCCTGGGGGTCTTTGAATTATTAGGGGATGGTCATCCCCTGGTAATGGAATACAGCTCACAGCTGGCTAACGCTCTATTTTAATTCCCTCTTAAAGAATATACCTTGACCCTATCCAGAGGATGGGTACAATTAAGGGCAGAGTCTGGGGCGGTGGCGGAATTGGCAGACGCAGGGGACTTAAAATCCCCCGGGATGACCGTGTGGGTTCGAGTCCCACCCGCCCTACTCTCTGACAAAAGCGGAGCGATCCGCTTTTTTGTATTAAGATGCCTGCCAACTCTCAGGGAACTAACTTACCTAATCGGTTTCTAACCTACAGGATTGTTATCCGGGCTTTCAGAAGCCTTTTTCCAGTGTGCAAAATGGTTAGGTAGGTGGATTAAGGGCCAAATTCACTAAAGTTTCCACTATAATAAAACCATGATATTTTCCTGCTCTTCCACATCATTAAGAAAGCAGGAATAGAAAAATGGACAAAAATTGTAGGATCTTGAAAAACCCAAATAATGGTGGGATGGATAGAGGGAAAGGTAATTTCCTCCGATCTATGCTTGGATTTGGTTTCATCCCCGGGATTGCAAGGCTCTCTTCAATCGATCTACTTCTCAATGGGGAAACAATTAGCCAGAATCTCTCGCCCTGGTTCACGATCGGTATCTCACTGGCAGCGGGCTTGATCATCATCTTCCTGATTTATATTCTTTTACTGCGCAAGTTGGTTCGGGATAAGACCCGATCCCTTCAGGAAAATGAAGAGAAATATCGCCGCTTCTTCATGACCTCAAAGGACCCGGTCTTCATCACAACAAAAGATGGAAAATGGGTAGATGCCAATCAGGCGACAGTTGACCTCTTTGGCTATGATACAAAGAAAGACCTTCTGGATACGCCCGTCGGTCAAGCTTATCTGAACCCCCAAGAGCGCGCGAAAATATTAACGGATATCTCTCGAAGCGGTTTCATAAAAGATATCCCAGTGGATATGGTAGACCGGTACGGCAATGTCCTGCATACCTTGTTAACAACGACCGCTATAACCAACATTGATGGCGAAGTAACCGGGTTCCAGGGAACCATTCGAGATAACACCGACTGGGTCGAAGCTGGCAGAAAGATGGATGAAAATCGGGAAACCCTCGAGCTGGCAATTACCGGAACAGGTGCCGGTCTATGGGACTGGGATCTAAAATCCAATATCATCATCATCAATGACCGATTTGCAGATATGATCGGATACAGGGAATCAGAGCTCTCTCCATTGACAATCGATATCTGGGATAAACTCTCCCATCCTGATGATCTGGAGAAGTCCAACAAACTGATCCTGAAACACTTTGCAGGGGATCTCTATCATTTTCAGGCTGAAGTACGAATGAAACATAAAGACGGTCATTGGGTTTGGATTCTGAACCAGGGCCGGGTCGTTGAACGCAGCCCTGACCGAACACCGCTGCGCATGGTTGGAACAACCCAGGACATCACAGAACGTGTAAAGATCAGGGAAGATATCCAGAATTTTGCGGATCAGTTGGAAGCACTGCATGTTGTAACTCAATCCCTTTCATCCACTCTCTCCTTGAAAGAACTTTTGGATCTGGTCCTTATTAAGCTGGAAGATACGCTCCCCTTCGACAGCTGTTCGATTTTCCTGTTAGAAGGCGATGAACTGCGCATTGAAACTGTACGCAATCACCCCCACCCCGAACTAGTCGTGGGTAAAACTTTCCCCACATCAAACCAGCTCTGCCAGGAACTAATGAATAAAAAGAAACCCATCATCATAGACAACGCTATGCGTGATTCACGTTATCAAGGCTGGGGAGAGATGCACCACATCAAGGGCTGGATGGGTGTACCGCTGGTCATCCAGGATACATTCATTGGTTATATTACTATGGACAGCAGGAAACAGTCTGCTTTTGGATCCCCGGAGGCCAAACTTGCCAACCTGTTTGCCTCCCAGGCTGCTCAGGCCATTCATAATGCCCGGCTTTATGAGCGCCTCAGCAGCCATGCTGATACGCTTGAATTGAAGATCAAAGACAGAACCAGAGAATTAACAAAAATGGTAGACCACATGGCCGGTCGGGAAATCCGAATGGCAGAATTGAAGGATGTCATTGATAGATTACAAAAACAATTGAAGGAAAATGATATCAAACCGGCAGCCCAAGATCCATTAAAAGATTTGGATTATTTCGAAAAATGAACACAGATAATAATTCCACAAAGGTCGCAAATTTTCTAACTAATATCCTGGAGAAGTATTTTAGAGTCCCTCCTACCCCAGACCCAAAGGAACATTGGGTAGCAGAAACACTTCATACTTTATCATCAATAATCCTGATTACGGGGCTGGCTGTAATCAGTATTACACCTTTTGTGTTTACTGATATATTATTTGGCTTAGCCATCACAGGATCTATCATGGCCTTCGTCCTATTGGTCCAACACTTTAATAGGCGAGGGAAAGTTATTTTTGCAGCTTATCTTTTCGTGTATTCCATCTGGATTATTGACACGATTATCATAGTGTTGAGCAATGGCTTCTACAGCAGTTACCTATCTTCCTACATTACGATTTCAGTAATGGGAGGATTAATTCTCGGCGGTCTATCTGCGTATTATTTTGCCGGGCTCAGCATCCTGTCAATGTTTGTACTCTATTTCCTTGAGTTCTCAGGGTACATGCCTGAAGCGGTCATTACCTTTACTCCAATCGCTTTAATCATTATCACGATTGTGGACATCATACTCGCTGCATCAACACTGATCATGGTGATCACGAAATACGAACTGAATATCTCGAAACTATTTGAAAAGGAAAATGCAATAACCCAAAAGAACCAGGAATTGCTCTGGGAAATTCAGGCCAGAGAAGAAGCAGAAACACTCCAACAACAGAGTGAAGATCGACTTAGATCCGCCTTGATGGATTCACCTTTTCCAACTATGCTGCATGCGGACAATGATGAGATCTTGCTTGTGAATAATGCCTGGATAGAAAAGAGTGGTTATTCACCCAGGTCATTTGGCTCTTTCGAAGAATGGCTCAATATTTCATTCCGTGAAAATGCAGCCAAGATCGACAATGAGATCCAACAGCTTGTTCAATCCGATCAAAAACAGATAGAAGGCTTTTACACACTTTACTCTGAGGATGGAAATACTCTGAATTGGGTGCTGCGCTTCACACGCCTTTCCTATCTACCTGATGGCAGGAATTTGATCTTGACGATCGCCTCAGATATGACCAATTTGAAATATGTGGAATCTGCTCTAAGGGAAAGCGAGGAAAGCCTCTCCAAGTTCAGCTTGCTCACAAATGACGGCATTTGGGATTGGGATCTCAAGACAGATACAGTAGATTATGACCCACTCTACTACACCATGGCGGGATATGAGATAAATGAATTCCCCCATCTCCTGGAAGAGTTCAGAAAACGGGTTCATCCTGATGATGTTGAAAAAGTCTTCAGAAACGCGGAAGATCATTTATCTGGGAAAATTGACAGGTTCTCAGTTGAATTCAGGTTCCTGAAAAAGGATGGGGATTGGCTTTGGGTTTTGGGAAGAGGGAAAGTAACTGAACAGGACGAAGATGGCAATCCACTCAAATTTGTTGGTACACATACAGATATCAGCGCTCAGAAAACTATTGAAGAGGAATTAAGTCATTACCAACTTCAACTGGAAGATATCGTAGAAGATCGAACCCAGCGGCTAAATGAGCGCATCTCTGAAGTTGAACGTCTCAACGCAGCCCTGACAAATATCCTGGATGATTATCAAACTGCGAATGAAAAGCTATCCTCTATGAGCACGAATCTTTCTGAAACCTACCAGGAACTGGAATCATTCACTTATTCGGTATCAAACGATCTTAGAATACCACTCAATATAGTAAAAGATTCCTCCCAATCTTTCCTTAAGAGATATTCAAAAAAGACTGAGCCGAAAGCCCTGCAGTTCATCAAAAGAGTTCACGATAATGCACTTTTGTTAGATGAGCAAATTGAAAAACTCACTAGACTGACCTTTATTGGAAGACAATCTATCAATCCGGTTCCTCTCGATCCTTCAAACTTGATCGATGAGATCTTCAACGCTTTTTCAGATCAGGTAAAGAAACGCAAGATCAAGATCGAAATTAAAGATCTCCCACATTGCCGCGCAGATGAAGAGCTCCTTAAAATTGCTCTCCAAAACTTGATCAGCAATGCGATCAAGTTCACTTCTAAACAAAAAAGTCCTCAAATCACTATCGGATATCAACCTGACCAATCGGATCAACGCGTAACTTATTATGTCAAAGATAATGGCGTAGGATTTAATATGAAAGATAAGGAAAAGGTCTTCGATTCTTTCCAACGCCTCCACGATCAGGACGAATTCCAGGGAAGTGGTATCGGATTGGCCCTGGCGAAAAAAGTAATTGAACGGCACGGAGGAGATATTTGGGCTGAAGCGGCCGAGAAAGAAGGGGCAGCTTTCTATTTTGACCTGGAAAGAATTCCACCCGATCAAGGACCATAAAATACAGCCCGGAACATTAGCTGAACAGGGGATCTTAGAAAAGATTACTGTATGAGCAATTTGAAATTCTATCTCACGTTAATTCCATCTATCCTTGCAGGATTTTTTTGCATCCTGATTGTTATCTTCCTATGGAAACGTCGAACAATAGAATCTATACAAGCCCTTATTCTGTTATTCCTTTCCCTGGCAAACTGGTCTATCGGATATGCCTTCGAGCAATTGGTACAGGTGCTACCAGCGAAAATAATCTGGTTGAAATTTGAGTATATTGGTATTTGCTCGCTGACAACATTCTGGTTATTCTTCTGTATTCGATATACAGGAAGATTTGATCTGACGAGAAGAAGATTCTTCGCGATATTCTCCTGGGTTCCAATTATATCTATGGGCATGGTTTTTACGAATGACTTTCACCATCTGTTCTGGTCTGAACTCAACCTGCAATCTGAATTAGGCATGTTAGTGTTTAATATTGAGTATGGGCCGTGGTTTTGGGGTCACATAACATACTCTTTTCTTCTCTACATTGTCGGTTTATTTATTTTCTTCCAGCATCTAATAAATACGCCAAAATCCCAGCGTCATCAAGTTCGCTTAATCCTCATCGCTGGATTGACCCCTGTGTTAGCCATTTTGGTCTTTCTGACAGACTTGAATCCTTTCCCATATCTTGACCTTAACTCTTTGAGTTTCCTGGCAACAGGTGTAATTTTCGTCTATATCTACTTCAATCACCATTTTTTCGACATCGTTCCTATTGCCCGGGACACAACCTTTGAGAATATGAGTGATGGCATCCTGGTAGTGGACTTAAATGACAGAATTGTAGATATCAATCCTGCGGCTGAACAAGTTCTGCAGCTGTCAATATCCGACATTGTTGGCCGCTCAGCATCTGACGTTCTACCGGATCTTATTGATTGGATCAAAAACGCGAAGGAAGCAATCACTCCCATAAAAACATTGATCACCGGAGAAGGTAGTTCAAAACAGATATTCAACCTCAAATTCCTTCCCCTATCAGACCCCGAAGATGAACTGGTTGGGTACACGATCATTTTCCATGACAATTCAGAATCCTATCAACTAACAAAAGATTTAGAAGACCAGGCCAATCGCCTGGCAGTTCTGTATGAGATCGGTAAAGCGATCGCCAGCACCTTGAATATCGATGCTTTGCTGGAATTGATCCATGTTCAAATATCCAAAGTAATCCAGAGCGATACATACTTCGTCGCTCTCTATCTACCAGAAACTCACGAGGTTGAGATCCGGATACTGTATGAAGATGGTATACGCCACCCTTCGATCACCGTCAGCGCCGACGAGGGGCTATCCAGCTGGATTATTGAAAACAAGGAACCTCTTCTGATCCATGACTTGAATAAAGAGATGGATTCTCTTTCTGTGCGCCCAATTCTGGTCGGTGAAAAAAAGCTCTCCAGGTCCTGGTTGGGCGTTCCGTTACTAATCGAGAATAACCTGGTAGGCCTGCTTGCCGTTGCCAGTTATAAACCTAACATGTTCGATGATACTGATAAATTGCTAATGGAGCAAATTGGACAGCAAGCTGTTTTGAGCATTCAAAATGCCCGCCACTATGAAGAAGTAAACCGGCAGGCAAAATTAGACTCATTGACCGGGATCAGTAATCATAACCATTTCATAGAAATCCTGTACCAGGAAAGCGAAGCCGCTCTCAAATCACTTTCCCCCCTCTCTATGATCATGCTCGATATCGATCATTTCAAACTCTATAACGACACGTACGGCCATACGATTGGCGACCAAGTTCTGCGCTTGACTGTTCAGGCAATTGAATCCCATATCAAGAAAACAGATACGGTTGGTCGCTGGGGGGGCGAGGAATTTGGTATCGTACTGCCCAATGCCACTACGACACAGGCGAATATGGTTGCAAACAGGATCAGAAGGACCCTCTCAGAACTTCCCTTATTTAATGTGGAAGGCAATACTATTCCTAAACCAACCATCAGCCAGGGCATCGCGACCATCCCTCAACATACAACTGACCCAGATGAACTTGTGATAATCGCAGATCGGGCCCTCTATCGCGCAAAGGCAAGAGGTAGAGATCAGGTCGCTGTCGGCATCCCATCCAAATCCGTAAAAGATCCTGCTGCAGAATCCAACTGATCAGGCTGCGTTCAATCATACCAAAATAACCTCCAGCACATCTCCTATGTTAAAATCGGGGTATGGAGAATCGTTTTGTTTTCATTGGCACACCAGATTTCGCCGTACCGTCACTCATCAGCCTGGCTGAAAGTTTTCAAGTCGTTGGTGTGATCACACAACCTGATCGTCCTTCAGGCAGGGGAAGGAAGCTGATCCCAACAGCGATCAAGGATACAGCACTGCAGCTGGGTCTGGAATTATTCCAGCCTGAAGATGCCAATGCGAAAGATTCTCTCCAGAAGATCCAAAACTGGAACCCAGATCTGATCTGTGTGGCTGCCTATGGACAGATCTTGAAACCCGCTTTGCTCAATCTACCAGAGTATGGCTGCATCAATGTCCACGCCTCACTACTGCCCCGCTGGCGGGGAGCTTCACCTATCAATACGGCCATCCTTAACGGTGATTCCCATTCAGGAATCACGATCATGAAAATGGGACCGGGGTTAGATGACGGCCCAATTCTCGCTCAAGAATCCATTGAGATCTTGCCGGACGAAACCGCGGGTTCGCTGTCTGAGCGCCTGGCGGACCTGGGCGGCGAATTATTAGCCGCCACGATCCCGGCCTATATAAATGGTGAGATCACTGCACAGGATCAAGATCCTAAACTGGCAACATATGCCCCTCAATTAAAAAAGGCCGCTGGCGAATTGGACTTCAATCTCAGTGCTGAAAAGCTGGCTCGTACAGTCCGGGCATTTTCTCCCTGGCCTGGGACCTTTACATTCTGGAACGGAATTCGTTTGATCATCCATCAAGCCCGAGCTGTTTCCGTAACCTCACCCGGGGCCGGGGTGTTATCAGTTTATGACGGGTATCCTGCTATCGGAACCAATGAAGGGCTCCTTGTGTTGGAGGAACTTCAGCTGGCGGGAAAGAAAAAGGCTGCAGGCCCAGCCTTTCTAAATGGCAATCCTGATTGGACTGCTGTCTGACAATTTTACTGGGAAGCTGAATCTTTATGAAACAATTCGAGAACAAACCACCCGATTCATTATTTATTTTTTTACGGCACGGGCAATCGACCGGGAATGCTGAGAAACGCCATCAAGGTCAAGCTGATTTCCCACTAACCGATACCGGGATAGAACAGGCAAAACGATTGGCGACATCCTGGTCAGATCTAGGTATTCAATTCGACCTGGCCATATCCAGCACCCAATCCAGGGCTGAACAGACCGCAAAGATAATCACGAAAGCTGTTCAAACGAAACTCAAGTTCGATCCTATTTGGATGGAACGTGATAATGGTGAGTTGGCTGGATTGCTGCATGAAGATGCCCAGATATCCCATCCCCAACCGGATTTCATTCCGCTCCACCAACCGATTGCCAGCACAGGAGAAAGCCAGTGGGAGTTGTTTTTAAGGGCTGCCACAGCTGTAAACAAATTGACCAAATATCCCTCAGGGCGCTACTTGATCATTTCCCATGGCGGCTTTTTGAACATGGTGATGCACGCCTTACTAGGACAGGCTCCCCAATCCAATTTCCAGGGACCTCATTTTCGCTTTTCAAATACAGGTTTTACTACCATCCAATACAAGCCAGACAATGATAACTGGGTCTTTTTTGAACACAATAACACCAACCACCTCAATAAATAATAATTCCCTGGCCAATTTATGAAAAAACGATTTCTTATCCTGGGTGCTGGCGCAATTGGCTCATACCTGGGTGGTTCTCTGGCTTTACACAGTCACGATGTCATCTTCCTGGAGAGAGAAAGAGATATCCCTGCTCTGCAAAATCAGGGAATAAATATGGAGATCCATGGGGAGAAAACTAATATTTCCTCAATCATATTCTCTTCTTCCCTTGACCAGGCGCTGGCACAAAGACCAGACCTGATCATCCTGGCTGTCAAAACATATCATCTAGAACCAATACTGCCTGACTTTCTTCGTGTTAAAGAAGATCTTCCCCCCCTTCTCTGTGTCCAAAATGGTGTTGAGAGTGAAAAAAGATTAGCAGAAGTGCTCGGATCCAAATTAGTTATCCCTGGCACAGTTACTTCAGCCGTAGATTGTCCATCAAAAGGGAACATCACCGTCGAAAAATTGCGCGGAATGGGCGTTGCTGGTAATCATCCAATGGCCAAAGACCTGGCAGCTGCATTCTCGAGATCCGGTATTCAGTGTGTTCATTACTCGGACCCTCTTAATATGAAATGGTCCAAACTGATTTCCAATTTGCTCGGAAACGCCAGCTCCGCCATACTAAATTTGACTGTGGCGCAGATCTATGCAAACCCTGAACTCTATCAGGTAGAAATGGAACAGATTCGTGAAGCATTGCAGGTTATGGACTCTCAGAAAATAAAAACCGTGAATTTACCCGGCGTTCCAATCAAGATCCTTGCAGGGATCATCAACTATCTTCCTGATAGGCTCTCCCATCCAATACTATCAAGGATGATCGGGAGTGGACGGGGTGAGAAAATGCCATCTTTTCATATAGATCTGCATAGCGGTAGTGGGAATAGTGAGGTCAATCAGCTTAATGGCGCAGTTATTAGATGTGGAGAGCAATATAAGATACCCACTCCAGTGAATTCCTTCTTAACAGAAACTCTTATTTCCTTATTAGAAAAGAAAATACCCCTGGATAGATACAGCCAGGGGCAGGAAGATTTCCTTTTAGAGATCAAGTCCAGAAAAGCGCAAACTCACTCTATCTAATAAGTTCAACGGATAATATCGTACACAAGCGGGAGCCTTTCAACTGGCGAATCGCTCCATTTATGAGCCGCTAACAAGCGCTCCTTAGCCTGGTCGAAATCAGCCTGGCTAGCAGCATGAATAATAAATAAGTCATCTCCCTTATCCAGGAAATCACCCACTTCTCTCAGAATCTCGATCCCTACTGCGTGATCGATCTGGTCTGATTTCTTTGCGCGGCCTGCGCCAAGATCTACTGATGCTTCACCTACTGCTCGTGCGTGAATCTGACTCAAATAGCCTGACACAGGAGATGGAACTACTTCCACAAACTGGGCTTTCGGGAACTTGTCAGGATCTTCCACATAAGATACATCACCGCCCTGGGCTTTGATCAATTCCAGGAATTTTCCCCAGGCTGAACCATCTTTCAGCGCACCTTCAGCTTTATTTCGAGCTTCTCCCCCATCCACAGCGGCTTCTCCAAGGATCAACATTTGCTCTGCAACATCCAGGCAGTGTTCTACAAAGCTTGCCGGTCCCTTCCCCTGTAGAGTGTCAATAGCTTCTTTTACTTCCAATGAGTTCCCAACAGCAATGCCCAGAGGTTGGTTCATATCCGAGATCAGGGCCACGGCCTTGCGCCCGGCCAGATTGGCAATATCCACCATGAACCTGGCCAGATGTTTAGCTTCTTCCTGAGTAGCCATGAATGCTCCGAGTCCTATCTTCACATCCAGGACAATCGCCTGGGCGCCGGCAGCGATTTTCTTGCTCATGATCGATGATGCTATCAATGGTATTGAATCTACAGTCCCGGACACATCTCGCAAAGCATAGAACTTTCCATCAGCTGGTGCCAGGACAGCTGTCTGTCCAGCCAGAACCAAACCAATTCTCTTCAGTTGTGACAGGAATTCATCCTGAGTCAAATTGACATTAAAACCTGGAATGGATTCCATTTTATCCAGCGTTCCACCTGTAAAGCCCAACCCCCTGCCAGACATTTTCCCTACCGGCAAGCCGCAGGCAGCTACCAGCGGTTCCACAACCAGGGTTGTCTTATCACCCACGCCACCGCTAGAGTGTTTATCCACCGCCAGAGGAACAGCTGGAGAGAGATCCAGCGTTTCACCGGAGTTGACCATCGCCATGGTCAGGTCAGTCGTTTCCTGGGGCGTCATACCATTTAATAACACGGCCATCGCCCAGGCAGAAGCCTGGTAATCAGGAATTGATCCATCAGTGAAACCCTCGACGAAAAAATCGATCTCATCCTTATTTAGTTCCTGTCCATTACGTTTTTTTATTATGATATCTACTGCGCGCATTATTACTCCAAATTTCGTCTATCAGATCTAGATGATTGTAGATTATACCGTAATAGAAATCTCTTTATTCCATCTTTGATTCGACTATCTTGCCGGGCTCCCCATGAATTCTTTGGTTATTCACCCTGAAAATCCCTGTCACTCCCGCAAGTACAAAAAGGCCGCCAATCAGAGTCCAGGGTGTGATTGGTTCTCTTAAGATCAGCCAGCCTAATAGCACAGCAATGACCGGGTTTACATAGGCATAAGTAGTGACAAGGCTGGTTGGTAGCTGCTGTAAAGCGCTCACAAATGCAGTGAAAGCCAGGATCGAACCAAACAAGACCAGGTACCCCCAGGCCAACCAGGCCTCAGTTGTAGGCGTTGGAAGAGGTTCTCGGGCTAATAAGGCAATCAGGACAAAGAATACACCACCAAATAATTGCTGATAGGCCGAACTGACACCTCTGCTTAATGTGACCGGTTCGCGGGTTTGCAGAACCAAGCCTGAAGACCAGCTGAAACTGGCCAACATCACAGCCAGGATGGACAAGACATCTGCTCTCACACCAGATGTTAACATTGGCAAACTGAGAACTATAATCCCACCAAATCCAATGAATAGAGATCCAATTAATAATAATGATGGCATTCTTTTATCCAGGATAGACTCAAATAATGCCACCCAAATGGGCGTACTGGCAACGATCAGAGCCGCAATCCCGGAGTCGATCCGCTGTTCAGCCAGAACGACCAGGCCATTTCCACCAATCCAGAGTAGGAAACCGGAAGCTATTAATACCTTGAGATCTTTTTCTGTAGGACGAATACCCTTCCCTCTGGTCATTCCCAAAAGCAAAAGGATCGCCCCGGCAACCAGAACTCGCAACCCCCCAAACCAGAAAGGTTGAAATCCAGAGCCGCTGCGAATACCGATCCTGATCGCAAGATAGGTGCTTCCCCACACAAAATAGACTATAGATAGATTTAACAAACCCGCCGGTGTGATACTTTTCTTCTCTTCCACAATCCACTCCCACTCAATAATCTTGGCTGCTCATTCCAGCAGCATTGCATCTCCAAAAGAGTAAAATCGATAACCTTCCTGCATTGCCAGCTGATACAACTCAAGAATCTTTTCCCTGCCAGTGAAAGCGCTGACCATCATCACCAGGGTCGATTCAGGGAGATGGAAGTTTGTCAGCATACAATCTACAACCTGGAAATCATGCCCGGGCAAAATGAACAGATCCGTCTTGCCCTCATAAGGAGATAATCCAAGTTTCATGTCACTTTGTCTGGCAGCAGATTCTAAGGTCCTGACAGATGTAGTACCTACTGCTATGATCCTGCCCCCGGCCTGCCGGGTTTGATTGATCAAAGCAGCTGTATCTGCAGTAAGCCGGCACCATTCCTG
>Ga0180430_10000721_pt1 | contig 35153 bp, 34 predicted proteins | sample SS_ome_9_FD_132999 | JGI IMG/M metagenome (GOLD analysis project Ga0180430, IMG submission 132999) | Hypersaline lake sediment archaeal communities from the Salton Sea, California, USA - SS_1_S_2 metaG | ecosystem: Environmental > Aquatic > Non-marine Saline and Alkaline > Hypersaline >... | reverse complement strand
GGTGGAATGAAAATTGCTATGAGAGATCTAGAAATCCGTGGAGCTGGAGATATTTTGGGAACAAAGCAATCTGGGCAAATTTCTCAAATAGGTTTCCATCTTTATTGCAAGTTACTAAAGCAAACAATTAGCTCTTTAAAACAAAAAAGACCTTTTATTCTTCAGGAAACAAAAATGGAATTTTCATTTCCTGCATATATCCCAGAAGATTATATACAAGAAAGCTCTTTGAGAATGGAAATGTATCATAAACTTGGAGACACACAGAACTTTAAACAGATAGAAAAAATTCTAGAAGAGATTGAAGATAGATTTGGAAAAGCTCCAGATCCTGTATATTTCTTTTATCATTTGATGAGAATAAAGATATTCTGCACACAAAATTATTTTACTCACCTAAAGTTCCAAAATATTTCCTTTTTTGCAAAGCAAGATCACCGTAAAAATGTTGAAGAAAAAAACTTGATGTTGCCAAAGAACCTTCAAAAACCAAATCTTTTAGAAAGTGCAGTTATTGAGAGGCTGCAAAAAAACTTTGCTTGTCCGAACTTTTTCTAATTCCACAAAAAATTACTTCTTTGAACAGTCTGTTATATTGTTCTTTTTTTAAGACTGCTTTTACTGTATCTAAAGACTCATAATCATCGAATACAAGAGTTTCAACCCCTTGTGCTTTTGCTGATCTTAAAAGAAGGCCAATATCTTCTTCTGTCATTTTGCTTATTTTCTTTTTAGATGAAAGAACATTAATTTTTTCAGGCTTAACGAAATTATAGCCTAATAAAACTCCACCTCTAACTACAGTTACTCCCTCAGAAAGAATCATATTTGTATCCCCTTCAAAATGACACTCGTAGTCTGACCTTAAAGATAAATTATGATTTCTATGATCGATCCAATCAAATACATAGCAAGCCTTTGTTTTTTCATTTACTTCTAAAACTTTATCTAAAGGTTCACAAATTTCAAAAGTTACTTTAGCTGCATTTTGTTCATATAATGGATGAGGATTTGGATCTAAAAGAGCCTTTTGGTCTATTTGACTTTGAACTCTTACTGGAGTTCCAGATGAAAGTATATATCCAAATTTAACAGCATTTTTTGTTTGTGTTTGAATCTTGTCTAATAATCTTGTTTTTTCACCATCAGACTCTTTTTGAAACTTAGTAGCCCAAGATACAAAATCATGAGACTCTAAATTTCGATGACTTACCTCTTTATAAGAGGCTAGTATTTTACTCTTAATTTTATCTGAAAAAAGATCTTGATTATACATCTCTTCAATCTCAAGTTCAAATAAAAGGCTGTTTCCTCCACACTCATTAAATGCATGGATCACTTCTTTTTTATTGGACAGCTTTTCTAATGCTTCTATCTTGTTTATGAAAGTTTCTTTGTCATCCTGAGAAAATTTATAAACTTGATCAATAGATTCATTAAACGGAGAAGATCTATGGTAGTAAGTTTTAACAAGTAACTCTAATTGCTTTTTCAAACAATCAGAAATCTGATAATTATGATGTAGTTTTCTAATCTTATTTAAAAAAACGCATCTATCATTGTCTACATTTTCGAGCTTACTTTGTAAAAAATAGTAGGTTTTACTATCTATTCTTCGAGTTTTATAAAGAGCTTTTAAAAAGCTTGAAAACTTGTGCGAACCTACATCTTTAGTTTCTTCCGTTAGGTATAAAAGAGAAATATTATAAACCATAGCTGCAACAGCTATGTATGCTGTTGCATAAAAGAGAGAGTATTTTATCCAAACAACAGAAAATCCCATAATAGCTAAGGGAGTATGCCAAGTAACGCCTTCTTCAAAAACTTTATGAAAAACCCTAGAGATAAGGTTTTTAGTTTTTTGAAAGCACGTATGTTTATGCTCAATTTGTGTATTTGAAATACTCTGTATACTCATAGGGTGAGATTTTTATAAATTTAACTCTATTTTGTCAAACAAACGTTTCTGAAAAAACCTAAATTGCTTACACTTTTCTCTTTTTTTTAATCATTTGGTAACTATGTCCACGGTTAAACCTTCCTATACTGGTCCTATAAACTCATACAATGAAGCTATACGACTTCAAGCAAAAAAAGAAGTTAAAAGGCACCGAGCTTACCTAAATGAGTTAAACAAAAATCCAGAAAATCAAGCTGCAATATATGAGCTTAGCAAAAATCACAGACAAATAGAAAAATTTCGTTCATCTATATATAATGAATTCAAAAAAAGAGAAATAAATTATATTTCTGTAGTCGAATCATTACAAAATATTATCAATTTAAAAAATGATAATAAACTTCTTATAAAAACCTTAAAGACTCCCAAAGATCCAGCTCATTACCTAAACATATTCGTAATCACTTACAACGGAGAAAGTTTTGAAACTATAGATGCAATAGTACACATCATGAATAGTAATTTTAATAGAGCTTTTAGATATTTATATAAACACGGCGTGTATTATGAAAACAGAATAGATGAATTACAAGTTATCCATGCATTTACAAAAAATTGTTTGATGCAATCTAAACTTACAAAAGAAAAAAATGCTGAATATTTAAGCTTTTTAGATTTTACAGAGGACAAAATACAAACAAATATAATAAGAATTAGAAAAATTAAAATATTAATTCAACTGTTTTTACTATCTTATCAAAATGCAATTCCAAATTATTTTCCCCTTTCTTTTCCTGCTAAATTAATTGCAAAACAAGAAAATCATGGGACAGCTACTGCTATGCCAGCAATTATTCATAAGACTAAAAATGGCCGTCGACCTACCTCCCCTTTTCCTCCTCCAGGCAAACTAACATTGGTAAAAGAGCTTGAGGAACGCTTTTAATAGAATTAGAAAATTTGTATAATAATCCTAAAAAACAAGGGAATTGTATGTCTCAAATAGCAACAAATGATATTCGTTCAGGTATGAAACTTGAAATTGAAAAAGATCCTTACACTGTAATTGGTAATGAATTTGTAAAACCAGGTAAAGGACAAGCTTTTAATAGAATTAAAATCAAAAATCTTCTTACAGGAAGAGTGATTGAAAAAACTTATAAGTCGGGTGAAAAACTTACATTAGCTGATGTTATTGAAACAAAAATGCGTCTTTTATATTTAGAGCAAGATGGCGCAGTATTTATGGATGATAATACTTTCGAGCAGCTTACAGTTCCTTTTTCAACAATTGGAGATAATAAGCAATGGCTTGTAGAAGATACTATCTACGAAATTGTTTTATATAATGATGAGGCTATTGACATTCTTCCACCTACCTTTATGGAACTAGTTGTTACACAAACAGATCCTGGAGCTAGAGGAGATACTGCTTCAGGAAGAGTGTTAAAGCCTGCTATCTTAGAAACTGGAGCAAAGGTCCAAATTCCAATCTTTATCAACCAAGAAGAAAAGATTAAGGTAGATACTAGAACTGGCGAATATGTCAGCCGCAGCTAAACTTGCCATCTTAAAAAAAAGAGCAGCTTTTTTACAAAAAGCAAGACAGTTTTTTATTGATAGAGGTCTTTTAGAAGTTGATGTTCCTATTCTAAATAAATTTGCTCCTATAGACAGACATATTGAAGTATTAGAAATCCCCCAAGTGGGATTTCTACATACTTCGCCAGAATATGGGATTAAAAAACTCCTTTCAGAAGTTAATACAGACGTTTTTCAAATAAGTCATGTATTTAGAAAAGGAGAAAAAGGCAAGAATCACAATCCTGAATTTACCATGATTGAGTGGTACCGCCTATCGGTAGATTTTTTTACTTACATAGATGAAGTCATAGAATTTATTGAACTTTTTTTAGGATCATTAAAAACAGATCATATCACTTATGATCAAGCGTTTAAAAAGTTTGCAAATATCGACTCAATCACTCCAATAAGTTTAAAAAGTTGCTTAGATGCTCATGAAATTTCTTACACAGAACTAGTTAATTTATTAGATCTTGTTTATACCCATATAATAGAACCAAACTTAGGAAAAGAAGGTTTAACAGTCATTTATGACTTTCCGAAAGACCAAGCTGCTCTAGCAAAAACTTATCACAATGGTAAAGAGGAAAAAGCTAGAAGGTTTGAAATCTATTATAAAGGGTGCGAGCTTGCAAATGGTTACGATGAACTTGGCGATAAAACAATTTTAGAAAAACGACTAAAAGATGAGGCCGAACACTATAAAGCTAACTTTGGTAAAACTTTAGAAATCGATCCTGATATTCTTGAAGCTATGGATGGTTTTCCTGAGTGTTGTGGAGTTGCAATTGGTTTTGATAGACTTTTAATGAAAGCACTGAACATTGACTCGATACAAAAACTATTGCCCTAAGCTTTATTTTTTGCATAGTTAATGATAAAACTAGCCCCTCTTATCTCACTTAAAAGCTCACTAAAATCCCAATAGTCTTGATGGTAAAAGATTTTCCCCTCTTTGTTAAATCTTAGTTGAGATGATCCTAGAAACTCCATGTAAGGCTGATCTTTTTTAGTTTGAATACGCATTGTCCAGGTTACAACAATACTTGTTTGTCCTATTAACTTATCATGAAAAATAAACTCGCAGTCAACGATCTTATCGAATGTTGCAGTAAAGTAGGCTTTAATATTTTCTAACCCTTTTACAGTGTGAATCCGATCGTTTAAAAATGCATCTTCAGCATAGATAGAATCTAGTTTAGGTATAAAATCATCTTTTTCATACTTTTCTAAGGCAGAAAGAAACAGCTTAAGTGTTTGATCAATCTGACTTTGCTTACTCGAAATGGTTTCTGCCTGTAGACTCGAAGTTTTTTCTTCTGCGACAAGTTGCTTTGGAAGATATGTTGGTTTTGAACATCCAAATAAGGTCATAACAATACCTAGAAAGATTACATTAATATGATTCATTACAAGCTTTGGCGATCGAAAGGATTTTAGCGATCTCTGTTAGTTTTTTCTTTTCAGCTAGCTTTATGATTGCATTTCCATTTTCCACAAGCTCTTTAACAGTCTTTTTTTTCCCTAGCATAGTCTTTACAAGTAAAATCCCCTTCTTATCTTTGATATACTTACTAAAAGCTGAGTTTGTCAATAATTCTAAAAGAGAGGGATCTTCTGCTCCTAATTGGTGCATATATTCTACCAATAAGCTTAAATTACCTTTTCTAGCATGATCTAAAGCTTCTTGATAGATTGAACTAGATTCTGCTGGCCAAACTGGATAAGGACATTTAAAAGAAGATAAAAACCTATCTGACACAAGTCTTGCAAAACGTCTATTTCCTTTTTCAAAAGGTTTTATCTCTACAAGCCTAAAGTGAATTACAGCTGCCATTTGCAACATGGAATATTTTAAAACATCATCTAACCATGAATGCACTTCAAGACACAATTTAGCGATATGAACAGCTATTTTTTGTGGCTCAGAACCATCAACAGATAAAGTCTTTCTGTATTTACCTGCTGAATCCCAAACATTCCCAAACATCATTTTATGCATTTTTTTTAGCTCTAAGACTAAAAACCATTTTTTAGGATCTTTATAGGGAGCTCTAAGATACTTTCTTTGTGCTTCCATAATGTTTTCAGATTCAACTCTAACAAGATCTTCTAAATTGTTTACCCACGTTTGAATAAGGCCCTCTGTCTCCATCTGATTAGTCATCCCAAAGTTTATAATTCGGACCATGTAAAAGCTTATCAGCTTCTTGCTGGATCAACTTTTCTATAAATTCTGAATCAGGGCCATGATCTTCTAACCCCATTGTTCCTTTTAAATAACTTACTTCTTTTACTGCTTTTTCTCTTGCCCTCTTTCGTCGAATCTCCTCAATAGAATCTTCTAACATAGGCACCATGATAAGCTCACAAGATAAAGCATGTAATATTCTTTTTAAAATGCTAATACCTACATTTATCTCACCATTTTCTACTTTTGATATCGTAGGCTGAGGTGTATTAGATCTCAGGGCTAAAGTCCTTTGAGACATCCCTAGCTGTTCTCTTATTAACTTTACCTGCTCTCCAAAATTAATACCCCTCGATGCTTCTTTTAACTTCGATGCAACTTCTGCAACATCTTTAACTATAATACTTTGAGATAACAATTGCTTAGACATAAACTATCTTCCTTTATATAAAGATATGTTATTAGATATCCTTTTGTTGTCTTTAGATATTTATATACATATCAAACCTAAATTACGTTGTTATCCTTTTTAGTGTGTTTGTTGTTTGTGTTGTTATATAAAATAAGATATCAAAACAACATATTTTGATGTCTTATTTTATATAACCACTGTATGGTTTTAAGTCTTAGTCCAACTAGATAGCTCTTTACCTTCCATAGGTAAATGCCATTTTTGTACGATAGGAAAGTTCCTTCCTCTATTAAAAGCTTTTTTAGTTACTCTGATACCTGTTGGGCTTTGTCTTCTTTTATATTCTGCTCTATGAATCTTATGGATTAAGTCTTTTACTAGATCAGCGTCAAACCCTCTTTGTTCGATAATGTCTTCTTGGCTTTTATGCTCTTCAACATAGTCTTGTAATACTGCATCAACAACTTTATAATCTGGAAGAGAGTCTTGATCACTTTGGTTAGGACGTAGTTCTGCAGAAGGTGCTTTTGTTAAAATAGACGTTGGAAATACTTTTTCTCTTTCATTTATCCAGTTACAAAGTTTGTATATAAGAGTTTTAGAAACATCAATAAGAACACCAAGCCCACCACACATATCTCCATAAAGAGTGCTATAGCCCATTGCCATTTCACTTTTGTTTCCTGTACTTAAAACTATATAGCCAAGTTTGTTTGATAACCCCATTAAAACCATTCCACGAATTCTTGCTTGTAAATTTTCTTCGGTAGTATCAAAAGGTCTTTGATTAAAATAGGGACAAAGTAAATCTAGATATTTTTGGAAAATGTTATCGATTGGTATATCTTTTAACTCAACTCTGAGGTTTTGAGTTAGTTGATAAGAATCCTCTATACTAGATAGCGAAGAAAACCTTGTGGGCATATTTACAGTTAAAACATTTTCATTTCCTAATGCTTTTGTTGCTAGATAGACAACTAATGCAGAATCTACCCCTCCTGATAAACCAACTAGTGCTTTTGTAAACCCTTGCTTGTAAAAATAGTCTTTTATTCCTAAAACCAAAGCAGAATGTAACTCTTCAAGAGGATCTTGATCAAAGGTAACTACCGGATTTTTTTTAGAAAGATCTATTTCAACAAAATCTTCTTCAAACCCTTTAGCTATTTTGACTAATTCCCCTTTCTCGTTTACAACATAGCTATAACCATCAAATACAAGCTGATCATTAGCTCCAACTTGATTGCAATAAACCATCGGGCACGAAAGTGTCCTAGCTGCTTTTTCACAAACAGTTAATCGTAGATTAGTCTTTCTATAATAATAAGGAGATGCAGAAAGATTGAAAACAATATCTGGTGAAAGCTCTTTTAACTCTTGTACTGGATCTCGGTTGTATTTTGTAACTTCAATTGCCCCACTATGTTGCCAAATATCTTCACAAACAAGTACTCCTATTTTTTTTCCATTCCATTGAAATACCTTTTGTTCCTTTCCTGGCTCAAAATACCTTCTTTCATCAAAAATATCATAAGTTGGAAGTAATGTTTTGTCTTTATACCCCAAAAGCTTTTTGTTATGAATCACCGCAACAGAGTTATAGAGCGGTTTTTCTTTTTCATCCAAATTTTTACGAACCGTGCCAACAAGAACAAATAAACCTTCAGTCTCTGCAATAATTTGTTGTAACTTTTTTTCTACGTCATCTGCAAAAGCAGGATGTAAAAGAAGATCTTCAGGTGGATAACCTGAAATTGACAATTCTGGAAAGACAACTATGTCTGTCTTTCCCCTTGCCTTTTGCAATACAGAAACAATTTTGTTTGTGTTTTCTTCTAAAGCTCCAATAGTAGGATTTAACTGAGCAAGTAACACTTTCATAACTAACTCCCAAAATCGTCAAGTACAATGCTTTCCCTTAAAACACCATAGTCATCAAGAAGTTTCATAACAGAAATGTTATGCATAGGAGGTCCACACACATAGTATAATTTTTCATCTGGCTCATCCATCTTGTCTAATTGATCAAGTTGAAAAGCTTTAAACAAATAATTTGTTCGTATCGGATCTTGTTCTTTAGTTGGCCAACCAGATTCAATATCTTCCTTTGTAGGCTCAGATAACACAAGATGATAGCTAAAGTTTTCAAACTCTTCGGCTAACTTCTCATATTCTTCTTGATAGATGTTTTCTTTTATAGATCTTGCTCCATACCAAAGGGTCACTTTTCTCTTGGTCTTCTCCGTATTAAACAAATGTAAAATATGACTTCTACCAAATGAAGCTCCAGCTCCACCTATCAAAAAGATCAATTCTTTATCATTATCGATCATAAAAGATTCACCGTATGGGCCTGATAAAGAAATTTCATCCCCTTCTTTAAGTGAAAATAAATAAGAAGACCCCATTCCCCAGGGTTTATTTGATAACTTCCCTCCAACAAATGGAGGAGTTGCAATTCTAATATCGAACTTAAAAGTTAATCCTTCTGCTGGATAAGAACCCATTGAATACGCTCTTGTCTCTGGTTCTGCAGATGAAAAGTCAATCTGTTTATTAAACATATTAAACTTTTCCCAATCTGGTTGGTAGACTAACTCAATTGTCTCCTTCCAATCTGAAGTATTTGTTTTATACTGTGGAATGTGAAAAAGCAAATATGCTCCAGAACGATAATCAAAACCATCTTTAGGATCAATTTGTACAACAAGCTCTTTAATAAAGGTTGCTACATTTTCATTACTTACAACTTTTCCCTTAAACTCCTTCACTTCCAAAAGATCTGAAGGTATAACTAGCTTTAAGTCATTTTTCACTTTACACTGACAAGAAAGTCTAAACCCTTCTTTTAACTCCTTTGGTGTAAAAGCGGCTTTGTCTGTTTCTAAAACATCTCCCCCACCTTCAACAACTTGGACTTTACACTGTAAACAGGTCGCTTTTCCACCACAAGGTGATGGTATTGATATGTCATTTGTTAACAACGCATTTAAAAGAGTTGTTCCTCCTCTTACTTCCTTTGTTAAACTTTCATCATCATTAATATGAATCTTACATGGTGTTCTTCTTACAAGTTTCATTCTTGTCCAAAGAATTAATACTGTAAGAAAAAGCCCTACAAGTACGAAAAATATTACCGCATAAATAAGTGTGGAAAAATCTGAGAAATTCAATTTAAATCCTTTTTTACTAATCCAAGAGTAAAAAGTTTATTTTTTCCCAGCAAGTAAAAATCTTCTTACCTCCATCTTTCTACAGTTAAAAAAATTTATCAGTAAAGTAATTATTTTGTTTAGATTAAATATTTTTTTATAAATTAGAAATCATGATATCTATGTTGAAATATGTTATAATTAAGAAGTAAATAATATAAATATTAATAATATAGGTTTTTTATGAAAGAAGCTTACATAATAGAAGATGATCTTAAAAGGAAAGATTTTAGCATAATAGAGCCAAAGCTTGTAGTCTTTGAAGATTTAGAAAAAGAAAGTTTAAAGATTATTCAAAAATATTTTACAGATGGCGACATCACCCTTTATAGAAAATCGTATGAACTGATTCTCTCCCAAAAAGCTAACTTGGTTTGGGATATCATCTATAAGAAAATGGATAAACTAGACTCTCTAATTGTTGAATTAGAAAAATACATTGATGAAGATGGAGAAGTTAAAAAAAATATTTCACATTCTTTGTTTTTCCAAAACCATAGTTTAATAAATGAACTAAACCAAGAGATTGAACAGCTTATCGAAGGAATCGATCAAGAACTAAAAGTTCATAGATGGCTTTCAGAAATGGAGCAAGACCTACAAGTGTCCTTATATAATTAGATTTTTGATTATTTAAACATAAATAAACAATACTAATTAAACTTAAAACCATAATAAACTAAAATAGATACCGAGTTGCAACCAAATTTAAAAAAAGGAGTTTATTGTGGAAATTAACAATATTCAAAGTATGGATGCTAATCAAGTTTATCAATCACAAACAATGGTATCTTTACCTCCAAACATGCCAAACGGACCAATCACAATTCCTGCAGGAGAGACTGTAGAGCTTTATGCAGGTATTACGATTACAAATGATTTAGATAAGGATCTATCTGTTACCCTTGGGTTTGATCTACAAGGTGGTTTTTACGTTAGAACAGAGCCATTTTATAGAAAGACAAAAGTAAGAACATATACAAACTACTCTATGTCACAGATCATTGGTGAAAGATTTTGTATCATGCCTTTACAGCTTTATTTACAGCCTGGTGAAACATACACCTTAGATAATGGTGCAAAGATTGTAAATGATACAGATCAAGAGCTTAGATTTATCTATGAGCAGACAACTAGTGGTGAGCTAAAGATCGTTGACCTTGAAGGTCATTTCTTAGCAAATGTTCTAGCAAAACCTAAGTCAAATTTAGAGGCTTCAAAAATTATCAATTGAACATACATTGATAAGCCTGTAAGGCAAAATAGACTTTTAAATCAATTAGGTCAAAAAGCCTAAACTCCCAACTTCCCTTAGATAAACATATCTAAGGGAAGCTTTTTCTAATAAAAAATTTAAATACATAATAATTTAACTTATTTATTTTTAAATTTAGCAAAACCCTTCCTCCCCCTTGACTTCTATACTATTTTGTAGTTTCATAGATAGCTGTAATCAAACCCCTTACAAAGAAAAGAATTATGGCTCAAAGAGAACATTGGGGATCAAAGATAGGATTTATCTTTGCTACTGCAGGATCAGCGATTGGTCTTGGTAGTCTATGGCGTTTCCCTTACGTAACTGGAGAAAACGGAGGAGGCGCATTCGTTCTTCTCTATTTAATATTTACATTTTTAATAGCGATTCCTGTTTTTATAGGTGAACTTATTATGGGGCGAAAAGCACAAAAAAGTGCTGTTCAAGCTTATTCGAACCTATCAAACCAGTCAGAAAAATGGAGACTTGTTGGATGGTTTAACATTCTAACCTCTTTTTTAATCTTATCCTATTACAGTGTTGTATCAGGGTGGACTGTAAACTATACCCTTATGAGTTTAACACAGTTTACTGAAGGAAAAACGAACGAAGAGATTCGTCAAGTTTTTGATATTTTGGCAAGTTCTGGAGATATTTGTGTATTTTGGCATTTTATCTTTATGTTACTTACTGTTGGAGTTGTTTATGGTGGTATTCGAAAAGGTATTGAGTACTGGAGTAAAATCTTAACCCCAGCTCTTTTAGCAATACTTATTTTCTTATTCATTTATGCATGTTTCCTTCCTGGATTTGGAAAAGCTGTAGAATTTATTTTTTATCCTGATTTTTCAAAGCTTACTACTAAAGGAGTTTTGGAAGCTTTAGGAATGAGCTTCTTTACTCTAAGTGTTGGTATAGGAATCATACTTACTTACGGTAGTTATTTAAAATCTGATGATGACATTCCAAAGACAGGCTTGATCATTGGTGCTATGTCATTAATGGTATCTATTTTAGCTTCTTTAACGATCTTCCCTATAGTATTTTCATTTGGGCTAAGCCCAGAAGAAGGTCCTGGGCTTGTATTTAAAACGCTGCCGGTACTTTTCAACCAGTTAACTGGAACACTTGTGATTTCAACAGTATTTTTTGTTTTATTCCTATTTGCAACATTAACTTCTGCTATTTCACTTTTAGAAGTACTTGTAGCAAATTTAATGGAAGTATTTTCATGGAACAGAAAAAAAGCGGTTGTTGTCTCAGGAGCGGCTACATTTGTTATGGGAATTCCATCTGCATTAGCTGGTTCAGGAACTTTGTTTGGTGATTGGTCTAAAATGTATGGAAAAGATTTTTTTGGAACCATAGATACATTAACAGGTTCTTGGATGATGCCTATGGGTGGCCTTTTAATTGCAATCTTTGTTGGTTGGAGACTTGGAAAAGTTGTAATCATTGAAGAATTTTGCAAGGGCACAAAGTTAAGAGCTCTACTTCCTATTTGGCTCTTTTTATTAAGATATGTAGCACCGATTGCAGTATTTATCGTTGTACTACAAAAAAGCGGAATCAAAATTTAATAGACATTACCCACTTGGAGGAACATGGTAGAAAAAACACTATCAATTGACAGCAACAATATTTTACCGATTATTAAAAAATGGTTGTATTCAGATAAAGATGTCTTTTTAAGAGAGCTTGTTTCTAACTCATGTGATGCGGTTAAAAAACTTAAAATCTTAAGAGACCAGGGAAAAGCAGATATATCTGATGAAGAATTTCGTATAGATATCAAAGTAAATAAAGAAGAAAAGACAATCACTATTTCAGATACTGGAATAGGAATGACTTCTGATGAGGTAGAAAAATATATAGCTCAAATTGCTTTTTCAGGAGCAAAAGACTTTGTAGAAAAATACCAATCTAACAACGAAAAAGACCAAATCATTGGTCATTTTGGTTTAGGATTTTACTCTGCGTACATGGTTTCAAGTACAGTTGATCTTGATACTCTTTCTTATCAACAAAAAGCAAAACCTGCTTTTTGGAGCTGTGATGGCTCTAGCACTTATGCTTTAGAAGATGGTAAAAGAGAAACTCGCGGAACAACCATTACTCTTCATATTAACGAAGATAGCACAGAGTATTTAGAAGAAAGTAAAATAAAAGAGATGCTTTCAACCTTTTGTACTTTTTTACCAGTGCCTATATATGTAAATGAGGAACAAATTAATCATAAAGATCCTTTATGGTTAAAAAATCCATCAGATTGTACAGATAAAGACTACATTGATTTTTACCACACTCTTCATCCAATGGACCCAGATCCAATTTTTTGGATTCATTTAAATGTAGACTACCCTTTTAATCTACAAGGGATTCTCTACTTTTCGAAGATGACAAAAAAGTTTGATCCAAACCAATCTTCAATAAAGCTTTTTTGTAACAGAGTTTTTGTATCTGATCAGTGTAAAGATCTACTCCCTGACTATTTAATGGTTCTTAAAGGAGCAATTGATAGCACAGATATTCCATTAAACGTTTCAAGATCTTCCTTACAAATGGATAAGACTGTTCGTCAACTAGCATCTCATATTTCTAAGAAAATCACTGATAGGCTATCTACTTTGTATAAAACAGATCGAGAAAAGTTTATTGCTGCATGGGAAGACATTGAGCTTATTGTAAAGCTTGCTATCTTGCAAGATGATAGGTTTTATGAAAAAGCAAAAGAGTTTTTACTATTTAAAAATTCGTTAGATGAATGGACAAATGTCATTGATTATCTTGAAAGAAATAAAGAAAAATCACCAGATAAGATCTTTTATGCTTTAAAGGAAAACAAGCAAGGATCGTTTATCAATCTTTACAAAGAGAAAAACCTAGAGGTTTTAGAAGTAAATTCTTACATCGACACCCCTATTATTAGTTATCTAGAGACTAAACATGCACCAGCAAAGTTTCAAAGGATTGATGGAGCGGTAGATGAAAATCTCATCGATTCATCTCGTGAAAAAACAGTCTTAGATTCATCTGGTCGCTCAGAAGCTGCAAATATAGCAGATTTTATCAAAAAATCTCTCGATTCTGAAGGTCTTGAGGTAGAAGCTAAAAGTCTTGCTTCAGACGAAATTCCAGGGTTTTTTGTGATCGATGAAGACAAAAGACGTCTCCGCGATTACTTTATGATGACTCAAGGACAAGAATTACCTCCTGAACCTAAAAAGTTTGTAGTTAACACCAACAATCCCCTTGTGACTCTAAGTCATAAGCTAAAAGCTAAAAAACCTGAATTAGCTAAGGATTTGGTCAATCAACTGTATAATTTAGCTTCTTTATCTCAAAAAGAGCTAAAACCTAATGAATTAACTTCATTTGTGTCAGACTCACAAAAACTACTAGAAAAGCTAGTTTCAGAAGTATCTTCATAAGTCATTTATTATATACAACTTAAAAAAACCACCGCCGAGTTCTCTTAGCGGTGGTTTTTTTATTAAATAATATCTATTTATAACTAATAATTTAAAAAGAACTAAAAATATGTTATAATATAGTTATATTTTAATAAAAAAGGTAATAAAAAATGACTTCTTCGTGTACAAGTTTCTTATCAAATCTGTTTAATTCGGCTAAACAAAAGGTTAATAACAACAGATCTCAAGCTAAACAACCTTTATTAGACAATATGTCTTTAGGGATAGAACTTACTACTATGCTAGATAAAATTAAGCCTTTAGATCCAAGTAGAGTATCTAAAGCTTCTAGGGTAAAAGAGCTTGAATCAGAAATTTTAAAGCTAAAAAAGCAAATGGCTAAGTTACAATCTGATAACAATCTTCTTAGAGCTGAGAATGCAAGCCTAAGGGAAAATAGCCAACCTGTTACAAAAAAAGTAAATATCCCATCTAATTATGTGGCTCCAAGACCGGCTATTTGTAAAAGAGGAAATGATGAGATACAGCAGGGAAGAAAAAAACTTAAAGAAAGAAGAAATGCATTTGCTAAGTTATTAAAAATTAAAAGCTCTCCTCAAACATCTAAATTCAATGGAAAGACAGGGGCACTAGAAAGCCCTATTAGCAAAAACTCAAAAGCTATTGAAAAGATGTTATTAAGTAGGATTACTCCAAATAAAAGACCTAAAACACCAGGTACTCCAATTTCTACAAATGCTAAAAAGGGTGATTTTGCTGCAAATAAAGCAATTTTAGAAATAGCATTTACATCCCCTCTGATGAAAAGTAGAAGAGAGCAAATTACTGGAGATAATTCAACTGAAAAAGACCAAGGGCTTACGTTACCTTCACCGGAAGATTTTATCAAAGCTTATAGTGGGTTAAATGCTCAAGACCAACGAACCCTCCAAAGTATTTATGAGTATTTTACATTTGCATTTGATGCATTTCAAGACGACGAGATGCCAGGATTACAAGCTTATGACCAATTAGAAAAATTAGAAAATTTTCACGGTAAACACCACATTAAAATCTCTGATAACAGTGTTAAGCAAGCTGCGAATATAATCTCAAGAGCAGTAGCTTTTGAGTTAAATCAACTTGATGATGCATCAAGCTCTTCTGAAAGCTCTGATTCAGATTCTGATGATTCTGACTCTGATATCGAAGACATCTAATCACAATAGAGCTGATCTTATCAGCTCTAACCTTATTTTCTCTCTTTTAATCAGCCTAGATTAATCTATATTCCTAATATCAGCACTTTACCCAATTTATTAAATTTAGCGTCTTAATGAGCCTTAATAAGCTTCTCCGAGTATTTATTATCTTTATTCAAACCTATCTTATAAATAAATCTCTATCTCCCTAATTATCAGCAACTAACGATTTTTCTATTTATTTTAAATTAAAGTCAAAACCTTATGTTATTGAAAATAAATGGTTTACTATACATCTATTTAAATTCATTATTATTTAATTAAAGTTAATAATCTTGATTAATTTAAAAAGTATTAAAAATATGTTATAATAATAATAGATTTTATTAAAAACATAAAAAAACAGGCAACACAATGAGTATACCAACTCAAGAGTCAGGTTTACTATCACAAGCAACAGATCTTGTAGCTACTGGGCTAGGAAAATGTACAGCTTTAGTTACAGATGGTCTGAGAAGCCAAGCTAGATCAATCTATGAGAATGTGCAACAGAGGTGGGTTAGTGTTAGCCACTCATTAGACAATTTAAAACTCATATATAATTATGTCCAAGCCAAGCAAAACGCTTTTAAGGTTGTAGACTATGATATCAAGGTTGTAAATAAGCTAGCTACAACCATCACATTAACCTTGAAAAATGGAAATGGGCAAACCGATAAGATTGTAGTACATAGAAATGGCTCAGTTAAACGCAGTAATGGAAAGACAGAGCAATTAGACACAGTCGAGCTATTTAGCAACATCGATGCATTATTTAACTTTAATACAGCTCTAAATTTGCCAACTTCAAAAATAACTAACACTCTACCTGCTGTTCAAGAAGCAAATAAACGAATAGAGGCTTTAAAAAAAGAGAACGCTCAATTAAAAGCTCAACTAAAATCAATAAAAAGTGAAAAACCTTTTTCACCTACTATAGTATCTAAACCTGTTGCTAAACCTTTGCCAACACCTAATACTATACCAGATTTAACAAAAGAAGAAGCTGATAACAATGGAATTGAAGAAATTCCATCTTTAGGTTCTTTAGTTCCACCTTCACTACACGTAGTAACTTCCAAGGATGCGGACCGAACCAAATATTTTGAATTCTTAGAAAGAGCTAAGCAAAATCCTAAGGAAACTTTATACTTTTTACAAGAACGTTTCTTTAATGAATTAGTAGAAAAGATAATCATAGATGGCAAAGATTTATCCATAGTCGAAGAAATGAGAAATAACGGTGATTTGGAAACTTTAAAAGGTATCCTTACAAATCAAGATGAATCTGATGGTGGAGATTATTTTTTAGAGAAGTATAGTCTTAATCATTATTCTAAAACAATCCCTGAATATGTTATGGATAGAAGTAAGGAAATTTTCGCTGCTTATGAGATAGGCAATGCTTACGGTCTAAAAGATAATTTATACGCGGAGTTTTTACAAGTTGGAGATAAAACAGAAGTGCACTATGAACTAGAGTTGATCAACGATGTTGTATTAGCTTTAATAAAAGAGAAAAATAGCTCAGAAACTTCAGAGAAAATCTTAACTCAACTAAAAAGAAATTTTGATAAAACGTTTTCTGCTGTTGCTACTGCATTAAAACAAGACAATGAAAAAACAAGAGAAGAGGCAACAAAGCAAATAAGAAACACTTTTAAAAATTTGAATATTATTTATGGAGTATTCAACTCTGATTCCGATTCTGATTCTGATTCCGATTCTGATTCTGATTCTGATTCTGATTCTGATTAATAGTCTTTCACTTAGTTAGATAAAAAAGAGCTGATTTATCAGCTCTTTTTTTATTTCTGAGGATTTCTTATTTCAGTTACGGCAGCTTTAAGAAATTCAATCTTATTCCCATCGATCATTTTTAAGACTATGGTCTCTTCTTTGATCTCATCTACCTCGCCTAAGATTCCCATAGCTGTGACTTTATCGCCTTGTTTTAAAGAACTTCTTTGTTGTTCAAGCTGCTTTCTACGCTTTTGTTCAGGACGATAAAGGATGAAATAGAAAAAGACTATAAACACTACTATAATTACTAATGTCTGGGTCATATTTCCAGAAGATCTTCCATTATCAGCAAATAGTGATCCTGTAAATAATAAAGAAAGAAAAAGGTATAGCATCGTTGTTTCTCCAAAGTAAACGTTAATATTTGAGTATACTATTAAAGGAATTACCTTACAAATAGAGCTATATTTTCAATATGAGCAGTATGTGGAAACTGATCAACAGGCTGCATTTTAGATAGACTATACCCCCCTTTTATCAAACTTTCCGAATCACGAGCTTGTGAAATAGGGTTACAAGAAATATAGACAATCTTTTTTGGATTTAATGATAAAAGTTCTGTTATAGCTCCTTCATCAAGACCAGCTCTTGGTGGATCTACAATTACTACATCAGGCGCTTTAAACTCTTTATCTTGTTTTAACTGAGCTAATACTTCTTTTACATCTCCTTGATGAAAATCTACATTATCGATGTTATTGATTTCAGCGTTTTGTTTTGCGTCGTAGACTGCATAACGATTTAACTCAATTGAAACAACTTTTTTTGCATAAGGAGCTGCAGCAATTCCTAATGTTCCTGTACCTGCATATAGATCAAATATGGTATCTTCTTTATCTATACCAGCCATCTTTATCGCAAGAGTATACAAATGCTCTGCTTGCTTGGAGTTTGGTTGAAAAAATGAAGTAGGACTTACAAGAAAAGATAAAGTTAATGGTTTTTCAAAATGTAGAGTTAGCTTTTCTTGAATATGATCTTTTCCAAATAGATTCATCTCATAAAACTGTGTTGGCTTGCCCTTCTGGGCTTGTTGAACACGTAGAAATATACTAAGTTTATCATGATCTGTAAGTGTATCTTTTATAACATCAACAAACTCTTTTAGCTGTGTTTTAGTTAGTGCATATTCAGGAGATCCTGAAACAGTTAGGATAACCATTTTTTCATCTGTTGCTACTGCATGTCTCAATGTTAATGTACGAAGTGTTCCTGAATTATTTGGAGGGTCATAAGCTTCGATTGTACTTTTTTCCCAATAGTCTCTTACAGCATTAACAACAGAGCTAACCCATGGTTTAGCTAAATGACAAGTAGTTAGATTAAATACAAATGAATTAGCTTGAGCTATCATTAATCCTAAATACTTAGTTTCAGCCTTATTTTGTCTAAAAGAAAACTCCATTTTGTTTCTATACTGCCATGGAAATTCACAAGGCAATATAGGATATAATTCAGTAGACTGCTCTAAAAGTTGACTACCAAAAGCTTTTTGAATAAATAACTCTTTTATTTCTAACTGCTTTTCATATTTAACCTGTTGAAGTGTACAACCTCCACAAATTGAAGCATGTGTACATCTTGTATCTACCCTATCTTCAGATGGGGTAACAACCTCAAGCAACCTACCTTTTCTATTTCTTGATGTAAGTAAAACTTTTGCTTTATCTCCAATAACGGTATGAGCAATTTCTACTTTTTTATTAGGAATCTCATCTGAAACACCAATTCCGTGGCCTTTAGGAGAGATAGATTCAATTGTTAGAATTTTTTCTTTCATCTTCTTTAACTTTTTTGTAAAAATTATAGCAGAAAACAACTTAAAACTAACTGTAAAACGTCACTAAACAAAACCGACTAAAAAAATGTTATTTGATATCACTAACCATGATTTTGATATCATATTTTGAATCTATAAAAAATAATTTAGTCACGAAAATAAAAAAGAGGGCTAAAAAGCCCCCTTCTAAATGCAAAAACTTTAAGGTAAAAAGCTTATCTTTTAGCTTTTCTTCTTTTAGTTGTTTTTCTTTTTGTAGTAGTTTTTCTAGTAGCTTTTTTCTTAGCAACTTTTCTAGCTGGTTTTCTAGTTGCTTTTCTTTTTGTAGTTTTCTTAGCTACTTTTCTTTTTGTAGTCTTTTTAGCAACTTTACGTTTAACCGTTTTTTTCTTTACTGCTTTCTTTTTAGTTGTTTTTCTTTTTGTAACTTTTTTCTTAGTTGCTTTTTTCTTTTTTAAAGCACCAGATTTTTGAGCTTTTACAGATTCTTTTCTAAAAGTTTTAGCAAGTTTTGCAAACTTTATAGTTCCTGTTCTCATTCTTTGACAAGCAGCTTTGTTTCCTGTTTCTGCTTTACAAAGATCTTTGCAAAGCTCTTCTAGCATTGCTTTCATCTTTTTTGTTGTATCTTTTAAAGCCATTTTTCCCAATCTCCTATTTAAAAAATGGTAAGTTCTAATTTATTCAATATTAACTTTGTAATTTATTACGCAAGTATTTTTAAAAAAAATTTAATTTTTTTTGAAAACTTCAAATAAAAAAGGATGCATGTTGAAGCAAATCACAATTTTTTTTTAGAATAAAGATAAGAAAAATCCATACTCAAACTATCTTCTCAACAAGAAAACAAAAACGGTAATATTTTTCATGAAGTATCTATTTTCTCTACTTTTTACATTTCCTCTATTTGGAATTTTTGTTTCCAACCCTTCTGATACTCACCTTTTTCAAGATGGATTTTTTTTAGGAAAGTGTGATTGGTTAACATTTCGTTTAGGTTATGTAAATGAATATGTTTTAAAAAGCAGATGTAAATATGAGTTTCAAAGAGAAGGAGAACCAACAGAAAAACTCGATGCTGAAATGTTAAACTATTATGGGGTTGCAACTTTTAATATTTTATCTAGATTAGATTTAAAAGTAATCGGTGGTTCTGTTCGTATGGAAATTGACGAACAGATATTTCCAAAAAGAGAACCAGCTTGGGGAGTTGGTGCAGCCTTATTATTATTTAAATCTTGTCTTTTTGATTTCACAATTGATGGAAAATATTTATGTTCATATCAAAAACCAACATACTTTGTTATTGAAGATATGTTAGCTCCTTTAGTTGATACAAAATTACAACTTGATTATGAAGAATGGCAGGTAAGTTTAGCTATGTCATATAAAACAGATTGTATCATCCCATATATTGGAGTTACATATTTTGACTGTCGATTAAAACCAAACTGTTATGACTTACTTGTTACTCTGCCAAATATTCCCTTCTTATTTGATGTAACTTATAAATCTTTTAACTCCAGAAAAAATTGGGGTCTTGTACTTGGTGCATCTATTTATGCTTGCGATCGAGCAAGTTTAACGATCGAAGCTCGCAACTTTGATCAAACTTCAGTAAACGGTATTTTGCAAGTTAGGTTCTAAGTCATTGTAAATCTAGGTTTTACATTTTTTAACTAGAGAAACACCCCCCTTAATTACCCAGGTTTTCGGGAAAACAAGGGGGGTATTTCCCCGGATTTATAGGTTTTTTACCCTTGTATTTTCCCGAAATATTTGTTATATAAAAGATATAGAAGGAAAAAATTATGTTGAGAGATATAGAAAAAGAGCTTGAAAAGTGGAAAAATGACCCAGATAGAACTCCATTGATTGTAAGAGGAGCCCGTCAGATTGGCAAGTCCTATACTATAGAAAAATTTGGAAAGGAATATTTTGATTCTGTTTGCTTAATCGATTTAGAACTAAACTCTGAACTTATTAATTGTTTTGATTCATTAAACCCAAAAGAAATTATTTCTTTACTTGAGTTAAAACTAAACCAAGAAATCATCCCAGGTAAAAGTCTTCTCTTTATAGATGAAATCCAAACCAGCCCCAATGCATTAAAAAGCCTTCGTTACTTCAAAGAAAAATTACCTGATTTACATGTTATAGCAGCTGGATCATTATTGGAGTTCTCATTAGATGATGAATCATTTTCTTTTCCAGTTGGAAGAGTGCAGTTCATGTATATGAAACCCTTTTCTTTTACAGAATTTTTACGAGCTAACAAATATGATAAATGGATAGAAGTGCTAAATACAATATCAATAACAAATCCATTGAACCCTACCCTACACGAAGATTTATTAAATCTAATAACAAGGTTTTTTATAATTGGAGGAATGCCAAAGGTCATAGATAGTTATTTAAAAAATAAATCATTACTAAAATGCTCAAGATTACAAGAAGCAATAATTACAGCCTACTTAGAAGATTTTGGAAAATATTCAAAGGCAACAGAACACTATTATTTGAAAGTCTTATTTGAAAAAGCCCCTGAATTCATTAGTAAACATGTGAAGTATGCTAAAATTGACACAACAACAAAAAGACCAGATGAAGTATTTAAAAAAGCTCTCAATTTATTAACTAAAGCAGGAATACTACATCAAGTATTTGCAACTGCTGGTAGTGGACTTCCTTTAAGAGCTCAAAAAAATGAAAAGAAATTCAAACTCCTCTTCTTAGATATAGGTCTTCTACAATCTGCAATGGGTGTAGATGCGACTGCTCTTTCTCCAGAAAATTTATCATTAATAAACGATGGTGCTCTAGCCGAACAGTTTGTAGGGCAAGAAATACTAGCAACTCAAGATCCTTATTTAAATAGAAAATTATATTTTTGGCAACGTGATAAACCTAGTAGCTCAGCTGAAGTTGATTATCTTTTTGGTTATCATGGAAAAGTGGTCCCTATTGAAGTGAAAGCTGGGAAAACAGGAAGACTTCGTTCAATTCAGCAATTTATAAGTGAAAAAAAGACCTCTATAGGAATACGTATTTGTGAAAAACCACTTTCACTAGAAAAAAATATTCTAACAGTACCGTTTTATATGATTCATCAAATCCCTAGACTGCTAAAAGAACTCTAACTTATTTTTTCTACCACTTCCAATTTCATATGCTCGGTATCTTACTGGGCATTTTTTATAATATTCTTGGTGATAGTCTTCTGCTTTGTAAAAAGTTTTAACAGGAAGAATTTTCACAGAAGTTTTACCAATTTCATTTTCAATTTTTTCTTTAGATTCTATTGCACATCTTTCCTGTTCATCATCCTCAAAAAAAATTACAGGTAAATACTGGCTCCCCTTATCTGAAAACTGTCCTTCAAAATTTTTGGGGTCAATATTATTCCAGAAAACCTCCAACAGTTTTTTAAAAGATACTTTCTCTGGATCATAAAATACTTGCACACCTTCAACATGTTTGGTACTTCCTGAACATACATCTTCATAAGTAGGATTTTTTTCATCCCCACCAGTGTAACCAACAAAAGTGGAAATCACTCCTTCTTGATCATCGAAAACTTTTTGGATACACCAAAAACATCCACCAGCAAAAGTTGCAATTTTCTTTTCCATAATTATCACTCTATATTCATATCTACTTATATATGACAATGTTTTCTAATAAAACAAAAACTGTTATATGAAAAATATGGAAGACCTTAAATTCGACGGAAATAAAATATTTCTTTCTGATGCAGATTGGAAAGAAAGACTTACCCCAAAACAATATCATATTCTAAGAGAACATGGTACCGAACCAGCATTTACCGGAGAATATTACGATAACCATGAAAATGGCATATATTGCTGTTCAGCATGTTCCCTACCCTTGTTCTCCTCAGGTGATAAATATGACTCTGGTTCAGGGTGGCCTAGTTTTACAAAGCCAATAGAAGACTCAAATATTTCCTTTTCTTTCGATTCAAGCCATAATATGGAACGCATAGAAGCTCATTGTGCTCGGTGCGAAGGTCATTTAGGGCATTTATTCGAAGATGGACCTAAACCTACCTATAAACGCTTCTGTATAAATTCCGAATCTCTGCTATTTAAACCAGCATAAACTCATATAATAAGAATTAACTCTAATAAAGAGATAAAGTAAATATGGGGCTTTGCCCCTCTCCCCCAATTAAGGGACTAAGTCCCTTAACTTATGATTGGGCAACAAAGATTATCTCTTATAAAAAAGATTTAATTTTTATACATTGTAAATTTCTTAACCTGCTTACGTGAATAATACGAGTGAAGTTACAATTTTCTTTATTAATTTTTTTGTTTATCTTGTTACTGTTGTTGGAGCAGGAATTATTTTTACGATAGGATTATTTAATATTCCTAAAAATTATGAAAAGGGAAAAAAATTTCAATGTTTTTTATTTCTAACTTTGATCGCTGTAGCCTTTGCTGCTTTAGTGCGGTTATATGCTTATTCTCCCTAACTTTTGTCACTGCGCAAGATTTTTTCGTCCAGCAAGATGAGAGTAACTTTTCTGTTCAACATGATTTTCATGAGCATGAATGGGTACAACGATATTTTAATTCCGTAGATGAATCAACTAGTTTAGAGGAATTGGTTGATTTTCTTATGGCATTCAGAATAAATTTAAGTGCTAAAGGATGTGATACCCCAAGTCTTTCTTCTCTTTGGAAATCCACTTATAAATATTTACAGAGAGAAGGCCTTGCATTTCTTAAAGAAATAAAATAGCAATCACATTTTATCCCCCACCTTAGTAATAGAGCTTTCATTAGGGCATAAAAAGATCTAGATGTCTCGATTTGTTAAATAGTGTAAGGGTAATACAGCGTCAATTTTTAAATTAGAGCTACATCTTCAAATAAGAATTAGATGAAATTTCAAAATTAGTTAAACAATTATTTTATTTTTAATAAAATGAAGAGGAATTTGAATTATATTGATTCTTTGTTTTCATAGCCCTATAAAAAATAGGGCTATAATTATTCTAAAAAAGATTATATCGATTCAAATGTCCATACTACTTGAGTGGAATAGGTTTCATTATCGTTATAGTCAATTTGATTTAGATGTTCAGCCAATATGTATCCCATAAAATGTAGGGTCCAACCAAATTCACCTGAGGGATTATAACTTGACACTACATTACCTTCATCAATATCTTCAAAGAGTAGTACTTTCCTAGCTGCTCCTGCTGCTGTGTCATAATCTTGAATTGTACTTGGACTTGGTAGGGAAGCGTTTACTTGATCATCTGGATCTATCTGATCTAAGAAAAAGCCAAATGGTATAGCTATAACTGTTCCATCCTGACCAGGGTTTTGACCTACTAAAAAAAATCCAGGTGAGGATGGATCCGTTGGTTGTACAGATAATTGCCATGGCAGTTGAGTTGAATCACCTTGCAGCTCCAAAGATTGTTCATTTGATGTGAGGCAATCTCCGTCATTGTAAGTGTCCGTTTGAAATACTCTTGGGAAAACCAAAGCTCCCGTTATAACATTAATATCTCTGTCAACATTTAAAGTTACATTTGTATAAGCCTCCCCATTTTTTGCTCCGGGATTGGGTTCAGGATCAGGGGGATTCCCATTTACATTAGATATTAAAAAACTGCATAAAATAAACAAGTTAAATTTTTTCATTCTTACTCCAATATGTTATTGATTTTTTGTGGTCTGCATTGTACAGTCCCCTTATTTATTTTTTTAATTTATTTGAATTTTTAAGTAAATTTTTTTTTGATAAAATGGGAAAAAAATAGGTTTCAGAAAAGTGTTCATTAAATAAAAAAAGAGATAGGCTACTCATGATAAATAAACATAAAATCTGACTACATAAAACATAAAGCTCTTCTGGAAACAACATAGAGAATCGCTAATCATCAGTGCTAATATTATTTTTAGGATAGAATAACAACTTCTAAACACATGTGATGCTTTTACATGCACAAAAGAATAACTTAATTCCTCTCCAAAACCAGTTTAAAATATTAAAAAATAGCTTAATATTTACAGATAAAGCTATAAAAGAAATAAATGAAGTCATTAGGATTTAAAGATCATAGGAATAGGGTTAGGTGTGATAAAGTCTAATAAAACTTTTTTAATATATTGAAAATATAGTAGGAGAAAAGATCTTCAGCATGTAATTTGATTATCAGAAACTGAGGAACCTTCTAAATGACTCGTTTTATCTACTTTAGTAAGAGGAATAAATCAAAAAACTCGCAACGAAAAATTCATGTCTCTCCAGGTTCCCACAAACATTTTTAACAAAAGAAACCTAAGGTAAAAAATGAAAACCAAATTAATCATCTACATTTTAGTTGTTATTTTTCTTTTTGACAAAAATATTTTTTCACATGAATTTTATGATCTAAGAACAATGGCTGATTATAGAAAAAAACAATATCCCTTACATAACTATTCTTATATTATTGTTTGTACTCCCTATAGGACAGGAAGCACTCTCCTTTTTAATGTTTTAAGATTTTTATTTGAAAAAGAAAGTTACCTATCTAAAAAGGCTGATTTTGTATTTCCAGGTAAAAATCTGGACAAAAATTATATTGTACATAAAGCCCATACATATCCCTCAAATTTAAATTCTACCTTTGTCATATCTAGCATCAGAAATCCATTTGATGCATGTATATCTAGATATAAATTTTATAGAAATAAAAATGTTTCAAAAAAACATTTTTTTAATATGGAAATAAAAGACTACGTCCATGACTATATAAATCAACTAAAAGAACTAGAAAAATTTAGTTATTACAATAAAAATCTATACGTTTTCAAATATGAAGAATTCAACAATGATTTAGATTTTTTATTGATAGAATTAGAAAAAATCTTTTCTATATCTATCGACAACAAAGACAAAAAAACAATAAAAAATCTATTTTCAAAAGAAAACATGAATGCTAATAGCGAAAAACATTGCAAATTTTTTACTTATGATAAACAGTCCCTACTTTTTCAAAATCATGTGGACACAAATTTTTATGTATATGAACAAGAAACACTTAAAAAATTTCATTCTTATTTAATGAATTATAAGAATTATTTAGAAAAATGGGGCTATAAAATTGATTATTAAGGTTATGTGTTTATATAAATTACTCATAAGATATTTCCGGCAAGTGATCGTTTATATAATATTTTAAAAATTCATAGATTGTTCATGGTTCTCCACAAAGTTGACGAGTGTTTTCATCGCTGAGCTTACAAACTTTAATACATATCCATAGCTCCAAACCTGATCTCCCCATTGGTTTTTTATTACTTAAAGCTGCTCTTTAACTTTTTAATAAGCTAAATCATTTTCTCATGGGTATATATTGGAGGTAACTAAAAAAGGGGGTGTTGCTTATTCTCATCCACTCTTATTTCTATAAAGAAAGCTCATTTACAACGAGATTCCAAATTTTAACACGCCCCCTAAGAAAACGCCTTAATTCATGTAGAACTAGTTGTTTAAAATTCACAAGTTATATTTTCAGCCGTAGGTGGTAGATTTTCTGGCCATTTTACTTTGATGATCCTTTCATGTTTTGCTAAAACTAAGTTTGATCCTTTGATATCTTTTTTTTCTATATTAATGGATTTTTTCTTCTTATCTTTTTCCAAATAATTTAACGATATGTTTTTTATGTATTTGTGCTTATTTCCCTTATTTTCTAACTTTAATAACAGAAATTTCTCATCATTTTCACAAACAGACTCACATGAAATATATTGTAATTTCTCTCTTAAATTTATGGATTTATTTCTAACGTATATGGGTATAGAAAATTTAATTAAACTGCATAGATTGGCTCTTAATCCTTTCTTCTTAAAATTTTCCATTGGAGCAGTTATAGGTACTCCTTGTGCGTGTAACCTATAGGAAACTTCATCCTTTATATTTTTAGGGCCTTTCCATACTATTCTTACCATTTTTCTCTCATTGGCCTTAAGCATTAGGCTTGAGGGTATAACATAAAATTTATCGTATAATTTTTCACTTTTTTCCTTTCCATTAATGTCTATCTCTCTAGAACAAATAGAAATACTAATAGGCTGAGTCTCATCTTTTTCACCTCCAATTAATGTAAGGAAAGCCGTTCCCTTTTGGGAATCTAAAATCAATCTACCTGGTGAAATTCTCCATGAGAAAAGAAAACTAGGTAACAATATAAATATGGATATAATAATATTCTTTGTTTGCATAAAAATTCCTTCTATAATTCATTTAATGTAAATTTTATTGAGTGAGAAAAATCACCCCCTCCAATTAAATTAGGATTGTTTTTTGTAAATATTGTAATATCAAATTTTAAAGCTCTTGTTGTTTGAGAGTCATTGTATATGGTAAAAACCTTAGACGGTTTACCATATGTTTTTCCTCCAAGTTGATATTGAATTTCAAAAGTTTTGTCTGTACTGCCCTCATCATATAAATAAAAATTATCTTGTGAATCATCCGCACTATCAATGTATACTTCGTAGGATTTGTTTTTTGCGTCTAGAATAGAAACTGTAATTGCTTTTTTTAATTTTATATTTTTATTTTTACCGGAATTTTTATCTGTATTTATATCTATTTTGGTGTCTGATATAATGGATATTGAATAGATTGATTGAAACACAAAAACTAGCATTAAAAATATTTTTTTAATCATTTTCCCTATGATCCCTTTTTATTTTTATTTTCCCCAATTTTTGAATTAAATTGGTTCCCCTTTTTTTCAAATTTATATGAAAAGGCTTAAATAATTCATTTTCTAAGCATATGGTATAATTCCCTTCGAATAGATTATCTATTTGAAAATGTCCCTGGCTATCTGTAAAAAAGAAAATTTCATGCTCTTGGTTATTTTCTTTAAATAATATGTAACCTGATTTGTATCTTAGAGGATTGTCTTCTTCATCTACCAAAAAACCCTCAATAATTATAGTTGTTGAAATAGGTATTTTTATTGAAAATCCAGATTTATATTTTGACATGCAACAAAATAGATTTTCAGAGAGACTTTTTGTTACCGGCATCCTTTCACATCCATCTACTGTAAATATGTTTGTTGAATAGTTGTTTATTGTTTTATAAACTGCTGGTAATATCCAAGTTGATTTTACGTCATAATTATTACACCTAGAATTGACTAGTATTGAAAAATCTTCATATCTATCGGGACTAATCAAACAAAATCCTCCAGATATCGGACTAGAAATTGACATTGTTTTTCCACTGAATACTAAAGCTGAAGAAGCAAAAAGGCTTGCATTTCCAGTTGCATATACTTTGTAATTATCAGGATAATAAACTATTCCTTGTGAAACGTAGCTGTATCCAGATAAGTTCAGTCTCTCTCCTTTGTAATCAATATGTCCTGTAAGATTATTTTTGCTAAAATTCGTATTTACTCCAACTGAAGTACTTAATTGTCTCTTACCTGAAAATCTTTGATTATTATTTATTGTTGTTTGTAAACGATTTGTTGTAGTATTATAATTAGTGTTTAATTTTGTGTTCTTACCTAGTGAGATAAAATAATTGAGTGACGCCTGATAATAACCTGTTGAATTATTATATTTTCTGTAACTCAGTACAACCCCAAAGCTACCCCCAAACAGATTACTTCTAGCTCCTACGGATAATCTGTACTGATTTTTGTCATTATTAGCCCTATGTTTTGAGTATGTACTTGAAAATGAATATTGAGTGTTTCTTATTTGTTTTCCTGTAGAAAAACCGTATTCAAATGAATAGGGATTGAAAATGGCATTTTTTTGTGAATTAGCCTGGCCAAAATAAGAATAATTTTTACCTGTATAACCTAAAAATATATTCATCCTCCTTAGGATAAATTCTAGGTTATTAAAATTAAAATAAACTCTCGATTTAAATGATGGCGAAGAAGAATACAAATAGCTGAACCCATAATCAAGCGTAGTTGAAAGATATTTTCCATAGTTCTTGATTTGTCCACCAAGGTTAAATTGAGTATTGTTAAACTGAGAATACCAACCAATATTTGTGTTATGTGACCAACCAAAATTATGGTTAAAAGAGCACATTAATTTATTTAACTGGTAATCAAATTCCTTATCCTTAAACGAATAAGTTGGAAAACCAATGAGAAATGAATAATTAGATTCATTTTTAGCAAGAACCTGACTGTAATAAGGAATATTTAACGAAAGTTTTCTTTCTTCTCCTGCCGAATTTGTTATAACTAGATCCACTTCATTGAGCCCATTAAGTAGTGGAAATGCGCTCAATTCATGCTGACCAGCGGGTAATTGTCTAGTTTGATAAAAATTTTTATTTACATAAATATCTACTCTAGAGGGTGATAAAAGATAAAAATATTGTTGATCTATTGCAATTCTATCTATGTTATTAAAAAACTTAGGGTTTTTTGTAACTTGTAACCCAATGGAAGGAATGCTATTTTGAAAGCTAATTGTTGAATTACTTATATCGCCTAAATACAATCTTAGATTCTGTTTTTCAAAGTCTCTGCTTATTTGTATATTGCCTCTCTTGACTTGATAGCCATTTTTAGAGCCGTTATTAGCTATCAAAAACGCACTAGAATTAAGTATCCAATCATTAAGATTTAAACTTGTTACAGTGTTGAGGTAAGTTTGACTAGATCCATAGAATAGATTTTTTGAGTCATATGTAAACTTTTTAGAGAAATAAAAATTCATATAACCACTAAATGGATCAGGATAGTATAGCTTAGCTTCTTTTGGTATTATTATAGGTTTCGATGGATTAATCTCTGTTTTTAAAATAAGCTTTTCTTGTAAGGGAATATTTATGTCTATGCCATGGAGATCCTCATTGTAAAAAAGAACTTGCCTGTTTTTCTTATATGTTAGATTTATCACAAAAAGGTTTCTATCATTGAGTTTTAATTGTTTAATAAGGGTTTTTTGTCCCTTATCAGTTAAGAACTTTTTCGCCCAATTAAGAATAGGATCTGCCTTTACATAAATTTTATCATCAGAAAAAAAAACATCAGTATTTCCCTCACGCCAATTATGAAAATAAAAGGGAATTTGGATATATAATTTTTCATTTTCATATGCATATATAGAAAAATTACTTAGTAATAGCTGTATAAAAAACACAATTATTAAAAAATTATATATTTTAATTTTTCTGTAGAATTCACTCAATTTGATTACTAAAATTTTTCCAATTTATACATATCTCTAATCCTCGAACTATGCCATAATTTTAAAAATTTTATCTACTATTTTTTCATGAGTATTAAGGTTGTTATATTGTAATTTTTTGCCGAAAATATAAACTTCTGAAAAGCTCCCGATCCCCATAAACATAAGATGTTGATAAAAAACCTCCCGACCATAAAAATTCTATTTCTTCACATAGTTTTAATAGCTTCACCTCCTCAATAAGAGCAGATTAATGTCTAATAGTAGCTCTAAGGAAGATGATTTCCAGGCTCATCAAAGCCAATTTCTATACGGCTAACATTATCAGGGCTTCTGGTAGGCTGAAATTTATGAATAAGATTTGTATTTACACAGGTCAATTAATTTAGGTAACTTATCAAAGAATAAACAACCTATGATTGCAATTCCTATACCTGATATGAGTACAATTCCTTATTTACATTATCCTTTATAAGGAATTTATCCCAATATATTAAGGACATTCTGTTATTTATAGAAACCTACTAAATAGAAATTTATGTAATTAATGGAAAACATTAATATAAAACAGTAATTAAACTTTAGTTTTTTAATTTAATTAATTTGTAATTAATAATAAGTTAATTTATTAGTAAAATAAAAAAAGAGCGTCTTTTGTTTTACATTGTTTTGATTTTTGTTTTTATAGATTTATTTGGGTTTCATTCATCTGCGAAAACCAATTTATCATTATTTATAGAAAATAACCCAAGGGTAGAAATCCTTGTAGAATCTACTTTTAGTTCAATAGATAGCACCTTGGACTTTCCTGTTAGTGGAGAAAGGTGCTATGCATCACCTATTAATTATATAATTATTAACAATGAAGTAGGCGATACATGGTCATTAACTGTAGATAGTCAAAATTCAGGTGATTTTAGCCTCCACTCTGAAAATTATACACTTTATTACCAGATATTTTCAGATACTACCCAAGGTGGCAATCCCATTGAAGGTGCATTAATGAATGAGTCAGGTGCAATTTCGGAAAATGAATTCAATAACTCTAACTCTAGAGAGATTGTACAGCCTGGTACTAAAGGAAATTATATCCTGAATTGTTCATCAGAATCAATAAAAACGGGTTTTCAGCTAATAATAAGTGGAAAAAATTGGGAGCTAGTAGAAGAGCAGGGAGCCTTTAACCAAGATCGAATTTTTCAGGGACACCTAATATGGACTTATATACTAGAATAAAATATTGAGTAAATTATGAGAATATTTATTATTACACTTTTTATTTTCTGTAAATTAAATTCAGAACAATTACGTGAAAATTTTATTTTTGAGCAGGAATTAAGAGTTACATCTTCATTTTCGTTGTGTCAAATCGAAAATATAGATTTTGGTCCAATCGATAGTTGTAATTTTTCACCAATAAACGGTCTTATTTCTAAATCCTCAACGGTAATAATAAAGGCACCATCAAGAAATGGATGGTTTGTAAGAATTGCAGATTTTGACTGCCAAACACTCCCAGGGGAAAACTGGAGGCTTATTAATTTACAAGACCCAAAATCATTTGTATATTTTAACATAAGAGCAGATCACGATGCCTATGGTAGAGCAACCTCGTTAAATATGATTGATGGTATTACCTGTTCTGATCCCGGAGGTACAATTATTCAGGAACAAACTGTTTTGTTGGATACAGGAAAAAACATTCCAAACAGTTGCGTTGTAGATATTCAAATATACGGGTATATACTTCCAAACCAGCTTCATAACATAAAAGATGGATATTATTTTAAATATTTAGCTATGGAATTTTGGACATATTAGAACATTGAATAATGAATAGTTATATAAACATTTTCAATGTCATTAAAGCGCTAATATTATGAGAATTTTAGTTAACCTAAACATATCATAGTTAATCTTATATGGTGCTTCTGAAAGGGCATATTCTTCATGATACTATTTGAATAGCATTCCTATAATCTCTTGTATTTTTTTAACGAGCAAATCGCAGATGCGCATTGCCTATGCTAAAAAATTTGCTTTTTCTAAGCTTTTTTTGGAACCCGAATCCCATCATCTACCATAATATTTCGAATCGTAGATACGGATACCGTAATATTATGCACCTCTGATAGCTTTTCATGGGCTAGAGTAGGGCCTAAATCATTATATTTAGAATAGATAGATGAGATCTAATATACTATTCCTAATGTATTTATCTATATTTTGCTTGCTTGTTTTTCCTCGATTTCGGGAAACAAGGCCCTTCGGGCCATAATCTCCTAATCTTTTGCAAAGCCGCTTTATCTGTCTGATGCTTAAATCAAGCTGATCAGCAGCTTCTATTTGCCTTAAGCGCTTATCTATCACTCTTTACAAGACCTTCAGTCTATCTAACTCTTTATTGCTCATAGTTATATGTCCCTCCAGGTTAGCTATCCTCCTTTTAATGATTAAATTTATTTATTAACAAAAGATGATGTTTCTATTTAATTAAAGGGGGATATTTAAAAAAACGATTAAATAGAGCTGTTTTTATATATAAATTAAATATTATTTATTGTATAATATATTTAAATAAACAAACAGAACATAGTAATGGTTAAAACATACAATAGAATTCTACTTTTTAAAACATTTGCACCTGTTTATATTTCTAAAGGAAAGGAAGCCTCTAAAGGGATTGCTGCAGCAACTCTTGCTTTAGCATACCTATCTAAGATTTCAAAACATATTAGAAATAAGAAGCTTACAAAAGCCTTTTCGCTGCATGAAAATTCTTCATTATGGATGTTACATATGAATGTAAGTGATGCAGTTGAAAGTTATAAGAAATTAAAAGACCAGCACACTAACGATTCAAGCTCCCAGGATATTGTTTCTACACTCAAAAATACTGATGGAGTTGATTTATCTGATGAGGAGATAAAAAAAATTCAAAATTTAATTTGGATTATTCAGCTATCTTATATTGTATAAATTTCTTCCACTAATTTTATATCAGCAATAAGATACATAAATAAAGGAAAATATAGTGAAGCCTTTAACCCTCACCGCAACTCACCTGCATTAATATCTCTAAGATTTATAAACTACCTAATAGAATTCATTAATAACTCAGAAACGGGAAATATCAATAAATTAAATAAGGGTATCGAAAGTTTTTTTATCGGCATTGATTATTTAAAAATTTCTAGTAATAAAGATTTTCTAAGAGCTGATAAGAGCGGATATCTACATATGCTAAAAAAAGTATTCTTTAGAGTAAAAGCAGCAGAAGGCTTTTTTTCAACATATAAAATACTAATATCAAGCTCAGGATGATCTGTGAAGCAGATAAAGGTTATGACTCTAGAGCATTCCGACAAGCATTACTCAATAAAGGCTATGTGCCCATCATAGGCTACAGAAAGCATATAAAAGAAAGAGTGAGTACAGAAGAGATCGCAAATTATTTTGGTGTAACTCAAAAAAGATGGGTTGTTGAAAGAACAGTCTCTTTTTCTTGGCTCAAAAGAAAATGTAGAAGGCTTTTTCTTCGTTGGGAAAGGCTTCCTATATTATGGGATGCTTTTAGCAAAATGGGACTTATTTTAGTGTGGCTAAATTATTTACTTGGATAGATTCAAGGAACTGGCCAGGATTTTGAACCAGAAAAACCCAAAATTTAGACAGTCGGCTAGTGAAAGACACTTAATTTGCACCTATATTAAAGAAAAGCTAATCAGCTATTTTCACACTACGTATTCAGCTACTGTCATTGCTAGGACTGAGGGAAATTGCGTTGCATCTTCTACTGAATCTGCTAATTCCTGGTGAGAATAATTTGAGTAGGAAAATTCAAGAATCTCATCCTTTGAAAGTGGTTTCATGAATTGACTACTTCTAACCAAAGAGCTATTTCTTAATTCGTCTACAACATCAAACAGATGAGCGTCTACAAGACTAAACAGATGAGGATTTTGATCTATTACTTCATAATAATTTTTATCTCCGCTGTTTCTTGCATCAACTACTCTTTTTGTATTTTGTAGCACTTTAGAGTACTGAACTAGAAGCTCATAGTCATCCTCTTTTGAAAACCATCCTAAACTAACTTCGCCATGAACTAAAAATGAATAGACCGCATAAATCAAAAAAACGAAGGTCGCTGCAGCTAAGAGACCCCCTACTAATATATGACCATGATGAATCAATAATGCAATTCCTAGCGCTAAAAGCGTTAGCCCAAGAGGTACGAAGAAGGTTCCCAATTTACTTATTCTTTGAGAGATATTTTCTTTAGTTATTCGAAGGGTATCATACACAGATGAAATCATTTTTTTGATTCCTGTGATTTCTGCAGGTTGATCCATACCTCTTAAAATATTATTTACCTGAACAATTCTCCCATTTAAAGCCTGAACATCAAGGTTCTCATACCAATGAACAGCAAAATCATTATCATCATAGTAAGAAGAAGCTGCAGGAGTGCGACTCTTCTCAACCCCGGGAAATACTAACTGAGATAAACGTTTTGCTCGCATTCGAGATAAAGGCAATATAATACTAGTATTAGTAATTACGCTTAAAGAAGACATAATAAAAAACCCTTTTTAGATATTCAAAATTAATTATAAAAAAACACAATTTAATTACAAGTATAATTATTTTACAAATACGTAATCCTTATTTTAAAAGACCCCCTTTTAACTAAAACAAATATAAAAAGAAAACTAAATCATCACATTGATTAACAATGGTTTAGAAATGCGGGTCTAAATAGTAATTATTTAAACATGAAACAATTGTATATATAAGGCGGCCTTACCACTCCACCCCAGTTAAGGGACCAGTCCCTTAACTATCACTTCCCTTCTCCCCTAGATAAGCCTATTTTTTAATACAAAAACAAAGGGGATATAAAGGGGCTAGCCCCTTTAAAAAGAAAGAAGAATTAATCTTACAAAGCTAGTTTTTTAGACACAAAAAAAGCCCAACAAGTTTCCTTGTTGGGCTGAAAAAAAAATTGGCAACGTCCTACTCTTCCATACTCTTGCGCATAGTACCATCGGCGATGAGGGGCTTGACTTCTGAGTTCGGTATGGGATCAGGTATGACCCCCTCTCTATGGCCACCAATATAATGATTTTTTAGTCTGTATGTT
>Ga0180430_10000720_pt1 | contig 35161 bp, 29 predicted proteins | sample SS_ome_9_FD_132999 | JGI IMG/M metagenome (GOLD analysis project Ga0180430, IMG submission 132999) | Hypersaline lake sediment archaeal communities from the Salton Sea, California, USA - SS_1_S_2 metaG | ecosystem: Environmental > Aquatic > Non-marine Saline and Alkaline > Hypersaline >... | reverse complement strand
GACCGTTGAATTTGGTTGTTATCTTTTGGTTCTTCTCCTCATCGATCAGTAGAGAACCAGGAAACCGATCATCAACCGTCGGACCCATCAGTCTCTGTAAGGCAGTCGTAAGACCGATTCTTGGCCTGAACCTATTCAGTTCATCAGATTGACAGTGGCTCTTCCATCTCCGTCTTCCTGGCACGGCCGATCAGGCCTCAAGGGCCTTCGGTTGACCAAAATTCCTTCCAACCACCACCAAATATCCAAAAGATAACAATTGATTGTCAGGAATTCCGTATATAACGGGAGCGATTCATAGTGATCCCGGTTCGATGATCTGGTCGCCTGAAAATGGTTCTTTATCCAGATAAAGCGTAAGTCGAGGCTGTTGATAATGATAATACTTTATTTCCGCGAAAGGGTCAAGTGGGTTTCTCAATGTGCAATATAGGTTTTGTGAGATAACACACGGATATCCGGCGTTATCGGGGGGGGCTGGCCAACTGTATATCGAGGAAGGTGATGCTATTGGGTTGGCGCGCAGTTCCACATAACCACGGAAAACCGTGGTTATGTGGAATGGGGGGGCTGTTGGTTGCTAGGCGATGTGTACGGGCATGCCCATCAGTGGCCAGACGAGCCAGACGAAGAAGGCCAGGACGATCATGAGCAGGATCGAGGCCGGTATGCCGGCGATGAAGAACTCCTTGATCGTGAACTGGCCTGATGAGTAGGCGATGGCGTTTGGTGCGGCGCCGACAAGGAGCAGGAAGGGCATTCCGGCGGTGACCAGGGCGGAGAAGAGGATCACCTCGGGGGCGGTTCCGAGGTAGGGGCCGAGGACCAGGGCCACGGGGAGAACGATGGCGATGGCCGCGACGTTCATGATGAAGTTGGTCATCAGGAGGACGAGGAAACTGACGCCCATGACGAAGACGAACCAGGGGGCGTTCTGGAAGAGGTTGAGCCAGATGATGGCCATCCACTTGGCGGCGCCGGTCTGCCAGAGGCAGAAGCCGATGGACATGGCGCCGCCGAAGAGGAGCACGATGTTCCAGGGGGTGTCCTCGAGGTCCTCGATGTCGAGGATGCGGAAGACGAAGAAGAGGACGGTGGCGGCGAGGATCACGCCGGATTTGTTGAGGGAGGAGAGGGCGGGGATGAATGAGCGGAGGCTCATCACGGCGATGGCGCCGAAGACGATGACCAGGGTGAGGATCTCGGTGCGGGTGATCGGGCCGAGGTTCTTGTGCAGTTTCTTGGCGCGTTCGCGGAGGCCGGGGATGGTCTTCCGTTCGGGCTTGTAGTAGACCATGAAGTAGCCCCAGAGGAGGAAGGTCATCAGCGCGCCGATGGGGAACATGTAGTAGGAGAGCTCGAAGAAGCTGACGTTCATGCCGGTGATGTCGCGGTAGAAGCCGAGGGCCACGGCGCCGCGGGCCGCGCCGAGGAGGGTGATGATCGAGCCGGCGCCGGCGACGAAGGCCATGCCCATGAAGAGGCCCTTGCCGAACTTCGAGGGGTTGCGGTCCTCGTCATACATCGAGTAGATGGCCATCAGCAGGGGGTAGATCGTTGCCGCAACGGCCGTGTGGGCCATGATCAGGGTCAGGGCCGAGGTCATGACGAAGCAGCCGAGGTAGATCATGCTCGTTCGTTCGCCGACGAGGACGAGCATCTTGTAGGCCATGCGCTGGGTCAGGCCCGACTTGGTGAAGACCATGCCGATGACCAGCGAGCCGATGATGAACCAGACCGAGGGGTCGAAGAAGTCGGTGAAGGCGATGCGGGCGCCGCTGAGTACCGAGCCGTCGGCCAGGGTCTGGTCGGGGCGGATGAGGAACAGCGCCTGGACCATGCCGATGGTGATCGAGGTGATGCCGATGGGCACCACCTCGAAGACCCACCAGGTGGCGGCGAGGAGGAAGAGGGCCAGGGCGGCTTTGCCCTGGTGGCTGAGTTCGAAGCCCACGCCCTGGGGGTCGACGGCCGGTGCCAGCGGCGGCAGAAGGTAGACCACCGTAAAGAGGGCAACGCCCAGAAAGAGCAGGGCTACGCGTTTGCGATCGATCGGTGTTTTGGTTTGTGCCTTGTCCATCCCGGTCTACCAGCCTTTTTTCTTTATGATGTTGTAGATGTTCTGCTTCGTTTTCTTCTGATCGATGGCCGCCTTGGCCTTGCTCGCCTTGTCGATCTTGGCCAGCAGCTTCTCGAAGTCCAGGGGCTTCTCGAGGAAGTCCATGGCGCCGAGCTTGATCGAGGTCACGCCCTTGTCCACGGTGGCGTGGCCGGTGAGCATGATCACCTGCAGGTCGGGGTTGACCTTGATCAGTTCGGTGAGCGTCTCGATGCCGTCCTTGCCCGGCATGGCCAGGTCGAGGACCACCGCGTCGAAGTCGGCCTTGCCCGCCTTGTCGATGGCCTCGTCGCCGTTGTGGGCCACGGTGATTTTCATCCCGCGGGCCTCCATCCGCTCGGCGAGGATCTGGACGAACTCCTCTTCGTCGTCAACGAGCAGTATTCTTTCACCAGCCATAACGTGCCTCCAGGTCTTCAAACGATGGCCTGCCGGTCCGCGCGGGCCCGGGGCAGGAAGAGCGTAAAGCGTTGCGGGGTTACGTCGGCACGACCGCCCAGCTCGGCCATGAGCAGGTCGAGGTAGGCCAGGCGCTCGGTTGTTCTCTCGTCTTCGGGGGGCGGCAGCTCGGAGGTCACCGTGATCCGGCAGCCGTCGTCGGTGGCGGCGAAGCTCGCGGTGACGCGGTTGCCGCCGTCCGGGGCCGCGGCCAGCGAGCGCTCGATGCAGAGGTGCACGGCCTGCATCAGGCCGAAGGCCGAGTTCTCGATGACCAGCTCGCCGTCGGGGAAGTCGGCCTGCAGCTCGGCCTTGACCAGGTCGGCGAAACGGCGGCAGATCGTGGTGATCAGCTCCATGGTCTCGCCGAGCTTGAGGGAGGCCACCGGGTGGTCCACGGTGTGGGCGAAGCGGTTGAGCCGCTTGACCAGCCGCTTGCCGCGGGTCACCTGGTCGGTAACCCGGCAGGCGATGCTGGTGATCCGTTCGGGTTTCAGGGGGCGGTCGGGGGCGGCGCCGGCGGTAAGGTCCCCGAGCAGGCCGGAGAGCTCGCCGATGATGGCCATCACGTTGTTGATCTCGTGGGAGAGACTGGCCGTGACGGCGCCGAAAAAGGCCTGTCCGCCCTCGCGCAGCAGCCGGCTGTTCTGTTCCTGGTTGTTCATGGTGCTCCCGGTGGCGGTCACCTGGCGGCGGCGCGGTTGATGATCTCGATCAGTTCCTCGATGTCCACCGGCTTGATCAGGTAATCGAAGGCGCCGGCCTTGATGCCGCGGGCCGCGTCCTCCGATGAGCCGTGGCCGGTGAGCAGGATCACCTGCAGCTCGGGCCGGTCGTTCTTCAGCTGGGCGATGACCTCCATGCCGTCAAGGCCGGGCATCTTCACGTCGAGCACCACCACGTCGAACTCGCTCTCGCGAATGCGGGTGATGGCGTCGATGCCCCGGGTCACCGCTTCGGCCCGGAAGCCGCGGATCTGCATCCGCTCCACCAGGGTCTCGACCAGCTCTTCCTCGTCGTCCACCAGCAGCACTCGCAGGCCGTCCATGGCGCCTCCTAATCCCTTGATTCCACCACCGGCAGCAGGATGGTGAACGTGGTGCCTTCGCCTTCCACGCTGCTCACCTCGATGCGGCCGCCGATCTTGGCCACCATGCTGAAGGTGATCGACAGCCCCAGCCCGGTGCCATAGCCCTTCTTGGTGGTGAAGAAGGGCTCGAAGATGTGTTTCATGTTTTCCTTGGAGATCCCGCTGCCGTTGTCGGTCACGCTGACCGCCACCGTGCCCGGTTCCGCCTCGGTCATGCCGATCTCGATCCGGCCCCCGTCATCAACGGCGGCAAAGGCGTTGTTGATGATGTTGAGGAAGATCTGCTGCAGCTGCCGGCGGTCGCTCTCGATGGCCGGCAGGTCGTCGGGCACGTTGATGCGCACCTCGATGTCGCGGTGCAGCGCCGACTTGCCGAGGAAGCCGAGCACCTCCTGGATCAGCGGCTCGAGGTTGATCATCTCGGTGCTCGCCTCACGCTGGCGGGCGAAGCCGAGCAGGCGGTGGGTAATCGAGCTGCAGCGCTCCACCGACTTGATGATCGAGTCGACGATGCGGTCGAACTTCTCGTTCAGCGGGTGGTCCTCGCCGTAGGTCACCAGGTCGCGGAGCAGGCCGGCCTTCTCGTTGATGATGGCCAGCGGGTTATTGATCTCGTGGGCCACGCCGGCGGCCAGGCGTCCGATGGTGGCCATCTTGTTGGTGTATTCCATGTTGTGGAACACCGACGCGCGCTTGACGTCGGCGGCGCGGATGCGGCTCACCATGTAGTGCGCGCCCCAGAAGATCACGGCGAGGATGAGCAGCGCGCTCACCGCGGTGAAGACGATCATCTCGCTGCGCAGGCTGAGCCAGTTGCCCATGATCGCCTCGGGGCGGTTGATCAGCAGCAGCACGAAGGAGGTGCTCTCGATGTAGGCGTAGCCCACGATCAGCGGGCGGCCCCGCTCGTCGAGCTGTTCCACCACCTCGACCTTCACCGAGTAGGGCGGCACCTCGAGGGGGAAGTCGTCGAGCACGTCGCCGTAGGTCCGCGAGGGGCTCTGCAGCACGCCCTTGCGGCTGATGAGGAAGGCGTCGCTGTTCGGGCGTTCGCTGAGGTGCAGCACCTGGTCATTGAGCAGCTCGGTGTCGATGGTGGCGCGCAGCACGTGGTAGTCGCGGGGCCCGGTCTCGTGCTTCACGGCGATGATGAAGTGCGGGACCTTGCGGAAGCCCTCGAAGACCTCGCTGACGTAGACGCCGCGCAGGGCTACCTCGCGGAACCATTGCTGGCCGGCGTAGTTGATGCCCTCCAGCTCGAAGGGGCCGACGTAGGAGCACTGGTTGCCCTGGTCGTCGATGAGCCCGAGGTCGACGAAACCGCCGCCGAAGGAGGCCTTGAGATTGACGAAGATCTCCTCCAGTGCGGCCTGGTCGCAGAGCTCGTTGAAGGACTTGTCGTTGATGATCATCTTCAGCGCCGAGCGCCGCTGGGAGAGGAAGAACTCCAGCGAGCGCTTGGTGTTCAGGGTGAGCAGCGAGATGGGGTGGATCAGGTCGGCGCGGTAGGCCCGCTTGTACTGGTGATAGTTGAGGATGGCGAGGATGATCAGCGGGGCGATGGCCACGATGGCCGTGGCCACGGTCACCGCCTTGAACAACCGGCGGTAGCGGTCGCTGGAAATGCCCTGCTCCTCCGGCGGCTGGCCGATCGGGGAGCCCTGCTGCTGAGCGGGGGGGTGGGCCATCGCCACTCCTCGTCGCGGCTAGGTGAGGGGATCCGACTCTTGCCCGCCCCGTTCCTGCGCCTTCTGGTTCGCCGCCTTCATCGTCTCGGCCAGCACGTCGATATCCGCCGGTTTCTGAAGGTAGGCGAAGGCGCCAAGCTCCAGCGCCAGGTTCTGTTCGGCCTCGGAGCCGTGCCCGGAGAGGATGATCACCTCCACCTCGGGGTGCAGCTTCTTGACCTGCCGCAGCACTTCCAGTCCGTCGAGGCCCGGCATCTTCAGGTCGAGGACCATGACCCCCGGGGGATCGGACTTGAGCATTTCCAGCGCCTGCTCGCCGTCGTAGGCCACGGCGGTGTCCAGGTGCCGGGTCTCCAGCCGCTCGGAGAGGGTGTGCACGAATTCCTTCTCGTCGTCCACCAGCAGCACCCGGGACGGCATGTCCACATCGAGTCGGGGAAAGATCTTCGGCTGGTCCTTCATGAAGTTGTGCCCCAATCGGGTCTCCACGCCGCTGACGCCTTCCCGGGAGCCGGCCAGTTCCACCAGCTCCTTTTCCAGGCGTTTGAGACGCAGGACGTATTTATTGATCGTCACGGTCAGCCGGCCGTTCTCGGCGGCGACGTCGACATCGTGGCCCTTTTCGGCAAGAAAGACATTGACCGAGGCGGCGAGGGCGAAGTCGTCGATGGCCAGCTCAACCTCGGTGGTGCGCACCAGCGCCGGCTTGCCCGCGTTCTCCATGATCAGCCCCACCGCCTCGTCGGGGGAGGTGTCGTTCATGGGAATGATCATGTCGTGCAGCGATTCGTCCCAGGGCGGCAGGTTGCGGAAGCGGTTGGACCAGGCGGTGAGCCCGCTGTCATCTTTCCTGAGCCGCTCGAGGGCCTCGCGCTCGCCGGCGCCGTCCGCCGCGGCCCGGGCCAGGCGGTAGGAGAGGTTGGCCGCCAGCCCCACGCGCAGCAGGTGGGTCAGGCGGCGGGGCAGCATCAGCCCCGCCGGGCCGAGGAGCACCAGGTGCTCCTCGCGCAGCAGGTCGGCCAGCGCCGAACGGAGGTAGGCCGTGGCGCGCTCCTGGCCGTGGGACATGGTGTCGAGAAAATTGGACGTGCCGTGGAAGATCCGTTCCAGGCGCTCGGTGGAGAAGTCGTGCTTCTTGGCGGCAAGACCGATGAGCGCGGTGGTGTCCACCGGTGTGCCGTCGAACCGCGAAGCAACGCCGCCGGCCACGGCTTCGCCGCTGCAATGGGAGGCGCTGAGGATGGTGACCGCTGACATTGGCGAACCTCATCTCGCGTAAAGCCCCGGATGCGCCGGGATTATAACAAAGGGGCGGACGGCTGAAAAGCGGTGCGCCGGCAAGGCTCAGAAGCACTCCTCGCAGTCGGTGCCGGCTTCGGCGCAGCAACGGATGATGTCGGCCACCTCTTCGAAGACATCGGAGAGGCGGAGAATCCCGATCACCTCCTCGTTGCGCATGACCAGCGTGGAGTAGTCGTGGCTCATCACCAGCAGGTGTATCGCCTCGGTGATCGGCGCGTCCTCGTCGATGCCCGACTCCACGGGAATCATCGCGTCGCGGACCTTGATCTTCGCCGCGTCCATGCAGAGGCGCTTGAGGTTGCCGGTGAAGAGGGAGAGGTTCGCCGTGAGCCGCTGGATGAAATCGGCCTTCAACCCGGCCCGGGCCAGCGAGCGCACGTCCTCTTCGGCGAGCAGCTTCGGCTCCAGGCTGCGGATGATGGCCCAGTGGCTGACCTTGCCCACCACCTTGCCGTCATTGTCCAGGGCCAGCACCGCCCGGTGGTGGTGCCGGTTGTTGTCCAGCCCCATCTGGGCCTTGCTCAGTGCGGCCAGCGCCTCGGAAACGGTGGCATCCTGCGAGACGGTGGCGTACTCGTCGAGGGCGAGCATCAGATCCTTGACCTTCTTTTCTTCCACGGGATTCCTCTCCTTGCTCCACGGCCCCGGAAGCGCCGGGGGCCGACTCGTTCGCGTCATTATACCCGAAGCCGGCGGCCGGGCGAGGTGCAAAAAAAAGCGCCGGGTCGAAACCCGGCGCTTCACGCATTCAATGGCGGTGCCGCGGTCTAGCCGAAGTGGATGGCGTAGAGCAGCGGGGCGATGATCATCGCCACCACCGAGATGAGCTTGATCAGGATGTTCAGCGAGGGACCGGAGGTGTCCTTGAAGGGGTCGCCCACGGTGTCGCCGGTGACGGTGGCGTTGTGCATCTCGTCGAAGGCATCGCCGTGCTTGCTGTGGCCTTCGTCCTTGACCTGCTTCTTCGAGTTGTCCCAGGCGCCGCCGGCGTTGGCCTGGAAGATGGCCAGGCAGACGCCGGAGATGGTCACGCCGATGAGCAGGCCGCCGAGCATGTTCACGTTGATCAGGCCCACCACCACGGGGACGATGACCGCCATGAGGCCCGGGGCGATCATCTTATGGATCGCGGCCTTGGTGGAGATCTCCACGCACTTGGTGTACTCGGCCTTGCCGTCGGCGGCGCTGATGACCTTCGCCTCCTCGTCGGTGGGCTCGCGCTCTTCCGACTCGGCCTTCTGGGCCGCGATGAGCGCCGGGCGCAGCTCGGGGATCTCACGGAACTGGCGGCGCACTTCCTGGATCATGTCCTGGGCCGCCTGGCCCACGGCGACCATGGCCATGGCCGAGAAGCGGAAGGGCAGCATGCAGCCGATGAGCAGGCCCACCAGCACGTAGGGGTTGGCCGCGTCGATGTCCACGTTGCCCGTGCCCATCTTGGTCAGGAAGGCGGCGGTGAGGGCCAGGGCGGTGAGGGCCGCCGAACCGATGGCGAAGCCCTTGCCGATGGCGGCGGTGGTGTTGCCCACCGCGTCCAGCTTGTCGGTGCGGGCGCGGATGTCGCGGCCCAGCTGGGCCATCTCGGCCACGCCGCCGGCGTTGTCGGCCACGGGGCCGTAGGCGTCGGTGGCCAGCTGGATCGCCGTGGTGGAGAGCATGCCCAGGGCGGAGAGGGCGATGCCGTAGAGGCCGGCGAACTTGTAGGCGAGGATGATCGCCGCGCCGATGACGAGAATGGGGAAGGTGGTGGAGTTCATGCCCACCGCGATGCCCTGGATGATCGTCGTCGCCGGGCCGGTCTTCGAGGCCTCGACGATGGTGCCCACCGGTTTCTTGTTGGTGGCGGTGTAGTACTCGGTGAGCAGGCCCACGGCGATGCCGGCACAGAGCCCGGCCACCACGGCGATGACGATGCCCCACCAGCTGTAGGTCATCGAGGCGCCGGTGATGATGTCGGTGACGGTGATCTCTCCGGCGGGCATGAGGTACTTGATCGCGCCGATGGTGCCCAGGATCATCAGCGCGCCGGCGCCGAAGGTGCCCATGTTCAGGCCGGTCTGCGGGTTGCCGCCTTCCTTGGTGCGCACGAAGAAGAAGCCGATGATCGAGGCGATGATGCCCACCACGGCCACGGCCAGCGGCAGGAAGACGCCGTTCATGCCTGAACCGTCCTCGGCGGCGTTCAGGCCGGTGAACCAGGCGGCGCCGAGGATCATCGAGGCGATGATCGCGCCGATGTAGGACTCGAAGAGGTCGGCGCCCATGCCGGCCACGTCACCCACGTTGTCGCCCACGTTGTCGGCGATGGTGGCGGGGTTCAGCGGGTGGTCCTCGGGGATGCCTTCCTCGACCTTGCCCACCAGGTCGGCGCCCACGTCGGCCGCCTTGGTGTAGATGCCGCCGCCCACGCGGGCGAAGAGGGCGATGGAGGAGGCGCCCAGTGAAAAGCCGGAGAGGATGTTGAGCACGAGCATCATCACCGCGGTGTCGGTGAAGGCCGTGTCATACTTCACGGTGTAGCCCCAGAACAGGGTGCCCATGCCGATCAGCGCCAGGCCCACCACCGAGAGGCCCATCACCGAGCCGCCGGCAAAGGCCACCTGCAGCGCGTCGTTGAGGCCCTTGCGGGCCGCGCTGGCGGTGCGGATGTTGGCCTGGGTCGCCGTCTTCATCCCGAAGTAGCCGGCGAGGCCCGAACAGACGGCGCCGAGCACGAAGGAGAGTGCGATAAAGCCGTTGGTGTCGCCGCCCACATAGTGGTTGGAAACGCCCAGCAGGATGGCCACCGCCACGACGAAGATGGCCAGCACGCGGTACTCCGCGCTGAGGAAGGCCATCGCGCCGTCGGCGATCCAGCCCCCGATCATCTTCATGCGATCGTTGCCCTCGTCCTGCTTCTTGACCCACGCCGCCTTGATGTAGGCGTAGATCAGGGCGAGAACCGCCACTGCAGGAGTGATGTAAATAAGATGCATTGGCTCCACGGTTTCTTCCTCCTCAATTCGCCAATTGCTTTCCCGGAAGCGCGCCGGGACATCGCGGCTGCCTGCCCCGAGCACGCAGCCTCCCCCCTCGGATCAAATCGCGGCTATGATACACATTATTCGCCGCTTGACAAATTATTCAGCAAACTTCTTTCCCCGCCGCGCCGCCGTCGGCGCCGGGGCGGTTGACCCGCGGAGCCAATGAAAATATGACGCTTGAGCGGCCTCCGGGCCTCTGCTATAGTTTCAAATTCTTCCGCGGGGACCCGGCGAATTGCCGGCGGCGCGCCGGGACGGGGAAAGGGACCGACGATGCACTTACTGTTGCTGGGCCTGAATCACAAGACGGCGCCGCTGGCGGCCAGGGAGGCCGTGGCCCTCAACGACCAGGATACGGCCGAGGCCCTGGCCCGGCTCAAGGCCCGGGATTTCTTCGTCGAGGGCTTCATCCTCTCCACCTGCAACCGCACCGAAATCTACGTGCTCACCGCTGACCCGGAGGCGGCGGACCGCGGCGTCCGTGACGTGCTGCGTGAGCTCAAGGGCGTGGACCACCTGGGCGACGAGCGGCTGCGTATCCGACTCGCCGACCGCGAGGCGGTGCACCATTTCTTCCGGGTCACCGCGGGGCTCGATTCCATGGTGCTCGGCGAGCCGCAGATCATCGGCCAGGTCAAGGAAGCCTACTCCCGCGCCTGCCGCGCGAAGAGCACCGGGGCCTTTGTCAACAAGCTCTGCCACCTCGCCTTCCGCGTGGCCAAACGCTCGCGGTCCGAAACGCACATCGGCGAGGGGGCTGTTTCGGTGGGCTTTGCCGCGGTGACCGCCGCCCGGGACGCGCTCGACGGACTGGCCGGCCGCACCCTGCTGCTGGTGGGAGCCGGGGAGCACGGTTCGCTGGTCGCCGGCCAGCTGGCCCGGCAGCACCCGGCGCGGCTGCTCGTGGCCAGCCGCACCGCGGCACGGGCCGCGGAGCTGGCCGAGAAGGTGGGCGGCGAGTGCGTGCCGTCCGAAGAGATCCCCGGCGCGCTGGCCGAGGCCCACGCGGCGATCTGCTGCACCGCCTCGCTCAAGCCGGTGATCACCGACGAGGTGCTGCGGCCGGCGCTGGCGCGGCGCAACGGTGCGCCGCTGCTGCTGGTGGACATCGCCGTGCCCCGGGACATCGACCCGCACCTCGGCAAGCTGGACGGCGTGACCCTGCTCGACATCGACAGCCTGACCCGGGTGGTGGACGAGAACCTCGAGCGGCGCAAGGCCGACGTGCCCAAGGTCGAGGCGCTGGTGACCCACGAGCTGAACAAGTTCTTCGCCTGGTACCGCTCGCTGCAGACCGTGCCGGTGATCCAGGCCCTGCTGGCCAAGATGGAGGGCATCCGCCGCGAAGAGATGGACCACTTCACCGCGGCCCTCGACCCGGGCCAGCGGGACCGGGTCGAGCGCTTCAGCCGGCGGCTGGTGAGCCGGATCATTCACGAGCCGCTGGCCCGGATCAAGGTCTGCGACCGCAGCACGCGGATGGGCATGCTCAAGCTGGACACCGTGCTCGACATCTTTGCCCTGGCCGAAAACGAGCGTCTCGACTTCAGCGGAACGGACGAGGGGGAGGAACGGGGATGAGCGAGGGGAAGAGGGGAGAGGTGGTGCTGGTGGGCGCCGGCCCCGGCGACCCGGGGCTGATCACCCGTCACGGCCTGCAGTGCCTGCGCCGGGCCGAGGTGGTGGTCTACGACCACCTGGCGGCGCCGGAGCTGCTGGACGAGGCGCCGGTGGAGGCGGAGCGGATCTTCGCCGGCAAGCAGGCCGGCGGGCCCTCCATGGACCAGGAGCAGATCAACGCCCTGCTGCTGGACAAGGCCGGGGCCGGCAGGTTCGTGGTGCGACTCAAGGGCGGCGACCCCTTCGTCTTCGGCCGGGGCGGGGAAGAGGCGCTGGCCCTGCGCGAGGCCGGCATCCCCTTCTCCGTGGTCCCCGGGGTCACCTCGGCGGTGGCCGCGGCGGCCTACGCCGGCATCCCGGTGACCCACCGGGGGCTGGCCACCTCCTTCGAAGTGGTCACCGGGCACCCGGCCAGGGGGGCCGTGGCCCTGGTGGACTGGAAACGGGTGGCCAACGGCGCCGACACGCTTGCCGTCTATATGGGTGTGGGGCGGATGGCCGAAATCACGAGGATGCTGGTGGACGGCGGCCGGCCGGCGGAGATGCCGGCGGCGGTGGTGCAGTCCGGGACCATGCCCGAGCAAGTCACGGTCACCGGCACGCTGGGCGACATCGCCGAGCGGGCCCGTGAGGCGGGCATCCGGCCCCCGGCGGTGCTGCTGGTGGGCCGGGTCACCGGCCTGCACGAGCGGCTGGGCTGGTTCGAGAACCTGCCCCTCTTCGGCCGGCGCCTGGCCGTGATGCGGCCCGAGGCCCAGATAGCGGAGCTGGCCGCCCCGCTGGCCGGCCTGGGGGCCCGGGTGATTCGCTTCCCGGTGATCCGGCTCGAGGAGAGCGGGGGCGAGGCCCTGGCCCGGGCGGTGCAGCGCCTCGAGCAGTACCAGTGGCTGCTCTTCAGCAGCCCCAACGGCGTGCGCTCCTTCTTCCGCGCGCTTCACGGCGCCGGGCTGGATGCCCGGGCCCTGGCCGGGCTGAAGGTCGGCACGGTGGGCCCGGGAACGGCGGAGGCGTTGAAACGGCGGGGCGTGCTGGCCGACCTGGTGCCCGGGCGCTCGGTGGCCGAACGGTTCGCCGAGGAGCTGGTGGCGCGGGGCGGCGTGGCCGGGAAGAGGCTGCTGCTGCCCCAGGCCCGGGACGCGCGCCCGGTGCTCGCCGAGCGGCTGGCCGCGGCCGGGGCCGAGGTGGACGCGGTGCAGGCCTACCGCATGGAGCCCACCGGGGCCGACGGCGGCGCCGGCCTGCTGGAGCAGATCCGCGGGGGCACGGTGGATGGGCTGCTCTTCACCAGCTCCTCCACGGTGACCAACCTGCTCGCCGCCCTGGGCCTCGACGACCTGAAGGAGATCCCGGCCGATTGCCGGCTGATCAGCATTGGACCGATAACCACCGATACCATCAGGCGGGCCGGCGGGGAGGTGGCGGCGGAAGCCGAACCCCACACCATGCCCGGTCTCGTCCACTGCACCGCGCGCCTTTTCGGCGGCGGCACGACATAGAGGAGAACTGCAGATGCCATTCCCCAACGTGCGCATGAGACGGCTGCGAAAAACGGAACGCCTGCGCGGCCTGTCCCGCGAGACGGTCCTCGATCCCGGCGACTTCATCTACCCGCTGTTCGTCTGCCCCGGGACCGGGGTGAAGAATCCCATCAGCTCCATGCCCGGCTGCTACCAGATGTCGGCGGACCTCATCGCCGAGGAGTGCGAGGAGATCGAGGAACTGGGCATTCCCGGGGTGATCCTTTTCGGTATCCCCGAGGCCAAGGACGCGGTGGGCTCCCACGGCTACGCCGCGGACGGCGTGGTGCCGCGGGCCATCCGGCAGATCCGCGACCAGGTGCCCGGGATGCTGATCATCGCCGACGTCTGCATGTGCGAGTACACCGACCACGGCCACTGCGGGGTGATTCGCGACGGCGACGTGGACAACGACCCCACGCTGGAGCTGCTGAGCAAGGCGGCCCTCTGCTACGCCGAGGCCGGCGCGGACGTGGTGGCCCCCTCGGACATGATGGACGGGCGGGTGGCGCACATGCGGCGGACCCTCGACGAGGCCGGGCGGCAGGACTCGGTGATCCTCTCCTACGCGGTGAAATACGCCTCGGCTTTCTACGGGCCGTTCCGCGACGCCGCCGAATCGGCGCCGCAGTTCGGCGACCGCCGGGCCTACCAGATGGACCCGCCCAACATCCGCGAGGCCCTGCGCGAGGCGGCGCTGGACATCGAGGAGGGAGCGGACATGATCATGGTCAAGCCGGCGCTGCCCTATCTCGACGTGCTCAACCGCGTCAAGGCCATGTCCCCGGTGCCCGTGGGCGCGTACAACGTTTCGGGTGAGTTCTCCATGATCCACGCCGCCGCGGAGAAGGGCTGGCTCGATCTGAAGCGGACCTCCCACGAGATGCTGGTTTCGATCAAGCGGGCCGGCGCCGACTTCATTCTCACCTATTTCGCCAAGGACGTGGCCCGGGACCTCCGGTCCTGAGCCCGCGGCAGGGAGCCGAGCGATGCCCCTTAATCTGGATAAGAGCCGCCGGCTCTTCGAGCGGAGCAGCGAGCTGATCCCCGGCGGCGTCAACTCGCCGGTGCGCGCCTACCGTTCCGTGGGCGGTACGCCGCCGTTCATCAGCCGCGGCAGCGGCGCCCGTGTCTGGGACGTGGACGGCAACGAGTACGTCGACCACGTCTGCTCCTGGGGGCCGCTGCTCTTCGGCCACGCGCACCCCGCGGTGCTCGAGGCGGTGAACGAGGCGGCGGCCAACGGCACCTCCTTCGGTGCGCCCACCGAGTCCGAGCTGCTGCTCGCCGAGGCGATCCGCCGCTGCATGCCTTCGATGGAGAAGGTGCGCCTGGTCAGCTCGGGCACCGAGGCCACGATGAGCGCCGTGCGCCTGGCCCGGGGGGTCACCGGCCGCGAAGCGGTGATCAAGTTCAATGGCTGCTACCACGGCCACTCCGACGGCTTTCTCGTCCAGGCCGGCTCCGGCGCCACCACCCTGGGCAGCCCGGACAGCCCCGGGGTGATCCCCGGCACCGTGGCCGCCACGCTCCAGGTGCCCTTCAACGACCTGGCCGCGGTGGAGGAGACGGCGGCGCGGCACGGCGACACGCTGGCCGCGGTGATCGTCGAGCCGGTGGCCGGCAACATGGGCGTCATCCCGCCGGCCCCGGGGTTCCTCGAGGGGCTGCGCGCGCTCTGCGACCGTCACGGTGCGCTGCTCATTTTCGACGAGGTGATCACCGGGTTCCGCCTCGGCCGGGACGGGGCCCAGGGGCATTACGGCGTGCGGCCTGACCTGACCACCCTGGGCAAGATCATCGGCGGCGGCCTGCCCCTGGGGGCCTTCGGCGGTCGGGCCGAGGTGATGGACGGCCTGGCCCCGGTGGGACCGGTGTACCAGGCCGGCACCCTCTCCGGCAACCCCGTGGCCGTGGCCGCCGGCCTGGCGGCCCTGCAGCTCATCGAGGGCGACGATGGCCTCTATCGCCGGCTCGATCAAACGACGCAGGCGCTGGTGGCCGAGCTGGAGGGGGCGGCCCGGGAGATGGGGGTGCCCATCCGCTACCAGCGCGTGGGCTCGATGTTCACCCACTTCTTCACTGCCGCCGATAGGGTGACCGGCTACGATGACGCCCGGGCCTGTGACCTCGAGGCGTTCCGGCGCTACTTCGGCGCCATGCTCGAGCGGGGGGTCTACCTGGCGCCGTCGGCTTTCGAGGCGGCCTTCGTCTCCGCCGTGCATGGCCAGGGGGACCTGGAGCGCACCGTCCGGGCGCACCGCGCCGCGCTGGAGGGGCTGGCCGACTGACCGGTGCCCGCGGCGCGGCCGCGAGGCACCCAGGGGGAGGGACCGGAAATGGACCTGCAGGCAAGGGACCTGATGGTCAGCGAGTTCGACACCGTGAGCCCGGATTCGCCGGTGGCCGACGCCGTGCGGCTGATGCGCAAGCCGCTGAAGGGCGCCACGACGGTTCGGCGCGTCTTCGGCCTGATGGTGGTTGACGATCAGCAGCAGCTGGTGGGCATGATCTCCATGTTCGACGTGCTCTATCACTTCGACACGCTGTTCCACATGGAGACCCCCGGCGGCGGTGCGGCCGGCGTGGAGGACCTGGAGGAGGCCTTCTACCGCGCCTGCGAAAAGGCCGGGCCGATGAACGTGGGGGACCTGATGACCACCCAGGTGGTCAAGGTGGACGAGCAGGCCCACATCACCGATATCATCGACCTGATGATCAAGAACCGGCACCGGCGGCTGCCGGTCTGCCGCGGCAACACCATCTGCGGCGTGATCTACATTTCGGACGTGTTTTACGAGATCTACAAGAATCTGCTCGCCTGATCCCCGGCGCCCCGGTGCCGCCCCCATGCCCCGGGGCGGCGCCGCCGTCCTGTCTCGTGTACCAAACTTTTGAAAAGATAGATCTTATCTGTCCCTCTCTGGGACGGTACCCGGTCCGCTGTACTGCTCCTCTCCCTTGACATCAGCGGAACCGATGTGGCATAAACTGATGCATTCAGCGTTGCGTTTTGTGTTGGATTCCATGGAAGGGGTTGATGCCCCGCATTTTGCGCAGATAGACCATACCCGCCACTGGGGAGGATGCAACAGACCATGCTCACCGATTTCCTGCGTCGCAACCGCGACGCCATTCTCTCCGACTGGGCCGAGATCGTCTTCGAAAGCTACCCCGAACAGACCGCGAGATTCCTGCGTGAAAACCGGGACCGTTTCCGCAACCCGGTGGGCCACGCCATCGCCCGGGAGCTGCCCCTGCTCTACGACCGGCTGGTGGAGGGTGACGATGCGGCAACGCTGGCCGGTTGCATCGACCGTTTCATCCAGATCCGCTCGGTTCAGGAACCAAAGGCCTCGGTGGCGCTGTCCTTCATCTTCCGGCTCAAGGACGTGATCCGCCGCCGCACGGGGGACAGGGCGGCGCAGGAGGCTTACCTGACGGCCCTGGAGGACCGCATCGACCGCCTGGGCCTGGCGGCCTTCGACATCTACCTCGGCTACCGGGAGAAGATCCTGGAGATCAAGGCCACCGAGATCCGCAACCGTTCCAAGCTGCTGCTGGAGCGGATGAACATCGGTTATGGAGACGAACCGGACGGTGCCGGGTGCGCCGTACCGGAGGGCATTCCCGTCGAGCCGGCGAACGACGAAGAAGCCGGCGAACTCAAGGGAGGAAACGATTGATGAACGTCTTGATCCCCCTCATCGCAATCATCGTTCTGGTCGTGATTGCCGCATTGGGGGCGGGAGCAGCCGGCCTGGATTCGCTGTTCGGGGTCTGGATTCCATATCTGGCCCTGGCGGCGTTCCTCGTCGGGGTGGCCTGGCGGGTCATACGGTGGGCGAGGGCGCCGGTGCCCTTCCGCATCACCACCACCTGCGGACAGGCCAAATCCCACCCGTGGATGAAGAACAACTCGCTGGACTGTCCGCACAACGGCTGGGGCGTGGTGGGGCGCATGCTGCTGGAGGTGCTCTTCTTCCGCAGCCTCTTCCGCAACACCAAGGCCGAGCTGCGGAACGATCCGAAGCCGCGGCTGCTCTACGGCTCGGACAAGTGGCTCTGGGCCGGTGCGCTGGCCTTCCACTGGTCCTTCCTCATCATCATCCTGAGGCACTTCCGCTTCTTCACCGAGCCCACGCCGGCCTTTGTCGGCTGGCTGCAGTTCTTCGACGGGTTCTTCCAGGTCGGCGCGCCGGTCTTCCTGCTCACCGACATGGTGCTGCTCGCCGCGGTGACCTACCTCTTCCTGCGGCGGATCGTCGACGACAAGCTGCGCTACATCTCGCTGCCCGCCGACTACTTCGCCCTCTTCCTCATCGCCTCCATCGCCATCTCCGGCGTGCTGATGCGCTACACCGTGGCCAAGGGCGACCTGCTGGCGGTGAAACAGCTGGCCCTGGGCCTGCTCAGCTTCAGCCCCACGGTGCCCGAGGGGATCAGCACCGTCTTCTTCGTCCACCTCTTCCTGGTCTGTGTGCTGCTGGCCTACTTCCCGGCGAGCAAGCTGATGCACATGGGCGGCGTGTTCCTCAGCCCCACCAGGAACCTGGCCAACAACAACCGCATGAAGCGCCACATCAACCCCTGGAACTACGACGTGAAGACCCACACCTACGAGGAGTGGGAGGATGATTTCCGGGAGAAGATGAAGGGCTGCGGGCTGCCACTGGAGAGGGAGTGACGATGTCAGAACCTGAATACAAAATCGAAGATGTTTCCCGCATCGACTACCGGCCGCCGAAAAAGGGCTGGATGGAGTCGAGAGCGGATTTTCGCGAGGGCACCTGGTGCTACGCGGCGGTGCAGGAGAAGTGCGAGTACCTCGACCTGCCCTACCCCCGCACCTGGCAGCCCAGCGACGAAGACTGGAAGCTGCCCGAGAACTGGAAGGAGACGATCCTCAAGGCGCTGCGCGACCGCAAGGAGAAATACCGCTCGTTCCAGCTCTTCATGGAAATCTGCGTGCGCTGCGGGGCCTGTGCCGACAAGTGCCACTACTTCATCGGCAGCGGCGACCCGAAGAACATGCCGGTGCTCCGCGGTGAGCTGCTGCGCTCGGTCTACCGCAAGGAGTTCACCACCTCGGGCAAGGTGCTGGGCAAGCTGGCCGGCGCCCGCGAGCTCACCGAGGACGTGATCAAGGAGTGGTTCTACTACTTTTTCCAGTGCACCGAGTGCCGCCGCTGCTCCGTCTTCTGCCCCTACGGCATCGACACCGCCGAGGTGACGATGCAGGGCCGCGAGCTGCTGGCCGAGATCGGCCTGGGCATCAACTGGATCAACGAGCCGGCGGCCAACTGCTTCCGCACCGGCAACCACCTCGGCATCCAGCCCCACGCCTTTGTCGACAGCTTCGAATTCGCCGTGGATGACCTGGAGGACGCGGTGGGCGTCAAGGTCGAGGCGCCGATCAACCGCAAGGGCGCCGAGATCCTCGTCGTGCCGCCCTCGGCCGACTACTTCGCCCACCCGCACTACTTCACCTTCCTCGGCTACCTCGCCCTGTTCCACGAGATCGGCCTCGACTACACCTGGAGCGCCTACGCCTCCGAGGGCGGCAACTTCGGCCTCTTCCACTCGCGCGAGATGATCAAGCGGCTCAACGCCAAGATCTACGCCGAGGCCAAGCGCCTGGGGGTGAAGTGGATCATCGGCTGTGAGTGCGGCCACATGTGGCGCGTGATGCACCAGTACATGAACACGATGAACGGCCCGGCCGACTTCCTCGAGCAGCCGGTTTCGCCGATCACCGGCACGACCTTCGGCAACGCCTCCTCGACGAAGATGGTGCACATCACCGAGTTCACCGCCGACCTGATCAAGCACAACAAGCTCAAGCTCGACCCCAGCCGCAACGATCACATCCGCGCCACGTTCCACGATTCCTGCAACCCGGCCCGGGCCATGGGGCTCCTCGACGAGCCGCGCTACGTGATCAACAGCGTGTGCAACAACTTCTACGAGATGCCGGAGAACACGATCCGCGAGCAGACCTTCTGCTGCGGCTCCGGCGCGGGCCTGGGCACCGACGAGAACATGGAGATGCGGCTGCGCGGCGGCATGCCGCGGGCCAACGCGGTGGACTTCGTCAGGGACAAGTTCGACGTGAACACCCTGCTCTGCATCTGCGCCATCGACAAGGCCACCCTGCCGCCGCTGCTCGAGTTCTGGGTGCCGGGCGTGGAGGTGGCCGGGGTCCACGAGATGGTGGGCAACGCCCTTATCATGGAGGGCCAGAACGACCGGCTCACCGATCTCCGCGGCGAACCGTTGCCCCAGCTGGCCGGGCAGGCGGAAGACAAGGAGGGTGAAGAGTAATGTACGACGCTGGGAAAATCATCACCGGTATCGTTGTCTTCCTGCTGCTGGTCACGTCGCCGGTCTGGTACAACCTGGCCAGCGGCCACTCGGGCGACGTGCCCGAGCTGGAGCTGCCTGCCGGGGAGACGGTCTGCGTGGCGGAAACGAGCTTCATGCGCGCGGCGCACATGAACCTGCTCAACCAGTGGCGTGACGAGGTGGTGCGCAACGAGAACCGCATCTACGTCAGCGAGGACGGCCGCGAGTTCAACATGAGCCTGACCAACACCTGTCTCGACTGCCACAGCGACAAGACGAAGTTCTGCGATCGCTGCCACGACTACACCATGGTCGATCCCTACTGCTGGGACTGCCACATCGTGCCGGGAGGGACCAACTGATGAGTGTTGACCGGAGAAACTTCATCAAGATGGCCGGCGTGGGCGCCGCCATCGGGTTGGCCACGAAAGCCGGCGCCAGCACCCTCACCGGAAAGAGCGGCAGCTACAAACCGGACTACGCGGCGTCCACGGCCCACCGCTGGGCCATGGTCATCGACCTGCGCAAGATGAGCGAGGAGACCATCGCCGGCTGCGCCGAGGCCTGCCACAAGGCGCACAACGTCCCCCGGTGGGACAACGCCAAGGACGAAATCAAGTGGATCTGGGGCGAGCCGTACCACAACGCCTTCCCGGCCCAGGAGAACCACCACACCAAGGAGGACCTGGCGCACAAGATGGTGCCGGTGCTCTGCAACCACTGCGACAACCCGCCCTGCGTCAGGGTCTGCCCGACCCAGGCCACCTGGCGCCGCGAGGACGGCATCGTGATGATGGACTGGCACCGCTGCATCGGTTGCCGCTACTGCATCACGGCGTGCCCCTACGGGTCGCGGAGCTTCAACTGGCGTGACCCGCGGCCGGCCATCGAAGAGATCGACAAGACATTCCCCACCCGGGTCAGGGGCGTGGTGGAGAAGTGCACCTTCTGCAACGAGCGGCTGGCCCGCGGCGAGCAGCCGGCCTGTGTCGAGGCCTGCGAAGGCGGCGAGATCGTGTTCGGTGACCTCGAGGACCCGAACTCCGAGGTGCGGAACCTGCTGGCCGAGCATTTCACCATCAGGCGCAAGACCGGCCTGGGAACGCAACCCGAAATCTACTATATCGTGTAGGGGCAGCTCATGTTAGAAAACGCGCTCTATGGAAGCCGGAAATACTGGATATGGATCTTCGGCCTCCTCTCGGTCATGGCCGTGGGGGCCGTCTGTTACATCTGGCAGTACAACATGGGCCTGACCATCACCGGCCTGAGCCGGGACGTGTCCTGGGGCTTCTACATCGCCCAGTTCACCTTCCTTGTCGGCGTGGCCGCCTCGGCGGTGATGGTGGTGCTGCCGTACTACCTGCACAACTACAAGGCCTTCGCCAAGATCACCATCCTCGGTGAGTTCCTCGCCATCTCGTCGGTGACGATGTGCGTGATGTTCATCTTCGTCGACATGGGGCAGCCGTTCCGCATCGTGAACATGTTCCTGCACCCCAGCCCCAAGTCGATGATGCTCTGGGATACGGTGGCGCTCAACGGCTACCTGCTGCTCAACGTGCTCATCTCCTATGTCACCCTGCGCGCCGAGCGGAAATCGGTGGCCCCGCCGAACTGGATCAAGCCGATCATCATCCTCTCCATTCCCTGGGCGGTGAGTATCCACACCGTCACCGCCTTCCTCTATTCCGGCCTCAGCGGCCGCACCTTCTGGTTTACCGCGATCCTCGCGCCGCGCTTCCTGGCTTCGGCCTTCGCTTCCGGCCCGGCGCTGCTCATCATCGTCTGCCTGATCCTGAAGAAAATCACGAAATTCGATGCCGGCCGCGAGCCGATCCAGAAACTGGCGATCATCGCGGCCTACGCCATGTCGCTCAACGTCTTCTTCATCGCGCTGGAGTTCTTCACCGCGTTCTACAGCGCCAATCCCGAGCACACGATCCACCTGCGCTACCTCTACTTCGGGGTGGGGGAGGGGACCAGTCTCGTGCCCTTCATGTGGATTTCCACGGCGCTGGCGCTGGTCGCGCTGGTGCTGCTGCTCGTGCCCAGGCTGCGCAAGAGCGAGACGGTGCTCGTCTGGGCCTGCGTCGGCGTCTTCCTCTCCATCTGGATCGACAAGGGGATGGGGATGGTGGTCGGCGGCTTCGTGCCCAACCCGCTGGGCAAGGTCATCGAGTACGCGCCCACGCTGCCCGAGCTGATGATCTCGCTTTCGATTTATGCCTTCGGCCTGCTGATCATCACCGTGCTCTACAAGATCGCGCTTTCGGTGCGGGGGCAGCTGAAACACTGAATTTTGCGGAGGGGAGGGGCCCAGGGGCCTCTCCCCTCGTTTTTCGTCCCGGGTTCACCTGAAAACATGCAGGGATTCCCTAGATATGTTATCTATATTATGAGAACGGTAAACTAGTCGACAGCGGACAGGCTGTACTGGAGGTCAGGACACCATGGGCATCGTTCCGATCATCACCTACCTGGCGGCCGGCATCTTCGTCGTCGCCGTGTTGGCCCGGTTCATCAAGATTCAGCGGATGCCGGTGCATCTGCGCTGGGAGCTCTACCCCGTGCCCCACGAAAAGGGCAAGGGCAGTTACGGCGGTTCCTACCTCGAGGAACACGAGTGGTGGACCAAGCCACGGGAGACGTCGAAGCTTTCCGAGCTGGCGGTGATGGTGCCCGAAATCCTGCTGCTCGCCGGCGTCTGGGAGCACAACAAGAGCCACTGGCTGCGCACCTTCCCCTTCCACTTCGGCCTCTACCTGCTCATGGGGCTGGTGGGCCTGCTCGTGGTGGGCGGCGTGGCCGGGGCGGCAGGGGTGGAGATTCCGCTGCTCTCCCAGGTGACCGTGGCCGTGGGCTACGCCGGGCTGGCCCTGGCCCTGGTCGGCTCCCTGGCCCTCCTGGCCCGGCGGGCCTTCAACGCCGACTACCGCGAATACACCAAGCCGTCCGACTTCTTCAATCTTGTTTTTTTCATCGCCACCCTGGCCATTTCGCTGGCCGTGCGCTTCACCGTCGACCCGGTCTTCGAAGGCCTGCAGGGCTTTTTCCGGGGCGTGCTGACCTTCAACGGGTCGGTGATCCCCGAGTTCACCGTGCTGCAGGGCCTGGAAATCGTGCTGGCGGTTCTGCTGGTGGCCTACATCCCGCTGACCCACATGTCGCACTTCTTCACCAAGTGGTTCACCTACCACAGCGTGCGCTGGAGCGACGACCCCAACCTCGAGGGCAGCGGCTTCGACGAGAAGATCGCCAAAAATCTCCAGTCCAAGGTGAGCTGGTCCGCGCCGCACATTGGCGGCGACGGCAAGAAGAACTGGATCGACGTGGTCACGGCCTCGGGGCGGGAGGACTCGGGGAAGGAGGAGAAGTAACCAATGGCCAGAAAACGAGTGAAAATCTCAGACATATCGAAAGCCGACGGGAAGCTCACCGAACTGCGCAAGGAGGACTTCAAGACCCTGCCTGCGCCGTTGGACAAGGTCGAGGAGCAGCCCGACTTCCCGCTGCTCAAGGAAGAGGTGGAAGAGAAGTACGAGTGCGGCCTTGACGACACGGTGGCGCTGAGCCTGCCCAAGCCGCAGACCAGGGAGGAAGAGGACGCCCTGGTGGAGAAGTTCCTCTCCGGGATGCAGAAGCTCTTTACCCGGGAGAACAACTGGACCTTCCTCCAGCCGCTCCTGCTCTCCATGGACCACTGCGCGTCCTGCCACACCTGCTCCGACGCCTGTCACATCTACGAGGGCAGCGGCAACAACCCGGTCTACCGGCCGGCCTACCGCTCCGAGGTCTTCCGACGGCTTTACAAGGCCCACGTCAAGGGCGGGCTGCTGGCGGCCTGGCGCAAGGGCGACGTGGAGCTGAACTGGCCCACGGTGGCCCGGCTGGCCGAACTGTCCTACCGCTGCAACCTCTGCCGCCGCTGTGCCCAGACCTGTCCCATCGGCGTGGACAACGGCCTGATCGGCCACGAGATCCGCAAGCTCTTCTCCATGGAAATGGGCATCGCGGCCAAGGAGATCCACGAGTCGGGCTCGGTGCTGCAGCTCAAGGTGGGGTCCTCCACCGGGATGAACGACCTGGTGGTCAAGGACAACATGGAGTTCATCGACGAGGACGTCACCGAAAAGACCGGGATCACGGTGGAGACCCCCTTCGACAAGGAGGGGGCCGACATCCTGCTCATCCACAACGCCGGCGAGATCATGGCCTGGCCTTTGAACCCCGGGGCCTTCGGCGTGATCTTCGAGTCGGCCGGGCTGAGCTGGACCATGTCCAGCGAGATCGCCGGCTTCGACAGCATCAACTACGGTTTGTGGTATGACGATGCGCAGTTCGCCCGGGTGGCGATCAAGCACGCCGAGGCGGCGAAGAAGCTGGGGGTGAAGAAGATCGTCCTCGGCGAGTGCGGCCACGCGCACAAGGCGCTGACCGTCATCGCCGACCGGGTGCTCACCGGCGACCTGAACATTCCCCGGGAGAGCTGCCTGGTGACCCTCGAGGACATCATCATGAACGGGAAACTCGAGGTCGACCCGGACCGCAACGACTTCCCGGTCACGCTGCACGACCCCTGCAACGTGGTGCGGCTGATGGGCATCGTCGAACCCCAGCGCCGCATCCTGCGCAAGATCGCCCCGCGCTTCCGCGAGATGACGCCCCACGGGGTGAACAACTACTGCTGCGGCGGCGGCAGCGGCTTCGCCATCATGAGCGGCAATAACTTCGCCGACTGGCGCATCCAGGTCTCCGGCCGCAAGAAGCTGGAGCAGGTGCTCAACGCCTTCGAGGGCGAGCTCGACCCGGAGATCAAGAAGTATGTCTGTGCCCCCTGCTCGAACTGCAAGGGCCAGCTGCGCGACATCTTCGCCTACTACGACCTGTGGGAGAAGTACTCGATCATGTACGACGGGCTGGTGGAGCTGATCGTAAACTGCATGGTGGACGCCAAGGAAGGCTTCATCGAGTGGGAGCAACACTAGCCGGGTCTGGGCGGCGCGTCAATTCGATGCCGGAGGGAGCGGCCCCGGGCCGTCACTCCGGCATCGTGCTGTACGGCTGTTCAGCGCGCGGCGGACAACGATACGTTGCGCTGCCCGGGGCCTTCAGGGGGGTGGCACGTAAGTCTATGAAAAACAAAGAAAAGAATTCCATCTCATGGCCTGTTGCATGGTCCATGCAACAAAAAATGCAACACCTGCAGGGGAGGGCTTGACAACCCCCACCGGTATTGGTAGAGTTGGCCCCTATTTATGTGTTGGATGATAGCTGTACCTGTACCAACAGTCGGCGGTTCCGCGGTTCGCGGCACACCGGCGATTTCGAGATAAGGTAAACCCATCGGGACGAGAGCTCAAAAAGCGCAAGGGCTTTTTCCCAGAAATTCCACACTTTCAGGCTGAAAAGACGGCCCTTGGGAAGGGGGTGGAGCCAAACAGAGAAGGGTTTTTTCAGTCCAACGTTTCGTGAGGCCCGTTACATAAGGAGACGCTACTAATGCCGAGTTATGTCATTCCCGACAAATGCGATGGCTGCAAGGCCCTGGACAAAACGGCCTGCCAGTACATCTGCCCGAACGACCTGATGAAGCTGAACACGCAGATCGAGAAGGCCTACAACCAGGATCCGGACATGTGCTGGGAGTGCCAGTGCTGTGTCAAGATCTGCCCCACCCAGGCCATCGACGTGCGCGGCTACGCCGACTTCATGCCGCTGGGCGCCAGCGTGGTTCCCATGCGTTCCACCGATTCCATCATGTGGACGATCAAGTTCCGTGACGGGATGCTGAAGCGGTTCAAGTTCCCCATCCGGACCACTGAAGAAGGCAAGGCGGTTCCCGACGGCGGCTTTGAGACGCACGGCGACATCAACAGCCCCGAACTCTACACCGAGCCCGCCTCCAGCGGCGGCCCGATCGCCAAGCTGTAGCTGAGGAGGTCACCTACCAATGAATAACTGGGAAACTGTTGTTGTCGAAACCGACCTGCTCATCGCCGGCGGCGGCATGTCCGCCTGTGGCGCGGCCACCGAGGCGGCCTACTGGGCCAAGCAGAACGGCCTGAAGATCACCCTGGTGGACAAGGCTGCCATGGATCGCTCCGGCGCCGTGGCCATGGGTCTCTCCGCCATCAACCAGTACGTCGGCATCGCTGCCGGTGACAACACCGCCGCCGACTACATCCACTACGTCCGCCAGGACCTCATGGGTGTCTGCCGCGAAGACCTGGTCTTCGACATCGCCCGTCACGTCGACTCCTCGGTGCACCTCTTCGAGAAGTGGGGCCTGCCGATCTGGAAGGACGACGAAGGCAACTACGTTCACGAGGGTCGCTGGCAGCTGATGATCAACGGCGAGTCCTACAAGATCATCGTGGCCGAGGCGGCGAAGAACGCCATGGCCGACCTGGGCGACCAGGGCGAGATTTTCGAGCGCGTGTTCATCACCGGCCCCCTGCTCCAGGACGGCAAGTGTGTCGGCGCCGTGGGCTTCTCCACCCGTGAAGAGAAGTTCTACGTCTTCAAGGCCAAAACCACCATCTGTGCCATGGGCGGCGCGGTGCACGTGTTCAAGCCCCGGTCCACCGGTGAAGGTTTCGGTCGTTCCTGGTATCCCCCGTTCAACACCGGCTCCAGCGCCTACTTCACACTGGCTGCCGGCGCCGAGATGACGTGCCAGGAAGTGCGCTTCATCCCCATCCGCTTCAAGGATGCCTATGGTCCGGTGGGCGCCTGGTTCCTGCTCTTCAAATCCCGCGCCACCAACGCCTTCGACGGCGAGTACATGGTGGAGCGGCGCCCCGAGCTGGAAAAGTGGCTCCCCTACGGCAAGGTCAAGCCCATCCCCGCCAACCTGCGGAACTGGCTCGGCATGCTGGACATCTTCGAAGGCAAGGGTCCCATCTACATGAGGACCGAAGAGGCCATGCAGCGGATCGCCGACGAGTACAAGGACGATCCCAAGGCCTACAAGAAGAAGTCGAAGGAACTGGAGAGCGAAGCCTGGGAAGACTTCCTCGACATGACCATCTCCCAGGCCATGCTCTGGGCGGCGACCAACGTCAAGCCCGAAGAGAAGCCCTCCGAAATCGCCGCCTGCGAGCCGTACTTCATCGGTTCCCACTCCGGCGCTTCCGGTGCCTGGGTCAGCGGTTCCGAAGACCTGCAGACCGAAGAGACCAAGGGCGAGTACTTCTGGGGCGGCTACGGCCTGACCACCACCCCCGGCCTCTTCGCCATCGGTGACGCTTCCGGCGCCTCGAGCCACAAGTTCTCCTCCGGCTCCCACGCCGAAGGTCGTATCGCCGGCAAGGCCGCCATCCGCTACATCCTGGCCAACAACACCGCTCCGGTGGTCGACGACGCGATCGTCGAGTCCATGCGGGAGAAGGTGTTCAAGCCCATGGTGACCTTCGAAGAGCACAAGGGTGCGACCACCGATCCCAACGTCAACCCCCACTACATCCGTCCGCGCCAGTTCATGTATCGCCTGCAGAAGATCATGGACGAGTACGCCGGCGGTGTTTCCGCGGCCTTCTCCACCAACAACAAGATGCTCGACCGGGCGATGGAGCTCCTGACCTTCCTCAAGGAAGACTCCGAGAAGCTCGCCGCCGAGAACAACTACGAGCTCGAACGTTGCTGGGAGAACCTCCACCGCGCCATGCAGGCCGAGTCTCACGTGCGCACCTTGATGTATCGCGAAGAGACCCGCTGGCCCGGATACTACTTCCGCGCCGACAAGCCGACCATGGACGAGGAGAACTGGAAGGTCTTCGTCAACTGCAAGATGGACCCTGCCACCGGTGAGTGGGAGATGATCAAGCGGCCCATCTACCAGATCGTCGACTAGTCACCTTCTGCTGCTGTTCAGCCCCCCGGGCACGGTTTCGTGCCCGGGGGGTTCTCTTTGACCGCCCTCAGGGGCGGCCGGTTGCGGATAGACATGGTTGCCCGCGGCGCTCTCCGGGGCAACGATGTGTGTACACAACTGGCCCGAGCGGCGCCGGTTCGGTTTTCCGGCGTCACCAGCGGCGCCAGACAGCCTTCGGGTGAGACATGACCAAGGACGCCCCCCGGAACTGCCCGCACTGCGATTCGGTGCTGGTTCCTTTCCGCACGCCCCCCAACACGTCGTGGGGCGGCAATATCCACTACGCCTGCTTCAACGACGACTGCCCCTATTTCAAGCGCGGCTGGAAATGGATGGCCGAGAAATACGAGGCCCACGCGTCGTACCGCTTCATGGTCGATCCCGTGAACGGGACCACCGGGCCCCTGCCGGTCTGGTCTTCCGAGGCGCTGCGCGACCGCATCGTCACGGACGAGGAACTGGCCGAGGCCGAGGAGTAATCGCATGAACGACGCCAGCGATTTCAAGAAGAAGATCATGGAGGAGGCGCCGCGGCTGACCGAAAGCGACCGCTTTCGCTTTGCCTGCAACCCCGGCGTGCCCTGTTTCAATGCCTGCTGCGCCGACATCAACATCGTGCTTACGCCGTACGACATCCTGCGGCTGAAGAACCGCCTGGGCATCAGCTCCCAGGAGTTCCTCGAGAAGTATGCCGTGGTGCCCTTCAACAAGGAAGTGAAGCAGCCGGTGCCGGTGCTCAAGATGTCGGACCACGAGGACAAGCGCTGCCAGTTCGTGGGTGAAGAGGGCTGCACCGTTTACGAAGACCGTCCCTGGGCCTGTCGCATGTACCCCCTGGGCCTGGCCGCGCCGCGCAACGAGGCCGAGCAGGGCAAGCGGTTCTACTTCCTGCTCGAGGAGTCGCACTGCAAGGGATTCGAAGAGGACAACGAATACTCGGTGGCCGGCTGGATCGAAGACCAGGGGGTCCGGGAATACGACGAGGCGGGGGAGATGTTCAAGGACATCTCGCTGCACCCCTACTTCGAGAAGGGAGACCTCTCCCCGGCCAAGATGGACATGTTCTTCAACGCGTCCTACGATCTCGACCGCTTTCGCCGCTTCGTCTTCGGGTCGTCCTTCCTCGAAAAGTTCGACGTGGACCAGGAGACGGTGGACCGCATCCGGACCGACGATTTCGAGCTGATGAAGTTCAGCTTCAAATTCCTGCGCTACGCCCTGTTCTACGAACCGACGATGAAGCTCAAACCGGAGTTTGAAGAGGTGAAGAAGCGGGAGAAGGAGTTCTTCGAGGAGAAGGACTGAGCGGCCGGCATTGGCGACGCCTGCGGGGAGAGCGAACCCCGAGCGAGATAAGAGGCAACCCCCAACGGGAGGAATTGCAAGGTGAACAATCAGACGGACAGCAGCGGCCATGACGCCATCCTGGTCATCGGGGGCGGCATCGCCGGCATCACCGCGGCGGTGGAGGCGGCGGAGGTGGGGCACAAGGTCATCCTGGTGGAGCGGGAAGCATACCTCGGCGGCCGGGTGATGCGGCTCCATCAGTATTTCCCGAAACTCTGCCCGCCTACCTGCGGGATGGAAATCAACTTCCGGCGCATCCGGTCCAACCCGCGCATCGAGGTGCTGACCCAGGCCGAGGTGAGCGGGATTTCCGGCCGCCGCGGGGACTACGAGGTCACGGTGCAGCTCAACCCGCGCTACGTGACCGGTGAGCAGCCGGTGACCACGGCGCACCTCGACGCGGTGACCACGGAAGTGCCCGATGGGTTCAACCTGGGGTTGAACACGGCCAAGGCGCTGCGCATGCCCCACGACATGGCCTACCCGCCGCTGCACGTGCTGGACAAGGACGCGCTGGGGGGCGACGAGCTGTCCGCGCTGGCCGCGGTGGAACCGCAGGGGGCCATCGATCTCGACCAGCAGCCGCAGACCCGGACCTGCAAGGTGGGTGCGGTGATTCTCGCCACCGGCTGGCGCCCCTACGATGCCACGAAGCTGGACACCCTGGGCTACAACGAGAACGAGGACGTGATCGCCAACGTCCAGATGGAGCGGCTGGCCTCGCTCACGGGGCCCACCGGGGGCAAGATCCAGCGGCCGTCCGACGGCGCCGAGCCGAAGCGCGTGGCCTTTGTCCAGTGCGCCGGGTCCCGGGACGTGAACCACCTGCCCTACTGTTCGGCGGTCTGCTGCATGGGCTCGCTGAAACAGGCACGCTACGTTCGCGAGAAGCTGCCCGAGGCCGAGGTGACGATCTTCTACATCGACATCCGCACCATTGGGCGCCACGAGGAGTTCTACTACGAGCTGCTGCAGGACGAAAAGGTCAATTTCGTCAAGGGCAAGGTCGCCCGGGTGAACAAGGACGGCGCGGGCATGGAGCTCCAGGTGGAGGACACGGTGGGCGGCAAGCTGCTCAGGGAGTCCTTCGACCTCGTGGTGCTGGCCACCGGCGTGGTGCCCAACAACGCCGACGCCCCGGTGCCCGGGGCCGAGGTGGAGACAGACGATTACGGGTTCATCGTTCCCGGCACCGAGCGCAACGGTATCTACGCCGTGGGTTGCGCCCGGAGGCCCACCGAGGTTTCCCGTTCGGTGAAGGATGCCACAGCGGCCGTGTTGAAGGCCATCCAGGATGTGAGGAGATAGCCGTGGAAGAGAAACTCGGAGTCTATATTTGCACCGGATACGGCATCGGCGAAGCGCTGGACATCGAGGCCCTGCAGAAGGTGGCCACCGGTGAATACAAGGCCGCGGTCTGTGAAACCATCGCCTCCTGCGCCGCCGAAGACCTCAAGGCCCTGCGCGCCGCCGTCGAGGAACAGCAGGTGAGCCGCCTGGTCATCGCCGGGCCCTCGTCGCGGTTCTATGAATCGGATGACCTGCCGGCCGGCGTGATCGTGGAAAAGGTCAACCTGCTGGAATGGGTCGTCCAGACCCACCCGGCCGGCGACGAGGACACCCAGATGATGGCGGAGGACTACCTCCGCATGGGGATCGTCCGGGCCCAGAAGACCAGTGTCCCCGAACTGTTCGAAGAGCATGATGCGCTGTGCAAGACGATCATGGTCGTGGGCGGCGGCATCGCCGGGCTCACCGCGGCGAAGGAAGCGGCGGACACCGGGTACGACGTGGTGCTCGTGGAAAAGGAGAAGCAGCTCGGCGGCTACATGAAGAAACTCTACCGCTCGATCCCCACCCGGCCGCCCTACCGCGAACTGGAGGACAGCGGTATCAAGGAGCTGATCGGCGCGGTCAGCAACCACGAGCGGATCACGGTGCACACCGGCACGACCATTGCCGGCACCGACGGTGCCCCCGGGAAGTTCAAGGTCACCCTCGACGGCGACGGCGCCGGCGAGGTCACCGTGGGCAGCTTCGTCCAGGCCACTGGCTTCCGACCGGCGGAACCGGAGAATTTCGATCACCTGGGCTACGGCAAGCTGCCCGACGTGATCACCAATCACCACCTGGAGGAGATGGCGGCCAACGGCGGGATCAAGCGGCCCTCGGACGGGGCGCCGGCGCGCAGCGTGGCCTTTGTCCAGTGCGGCGACTCGCGCAACCCCGAGACCTTCTCCTACGCCTCGGCGATCATGTCGCTCAACGCGCTGAAGCAGGCGCTCTACGTGCGCGAGCAGGGCGAGGACAGCAAGGCCTACGTCTTCTTCGAGCACCTGCGCACGCCGGGGCAGCACGAGGACTTCTACCGCCGGGTCCAGGAAGACCCGGGTGTTTTCCTCACCCGCGGTTCGGTGGACGCGGTCTCCGAGAACGGCGGGGGGCTGACCCTTACGGTCAAGGACACGATGATCGGCGAAGAGATCGCGGTGAACGTGGACCTGCTGGTGCTCAACTCCGGCATGGTTCCGGTGGCCGCCGATGGCGAGGCGATCCGCAAGCTCGTCGACTCCAAGGCCATCGTGGCCAAGGGGCCGGAAGACCCGAAGTACGACGACTCGGTCAAGCGCATCGAGGAACTGAGCGCGCACGAGGGCACCGAGATCCTCAAGCTCAACTACCGCCAGGGCCCGGACATGCCGGCGCTGAAGCACGGATACCCCGATTCGCACTTCATCTGCTTCCCCTACGAGACCCGGCGCACCGGGATCTACGCCGCCGGTGCGGTGCGCTCGCCGATGAACGGCAACGCCGCTGCCGAGGACGGCATGGGCGCCGCGCTGAAGGCGATCCAGGCGGTGGAGATGCTCTCCCGCGGCGAGACGGTGCACCCCCGGTCCGGTGACGTTTCCTACCCGCACTTCTCCCTCGAGCGCTGCACGCAGTGCAAGCGCTGCACCGAGGAGTGCCCCTTCGGCAGCATCAACGAGGATGCCAAGGGCACGCCGGAATACAACATCACGCGATGCCGCCGCTGCGGCATCTGCCTCGGGGCCTGCCCGGAGCGGATCATCAACTTCCCCGACTACGGCGTGGTGCCGGTGGCCGAGATGATCAAGGCGGTGGAAGTGCCCGACGAGTACGACGAGAAGCCCCGGGTGCTCGTGCTGGCCTGCGAAAACGATGCGGTCCCTGCCCTGGAACGGGCGGCGCAGCACGGTCTCTCCTTCAGCCCCTTTGTCCGGGTTATCCCGGTGCGCTGTCTCGGCAGTTGCAACGTGGTCTGGATCAAGGAGTCGATTTCGGTGGGCTTCGACGGGGTGATCCTGCTCGGCTGCAAGTGGGGCGACGACTACCAGTGCCACTACATCAAGGGCAGCGAGCTGATGAACACCCGCGGGGACAACATCAAGGAAACCCTGCAGCAGATGTCGATGGAGAACGAGCGGGTGCAGCTGCACCAGGTGGAGATCACCGACTACCAGAAGGTGGTGACGATCATCGACGAGTTCATGGAGATGATCGAGGAGATCGGCATGAACCCCTTCAAGGGGATGTAGCGCGAAAGGTTTCGCGGGCGTCGCTGATGGCGGCGCCCGCCTTTTCATCCCGCCGGGCCACGGAGAGGGCCCTTCGGGCGGGGCGGCAGGTGATCGATGAGTATCACACCGGACCTCCAGTTCGCCAACGACGTGATCCGCGCCGGCGGGTCTGACGTGATGAAGTGCTACCAGTGTGCCACCTGCTCGGCGGTCTGCGAGCTGGCGCCAGAGGACAAGCCCTTTCCGCGCAAGGAGATGATCTGGGCCCAGTGGGGCCTGCGCGAGCGGCTGATGGGCGACCCCGACGTCTGGCTCTGCCACCAGTGCAACGACTGCACGGTGCACTGCCCGCGCGGGGCCAAGCCCGCGGACACCCTGGCCGCGGTGCGGCAGCTGACCATCGAGCACTATTCGGTTCCCCGGGCGCTGGGCCGCATGGTGGCCAAACCCGGTATGTGGCCCGTGCTGTTGGTCATTCCGGCGGTGATCATCGCCGTGATCCTCGGCGCCCTCTACGCCGGCGGCATCATCGAACTGGACGGCCACGAAGTGGAATACGCGAAAATGTTCCCCCACGCCTGGCTGAACACCATCTTCACCCTCTTCGTACTCATCGCCGGCGGGACGCTGTTCGTCGGCCTGCGCCGTTTCTGGAAAGACATGGACCGACTGGCACCCGCCGGTGGGGGGGCGAAACAGGGATTCGTGGGCGCGACAATCGCGGTGCTGCTCGATTTCGCGGTGCACCGGCGGTTCGGCAAGTGCACCGACGACCACTACCGCAAGCTGGCTCATCTCGGGGTGGTGGCCGGGTTCGCCGGCCTGCTGCTCGTCACCGGGGTGGCCATCGTCTATATCCTGGCCCACCTGCCCTATCCCATGGCCCAGACCAACCCGTTCAAGATCCTGGGCAACCTCAGCGCCATCGCCATGTTCGTCGGCCTGCTGGTGCTGATCGCCAAGCGTTTCGAAAAGCGGGAAACGGCCCGCGGCTCGAATTACTTCGACTGGTCGTTTCTCGTGCTGCTCATGCTGGTGGTGCTCACCGGCGTGCTCACCGAGGTGGCCCGGCTTATCGGCGTTGCGGCCTTCGCCTATCCCGTCTACTACGTGCACCTGGTGATCATCTGGTCACTCTTCGTCTACGCACCGTACTCCAAGATGGCCCACCTGGCCTACCGGCTCACCGCGCTGGTCCATGCCCGGGTCAACGGCCGCGAGGAGGCCTGAACAGGGGAGTGGAGCGATGAACGACAGCACCCAGGTTGAACAGCTGCGGACCCTGGAGAAGAAACTCCGTGACGCCTACCCTTCGCGTTCGCTCTGGGCCGGTCTGGCCGAGGTGATTCCCGACGCCATGTTCGTCATGGACGAGGACCGCCGGATCATCTACTGGAGCCGCCGGGCCAAGGAGTTGACCGGTTTCGAGCCGGACGACGTGCTGGGCCGGAACTGCTGTGCCGACGAGCGGTGCAACAATTGCCCCAAAGGCTGCCCCCTGTTCCAGGAAGGGGCGATGAACAACCGGGAAGGGATCTTCGCCACCAAGGACGGGCGGGTGCTCCCGGTGCTGAAGAACGGCCTGCTCTTTCGCAACCGGCGGGGGCGGGTGCTCGGTGCGGTGGAAACGATCCGCGACATCTCCGAGGAGGAGAAGACGAGCCAGGACCTGGCCCGGGAGCAGGTGCGTTTCGAGTCGCAAAAACGACTTATGGAGTCGGTGATCGGTGCGGTGGCCGAGGGCGCGGTGGCCATCGACAGCGATCTGAACATCATCAGCTTTTCCCGCCAGGCCTCGGAGATCAGCGGGGTGGCGATGGAGGATGCCATCGGCTCCCGGTGCTGCGACGTGCTCAAGAACCCCCTCTGCGAGGAGCAGTGCCCGATGCAGCACCTCGCCGAATCGCGCAAGCGGCAGCCGGGGCTGCCCACGCGAATCAGCGGTGCCGGGGGCGATTCGATCCCGATCACGGAGACCGTAGTGCCGATCTACATGGAGGGCAAGCTCAACGGCGGGATCATCATCCTTCGCGACATGCGGGCCGAGGAGAAACTGGCCCTGGAGCAGATGCGCAGCGGCCAGCTGGACGAGATGATCGGCCGCTCCGCGTCGATGCAGGACATTTTCTACCTCATCGACCGGCTCTCCGAGATGGACACGCCGGTCTGCCTGGTGGGGGAGACCGGTACCGGGCGTGACATCGTCGCCCGCACCCTGCACCGCAAGAGTGTCCGTGCCGAGGGGCAGCTGCGCAGTATCGACTGCGGGCTTCTGCCCGAGCACCTCCTGGAAAGCGAGTTCTTCGGCCACCTCCAGGGCGCCCTGCCCGGGGCCGTGCGGGACAAGGTGGGGCAGCTGGAGCTGGCCCACCGTGGCACGCTCTACGTGGCCCAGGTGGAGAAACTTCCCGAGACCCTGCAGGAAAAACTGGTGGGGTTCCTCGCTTCCGGCGAATTCAGCAAGATCGGCGGCAAGACCACGATCAAGAGCGACGTGCGGCTGATCTGCGCCTTCAACGAGGATTTCCAGTCGCTGGTCGACGAGGGGCACTTCAACAAGGAACTCTACGACGCGATCAGCGGGGTGGTGATCAATATTCCGCCACTGCGCGACCGGCGGCTGGACATCGAGCTGCTGGTGGCCCACTTCCTCAAGAGCCAGGAGGTTTCCGGGCTGGCCGAGGGCCAGACGAAGAAGATTTCCGCCGGGGCCCTGCGGGCCCTGGTGCGCTACCCCTGGCCGGAAAACGTCCGGGAGCTGCGCAACGTGCTCGACTACGCCGTGTCGGTCTGCTCGGGGGCGACGATCAACCTCAACGACCTGCCGCCGGAAATCATCAGCTCCCTGGTGCCCAAGGACGACTCCGGGGAGGACGACGAGCGGACCCGAATCCTGCGTGCCCTGGAGGAGACCCACTGGCGGCGTTCCGAGGCGGCCCAGGCCCTGGGAATGGACCGGTCCACGCTCTGGCGCAAGATGAAATCCTTCGGTCTCTGCTGACCGTTGAGCCGTGGTTTCGACCCCACGGAACCGCGGGCCCTCAAGCAACGCGATGTTGCATTTTCCGTTCCCGACGGACCGCAACGGATCGATGATCGTAAGATAATGATAACAAGATAGATGAACATCTTAGATTGAATTGATCGTCCATTCCATCCAACATTTTTTGCAACAGGCTTTTCACCAAACCGCCTCAAGCCCTTGACACACTCTTCCGCTTGGAGTATAAACGGACTCCGTAGAGTCGGATTCT
>Ga0180430_10000719_pt1 | contig 35180 bp, 41 predicted proteins | sample SS_ome_9_FD_132999 | JGI IMG/M metagenome (GOLD analysis project Ga0180430, IMG submission 132999) | Hypersaline lake sediment archaeal communities from the Salton Sea, California, USA - SS_1_S_2 metaG | ecosystem: Environmental > Aquatic > Non-marine Saline and Alkaline > Hypersaline >... | reverse complement strand
TGATCTACTTAAATCTCTTGGATATAGTTATAAAATCCAGAGAGGTGAAACTGCGATAACTATTACTGTAAATAGTGTATATCTAGTGGATTTCTTTAAGTCAAATTGTGGATCAATATCTTATAATAAGCATATTCCAATGACATTAATTATTGGTCATGAGAAAAGCTTCTTTCACGAATTAATTGAAGGTGATGGTTGTTTCTCTGTACACAATGGATATAAAAAATTTTGTTATACTACAACAAGCAAGCAACTTGCCTACCAAGTACAATTATTAGCTAATAGTCTAAATCTTGGATATGCTGCTGGAATTACAAGAAGACGATCCACAACTTCAATAATTGAAGGCAGAATCGTTAAATGTAAAGAATCATATTGCGTAAATATTGGATATCTGAAACCTAGATTTAAAAGTAATCTATTACGCGCAAAAAATTGCATAGCAGCCCTTGTTAAAAATGTTAGAAGCTTTGATTATGATGGAAATGTATATAACTTAAAAGTTCAATACGATGAGAGTTATATTGCAAATGGTAGAGCAGTCCATAACTGCAGCTTTGAAGTTGCCAATACTGGTGCATATTATGCAAAGTATGTTCAACAGGCTTATGCAGATAGACGTATTGGATATGTGCCACATGATTCTTCTCATGAAGTCTATACTGCTTGGGATCTAGGCTATCACAGTCCTTCTGTTATAATCTTTTATCAGGTTATAGGTCGTAAAATTTGTGTAATAGATCATTACCATAAATCTAATCAAGACTTATCACATTATGTGAGTCTGTTGCGCTCATATTCTGAGTCAAAAGGCTATGTATACGGCAATCATTTCTTTCCTCATGATGCTAAGAAGCATGAGCTTGGTAGTGGTGAAACCAGATTGCAAATTTTGGAGCAGCTTGGTTTAAAGATAACCGTTCTCGATAGGACATTTCTCAATGATGGTATCGAAGTGGTTAAGCATTCGTTTAAGAGAATATTTTTTGATGAAAAGAATTGTAGCTTGCTTCTTGATGCTCTTGAAGCCTATTCAAGAAAGTGGGATCCAGTTACAAAGCGATTTATAAATAAAGATAAAGTAGATTGGACTAATGATCATTGTGATTGTCTACGCTATGTATGCCAGTCATTGTCTTATATTGATTCCAATGAAAGATCTCCAGAAGAATTTGATAAAAAGTGTAAAGAAATAATGTACGGTTCCAATACTAACCTTCCTCCTATTTTTAGGGACAGCGAGTACTAGTTTTCGGTTCCTTTTCTCTAGTACTCGCTATTATTAAAGGAAATTCTGTGAAGAGAAGTGATAAGAAGTTTGAACACAAATTTAAATATGGCCATGAAGGAGAGCAATTGTTAGAAGAATTTTTCAAAAGATTAGGCAATGACGTGGTGCCAATATGTGATATAAAGCCGCGTGATGAAAATGGGGGTCCACGACTATTTAGTTGTATCGGAGATATAAAGTTGCCAGATTATTTAGCTTATAATAATAAATTTGGTCCTTATTGGTTAGAGATAAAGCGTCAAGAGGCATTTTCTAGAAAATTTGGTGTACTTGAAACTGGAATTGGCTTTGAGCAGCATAAAAGTTACTGTGATTTGCAGGCACGTTGGCCTTTCGAAATATACTTGGCTTTACTCCATGAGGGTGGTAACGACGAATATGGTGAACCTACGCCCTATGGCCTTTATGGAATCTGGTTAAATAAAGTTATTAATGAAGGACGTTATGCACCTACCCATGGAGATCATGGATCAATATTTGTTCGAGAAGATCAGATGACTAAAATTGCAGATAAAGATGAGATAGAAAAAGTATTGAGGTCGTGACAAAATATCACGTACTGATTTATTTTAAGCTTTTTTTCTACTTGGGAAAGATGGTCGATGATGTTCTCTGTTTCGCATCTTTCTTTTTCTAGTTGACGTTCTCTGTCTATTTTTTAATCACTTAAATTTTTATTTGTTTTAGCATTATAATATATTCGTAAAAATTAGGATAAGAATAGGAGTAGTTTAATGGCCTTATTTCCTAGCGGAAACATTATATCATATGGGAGTGGAGATGCAGCCATAAGAGAGATGGTCGAGACCTTCTACAACGATGCAATGATGGTCAATCAGACATATTGGCATGAAGCCAGTATAGACGCAAGATTTAATGCAGGCGATCAGACCTTATGGAGTGAATTGTATAGTGTTCCTATAAGAACCAGAAAAAATTTTAGTTTCAATAGAATTAGACGTATAACTAATCTCCTTTCAGGTTATCAACGGAGAACTCGCAAATCTATGATAGCTACGCCTGTTGAGAATAGCGATCAGCGGACTGCCGATCAGCTCACTAAGCTTTTATCATCGGCTACAAGAAATGCAAATATACTAGATGTAATATCAGAAGCCTATAACGGTGCATTAGTTACCGGTATGAATTTAATGCAAGTCTGGGTAGATTATCGGAATGATCCTATTTCTGGAGAAATTAAAGTTGACAACTGTAGTTATAATAGCTTTATTATGGATCCATATTTCAGAAAGAAAGATCTATCAGACTGCAATGCAATGTGGAAGAGATCATTTCTGACAAAAGAAGCCTGTATGTCTCTTGTTCCTGATAAAAAAGATCAGATAAAAGAGATGACATCATACTACAACGACGGTAAGTTTCCATACTTACCTGAAAATGAGCTTCTAAGAAAGAATCTATTAGCATATGACGAGTTCTATTATAGGGATTACAGAAAGCAGAAATTACTTGTCGATGTAAATCTAGGTGAGACATTAGAATGGACTGGAGATGATGCAAATCTTCGTGAATTTTTAGCTCAATATCCTCAAGTTAAAGTAATAGATACAACTATACCTACAGTAAAGCTTGCGCTTTTAGTTAATGGCTCTGTTGTATATAACGATGTGAATCCTTTGGGTATAGATACTTATCCTTTTGTGCCTGTATTTGGATATTTTGACCAAGACGTCTATAATTTCCCATTACGTATACAAGGTATAGTCAGGGGCTTACGCGATGTGCAGTATCTTTACAACAGAAGAAAGATTATAGAATTTGACATGGCTGAGTCTCGTGCTAATTCAGGGTATATATATAAAGAGGACTCTCTTATAGATCCTGATGCTCCAATGAAGACTGGCAATGGTCGTATGATCAGACTCAAAAAAAGTGCTGATATGGGTGATTTTATGCCGATCCAGCCTGTAGATATACCTAAATCATTCTTCCAACTTACAGAAGCATTGGGTCGAGAATTTCAGGAGATATCTGGGGCTAGTGAAGAGCTACTTGGAGTAGCAGATGACTTTAAATCAGCAGCACTGGCTAAGATGCGTCATGGATGGGCGTTAATACAACAGCAGACTCTATTTGATCAGCTTGACAATTCTCAGAAATTACTTGGTGAAATAATTGTTAAAGTTATGCAGAATAATTATACTCCTGGGAAAGTTAAGAGAATAATAGGCGAAGAGCCTACTCAAGAATTTTATAATAAGAAATTTGCAAAGTATGATATTGCCATTGAAGAAGGATTTGATACCTCTACACAACGTCAGCATGAATTTACCCAGCTTATTGTACTAAGAGAGATGGGAATTCAGATTCCTGACTCTGCTCTTATTAATGCGGCTACAATTCAAAATAAAGATGAACTCATACAGTCAATTCAACAACAGCAACAAGAAGCTCAGCAACTTACAGAACAGCAGACGCAGGCTAATATGAAAGAGCAGCAAGCGACAATGAATATGATGAATGCTAAGGCCGAATCTGATAGAGCAATGGCCAAGAGACGCCAGAGCGAGATAGGAAAAGATACATTTGACATGATTAATAAGACTATGGAAACTGCAAGAGACGAGCAGAAGACTGATTTAGATGCAATTAAGGTTCTGAAAGATCTTGAACAGTCTGATCCTAATAAGATAGACGAGCTTGTAGAGCTTATGAGGATTATACAAGCTGAACGTAATCAGATGAATCAGGATATGCCGATGCCTTTTGAGGATGCTATGATTCAACAAGAGATGGATCAAGAACCTATTGCTCAGCAAGAGTTTCCTGAGGAGCAGGCCTTCCAGGAAGAAATGCTTCAACCAAATGAGGGGGAACAGGGGTTGCTTTAGCGGTTCTCCGTTTAATTGGGGTAGTCTTTAGCGGCTACCTCAAATTAGATTTGAATATTAATATTTTAACTACTATATAGGAGTAATATTATGGCAAAGAAAATGAAAAAGAATGGTGGCATAAAGAGCTACGATTCAGGATACTATGAGCCATTTGCAGGATATTATAATTCTAACAAAGATCAGGCAGTATATTGGAACATGGTAAAGACCTCTAAGGGAGTAATTCCTCAACAGTTCATGGAAATGGATCTTCCAATGGCAAATGATGTTGGAAAAAAGGGAGAACCAGCTCCTAAATTTGGACTGGGGAAATAATGCCTGCTTCACTACGACCAGGGGGGAAGGCTAGAAAAATAGCTGAGAATATTTTGGGGATTAAAAAGCCTAAGAATATAAAAAAGAATTAATGCTACTTTTTGTATTTTCCTCCTTTTAAGGGCGGTGCTCACCGCCCTTTTTTTTATACGCAAAGTAATAATTTAAAATAATTTAAACAAATAACAAAATACCGTATTAAGAATAGTTACGTATAAAAAATTTATTTACCAAAGATTCTTTTTATCCAGCCTGTAGTCTTATTCCATAGACTTTTGATAAGTGGCTTAATATAACCATTAATTTCTTTATTAAATATTTTAGATATAACAATTGTCCCAATTGACCCGACCGCTAACCCAACTTTACCTTTGTGATTCTTTAATTCTTTATATGTATTATAGCAGTATGAGTTGGTAAATCTCTTTGTAGGTTGACTATTTTTTTGCATTGTAATTATAGGGGTTGAGATTAATAATGACATTCCTATTACATATCTGCCTAAATGTTTCATATTTTACCTTTCTTATTTATAGGCTGTCCTAATAATTAAATTTGCAAGCTGCTGAAGATTATATTTATATTTGAATGCAAGCTCATTATATTTTGCATTAGATTCTTCAGTTATGTATACAGTTTGCCTTTTGATTATTTCTTTATTAAATGGATCTAGCTTTTCATTTATCTTATTATAAAATAATACTATTGCATTCTCAAAAATTTCAGATATTAATCTTTCAGAATTATTTTTACGTAGTCTTCTGATTTGTTGTTGCTTTTTTTTTATTATATTACAACTTTTTTTGTCGAGGCCTATTGACTTTTTAATCTTTACCATTGAGCTCCTTTTCTTTTTGATAGAGAAGCTCCATTGCGTCGATCATTATCTCTTTGTAGGTTGGAAGTCTTTGCCATTTAAGACGCCTTCCTCGACAAGTAAGTATAAATTGAAACTTTTCTTCAGTTTCATCATTTAGTACTACCGTTATTTTTCTCATCTTTTGATTTCTTTTCGATTTTCTTTTTTAATTCTTTAACATGCTCTTCGATATTATCTATATCTTGTATTACCCCATGATCTTTTAGAGTCTTTATATGGCTCTTATATCTTCCTACAAGCTTTTTTACTTCTTCATTACCACTTTCTTCCATATAGTCAAAAAGTGGTTCCAAAATAGAAAGTGAAGTTGCTTTTTGTACTACTTTTACTTTGTCATCTAGATCTTCATTGTGTTCTGTAGTTGTGTTCATCAGAATTGCTTTGCTGATTACTTTATTTAGTAGTTCTTGATATTTCTTATTAGCCTTTTCCATTTTCTACCTCTTTTTCCGATCCAGATGTCACATATCCTTCTATATTTCCACCATAAAATTTAGTTGTAAATATAGATTGCTGCATTTGATTGATAAGTGATTGTATTCTTCGGTCAACTAATTTTTGAGATTCTTTCTCATCAAGAACTTTTTGCTCAAAATCTCCATCTTCTTTTACATATTGACAAGGAACCTTCTGTAGAACAATTTCTTTTTTATTGTCGTACACAATAGTAACTTTATGTGTATCATCTTCATTCTTTTTAGAATTCCAGATTATTTCTTTACCTTTTGTATTTAAATCTTTAAATGTAATCTTGTCTTTCATTAAAATCCTTTCTTTTTATTTGATCTTTAAGATATTTCTTTTTTGATTCTTCTTCTTTGATAGATTTAATTTTTTTGTGAAGTTTAAATAAATTTCTAGCTTTTTTGAAATCTTCATCTATCCATTTAGGACTTTTTTTCATAGTATGAATTTGAGAACAAAGTAACAGTAATAAGAATAATTTATACATTTCAGTTCCCTTTTTTGCTACAACAATCTGTCATTTTTTCACGACAACTTTGGCAATGCAAGCTTTTTGAGCAGCATGCACAATATTCTCTTCTGATCTTATAAAATGGGGAGAACATCCAGCTTGTGAAGAGATGAATTATTGGGAAAATAATTGATATAAGAAGTACGTAAAAAATAAAATCGGTCACGTTGTCCTTTCGTATGGTAAAATCCCTTTCTATTAAGTATTTTAACACAAAATATTACTCGTGTCAAAGAATATAAAATAGATATAAAAATGGTCTGGGTATTTCTACCGCAGACCGTTACATGAAACGCTTTTTTATCTTATTACTGATCTTAGAACTGCTGCTATAATTATAGCAGAGCTTTTTATTAAAGTCACTCCTAATCTTGTCGCTGATTTAATTATATTTGGAGAGCATATTCTTTGTATTCTGTCTTGATATTCTTGAGCGCTTATAGTGTATCGTTTCTCTTTTTTCAGAGTAACTATTGATTTTTTTGAAATCTGTAGCTTTTTAGTACTTGGACATACTGTTGCGCAAGAAAGTAACATTGATATGATAACGAATTTAAGTACTTTCATAAAATTCCCCTTCCATTTAAATTGTTCCTATGTCATATAAATTATAACAAATGTAAAGGGAGTTGTATGCAAAGATATAAAGGTTGGATCAGATATACTAAGTTAGAAGAAAAAAAGCAGTCTACAATTGGAGAACAGTCATCCAAGTTAGCATCTGCAAGAAAAGATAATACTCATTGCGCACAAGAACAAGTAGATGAAGAGCTTAAAAAATATCCTGATGAAATAAATGAGTGTATCAATAATGGCAAAAAGCATTTTGACAAAGATTTTTACATTCAAGTATTATTCTGTTTGGATAGAGTTATCGAGGGTGCAAAAAAGAATATATTTGTTGCACAAAGAACTTGTCCTAAGCCTTTTTTTGACCAAGCAGTTTACAAGTATCATCATAAAAATGGGAGCATAGAATTTCTTTGGGTAGTTCCTGATGTAGATCTATGTGAGCTCTATAGATATAATCTTGGACTCGTTCCCGAAGATGAGAAAGATTTATATAAAAATATTATGGATTATTATAGCGGAGAACTTGCTAAAAGAGAGCATCTTGAAAATAAGAGCATTCCTAAGCAAGTATTTGCAGTAACAAGGAGTTAGCATGAGTGAAGAAATATTAGAACCTGAGATACAACCTGAAAATACTGAGACTATTCCAGAGGAAGTACAAGAAGCTCAAGAGGTATCTCAAGCTGAACCAGAGCCACAAAAAGAGCAAAATTTTGAACATAATGCCTTTGAAGAAAATGTTAAAAGCCTTAGAGAGGCAAAGAAGCGTGAAGAAGAACGTGCTGCACAGGCTGAATATGAGCGCGATCAGTTGGCAAAATATGTTGAAAATATTCAACATCAATTAAAAAGTCCTCAACAACCACAAAATGACATTGGTATAAAAGATGATGAATACGTAGAAGGCAAGCACCTTGGAAAAGTTACTTCTAAAATGAAACAGATGGAGCAACAGTTACAGCAATGGAAAGCTTATAGTGAAGAAATGACAGCTGAATTAAAATTAAATAATGAATTTTCAGATTTTAGTGAAGTAGTTACCGCTGATAATGTAAAATCTTTTTTAAAAGAGCATCCTGAAATGCGTAGTTCAGTGCAAAATAATGATCCGCTTTATAATAGAGGTAAAGCAACCTATAAATTAATTAAGAAATTTATGAAAGATGATAAAAAATCTTCTGTAAATAAAAATAATCAAAAAAAAGTATATGATAATACTGGAAAGCCTAGGCCAACTTCGTCTATAAAAGAGAAAGAAAATTCGCCATTATCGCATGCAAATTTATTTGCTAATGGCTATAGTGAAGAGGTTGGTGCTAAGCTTGAAGAAGAAATGTATGATGCTATTTCTCGTTATTAACACTCTTTTTTAGTTGGGTGCCTGAAGTGACTTCCTTTCAGGTGCCCAACATTTTACTTTAAATTTTTTTCTTTTCTGTTCTACCATAAAAATGGCTGTAAGGAACTCGCCATTCCATGAGCTGTAAGGGCGTCGCTCTCCCAGTTATAGTGATGTTATTTATGTAAAATTAATTCAAGGAGTAGTTATGAGTAATATTACAACTACAACTGTGTTGCCTCCTCCTATTGCTCAAAGTTACGCATATAAGCTTTTACGCTCTAGAACTAGAGCTTTAATACATGGTCTTCCATTAGAACAAAAAGTATTGCAACGTAATAATGGTAATACTCTTAGATTCAGACGATATATACCGTTAGTAACAAATACCACCCCTCTTGGAAATTCAGGTGCAACGCCTCCAGGCCAACAACTTACTGCTATCGATATCGATGCGCAGGTTCAATGGTATGGAACTTATGTTACCTCGAATGAGCAAGTAGTATTAACCTCCCAAGATCCGGTATTAAATGTCCTTGCTGAAAGACTTGGTGTCTTTATGAAAGAGACTGATGATGAGTTAATCAGAAATGTCTTAGCAAGTACTGCTTCATTCCAGAATTGTGTAGACGGTGATAATGGTGATACACCCACAGAAGTTACTGCTGATGATATGGCTAGAGCATATCAGACACTACGTAGTAATGATGCATATCCATGCATAATGGGCCGTGAAGGATCGCCAAAAATAAATACTACACCAACACGTGAAGCATATTATGCTTTATGTCACACAGATCTTATTAGTGATTTGGACTCGATTGAAACATTTGTTGAAAAAATAAAATATCCAAATCAAATTGGTATAAGACATTCTGAGCATGGTACAGTGAATGGATTTGCGTTCCATGTATCATCGCAAGGATCTATAGATTCAGTGAAATCTGCTGATGGTGCTGATGTATATAACATATTCTGCGTTGGTAAAGAAGCTGCTGCACGTGTTTCACTTGAAGGCAATGCTAAATTCTTGTATACACCTCCGATAGATCCTTTACATCAGAACTTTACTGCTGCTGTCAAATGGGTACAAGTACCTAGAATCCTTAACGACTCTTATCTATTAAGAGTTCGTGCAACATTGTCTTAAAGGAGAAATTATGGCTATGATGCAAGGATATTATCTTGCCGACGGAAAAGATAAATTATTAGAGGTACCATTTGATGCTAACTGGTTAAAAATAGTTAATCTTACAGTTACTGAAGCTGCGGGTGCCGATGAATTAGCACAAGCGTATTGGCAAGACCCAATGGTATATGGTGTTGGATATATAAAGTTAGCTGCTGATGAATCATTATCATCTATAGGGTTGGCTGCTGCTACTGGAATTACAAAGATCAATACTGGAGATAATCCGTTAGATACTATTAATACTACAGGTACTGCTATAAGTAATGCTGCTATTCCTATTGTCTCTGCAACTTCTACAACAGGTCTTGTTAATGGAAGCATTGTGAGATTTCAAAGCGTAACTGGTGGTACACAACTTGATGGAATGGATTTTTCTATTGATACAGTTGTTGCTAATACTTCATTCAGGCTTCCATATATGGCTCAAATAGTAGCTGCTGGTGCTAACAGTTTCTATAGAGTTAAATATGATAAATTATGGTATCCACGTACTAGATTCATCTCTTCTATTACACAAGCATCTTCAGCAGTTATTGAATTGACTGTTGCTCATGATTATGCAGTAGGAGACTATGTAAGAATCATGGTTCCAGATACATTTGGTATGAAAGAAATGAATCTAGCAGAAGCTAGAATAACAGCAATTGATACAACTCTTAATACTATTACAGTAAATATTGATTCTACAGGATATACAGCATTTGCATTTCCTGTAACTGGTACTGAGTTACCAACTTATGCAGAAGTAGTACCACTTAGTGGTCCTGTAACAAATGTCCAATTTAGGGGATTTGAACTAAAAGCAGGAGCAACTGCCGCAGGTGGTGTTGCAAATGACGAAATCTATTGGGTTGCAGGCGATTCATTCGGAATATAATTATATGGGGGCATTAGCCCCCTTTTTGTAAAGGAGAAATATATGCAAAATGATCAGCAAAAAATAAAATCTACTACTAAGTTAGAAGAAGCTATTAATGCTAAAGAGAAGTCTAAAAATAAAGAGCAAATGGTAGAGGGTATATTTAAAAATTGGGAAGTCCGTGGCGCCCCTATTACTTTTTCTTATTGTGATGATAAAGGTCCTGCAAAAAAATATACTCTAGAAGATGGTAAAAAATATGTATTACCATTAAAAGTAGCAAAGCATATTAATAGATGTGCTTATCCTGTAAGTCAAGCAGAGACTGATAAGCATGGACATTATCTTAGAAAGCGTGAAGGCATGGTAAGACGCTATACATTCAGAAGAGTAGATGATCTTATGGGTGACACTGATTAAATTTAAATTTAAAATTTAAAAGGGGAGTGGTATGGCAACATTTGAAAAGATTAAAGAAAAAGTTAGAAAGTTAACTAAAAGTTTCTCAACTACTCAATTATCAGAAGATTCGTTAAAAGAATATGTAAATACATTCTATTTGTATGATTTTCCTCAGATAGTTCAGACCTCAGATCTTTTTAGAAATTTATCGTTCTCTACTACTCCTAATGTTGATTCATATTCTACTACTGACGGCAACTTTATTTTTAATTTGAAAGATTTTAAAGACTTTGTAATAATGACTGACCAGCCAGTATATTTATCTGGCAGACAGATTAAGATTTATCAAGATCCAAATGATTTTTATAATCAATTTAGTCAAGTAAAAAGTCTAGGGTCAATAGGAACTGGTGATGGTGTCACTACTAATTTTACTTATAATTTGCCTACTACTGTGTTACATAATTCGGTCCTTATAGGAACTTTAAATGCAGCTGGCGAGGCCTTAATTGCACATGATGTACCTGATACCGATGCATATGGTCGTGAAGGTAATACTGGAGAGCTACGCGACAATGGTGATAATAATATAGGCACTATTAATTATCTTACTGGAGCTATAGATATCACTTTTGGAGCCGCACCAGCAGATGGCGAAGATATTACGTATGAGATATTTGCATTTACTGCTACTATGCCAACCGGGATATTATTTTTTGATAATACTTTTACTTTAAGGCCTGTTCCTGACAAAGTATATGAAGTCAAATTACAAGTACGAGTGCAACCCACAGAATTTGATAACAATGCAGATACGCCTTTAATAAAAGAGTGGTGGCAATTTATAGCATACGGCGCGGCAAAGAAAGTATTAGAAGATAGATCAGATCTTGAAACTGTTAATAGTATAATGCCTGAATTTGAGCGACAAAAATTATTTGTAATGCGCAAGACTCACTTGAATAAATCAAAAGATAGAACTTCTACTATATTTACTGGTGCTGCGAATCTTACTGCTCCTTGGAATTATGACGGATGGTTCTACTATGGATAAGTTCCTAATAGCTCCTATAAAAGGAGGAATAAAGACTAATTTAGTACCTTTTATGATTCCTGAAGATACATTTCAGCAACTCAGAAATATGTTCATATACGAAGGAAAGATTAGGCGTCGTCCTGGAGCAAGATTTTTAGATATTACTGATGCGCGTGGCCTTACTTCACGCTTACGTATTAATATAGGCACAACTGACGGAGCTGGTAATCTAGGTGCAACCGTAGTTCCTGGAACAGGTGCAATAGGGCAGCAATTTTCTGTTGGCGCAACAATATTTACCGTATATCAGGCTAATGGTGCAATGTACGTATCCCCTGCTGGAGCAACAGGAACATTTAATACTGGAACAAATACCGTAACTATAACTGGAGCAGCTGCTACTACAATAGTATATTGGTATCCTAGTCTTCCAGTTCTTGGAATTGGTCTATATGAAAAGACTAACGGAACAGTTCAAGAATTTGCATACGATACGCAATTTTTTTATAAATATGATCCACCTAATGCATGGCAACGTGTCACAGGGCCTGTTCCAACACCTGCTATTCCTGATTCAGCACGCTATCAAAGTATGACGTGGCAAGGCAGAAATGCTGTTGAGAGCCACTTATTTGTAACTGATCATAGAACTGCTATTAAGTATTATAATGATACTACTACAATATTTACAAATTTTTATCCTGCTACTTCAGCCGTGGCAAATTATAATGTAAGACGTTGTAGATTTATAATTGATTTTCAAGGCAGAATGCTTTTGTTAAATACCTATGAATATGAAGGTGCTGCAGTAGAGCAACCTCACGTAAATAGAATCAGATATAGTGAATATGGAGAAGTATTCAATGCTGATTCTTGGTATCAGCCTACAGCTGTGACAAATAAAGGTGGCTTTGTTGATCTACCTGCTGGAGAACAGATATTTTGCGCAGAGATTCTCGATGGAAGATTAATTATATTTGCAGAATATTCAATATATGAATTAGTACCGACTGGTAACTATAGAGAACCATTTCAACTTGCATTAGTAGATGAAACGCACGGATCTGAATCACGCAATACTGTTGAAGTTAATAATACATTATTATTTGCAAATAATTTTGGAATCTATATTTATGATGGTAGAAATGTAAATAAGATAAGTCTTACGCTAGATGATGATTATGATTCATATGAATATAGATATGGTAGAATACTGAAAGATTCAGGATTAGAAGTTATCTATATATTAATGGCTAGAAGCCTTGATGCCCCTGATAGATATTATCCTAATAGAATACTTATGTATAACTATAGAAATAATACTTTTAGTATAATAAAAGATCTTTATACCACTTCCGGAACATTATATACTGCACCAAATGGATCTACCTATGTGCAGCCATTACCATTATATGGTAATCATAAAGGGTATACATTACTATTTAACCCAAGTAGTTATAAGAATTATTCATCTCAAAGTATAATTGCTGTTTCACGCTTTGATGCAAATAATATTGATTTACGAATATATAATCATCAATTAGAAGTAGATTCTATAGTTAGAATAGAAAATTCTTTGCTTGCAGATCTTAATGGTTCTTATGAAATTCAGCAAGTTGTAGATGCTAATACTATTAGAATTCTCAATGATGCATCAGTAGTTGGTAATTATTTGGGAGATGGAACTATAGCGCTTGTTGATAGTATAAGAATTATAACAAAGCAATTTAATCCATATATGAAACAGGGATTTGGAACTTCAATAAATAAAATTGCGTTCAATGTCAATCGTACTGCAACAAATGGAATATATGATATTATTGGAAGACCAAATAATTCCAATATAGAAAATTTTATTTTCAACTATTACTTGGGAGATAGGCAACTTGAAACAGCAGCTTATGCATTAGTCCCAGAAGAAGCAGAGCAAGATAGAGTATGGCACCATGTATATACTCAGACAACTGGTGAAAGTGTTTCATTGGTTATATCATTTGGTGCAAATGAAATTTTAGATGCAAATATTCCATACCAAGAACTTACAATTAATGCAATAATGCTTTATACAGAACCAGCAAAATATATTTAAGGTCTCGTATATTCTATGACAACTCGCGTATCGGTAAAGTTACTCCAATCTGAAGTAGTATCTATTTGTATATCTGTTGCAGTGAGTCCCATAAAAATATTCTCATTAGGAAGTGGAGCAAAAAAAAGTGAAACAGGATCTTTTGAGACTCCATAAATTTTTACAAAATCCCAAGTATTATCAAGAGCTAATCCATGAGGAAAATTTAATCTTCCTGCATTTGGAAGTGCACCAACATTTGGAAAGACTTTTCTGTAAATCATTAATTGCTGTCCTTGATCTTTACCAACATACCATTGCTGCGATGTAAAAAATTCATCACCATCAAATATTGCAGTATCTTTAGTATTTATTATGTTGACAAGCTCATTCACTTTATTAAATATATTTCGTACCAATTCCTTCTCATTTTGTGAATATGAAACTTTACTTGCTATTAAAATCTCTTGAGCCATATCTTTTCCTCTAATTTTTTTATTATCACTACTACTATAAATGTGAACGCGTTCAATGATATGTATATCATAGATAGGAGAAAAATATTATGGCTATTCCATTAGCAACACTACTTAAGACTGGAGCATCAATAGCTGCACCTTTTGCTATTAGTGGTGCAGCTGCTTTAGTTCGCAAATTTAAAGATTGGAGAGATCCTGGCAGACATGCAAGATTTCAAAGAGCACAGGTATTAAAAAGAATTGGAGTTACTCCAGAGCAATATCAACTTCGCAGGCAAAATCTTGCAGAAGCATTGCAATCATTAGAGCAGCCACAGCGAGTATTTTTACCACAACAGGCTAGAATGCAACGAGGTGAAGATATTACCGCAGGATTACCACAAGAAATTGGAGAAGAAGCACGACCAGCACGTCCTGGAAATCTTACTGCAATTTTAAATGCTATGGGCCAGACTGCACGGACAGGATATCAAGAAGATCTAGCTCGTATTGGCGCAAGAAGAGGACCTGTACGTAACCCAGTGGGAAGAACTTCAGGACAACTTGCTATGATGTCTGAAGCCTTAAGAGGACGTGCTACTGGTCTTGCTAGAGATAGATTTAGATTGCTTTCAGATTATGCAAATAGAGCAGCTATGGCAGAACTTGAAGCAGGTGCTACTGGCTTGCAGCGTGGAGAAGCAGAAAATAGATTGCAAAATTTCTTACAACAACTTAGACAACAACAATTAGGTGGTCAACAGGCTGAATATCTAGGTCAACAACAACTTGGTATAGACGAAGCGCAATTAAGAAATATTTTAGAAGGTGAAAGATATAGACAAGGTGTAAGACAATACAGAATTGGACAGCAAGAACCATACATTGCTCAACAAGCGCCTCAAGGAGTGTAGTATGGCTAAGCCTGATATGTCAGAAAAAGCGATAATAGCAGCTTTTAAGAAAGCACACTCAAAAGCATATGCTAAAAATCTTTTAAAAAAAGCTAAAAAAGATTATGACAAAGCACTTGACGATCATGTAAAGGCGGGCGGAAAAAGAAGCTTTGCTGATCTATTTCTTACAACAATGAATAAGTATGACGAGGAAAAGGAAAAAAAGATGAGTATTGAAGATTTTAAAAATTTTAGACAAAAGTGGAAATTAAGTGATAAAGAGCTACTTAATGTCATTAGTAATAATCCACAAAGCAAGCGCGAACAACAAGCTTATGACGATTATCTAAAGACATTTGAAGGTAAAAAATTTACGGATATTTCAAAATCTATGAGAGAAGATCCTGAATTTAAAGATTTAGCAGATTTATATGACAGAGCTAAAGAATTTAGAGATGTAGAAACGCTAAAGAGTAAAGAGCAGCAAGAAGCAATCGCAGAGACTTCTCAGAAATTATTGGATGAGCCAGCATATGAGGTGGTATCCCCTGAACCTGTAAAAGCTCAAAGAGCAGCTGAAAAAGAAGTTACTACGCCTGGAGGAATAGTAGCAGAACAAGTAGGAAGATTAGGTGAGAAATTATCTCCTATCGCGGAAAGAAAATTACGAGATAGAGAGGAAAAAGAAAAAGAATCAATAAAAAAGAAATATAAAGATCTTTATGAAGCATATGAGGATATTTTTCCAGGAGAGTTAGGTAAATCTGGCCCTAAATTATTTGAAAGAAAGGCACAAGAAGAAATAGATGCAGTAAGAACAAAGTATGCAAAAATAAGAGTAGCATCTAGAGAAATAGGAAAGGCTGGCGGAGAATTACTTGGTATGGGCGCTGAGGCTTATCGAAGAGGTGCGCCACCAGTAGAAAGATTTGGAACTCCTGGTCAAAGCGAAATGCTAGATAGATATGATGCCTTAGTAAATATGCTACGTCCTGAGCGTACAACTCCACAATCTATTGCAGCCGCGCTTGCTCCTTATGGAACTCAAGCTGGTGCTACGCTGGGAAGAACAATAGGTACATTGACAGGTACCCCATTAGGACCTGCCGTAGGAGGCACAGTAGGATCATTACTTGGTCTAGGTGCACAAGAAATCGCTAGACGATATGGGCAACCAGATCCAGAATTTGCACAATTGGGACGATTTTTATCGGGAACTCCTGCAGGATATTTACAGAGTGGAACCAGAGGACTTGCCGGGCTCATAGCAGGTGAAGATCCTCGATCTACCTTAAGAAAAGGCTTTGGATTATTTAGGCAAAGACCTACAGGAAGAATTAGTAAATTACGACAAGCACTTGGTGGTGGAGTAAGAGGGTTAGGGCAATTCATAGGAGCTCCTGGGCGTGCACAACAACTAAGAAATATCTTAGCAACGGGAGAAGCTCTATATGGCCTTGGAGAAGAGCTTGGTATAAATCCATATGTAAGAAGATTAGGTGAAAGATTAGGGTTAGTTAGTCCTGAACAATATGGCACAAGATTACGAGGTGGTACAGGGATGGGAATAGCAGGTGCAGCTTTACCAAGTGCATTACAATTTGCAGTTCCTGAATTACAACAACAAGCAGCACGATTTTATGGACGTCCTGTTCCGGCAGAAGAAGTTGTACAGGGGTTAGATCAGCAAATGTTAGCAGCGCTTGGGCCACAAATAGCGGCACAAGATATTAAAGAATCTGAAATTAGAGGGAAAAAAGAAGCTCTTAAGCTTAAAAAAGCCGGCTTGAAAGTTGATAAAGCAACTCAAGAAGCCTTAAGTAAATTACAGGGTATGCAACAACAACAAAAGTTTCAACGTGCACAAAGAAGACAAGGCCTAGCTGCAAGAGAAATGGTTGCAAGAGCTAAAGTAGGTGCACAAAGGGGAAGATTATCTGCCGCAGAGCTACTTTCAGGTCAGCAGGTTGCAAGACCATTACCACTTGAAAGAGTTCAACCTCAACCAGGCCTTCCTGAAGGATTAGATATTGCAGCAAGTAAATTACAACAAGCAACAACTCCATATATTCAACAATCAATATCAGATATTCTTAGAAAGCCGGTTAAGTTCACAAATCCAGTAATTAAGTAATTAAATATAAGGAGACTATAATGCCTTACGATCCATATAGAGGTATGACTCCGGGAGGCCAATTCGCCGGAATGCTAGGAACTAGTCTTAGCCAGATTTTAGGCGGCTATCTTGGAGCAAAGTTAGAACAAGACAAAATGCAACGAGAATTCGATGCTAACAGAAGAATATTGAAAGCTAGGTATCCTAATATATCTGAGGAACAATTGAGCGAATATGCGCAAGTTCCATCGCAGCAACTACCACAATTATTACAGGGATTAGGAGCACGAGAATTTCAACAAGTGTTGGGAGGTCAAGCACCACAGCAAGAAATGCCAGAACAAATACCAGGACAAATTCCACAAGAGATGCAACCTGGCATGGCACCTCAAGAAATGCAGCCTGGTATGGCTCCAGAAGAAGTTGGGCAAATGCCTGATATGCCACAGTTACCTTCTCAACAAGTGTTTCCTCAACAACAGCCATATACTACAGAAGATGCTTTAGCTATCTCAGATGAAGCAAATAGAATAGCTGCATTAGAAGACAACTTAAAAAATGCAAGCTTAGATGAAAATCAATACATGCTAATAAGAAAGTATATTGACGATAGCAAGAAAGCATTACGCGATACTGTTCTTAGTGACCAGCAACTTCAAATGAAACTAGCAGAAGCAGATAGAAAGAGATTATTAGATGAGCAGAAGACTGCATTAGAACAGGCAAAATTCGAAAGAAAAATTCTTACTGAAGATAGAGCCCATAAGTTAAAGAAGCTAGAACAAGAAGAAAAGCAGCAAAATAAGCTAATTGAACAATATGGTAAAAGGTATGCCGAACTAATTGATTCAAAAAATAGTAAGCTAGAAGATCTTGAAGCATTGAAATATATGCAAGAAGCTAATAGAAATCCTAATGTTGACTTTGGATATCCTGCTTTCAATACTTTTATAGGGTTCTTACAAGATAAAATGGGGATAGATGCTAGTGGATTTAGAGGAGATGCTGCACAAATTATTGAGAAGCAGACTGCAGGATTATTATTTAGGCTTTTAGGAGATCTTAGAGGTTCCGGTATAAGAGCAGCAAAAGTTATTACTGCCGCAGCTAAAAAAAATCCTAATCTATATCAATCATATAGGGCACGTGCATTTGTTATAGATAATGCGATAGCTGAAACTGAACTTCATTTAAGTAAAATCAATGAAGCCCAAAAATTATATGAAAAAAATAATTATAAATTTGTTCCAGGTTTCTTTACCAGAGTAGATAAAAAAATGAAACCCAATTATAAAAAATATTTTAAGACTCTTAGAGAAATACCTAAAAAAATAGAAAATGATAAAGGGTTGCAGCAAAAGCAAAGGATCTATGATAGACGCGTGACTGGTGCAAAAGCAGGAGTAGCAGGAGGGTTGACTTATGGGCTTTATGGAGCTACAGCTGGTGGAGCTGCAGGTGGTATACCAGGAGCAATTATGGGTGGCCTTGGCGGATTGGCTCTCGGCTTTGGAGGAGCATTTGCAGGTGAAAGACTTGCAGAGCCTGCGGTAGAAATGGCCAAAGGACACAGTCCAGCAATGGGCAATATATATGCTGCATTAGGTGCATCTCCTGAGTATGTTGCTAGCCGTACCGGTAGACTTGCAGATGTACTTACTCCACAACAAGTAGCAGAATTAAGAAGAACGGCTATAGACTAAATCTATATTATTTTTTTGTGTGGCTAAGTATAGTGAATGTCAACTACCCTCGACTAAAGTCGAAAGCTTGTAACTTGAAATACAAATTACGATTGGCTGATTGACTGCAGCCTAGGTGCACGGCATGTAGCTATGCATCATATATTTTGAAATTTTTATATAACTGTTGAAACTGTATCCGTTATTATAACTTCGTGCCTTTAGTTTAAATTTCAATTATTGTAGCGAATTCTTAGTAATGGTTATAGTTTAACAGAGAACCCTGGAAATGCAAGCTTTTTAAAGCTCGTTTCCTCTCCTGAATTAATTCAGGAGTTTCCACGAGAGAAATGCTATGATATTTTTTTAATTCTAATTTAGGAGATACTAATGGCTATTAAAGAACAACTTCCTCGTATATTTACATCATACGGTAAAAAGATAGCGGCAATAGGCTTAAAGAATATTGCCCTTGAATATGAGAGAGCTCCCACAACTAGTGATCTAACACAATTAGGGAGATTATGGGTCGATACTACAACTAGTAAGATATATATACTTACGGCAAAGACAGGTAGTCCACTATCAGCTACATGGACAGAAATAGCAGATGCTACTCCGGATGGTACTGATGGACAAGTCAGAATAGGTGCGACAGGAGCAGCAGCAGCATGGGCCAATCTTACTTCAGGAGATGGCAGTATTACATTTGTTAATGGTGCTAATTCGATAGATCTAAGAGCACCAGGTGCAACGGCAAGCTCATTCCCAACAGATGCAGGAACAGCAACTCCACTAGCTGGTGCAACCTCAATAGCGGGTGGAACAAATATAGGTACTACAGGTGTTGGTGCGACCGTTACCGTGAATTTAGATGCTAGTCCAAGTGTTGCAGGCTCTTTAACTGCAGCTACTTCAGTCACAGCAGGAACTTCAGTTACTGCAGGCGTAGATCTTAATATGAGCTCAGGAGACATGACAATTACAGCTGATACTGATGGTGCAGACACGATATATTTGCATGCAGATGGTGGAACAAGTGAAACAATTAGAATTCGCTCGGATCAAGGAACAGGAGTTAACTCTGTAGGTATCATATCAGATGTTGGAGGTATCACTCTAGATGCAGGCTTAGCGGCAGCAAATTCTATTATAATCGATGCTTCTAACGCAGCAGGTGGCATAGACGTAGATTACGGTACAGGCGGTATGACTGTAACAGGAACAAATGGTGCTTATACATTGGCTACAGGAACAGGTGCTATAGGAGTTGGTACAGACGCAGCAGCTAAAAATATTACAATAGGAAATACAACTGGTGCAACTGCTATTGCAGTAGATTGTGGAACAGGTGGCGCAACTTTTGGAGCTTCTGCAATAGCTCATGCCACTACTCTTGGTTCTACAACAACTACTTCTTCTACAACAGTTCAATCAGGAACTGGAGATTTAGCTCTTACTTCTACAGACGCTGTAACTATTGATTCTGCAGGCGTATTAGAACTTAATTCTTCCGCAGGCGTTATAGGAATTGGAAACGACGCAGTGGCTCAGAATATTAATGTGGGAACGGGAGCTGCGGCTAGAACTATTACAATAGGTAACGTAACTGGTGCAACAGGAGTTGCGATAAATGCTGGAACTGGATCAATTGCATTAGCATCTACGGGAACCGGTGATATAACCATAGATTCTGATGATACTCTTTTATTAGATGCAGATGGTGTTCTAGAGCTTAACTCTAGTGCGGGTGCAATCTCGATTGGTAACGATGCTGACGCACAAGCAGTCAATATTTGTACAGGTGCAGCAGCTAGAACATTTACTGCAGGATCAACAAATACAACAAGTGCTTCCACTTTGCAATCTGGAACTGGTGGTATTGCAGTAACAGCGACTGGCGGCTCTATAACAGCTACAGCAAGTGAAGATGCTGCAGATGCGATATATTTACACGCTAATGGAGGTACTTCTGAAACGATTAGATTACATGCTGATCAGGGTACAGCTATTAACTCTATTGGAATAATTTCAGATGTTGGTGGTCTTACTCTAGATTCTGGACTTGCTTCAGCAGATGCTATTAATATCTCTGCTTCAGATGCAGCAGGTGGTATTGATATTGATTGTGGAACAGCCGGATTAGATATGTTGGCAACTGGCGGATCTCTTACTTTAGGTGCTACAGAAGATGCTGCTCAGGCAATATATTTACATGCTAACGGTGGTACTTCTGAAACTGTTGATATTCATTCAGATCAAGGTACAGGTGTAACCTCTGTTAATATACATTCTGATGTTGGTGGTGTAACAGTTGCTTCAGGCTTAGCCTCAGCAGATGCTATTAATATTACTGCCTCAGATGCTGCAGGTGGTATAGATATCGATGCTGGTACTAATGGTATAGACGTATTAGCAACAGGTGGTTCCGTTACAATAGGCGCTACGGAAGATGCAGCAGATGCAATTTATCTCCATGCTAATGGTGGTACTACAGAAACTATACGACTACACGCTGACCAAGGTACAGCTTCAGCTTCAGTACAATTATTGTCAGATGTTGGTGGTGTTACATTAGCAGCAGGCCTCGCAGCTGCTAACTCTATTGTTATTAATGCTTCGGATGCAGCTGGTGGTATTGACGTAGACTACGGAACTGGTGGTATGACTGTAGATGCAACAAATGGCGCATTTACTTTGCAGACTGGAACTGGTGCAATTTCGCTTGGCGCAGACGCTGCAGCAAAAGCATGTACACTAGGTTCTACCACAGGAGCGGCTTCTACAACTATTCAATCTGGTTCTGGTAATACTTCTATCACTTCTACAGGAACCGTTGATGTAGATGGAACAGGAGCAGTTTCAGTTAATTCATCTGGAGCAGCTGTTAATATTGCCAATGATAATGTAAATCAAGCAGTAAATATTTCTACACAAGGTAATAGAACTACAACTGTAGGTGCAACAGGTGGTTCTGCAACGCTTGCATTAAAAGCTGGTTCAGGCGGTATAGATATGGATGCAGCTGGTATAATGACAATGACACCTGCAACTGCTTCTGTAGCTGGCGTAAGTTTAACAATCAATGCTAATGTTGGAGTTGCAACATTTACAGGGCAGACAACTGCAGCTGGCGCAACCGTTACTCTTACAATAACGAATAGCATATGTACTACAACCTCAGCTATACTTGCAACTGTAAGTAATGTTGGAACAAATGCAGCTTTAATGTCTTTAGAAAGAGTGAAACCGGCAGCAGGATCATTTACACTAGATTTGCAAAATAATGGAGGCGTAGCATTAAACGGAGACATCATCGTTACCTTCTGGATAATAGCTGCCTAAGGCAATATCTAGGATTTTATTGTGGTGATATTTGACATATAAAAAGAATGTCCATATAATACTCTTGAAGATATTATTAATTTTTATAGGAGTATTATATGGACACAAAAATATGTAAGAAGTGTAACAGAAAATTCGAGTTAGATAAATTTACACATAGTTATAAGAATCGAAGAAAGCTTACAAAATATGTTACAAATACATGTCATGATTGTCATTATGGTTGGAATGATTTTTGGAAGAATGCTACTGAACAAGAAAAATTCCAACGTATGAAAGAATTGTTTGAGCGTAGAGTAATTAGGCAAGATGGATGTTGGGAATTTAAAGGTACTATCAGTAGTACTGGGTATTTTGAAATCAAAATTGGCGGTAGATATAAGCCAAAATCTATGAAAGCCCATAGAATTTCATGGATAATACATAAAGGTGAAATTCCAAAAGGAATGCATGTGTTGCACCGCTGCGATAATCCTCGATGTACATGCCCATCACATCTTTTTTTAGGTACGAATCATGATAATGTACTAGATAAAGAGTCTAAAGGAAGAGGCAATCAACCAAAAGAAGAAGATCATAATAAAGCTGTTCTTACGCGAAAGCAAGTAAAAAAAATAAAGCAGCTTTTAAAATTAGGAGTAATGGCAACTAAAATAGCAAGAGATTTTGGCGTTGGAAGTAGTACCATATACAATATAAAATATGGAAATACCTGGCGCCATGTAAAATAATATTTCTTAAAAATTCTTGGCCATATTACTCTTTAGATATAACGTTATATTTGAAGGAATAATATGGCCAAGAAAAAGATCAAAGTTCCTAAAAAAGGGAAGAAAAAGAAAATATTTAAAAAGAAAATGGAGATAGTATTAAAAGAAGCAAAAGCTGGTGAACTCAATATTGGAAAAAGCAAGAAGAAAGTTAAAAATAAAAAGCAAGCATTGGCAATAGCTTTGAGTGAAGCATCAAAAGCAGCAAAGCGTGGATCTGTTAAGAAATCTGTAAAAAAGTCTAAAAAAAAGAAGGGTAAATAATGAGTGGATATATTGCTCTGGCACCTAAGCGAGGATGGTTCGAAACAGCACGTACGAAAGCATTTGGTGCAATAGTTGATGCGTACTCTGCAATTGGCACTCCAATAGATCATCCTACGAGAATATTTATTATTAATAATACTACAAATAAAGATGCCTGGATCAGTCTTGATGGAACAAATAATCATTTCGCTATAGTAGCCGGCGGCAATTTACTAATTGACGATGCTACTAATGGGATATCTATATCAAAGGGAACTACATTTTATGCAAAAAGATATACTCCCGGAGATGCTCCAACAAGTGGTGATATAATTGTTTCAATAGGTTATAAAGTATAGGAGCTGTTATGTCACAAATATATATAAATCCATCTGTATCTATAGGATTGCCACTTGATATTACAGATTCCGGAGAGATTACAGGTGCTACGCAAAATGCGCTTGTTGTAGGAGCTGCAGGCGGCGCACTTACCCCACTAGCTGTGGCCACAGATGGTCAAATCCCAATTGGATCTACAGGAAATGCACCTGTTTTAGCTACTATTACAGCTGGAACAAATATAAATATAACTAATGCTGCCGGATCTATAACCATAGATGCTACGGGAGTAGGTCCTGAATTTGCGGATAATTTATTTAGAGTCACTGATGATGGAGATAATACTAGAAAATTAGCCTTTGAATGTGACCAAATTACTACAGCAAATACTCGTACTATTACTATGTGCGACCAAGATCTAAGTTTAATATCACCTTCATTTCCTGGGTCTGTTACAGCTGGAACAGGACTTACAGTTACAACAGGTAATGCAACAATTTCAGCTGGTAATTTAAATTTACCAGTAACTAATCTAGCATTTACTGAAGGTGTTATTACTACCGGTGGCACTTTCTTTATACATAACTATGGAACAAATAATAGCTTCTTTGGAGAGCTATCAGGACCATCTATTACAACTGGTGCGTATAATACCGGAGTTGGACATTCCTCTTTAACTGCAACAACTACGGGAGATTATAATACCTGTGTAGGTAGAAATGCAGGTAATACTATTAATACAGGTGAGAAGAATACTGGTGTTGGTGCTGATATACTCACAAGTATTACTACAGGAGATTATAACGTAGTACTTGGATACCTCGCAGGATCTTCTTTAAATACAGATGATTCAGATAATATTTGTATTGGAAATACAGGAACAGCTGGTGATTATAATACCATTAGAATAGGAACACAAGGCACAGGTGATGGCCAACAAGATAATTGCTTTATAGCAGGTATACATGGTGTAACTCCAGCTGGTGCTACACAGACAGTCGTTATAGATGCTAATGGCGAATTAGGCTCAACTGCATCACCAACCAATGAATTTGCTGATAATCTATTTAGAGTCTATGACGATGGTGATAATAGTAAAAAAATAGCACTAGAATGCTCAGGTATAACAGCATCTACAACAAGAACATGGACTGTTGATGATAGAGATATAGATTTTGATGCAGTTCCAACAACAGTGTCAACTGATTCTGGCTCTGCTACTCCTGCAAGTGGCTCATTTACTATAGCTGGTTCTGGTTCTATTTCTACATCTGGAGCAGGCTCTACAGTTACAATTAGTGGTGGTGGTATAATCTGGAACGAGGTAACTGGAACATCACAGACAGCAGCTGTGAATAATGGCTACATTGGAAATAATGTGGCCCTAGTTACAATTACACTTCCAGCAACAGCGTCAGTGGGAGATGTAGTTAGAGTTATTGGCTTGGGAGCTGGTGGTGTCAAAGTTGGACAGAATGCTTCTCAATATATACGTTGGGATGAAAGTAACGTAACAACAACTGGTGTAGGTGGATCTTTAGCATCTACAGATGATCATGATGCGGTAGAATTAATTTGTACGGTTACAAATAATGGATGGTCAGTTTTAAGTTCTAAAGGTAATTGGACCATTACATAATAAGAAAGGAAATTATGAGTATTGGATTTATTGGAGCAATTATAATTGGAGCATCAATGATTATTGGTGCAATATCACATAAGATTTTAAAGAAAAAAGATAATATTGTTGAACAAATAGCTGAGCAAATTATTGAAGAGCAGACTGGTATAGAAATAGATTTTACTCCTGAAGAAAAAGATAAGCCTAAAAAAGAAGATTCTAAAGATATAGAGGAGAAGAAGTGAAAATTTCAGTTAACGATAAAGAATTATTTATACTTACAGATATTCAAAAGAATGTAATTAAAAATGATATTAATGCAGATATTTTTGAGGAAGATATGAAGCGTCGTCTTCAACATAGCCTTATTCATAAATATGAGCAATGCTTTAATAGGCTTAAAGCCCAATGGGAACCTGTGCTTATATCAGAGGGCGCAGAGACTATTCCTGCACAGCCAGATGCTTTTGCTGAATTAATATTTGCTCGTCCTGATTATAAAGATAGAAAAGTAAGGGATGCTGAAGTTCAAATCTAGGAGCTATAATGGCTAAAATAAATAGTATAAATAATAGATCTAGCCAACTTACTATTGACCCTGGAGCCTCGGGAGATTCGTATATCCAACTAGATATAAATAGTTCTGCAAAATTTATACTGGGTATAGATGACGACGATGGCGATTCATTTAAAATAAGTGCAGGATCAGATTTAGGTGCAAATAATACATTTAAAATGACAGCTGCTGGAGAGCGTATAATGCCGTTGCAATCTGCATTTTTAGCGTATCTAGGAACAACCGACAGCAATGTAACTGGAAACTCTACGGTATTTCAAGTTGGTTCTGGCAATGCGCTGACAGAGGTATTTGATCAGAATGGTGATTTTAATACTAATGGCACATTTACCGCGCCTGTGACAGGAAGATTTTATCTAAATGCTATAGTATTGTTTGATGATTTGTCTGCAACACCTTTTACAGTTGGTAATGCATTTTCACGGATGAGGATAACAACGTCAAATCGTCTTTATGTATCAGGAATTTGTAACGGTGGTAATTCTCAGAGTAGTGGTCAACTATCTATTAATATATCGATATTTGCAGATATGGATGCATCAGATACGGCAACATTTAGTTGTACAGTTTCAGGAGAAGGTGCAGATACTGTTGATGTTGTTGGAAGTGCTACTGTTAGTACGATGTTCTGTGGATATTTAACCTGTTAGGAAATTCATGGCTAAAATAAATAGTGTAGATAATAGATCTAGCCAGCTTACTATTGATCCTGGTAGCGGAGATTCATTTGTACAATTATCAATTAATGAAACAGAAGAATTTACAATAGGTGTTGATGATACAGATAGTGATGCATTTGTCATATCTCAGGGAGCCACAATAGGTACAAATAATACATTTAGAATGAGTTCTGCTGGAGAGCGTACAATGCCATTGCAGCCAGCCTTTTTGGTTGCTAATTCGTCTCATGATTTGAATGTGACCGGTGATTCTACAGTAGTTACAGTAGATTTTGAGTCGGAAATATTTGATCAAGGTGCAAATTTTGCGGCAGATACATTTACAGCACCAGTAACAGGAAAATATAAGTTTACAATAATGCTTTCTCCTTTTGATGGAGACAGTTCACATGCAGATACAGAATTTAAATTAGTTACATCGAATAGAACCTATTTATTGCAAAAAGTTGATTTTTGGGGGATAGCATATCAAACGGATGGAAAATTAGCTACTTGCAATGATGTTCTGGTTGATATGGATTCTTCCGATACTGCATATGCAACAATTACTATATCAGGGGGTACTAAAACAGTAGATATTTGGGGCTCTGGTACTTCTCAGCTTAGAACTGGAATCAGTGGAGTTCTATGTTGTTAAAATTTTATTAATATAAATCCCCCCCGAAGAAGCAGTTCTAATGGGAGGGATTTTGTATGAAGTGAGCTAAGAAAGAATTGTAGAGTTAAAAGGAAGACTCTTTTTTTATTTTTTTATCAATTTTACTATCTATAAATAATACGATGGTATCGAATAATCTTTTTGGGCAATCTTCTACTTTATCTACTTTAAGTGTTCTAAGTAGATCTTCTTTTATGTCGTCATGATCTTTGAGGCTTTCATTTATATATTCAATTTCACCTTCTGTGAGAAGTTGAGTATGTTTCTGATCTTGCACCCTGCTTTGATTATTTTCTTCTCTTACATTTGAACTTTGATATCTATTTGGTTCACCATCGTTATCATCTGGATCGTTGTCTATTGTTATGCCTAGTATGGTGCATGCTGAATATCTTTTATGGTATGAAAGTGCTGAGCCATAATCCTGTATCTTACTTTTTTTATTATTTTTTGGATTTTCTTCGAATATTATTTTCACAAAAGAGGAAGAGTATTGACCACTTTTATGAAGAAGCATAGTTCTTAGATATTTTTTATCATCCCATTCTTCTTCATGTTGGTCTAATGAAAATCCATATTTTTTGAATAATGGCCTTACAGATTTAAGTGCTGCATCGAGGTCGGCATATCTGCTTTTGAAAAATGGATTTGTCCTGTTGGCTATTACTGAATTGTATTCGCTTTGCATGCCTGAAAGAGCTTCTGCATATTTGTCTAGTTGATCGCTGCGCAATTTCCCTTGTGGTGTTATAGGTTCTTTTTTTGATTCTCTGGCATCTAACACCATATTTATTATTTCTATTAATTCTTTTTTATCCATTTGTCTTCCTATATATTTATTTTAGCTTTAAAGAATTTGCTTATAGATTTTAGAAGTTCTTGTTCTTGTTCTTCTATTCTTTTTTTATATTTTTTTAGTACTAGAAGCTCATTTATTTCTATTGGCATATCGCCTGCTATATAGTCTGGTGAAGTGACTATTTTAAATAGATTTTTGGTTACCCTTCTTATGCCTATTCTTGATTGAGATAATTTATCGTTGATAATATCAAGCTCATTTATTTTTCTTAGAACTTCTTGAGCGGTTGGTATATATTCTTTTTCTTCTGGTTCTTTTTGATTGACAAGTCTATCTACTTCGGCGGCAAGCTTATCTCTTTTTTCTTTCATGACTGTAAGCATTTTATCATTTGGATTATTGATAGTGACTTTAAGGATCATGTCTTCGTATATTTCAATGGTCTTGTTGAGCTTTTCTATGGTTTCAATCTTCACTGATTTTTGAACATTTTCTTCTTCTTTATCCCCTGATTTTTGAACATCACATACATCTGTGCTATCTATTTTTTTATATTTTTCCATGAGCTTTTGTCTTTTAAGTTCTAGTCTGCCTATTATTTTATCTGGAGCATTTTGATCTACTTTTTCTTCGATCATTTTGTCGTAGAGTTCGATCATTTTCATTAGTTCTTTTTTATTTTCCATGTCTTCCCTTTATTTTTATGGACTTCTCACTTTCAACACTTATACTATAACACATATAATATTACGTGTCAAGCATTATTTTTAATTAATTTTAACTAATTTTTAAGATGTGCTGCTGGAGGGGACTTCACTAAGATGTCTCACAATATTTCTCTCTTAATATATATATATATAACTCTTAGAAGTTACTCTCTTTTGTATATGTAACTCTAAGCAAGAGAGAGCTATATTTAGAAATAAGAGACTTACTCCTACGCGTGCGCGCGCGCGAGAGTCGTCGACAAATTGTCTGCAACTGTCTCCGAATTGTCGACGGTTAAAATGCTCGGTCAAAAGATATATATATGTGCTAAATTTTATATCAAATTTCAATTCTAAGACAATATTTGTATGTCTATAAATAAGTTACTCAATTTATATAAAATCTACCTTCTACGTCTAAATTTATAATATAACTTTAATTCAGATTTGTGTTGACTTTAGTGTAGTACTATGCTACTATGTATAATAATATATTATAGAAAGGGACATTGTGATAAATATATTTGACCAATTGAGAGATTTTAGATTTACAGAGAACGGTAGACAACTATTGAGAACAATACCCAAATCTATCCTCTTTAAGGCTAAAAAAGATTTTGATAATATACGACAATACGTACCATGCTATCAAGCTAATACTTACTACGCTATCTGTCTTAGATTCTGCGAAATACAAAAATGTTATCCCGACTGGAGCCTTGCTGGTGAATTTGATATCAATCAGCCAATAACTATAAAAAAAGAAAAATTCTCCATGCGACTTGTATTAAGAATAGAACGACACCTAGAAAAAAATCCTCAAAAATTACATGACCTTAGAGAAAAATTACTTTTTCTTAATCCAGACGGATCTTCACCAAATCCAATGGAACCATTAACTCTTGCTATCATGACCGGTGGCGTAAATATTAAAGGCCTTAAATTCCTACGCGGCTGCTTTGCAACAAAAAAGCCAAAATTAGTTCACGAAATAAATAAATATATTTACAAAGTAGAACAAGAAATGATAGATAATATAAAAAGCGAAACAGACGATCAATCATCTCCAACAACAGAACAAAAAAATATTTCTTGCATTAATGTAGAAAGCGTGTTATAGTAGCTTTTGTAATGAAATAAAAATTAAAAAAGAGAAGCAAATATTTCATTTTAAGATATCAAAATGAAATAACGAGGGAAGTATGCAAGTTGTTAATAAATGTTCAATCAATCACAAGCACACCACCTCAAATAATTTAGACGATAGAATTCTTAGAGATCCTCTATTGCAATTTTCTGCTCTCACTAATACAGAAACTGCTGTAGTTAACCATCTTTTTAAACTATCAGCAAAATATCCAGATGTCTTCGTATCCCAAGCAAATCTAGCCTCATGGCTCGGAATAACAAGACGTCAAGTCAATAGAGTGATCTCTAAATTAGCTTCCTTAGGAATAATTACAAAAATTTACAGAGAATATAATACCTCACTGTATCGAATACCAGACTTTTTTAAGCAAGATTCAATCAAGAAATTACTTAAAAAAATAATACCCAATATTGTAGACTTAGCATTTTCTATTCAACAACTCTTATCCTCAACTATTACCTCCATTTTTAGAGAGAATACCATGCAAAAAAAAGAATATGATGACGATACGTTATTTGGAGAACTAGCAAAAGAAGAAGCACAAAAGCGCACATACAGTGCTCCATATCATAGGCCATGGAAAGGCAATACTACCCCATCATCACAACTCTTTTCAGGATTTAAACATATATCATCAGTCTTCTCTGGCTTCTCAAAAAATACAAAAGAATCTCCCAATAAAAAAGTCTCCAAAGAGATTATAAATATACCTAAAGTAGATGAAGATACTCTATTAGCAAAATTAAATAAATTATCCCAAGAGTTACCTGCTGATACATTTAACAGACTCATGGAAAATGGCAGGACCTTAGAAGAACGAGTTAAAATTACAGAACGTTATCTTACAGGACTAAAGCTAAAGCAAGGAGCAAATATATAATATTCACAAAAAGGAATTAAAATGAGTAGCAATATCTTTACCGAAATTGACAAAGTAAAAATCGATCTTTCACCACCACAGATAGCAGAGCTATCCAAATTTCCTGCCAAAGTCATACAGTACGTAAATTCATGTAGCCAGAACTTCATCAACTTTGATATATTTCATCAACAGTGCAATGAGTACTCTAAAATACAAAATATATTACCAAATACCCAATTTAGAGACAAAATACTTGATATACTTAAAAAAAGAGAACAAAGACATAAGAAAATATCCCGATCAGACTATTTTGAGAAATATAATATGCTATTCAACGATAACGTAGGAGTTAAATGAAAAAAAGATACGTGTTCAATATCCCCGGCGAGCCCGTACGCGTATTTAAATCAGAAGATGAAGGGCGACAGCCACTCGATACATACATGGAAAATAAATTACGATACAGAATTACATTCGAAAATCAATGCGAGAACCTAGATATGATCAATGATCCCATTGAAGCTATATTCAAATTCTTTCTACCCAAAAATTATAAATACAGACAAAGCCGTGTATCCATAATTGAACTATTTAAATTTGCCAATCAGACTGCCCAGGGGATTATATATAAAAAAGATTATCTATTATATAATGTGAAATTAGAAAAAGAATACAGTGACTATCCACACACCGAAATAGTCATTCGACCACTCAAGAAAGGAACTGGTAATGCCAATCAAAAAAAGAAAAAAATCTCAAGCTAAAAATAATACTTCAGATACAAAAAAGCCTCCAGAAACCTATAGTCACCCATTTAGCATGGAGGCCAAGCAGTTCTACCTTTCCGGTGAACACGTCAATGAAAAAATTATTGCTTATTTTGCAGATCAGATGGTCGAATATATCAATGGAAATCCAAATGTCTTTCATGTGCACGAATTTAGAATACTTAAGGGTGTGCCTGAATGCACGTATATGACATGGCTTGAAAAATATGAGTATCTAAAGATGCGTCATGATTATTGCAAAGAATTTCTAGGCCTACGACGCGAAAAGAAAATGGCTTCTCATGACTCTAAGACACTTGCTCATACCCTCCACCTTTATAGTAAAGAATGGAAGCAGGCGAACCATGATAGAGCTAATCTTAAAAAGATAGAAGAAGAAGGCAAATCGCAACCTGTTAAAGTTATATTTCAGGACTATAAAGAAAAGGACAAAGAATGATTAACGATAAAGAAATGAAAGCTAAAGCTAGAAAAATAGCCAACGAGTGGACCAAAGAAGAGCTTAAAAGGGCTATGGAAGCGATGGATAGTGTCTTTAATCCTATGATTAAAGAGCGCACTACCCTTACCTGGGCTCTTACACTTATGGTGCAAGATGAATGCGACAAAGAGGAAAGTAAAGACCCATCATCCCCCTTTAAGGAATTAGATGATTAGCTCATACACAGTGTGTGGCTACTGCTTTGAAAATTTGGATCGTGGATCTTCCTGTACCTGTCGTGCATCACAGAATAAGCCAACAAAGTTAGCTGTACGCTATTCAGAACTCTTTGACACGCAATTAAATCAAAGTTATCCAAGTATAGTTGGCCCAGAGGTGGAAGAGGAATATGTGCCAAATTTGGGTGTTCCCGGTGATGAGATGGCTGTGAAGATAATCTTGTCTCCGGAAATTAAGCTCTGTGATTCTTGTCTTGAAGAGTTTCAGGAAGCTATTGAATTAATGGCTCAGATAATTAATACCTGTATGTCGTCCAATGGTTCGAAAAGTTTGGATGAAAGTAATACGTTGATTGGCAAAAAGGAAGATCGTGAATGAAAAAAATATAATGCGATTTGTTTCGCTCTTTATTTTACTTATTACACTTTTTTTTGTAGTAGAATTCTTCGAAATAGATTTCCTCGTTTTAGGATTTATTCTATTTGGAGTTCCTATTACCTGTGTGTGTGGAATGTTCTGGTATGAATTAGCAAATAATATCTTAAACTATCTTATTCAAAGGAGTCGCGATGACTATTAAAGTAATGTTTCTATCATTAGTAATTTTATTATTGCTAGACATATTTATAACTTACAAATTGTATCAATCTGGTATAAGTGAAAGTGATGAGCATGTTAAAAAGATAAATCAAAAATTATGTCTACTTCAACATGAATTTTGCACGCATAGAACTACTTTTGATACTAGAGTTATAGATGTAGTTAAAAAAATGAGATCAGGTAATAGAAAAAGAAGAAGCTTAAAGTCTGAAACTGCAGAATGCAAGAAGTAAAAGTCGATACATTTGAGCCACGTTGGTACCAACGTGACTTAATAAATGCTTTAGAGTATGAAGGCAAAAAGAAATTTGTGATTGTATGGCCTCGACGTGCAGGTAAAGATGTTGCTGCTCTTAACCTAATGCTAAGGCAAGCTTTTAAGCGTGTCGGGGTATATTACTATCTCTATCCAAAATATGATCAATGTCGTCGTGCAGTATGGGACTCAATTTTAAGCACAGGCGAAAGATTTTTAGACTTTATACCTGCTAGATTAATCGCCAAAAAAAATAACGTAGAAATGAAAATTGTTCTTGTAAATGGCAGCATAATACAATTTAACGGAGCCGATAATGCAGATTGCTATGATGCCGAAACAGAAATTTTGACCGATAATGGCTGGATGTTATTCCAAGAACTTATAGACAGAAAGTTCGAGAATATAAAAGTAGCAACGCTTAAAGATGGTTGTATGGTTTACGAAAAGCCACTTGATTATATTAAGCAATCTTATTCTGGACCTATGTATTCTATTAAGAACAAAGCTATGGATATGTTGGTCACCCCAAATCATAAATTCTATGTTAAATCTCCTAAGGGTGCTTATAAGTTTAAAAGAATATCTGATCCTACTATTAAATATTATTCAATTCCGTCTATGTGTGACTGGAAAGGCAAGAAGCAAAGTTCATTTACATTTCCTGGTACAGATATAACCATATCTATGATGGATTATATGGCTTTGCTTGGTATATACTTGTCGGAAGGGTCTTCGTCTTATAGACAATCAGAAGGTTATGAGGTTTCTATAGCACAAAAGAAATTTCACACTAGAGCAAAGATTGAAGAATTATTAGATCGATGTGGAATTAAGTATAGCAAGAGAGATGATAGATATGTGTTCTACAGTAAAGACATGTATAATTATTTTTCTCAATTTGGAAAGCAGCCTGATAGATTTATTCCGAGAGATGTTCTTAAATATGACAAGATATATCTAGAAGAGTTATTTACTTGGCTTGTACTTGGTGATGGAACTATACATAAGAATGGCTCCATATATTATTATTCATGCTCAAAGCAACTTATTGATGATGTTCAGGAGCTTATATTAAAGATTGGCTATAGCGGGTATGTAAAGATTAAGTCTAAGGCTGGAAGTTCTGGCGGTTTGATACGCGGTAGAGAAATAATTAGCAATCATGATCTATATTCTATAAGGGTTAGAAAGTCTAAATTTAAGCGATTTTGCTCGAGCAAAGCCAACTATATTCAGATGGAAGATTATTGTGGCAACGTATATTGTATAACAGTTCCATCTGGGGTAATAAAGGTAAGACGTAATGGAAAAGAATGTTGGTCCGGAAACTCACTTCGTGGCACAAATCCTGTTGGGGTGGTATTTTCTGAGTATAGTCGTGTTAATCATCCTGACGCGTATAATGGTGTTGTAGCCCCAATTCTAGCAGCCAATAGTGGTTGGGTAGTATTTATTTCCACTCCTAATGGTCACAATGAATTCTATAATGTATATAAATATGCAACTTCTGGTGATGATGAAGAATGGTACGCCAAGATTCTAACTATTGATGAAACTAAGCATGTTAGTGAGAAAGTATTAGCTAAAGAAAAAGGAAGAATGTCTGATGAGTTATTTCTTCAGGAATATTTTTGCTTTCCTGCTAATACAGGAATATTAACACCAAATGGTGTTACTATGATTAATCAGATCCAGGCTGATGATATTGTCGTGTCACATTCTGGCAGATTTAGAAGAGTACTTGGTGTAATAGATAGACCTTATACTGGTAAGATGATTGAAATTAGTTCATATGGTTCATATGAAAATATAATCTGTACACCAAATCATCCAATTCAAATTTATAATCAATCTACTCAGTCATATAGCTGGGTCCCTGCTGCTAATATAAAATATGGTGATAGGGTTGTATTTCCAAAAAGAAATATATCTAACGAAAGTGTGATATCCTACAATCTTTGTATGTTAATGGCTTGGTATATAACTGAAGGAAGTAGCTTTAAAAATGGTCTACAATTTACAGTTGGTAATGAAAATGAAAAATCTAGAGTTATTGATCTACTTAAATCTCTTGGATATAGTTATAAAATCCAGAGAGGTGAAACTGCGATAACTATTACTGTAAATAGTGTATATCTAGTGGATTTCTTTAAGTCAAATTGTGGATCAATATCTTA
>Ga0180430_10000712_pt1 | contig 35390 bp, 32 predicted proteins | sample SS_ome_9_FD_132999 | JGI IMG/M metagenome (GOLD analysis project Ga0180430, IMG submission 132999) | Hypersaline lake sediment archaeal communities from the Salton Sea, California, USA - SS_1_S_2 metaG | ecosystem: Environmental > Aquatic > Non-marine Saline and Alkaline > Hypersaline >... | reverse complement strand
CGGCGGACATGATCAAGATCGCGATGATTCGCGTTGCCGATCTCCTCGATCGGGGAAACTACCGGACGCGCATGCTCCTCCAGGTGCACGATGAACTCGTCTTCGATCTCGCGCGCGACGAGGCGGACGAGTTGATCCCGCAGATCGAGGCAGCGATGCGCGACGCCCTGCCGCTCGAAGTCCCGGTGGTGGTCGAGTCCGGCACCGGGGAGAACTGGCTCGCGGCCCACTGATCGCCCGGTGACGGCTTCGTCGGCACGGGAAACGGATGGCGGAGGGGACTGCGGAAAAACAAAGAGCCGGTGGAGCAAGACGCTCCGACCGGCTCGTTGAATTGTTTGATCGTCGTCGCCCGCTTTCTGGGAGACGTGGTGGGGGATACCGGAAACCGGGGATTACTGGATCTCGATCTCGATCGCCTCGGTCTTGGTGAAGCGCGTCCGCGTGTCACCGGAGCGATGCAGCGAACCTCCGAATCCTTCCCACGGCTCGATGTCGTGCCGCCCGGACCAGCCGTTGATCAGCTTCTTGCTGCTGGTGGTCCGGATGAGAATGGTCCGGGTCGCGAAGGATGGTCCCTTGATCTCCATCGAGCGGACCCCGTGAGGCATGCGGCGGATGAGTTGATCGAAGTGACGCGTGTTGTAGCCGGGTTCGAAACCGTCGAGTTCCCAGGTGCTGCGGTAGCGGTCTCGATCCTGTCGCGGCAGGTTGAAGACCACCGTGTTGGGGTGGGCTCCCTTGCGGACATCGTCGAGAACCTTGAGCCCTTCCGACGGGAGATCCTGGCCGTAGTAGGTGTCGTTCCGCTCATAGGCGAGTCCGGGCACGCCGAAGGAGATGTGGGCCCCGTCACTCGTGCCGTCGGTTGGCGGCTCCGCGGTGTAGGTGGCATTCATCCCGCCACGCCAGAGGAAGAGGTGGACGTTGAACTCGAGTTCACCTTCCATCACCATTTTCCAGACGATCTCGCCCTCGTCCTCGTCGAAGGTGGGCTCCTCCTGGACACGCAGGAACTTCCGGCGGCGGCCGTGGTAGGCGGGATCCTTGACGCGTTCCGGATCGCGATACCAACTCCAGTAGTGGAACCAGATCGGATTCTGGATGAACTGCCCCTCATCGTTCTTCATGAAAATGAGAGCCTGCGCCTGGGGGCCGTAGAAGACTGCCTCGTAGCCGGGCTCGGAAATCCGGCCCACCTCGACCTGGTTCTTGTACCACCAATGGCGGTTGGCCGCGCGGTGATAGAATTCCTTCCCGATCATCTCCTCGCGGGGATTCGCGTAGGTGAAGGGGGAGTCCTTGAGCGGATCCTCGGGATCCTGCAGGGTGAGGGGAGCGGGTTCGTCGTCGCCCGGATCGAAGATCGAGACGAGGGTGGGCATCTGCCGGCCCCGCGTGCGGTTGACGATCTTCTTCGTCATGATGTCGAGGCCCTCTGTCTTCTTCTCCGCGGGCTGCACGTAGGTGCGGATCCGCCGGCGGCCGAGGTTCTGGCCGATCTCGAGGGCGAGATCCTCATCCACGAAATCCTCGAAATCGGAGAAGATATAGAGCGAGTCGATCTTCTGCTCGACGAGGAAGTCGATCGCCGAGGAAAGATAGTCGGCCCCACCACTGCGGATCGCGATGAACTGGTTGGGGCGCGTCTTCATCGTATCGATGACGCGGTCGACGTAGCGTTGAGGCGCCTTCTTCGGCAGATCGTGCCAGAGGAACCAGAAGGGTGTGCGATTGCCCTCCTCGTCGCGGGGGCGAACCTCGTCCGGAATGATGAGACGCACGTCCGGCTGGCGTGTCCGCTTGCGAACGACCATGTCCCGGGCGTAGACGATCGGCGCATCCTTGAAGTTCTTGTCCACCTCGCGGACGACGTGGGGAAGATATTCCGCCATCGAGCCGGAGACGTCGAGGACGACGCCGAGGACATCGCCCTCCATTTTCTGGCCGAACATCATCTTCGACTCTCCCGAGGTCTCGACGCCGAGATCCATCGAGGGGGCCATGTCGATCCCGGTGTCGGCGAATCCCATGTTCGAGAGGGAGTCGACCGCGACCTCCGAGACGGAGAAGGCGGACATGGAGTTGACCGAAACGATGTCGGCCATGGCCGAGGACGAGGCGGAGGAGGTCTGGGTCGGCCTCGTCATCGTCTCGTTCTGGATGTTGTCCGCATCCTGGGACTGCTGGGCCGACGCCACGATCTGCGGAGGAACGTTGCGGGGGACCTTGGTGGCGACGAGGGTCAGGGCGAGCACGATCGCCACGTGGACGAGAATCGTGACCGTGATGGAATTGAACTTGTCGCGTCGCACCATCGCCTCGCGGCGGCGGAGCGATTCCTCGGCCTCGGCGTGAATGCGCTCTAGCTCGGATGCCGCATCGGCATCGAACGACTCCGCGTCGACTTCCCGCACGACGACCGGCGCAGGGGCGGCCATCCCGTCGGCGTCGGGCCGGGCCTGGAGAAGGTTGGCGGTGGGCTGGGACGTCACCTTGTCGGCGTCCGCGTCCGGCACCGGAACGGCCTTCGCCACAGGAACGTCCTCCTCGGCCGCGACGGCCGCATCGTGCTCTTCATCGACCTCGGCCGCAATTTCCTCACCCGTGGCGTCGTCACCCTCCGCCTCGTGCGAGGCGATCGCGGCCAGGTAGGCCTGGGCGTCCCGGTTGTCCGGGTTGACCTGCAGGGCGTAGTCGCAAATCTCCTTGGCCTGGTCGGTCGCTCCGACCAGGACATAACATCGGGCGGCGGCGATCAGGCCTTCGTCATCCCCGGGAAGGGACTCGGCGTGACCGAGAACCTCGATCGCTTTGTCCTGGTTTTCCTCCTGTAGGTGCGCTTCGATCAAAGCGAGGCGAGCGTGCCAATTTTGGGGATCGCCCTGCAGATTCTTTTCAAGTGTTTCGATGGATTCGGACACGGTTCTGGTGGGTAAGTTCTCAATGTGAATGTGCCGGGACGGGCAGGAAAATGCCAGTTTCTTTTGCCCTCGATCAAGCCCATTTTTTCGGTCACAATTTTCCTCCGTTTCTTCAAGTCCCCTGGGACGAGCGGATACAATCCCCGCTACCCGCTGCCTTTCGATGCGCTTCCGCCCTCCGTTCGCGCGCCACGTCGTCTCTCTCGGGCTTCTCGTTCTGACAGGCGTGATCGTGGCGGGCTGGTGGAACAGCAGCCGCTTTTCGGAGCGCCGCGTCTATCATCTCGGACCGGTCTCGATGGAGGTCTTCTCCGCCAGTTCGCTGGTGAGAACGAGCTTTGCCCGGGGCCGGATCGGGTATCCCGGGGCGAAGACCTTCTACCGGCACCGCAATGCGAGGGGCAGGATGATGGCCCGTCCGCTCGTGCCCGAAATCTCCGCCGGGACCGGACTGGTCAATGTCACCTTCGGCTACTGGCACGCCGCCGCCCTGTCCGCTCTCGCGACCGCAGCGGCCTACGGAGTGGAATGGACGCGGGCGCGGCGCGGGTTGGGTGACGAATGATTCACGCAGTCGCCGTTCCCCCGGCCACTCTCTTCGGGCAACGGTTGCGCCAAACCGGATCCAGTCATGCACAACGATGAGTTGATTTCCTCCGTGATGGGAATCGTCGGATTGCTGTTCGTCGCGGCCGTGTCGGCCTTCGTGATGAAGCGCATCCGGTTTCCCTACACGATCGGCCTCGTCCTCGTGGGAGTCGCGGTGGCTTTCGTCAGCGACGGTTTCGAGCCGCTCGAAGAGGTGCTCGAGACTCTCAAGTTCGGGCCGGCGATGATCCTCTTCCTCTTCATCCCGATCCTGATCTTCGAGTCCTCGTTCAGCACCGACGGACGGATGCTGATCAAGAACGCGGCCCCCGCCATGGTGTTGGCCGCGCCGGGACTGCTCCTCTCCACGGCTCTCACGGGATTCCTGGTCCACTGGTTCACGGATCTCCCGTTGGGTTCGGCCCTGGTCTTCGGCTGTCTCATCTCCGCGACCGATCCCGTGGCGGTGATTGCGCTGTTCAAGGAACTGGGCGTGTCGAAGAGACTCACGGTGCTCGTGGAGGGAGAGAGCGTGTTCAATGATGCCACCGCGATCGTGGTATTCAAGATCATCGTCGGGGTCGTGGCGGCCGGGGTCCTGGACTGGGCCATGGTGATCGGAGGAATCGGCAGTTTTTTCGTCGTCTTCGTGGGTGGTCTCCTCGTCGGCGTTGTCTTTGGCCTCGTCCTGATCAAGTCGATCCCGCTCATCGGTGACGATCCCGTGGTTCACATCGCGCTGACGACGGTGATCGCCTACGGCGCCTTCATCGTCGCCGATCATTTCCTCCAGACCTCCGGAATCATGGCGGTGCTCGGGGCCGGACTGATCCTCAGCTACTACGGTCCGGTCCGCTACACGCCCGAAACGCAGAAGGATCTCAAGGTGTTCTGGGAGAATGCCGCTTTCGTGGCGAACAGTCTCATCTTCCTGATGCTCGGACTGAGCGAGCAAATCTTCCTCGCGAATGCCCCGCAGAACGTGCGGGGACTCCTGCTGCCCGCCCTGATCGTCATCGTGATCGTTCTCGTGGTGCGGGCGGTGGTCGTGTTCGGACTCATCCCGCTGGTGAACGCGGGAGGCGTGGCCTCGTTCGTGAACCGGCGATTCCAGACCATCATGTGGTGGGGCGGGTTGCGAGGGGCCATTGCGGTGGCGCTGGCGATGAGCCTGCCGAAGCACTTTCCCTTCCGCTGGCAGATCATCGATTTCACGTTCGCCGTGATTCTCTTCACCCTGCTCGTCAACGGGACCACGATGAGCTGGGTGGTCCGCAAGCTCGGCCTCGACAAGCCCACGCCTCTCGACCAGTTCCTCCGGAGCTTCGCCGCCGTCGCGGGAAAACGCGCCGGGCTCGCACGGCTCGAATCGCACAAGATCGCCGAGGCCGATGGAGAGGCGATCGAGGCGATGCGCGCGAAATACACGGAAGAACTGGAGACGGCAGAGAAAGAACTGGCGGAGTTTCGCGCGTCTCTTCGGGACGATCCGGTGGCGCGCAAGCACCTGCTCTGGCTCCGGGCGCTCGCGATCCAGAGGGAGATCTTCTTCGAGCGCTACGAAGACAACCTCCTCTCCCTCCAGGCCTACCGGGCGTTGGAATGGGGATTGCGCAACCAGGAGCAGGAAATCCGCCGGGAGAATCCCGTGAACATGCGCGATGTCTTTCCGCGGGCCGACCGCCCCCACACCTTCACCGGAGACATCCTGCACCGTTTCCTTCCCGGGATCCGGCGTTTCCTCTTCTCGAAGAAGCGCCTCACCGTGGTGGCCTACGAGGCCGCCTCCGCGGTGCGCGAATCGACTCGCGATGTTCTCGCGAAATGGGACGAACTCCGGGAAATCTCCGAAGCCGACCCCGCCGACCTCGCGGAGACGCGCGCGTATTTCGAGGAGACGACACGGGCGGCCGAGATTCGCATGCGAGAACTGGAGACCGCTTCGGGCCGGGCGGGCGAGGCTCTGCGTGAACGGATGCTCCGCAAGATTTGCGCCGACGGGGAACGGGACGCGATTCGGGAACTCTCGGCCCGCGGGGGGCTGCCGGAGATGATCGCCGACGATCTCGAGAAGGAACTCGACATTTCCAAGTCATGAATCGAAACACGATCCGCTCGTACTGGCGCGTCGTCGCCCTCGCGCTGGGAGGCTCCGCCTGCCTGGTCACCACCGGGTGCCTAGACCACGGGGTGACGATCAACGGCACCGGAGCCTCTTTCCCGGCTCCGCTCTACGCCCGTTGGATCGCGCTCTTTCAGCGGGATCACAAGCACATCCACGTGCACTATCTGCCGGTCGGGTCCGGCGGTGGAATCCGTGCGATCACGGCGCGCGAGGCGGATTTCGGTGCGTCGGACGCTCCCCTGACGGAGAGCGAGACGAAGAAACTGCCCGGCAAGCTGCTCACCATCCCCACCTGCATGGGACCGGTGGTGCTCGCCTACAACCTGCCCGGTGTGCGGGAGAAGATCACGCTGGACGCGGACACGGTCGCGGGCATCTACCTCGGCGAGATCACGAGTTGGCGTGACCCCCGCATCCGGGAACTCAATCCCGGGGTGAAACTCCCCGACCTCAAGATTCGCCCGGCGCACCGGTCCGACAGTTCGGGCACGACCTTCATCTTCACGAGCTACCTCTCCGCGATCAGCGAGACATGGGAGGAAGAGATCGGGGCCGGTAAGACGGTGCCGTGGCCCTTCGAGGGAGAGTGGGAGGGCGACGGCAACGACGGGGTCGCCCACCGGATTCTCCTTCTGCCGGGAGGGATCGGCTACCTGGAGATGCGCTACGCCCAGAATGCCGGACTCGATCATGCGATCCTGGTCAACCGGGACGGCTATCCGGTGCGCGCCACCGTCGAGGGCGTGCAGTCGGCGGAGCAGAATACGCTGCCCCTGCCCGGCAGTCTCGCCAAGCCGTCCATGGTCAACGCGCGGGGCCGGGATTCCTATCCGATCTGCGGATACACCTACCTCCTCGTCTACGAGGACATCACCTACATGGAGGATCCGGAGCGTGAGGCGGCGTTGATCACCTTTCTCGAATGGGCATTGACCGAGGGGCAGGAGAAGGCGACCGACCTCCACTACGTACCGCTTCCCGAGCCGGTGAGGCGCAAGGCGCTGGATCTCGTCAGGGGCATCCGGACCAACGAGAGGGAAGGGGGCGTTTCGTCACATGGCGCGGAGACGGACGGTCACCAGCATCGACAGTCGGGCACCGCGGGGGAGTGACGCCGCTTCGTTCTTTCAACGCCGCGCCGCCAGTGGCGAGGACCCGTATGTCTTCACGACCGGTGCCCTGCAGGTGTAGAGGCAGGCTTTGCCGAGTTCCCCTTCGCTGATCGCCTCCCGGAGGATCTCCATCAGTTCACGCGCTCTCTCCGGTTCGAGAATCATGGTGATTCGCCCCATCTCCCTGTTGAGTCGGAGTCAACTCTTGGTCGTTTCCGCCTCCGCCTCGGCGAATCGCCAATAGCTCACACTGGCTCCCGGCACCCCGAGACGGAGAACGGCCCGGAGCAATTCGTCGGTGTCCTTCCGGCGCGTGTGGATGTGGAGCACGACGAGGTCGTGACCGTAGCCCTTCGTGTTCTGCGCAAACTCCGCCGCATCGGGATCGTGAATGAGGAGTTGCGTATCCCGCCAGTTCGCTCCCCCCTTCATCTCGTCGATCGCCCGGACGATCTGCTGAATGCTGGCGGAGTGCTTCTGGGGGTTGAAGACGGAGGCGAGGTTCGTCAATCCCTTCGCTATCGGGACCTGGTAGGCGATTCCGCGTCCCGGCTGATCGACGTGGCCCGCCGAAGCCATCGCCTGGAACACCGCATCGACGTCGCACCGGTCCACGACGACGGAGACGAGTTCCTTGTCGTGGCTCTTGGTTATCCTGAGGAGCCCGAGCCTGTCCCGGAGGCCGTAGCCCCGGACGAAGGAGATCGTCGGTCCCGGGGCGCCGGCCCGGATCGCCGCCCGCGCGATGCCCTCCCCGTTGTCCTTGTCCGTGATCAACCCGATCTCCACCAGTTCGCTGCGAAATTCGATATCGAAGGAGGTCGATTCGAAGGTGTAGCGCCCCTCCTTCCAGAGGGGAGAGTCGACGGAGCAGATCAGGTCCTCACAGGGAATGGCGTAGATCGCGCCGGCTCCGAACAGCTCCAGCTTGCCCACCAGCACGATCTGCTCCATGAGATGGTTCGTCTCCGCGTTGGGAACGAGAAAGGTGAGGATCTCCTGCTCGGGAGACAATCGGGGAAGGAAGCTCTCGAACCTGTGCTGCTTGATCAGGGTGCCCCGCGCACTCTTGGTCAACGCATGGTGAGCGCCCGAGTTCATCACCGCCTCCAGTACCCCGTGGGTGCTGTGCCGGGGAAGAATGGCGGTGACCAGGGAATAGTCCGCGTGTTGGCTAAGAAGGCTCATTCGCTTCGGCAACCTTTTCCTTTTTCCTCCTCCGGTCGACGATCAGGCCCACCGTGATCACCGTCAGGATCGGGCCGACCGAGGCGAGCGCCAGGATCCCGAAACCGTGGATGACCCCGGGGATGTTCGCCCCGATCCCCAGACCCATCGCCAGGACCAACGGCACGGTGATCGGGCCGGTGGTCACTCCCGCGCTGTCCCAGGCGAAGTTGACGAACTCCTCGGAGGAAATGAAGGTGAGGAATACCAGGACGAGGTAGCAGGGGATCAGAAGGATCGTGAGGTTCAACGCGGGGAACATCATCTGGGCGACCCCGGTTCCGATTCCGAGGCCGACTCCGATGGCGACCGCCTGCATCAGCAGACTTTTCTTGAATACACCCACGGTCGTGTCCTCCACCGTTTTCCCGGGGGCGTTGAGCGCGGGTTCCGCCATGGTCGCGCCATAGCCGAGGAAGAACGCGAACACGATGGCGACGGCCTTGCCTATCTGGGGGCTATCGAACATCGGGGAGACATTGCCGGACAGGCCCCACGGCGAGATGGAGGCGAAGGTCGAGGGGATGTTGCTGCCGAGTTGCGTCCCGAGTGGGGTGAGTCCCAAGGTCAAGCCCAGTCCGAAGAGGGCCATCCCCACGACGGCGAACAGGATGCCGATGGCGATCTCGTCCGCGCGCCGGAGCCGTTCTCGCAACACCACGAGAAGTGTGAGGAAGAGGAAGGCGCACAGGGGGATGATGGCCTGGGCCGCCATCCTGGCCGAAGCGATCAGCTCGCTCAGCAGGTTGGTCTCGTGATCCCAGGGGCGCTGGGTCTATTCCGCGAAAAAGTCGCGCAACATGTTTTCCTGCTTCTTCTTCACATAGAGGACGTCTGCTCCCGAGTGGACGATGCGTCCGTCTGCGAGCGTGATCTCGCCTCCCCGGTAGATCGTGCGGTAGTCGCCCGGCTTTCCGGGGAGAACTCCGGTTTCCCGGTATTCCCGAAACTCCTCTTCCGTGATGGGTTCGAAAGGGTCCGCCGCCTCGGGTTCGGCCGCCTCCGGCTCGGTCGTCTCGCCCGGGAGCACACTCTCGATCACTTCCCCCCTGTAGTTGGAGGCCCCGTAGTAGTCCTGGCGCACATGGTGGAAGAAGGCCAGCGCGAGGACGGCGATGATCGGAAACAGGGAAGCCAGGGTGACGACACCGAACCCCGCGCCGCGGTCGTTGTCGTCGCCGATGATCCGGCAGACGCCGATCCCCAGCGCCAGAACCAGTGGCACGGTGACCGGGCCCGTCGTGACGGCTCCGCAATCCCACGCCAGCCCGATGACCGGCTCGAGCGAGGGGGTGAGAAACGCGTAGATCGTCAGGCCCGAGAGAACCAATACGAGGGGAATGATCAGGATCTTGAGCGACCATCCGAAGAAGAACCGGAGGATGCCGAGCATCACGGCAAGACCGACTCCGACCCCGACGCATGCGACCAGCTCGTGGGAGAAATCGTTCAGCAGGCTGTAGAGGAGTGGGGCCGTCTCCGGTGCGACGCCGCTCCCCGCTCTCTTCAGGACGGAGATCGCGGGTTCGGCGAAAGTGGCCCCGACGCCGAGAATGAACGCGAAGGCCATGATCAGGGGCAGCTTGGAGTTCCGGGGGAGAATCGCTCCGATCGTCTCACCAAACGGCATCAATCCGAGGCGGAGGCCCTCCATGAAGAGAGTCAGGCCGATCACGACGATGGCGATTCCGACAGTGATGGTCGCTCCATGAATGATCGGTAGATCGAGAAACAGGATCTGGAACACCGCGAGATAGACGATGATGAACCAGATCGTCTTGACCTGTTCGGTCGCCTTCTCCCGAAAGTAGCGCCAGACGATCGACACCGCGCCGCCCAGACCAAGTTGTGCCAAGGCACTGTCTTGGCGCGACGGGTCTGCACCGGTGTTCTGTAGTGCGTGTTGGGGCATCACGATTCGGCCGATCGCAATGTGGGGATGGAGTATGAGCGGAACAAGAATCGCCATGCAAAACTACCGTGACATTGCGGTACGAATGATCAGTGCACCGACCGGCGTGCCGTGCCCGGAGAAGTGGAAGAATCCAAGCGGCGACGGGACGTTCCGGGTGTATCGTCGTCGCGATGATCCGGAGTCGCATCGGAATCCTCGGACTGCTGCACGAATCGAACACCTTCGTCGGGGGAAGGACCGGACTGGACCGGTTCCACGATGACCTCTTTCTGCGCGGACGGGACATTCCCGGGGCGATGGAGGGGGCCTCGCACGAGGTGGGCGGTTTCCTCGCGGCTCTTTCGATGGAAACGGATGTGGAAATCGTGCCGTTGTTCTTCGCCCGGGCCCTTCCGTCGGGGGTGTTGGAACGGGACGCATTCGAGTCGCTGTGGGAGGAGATGGACTCGGCTCTCGCCGCAGCCGGTCCGCTCGACGGGATCCTCGCTGCCGCACACGGAGCGACGGTCGCCGAATCGGCGACCGATGCGGATGGCGAGTGGCTCGGCCGATTGCGGCAACGAGTGGGGCCGGACGTCCCGGTCGTCGCCACCATCGACCCGCACGCGAACCTTTCCCCGGCCATGGTCGAGGTGACCGATGCCCTTCTCGCCTACCGAACGAATCCCCACCTCGACCAGCAGGAGACAGGGCGGCGGGCGGCCCGGCTTATCCTGCGAACCCTGCGGAACGAGGTGGCTCCCGTGCAAGCGGCCGCCTTTCCTCCGATGGCGATCAACATTCAGAGCCAGGCGACTGCCGACGATCCCCTTCGTTCCTGCATCGAGGCGGTCTCCGCCGAAGCGACGCAGCCCGGCATCGTCGAACAGTCCCTCATCCTCGGATTCCCCTACGCGGATGTCCCGGAGATGGGATCGGCCGTCCTCGCGGTCGCCGACGGAGATCCGGACCTGGCAGGGAAAGTGGCCGACAGGATGGGGCGTGTCCTGTGGGAGCAGCGAGCGGAATTCGAGCCGCCGTTCCTGTCCGTCGCCGAAGGGGTTCGGCGCGCGAGCCACTCGGGGCGGACCCCGGTCGTTTTGCTCGACATGGGTGACAACGTGGGAGGAGGAACGCCGGGCAACCTGACCGCCATCGCCCGGTGTTGGATCGAAGAGGGACGAGGACGCGGATTCGTCTGCCTGCACGATGCGGACGCGGCCCGGCGGGCCACGGAGGCGGGCGTCGGATCCACCATTCCGGGTCCCGTCGGAGAGTCGCGGCATGCCCTCTCCGGACCCTTCGTGGTGGAGTCACTCGCCGACGGACGTTTTCGAGAGGAAGAAAATCGCCACGGAGGATTTCGCGACTGCGACCAGGGGCGAACCGCGATCCTCGAGACCGGGTGCGGGCGACTCGCGATCATGGTCACGGAGCGGCGCATGGCACCCTTCAGTCTTCGACAACTGACCGCATTCGGCGTCGATCCGGGCGCGTTCCGGATGATCGTGGCGAAAGGGGTGATCGCACCCCGGGCCGCCTACGCGGAGGTGGCTCTTGGTGGATTCCTCGCGGTGGACTCGCCCGGGCCGTCCCGTGCCGACATGACACGGATGGACTACCGTCACCGCCGCCGGCCCCTGTTTCCGTTCGAGCCGGACGCCGATTGGCCGGATCGTTGATCAGAGAATCCCGTGCCGCCGGAACACCTCGGCCACCGGGATTCCCGCAGCCAGTTCCTCGCGGACGGTGTTTTCCCCGGCGATCTTCTCGCGGGCGGTCGCGACTGTCTCGTCGAGAATCGCCCCCGGTATGATGACGACCCCGTCTTCGTCTCCGAGGACCCCGTCACCGGGACGTATCTCGACTCCACCGATCGTGATCGTCTCGCGCAGGGCGACGACGTCGAGCCGGCCCTTGCTGTCGGCGGGGGACCGTCCCGTTCCGAAGACGGGAAAGTCGAGTTTGCGCAACGCCCACATGTCCCGGGTGCAGGCGCTCATGACGATTCCCCCGATCCCCTGGGCGAGGCAGGCGGTCGAGAGCAGTTCGCCCCAGAAGGCGCAGGTGTCGAGAAACCCGGCGTCGACGACGAGAACATCTCCGGGGCGAGCCTCGTCGATCGCGGCCATCTCCAGCTCGTAGGGGCGGTCGGGAATCTCGTCGACCGCTGCGGCACGCACCGTGAAGGCCCGTCCGGCGACCCGGTTGGCCGGGGTCAGGGCCGCGATGCGCGGGGAAAGGGTCTGGCGGGTATGCCCCATGCCGTCGAGGATGTCGGCGACGACGGCGGAATAGAGATCGCCCCAGTCGGATTCGGTGGATTGTGTCATGGATCGATGCCTTCGAGGGGAGGATCCGGTCAACGGCCGTAGAGCCAGGAAACGGGAAACCGGGTGATCTGCGTGGTGTTGAGCCCCCCTTTTTTCCGGTCGCCCGCACAATGCCCGAGGAGGACGTGATCGTCGACGAAAGTCATCGCCGTGTAACAATACCACCCGTGGGGATCATCCTCGAGCCGGTCGACAGTCTCCCAGGTGGCGCCCTCGTCGCGGGACAGCGCGACGGCGAACGGGGTGCGCTTCCCCGCCAACTCTTTCGGGATGCCGTCGTGGTCGTTCCATGCGACGAGTAGGTCACCTGTCGAAGGGATGCGCTCGATCGTGGCGGGCGACACCGGCGAAGCGAGCGAGGAGGGCTCGGGTCGGGACCAGGTTTCTCCGCCATCACCGGACCGGGAAAAGAGTTGGCTGCCGGCGTCGGACCGGATGAACATCAGGAGCGAGCCATCGTTCAACTCGACCACGCCGGGTTCCTGGGTGATGAGACGTTTCCCGTTGTCCCGGGTGGGAATCGGGGCCATCTCGCCGCGTCGCCACGATTTTCCCCCATCGTCGGACAGGTAGCACAGAACGCGTCCGGTCCAGTCCGGCTGTTCCTGCTCGGGAGTGTTGTGGAGCGCGACCGGAAGAACGAGGCGTCCGGAACGCAGTTGCACGGCGCGGTCGTTGTTCATCACGTAGTAGCCGATCTCGTCGGGGATACAGGGAATCGGATCGCTCCAGGTCCGGGCTTCGTCGGAGGAGATCCGCAGCACGGGGCGGCAGTCGGTGAGGGAGTTCTTCACCAGGTAGAACAGGGCGATTTCCCCGGAAGCAAGCCGGACGAGCGAGACCGACATGTTGTTCATCTCGCCTTCCCGCGGCACGACGACGACATCGTTCGAGGACCAGGTGACTCCTCCGTCTTCGGTCCACCGGCCGGCGAGATGCCCCGTGGCGTGATCGCTTCCTCCCCCGGTGAAGTGGCTGTAGACGAAGAGGACGCGACCGTCGTTGGTCTCGATGAAATCGCCCTCGCTGTTGCGCGGGTTGCCCGGACCGGGGGGAAGGAGGCGGACTTTCTGCACGCCGGGCACCTCTTTCGTTCGGAGCGGGGGCTCCTCCGCCCGGGTATCACAGGTAGAGAGGGAGGCGACGGCAATCAAGCCGATGCCGAGAATCTCGGAAACGCCGACAGAAGTCATGCCTCCATCCTGGGATGTCGAGGGCCGCTGTCGAGTCTCGAGCGGCACGAGATGGCGTGAGATCGTATCGGGATTCCCGGGGACGAGGGCGGATGTCGAATCCCGCTCGTCATGGGTGCTCAAACGCCTGCTCCACCTGCCTGGCGACTCCGGCCGCCCCCGGGCGCACGCGATAGTTTTCCGCGGTTTCCGACCAGAGCACGGTGCCGTCGGTCCCGAGAAGAATCAGGGCGGGCCGCGCGATGTCCGATCCGTCGACCGGGTTGCCTCCATCGTGGACGATCCCGAACTCTTTCATCAGGCGTCCGTTCTCGTCACGCAGGAGGGGAAATGCTATTCCGGTCTTCTTCTTCATGTTCGCAAGGTCCTCGACCGCATCGGACGAGACGGCGGCGAGGGCGACTTTGCTTTCGGCGAAGGATTCGGCCTGCTTCTGGAGTTGGACCAACTCCACCTGGCAGTAGGGTCACCAGTAGCCCCGGTAGAAGGCGAGCAGTATGGCACGGTTCCCCCCGAATCGATCGCGCAGCGGAAGGGCCGAGCCCGTCTCATCCGACTGGACCAGCTCGAGGACCGTGGAGTGTTGCACGCCGGCGAGAGCCGCCTCGGGAGCCGGCGTTTCGTAGGTCGAATAGGCGAGTGTCCACCAACCGAAGAAGATCGCGAGGACCCATCCTCCGCCGTTGAGGAGCAGGCGCCACCAGTTGACGCCACGCACGAGCAGGATCGCCAGGAGGAGAAGTGCGCACGCGATGACGAGGTAGTGGGCGACGGGGTAGCGCTGGTAGATCGCGAAACGTGTCGCGAGCGCCACATAGACCGCGATCGAGGCGGGAATGAGGAGGAACGAGGCGAGAGCTTTCATCCGTGAGCAAGAGTCGGCTCCGTGCGGACAATTGCAACCGGGGGAGGAGACGAGTCGCGACGAATCGGGGCCGCACCCGTCTTCAGCGGGGACGGGGGGCGACTCCCTTGTTCCCGCCCTTTCCTTTCCCCTTGCCCTTGCCCTTGCCCCGTCGTGGTTCGTGGGGCCCTTTCAGGAAGTGAACAGTCCAGGGGATGGCGCGATCTGGGAAGCGGCAGCCTTGTGACGGAGGAATGGCGGGGCGTAGAATCCGGTCATGAATCGTTTTCGCGTTCTCCTCGCCATCGCGACACTCCCCAGCCTGGCTCCGCTGGGGGTCGCGGCCGACGACGATCCCGGGTTTCGCGCCGGCGCCGCGGCGGTGGATATCTCGCCTGACGTCACCCCTTTTCAACTCCGCTCGGGACCGTCGCATCTGGTTCATGATCCGCTTCACGTGCGGGCGATCGCCTTCGAGAATGGGGAGGGCCGGGCCGTGATCGCCATCATCGATGCCATCGGGACCGGCCGGGAGATGACGGATGAGGCAAAGAAGATCGTGGCGGAGAGGACGGGTTGGAATCCCGGCGAGATGATGGTGGCAGCCACCCACACCCACACGGCGCCGAAGGGCGGCGACACGAGTCCGGGCCGAATCGCCTACGAGAAAATGCGACGAGAGGGGGTGATCGAGGCTCTCGCGCAGGCGATCGAGGCTCTCGAGCCCGCCGAGGCCGGTTTCGCGTCGGATGAGGAGCCCAGTGAAGTGTACAACCGCCGTTGGTATCTCCAACCGGGCGTGGAGAATCTCAATCCTTTCGGTGAACAGGACAAGGTGCGCACGAATGGACCGCGCGACAAGATCGAGAAGCCCGCCGGCCCCATCGATCCCGAGGTTGCGGTGGTCGATGTCCGAACCCGCCGGGGACGTCCTCTCGGCCTGCTCGCCAACTACGCGCTGCACTACGTCGGCGGCGTACCGAAGACCACGACCGCGGAGGGGCGTGTCATGGGCATGGCATCGGCCGACTATTTCGGGGAGTTCGCCCGGATCCTGCCCTACCGCGTCGCCGGAGCGAATCCCCCGGAGAGTTTTGTCGCCATGATGTCGAACGGGGCGAGCGGGGATATCAACAACATCGATTTCTACCAGCGTCGCGCCCCGCGGGCACCCTTCGAGCAGATTCGTGTCGTCGCCACCAAGACGGCGGACGCCGCCTATCGCGCGGTGAAGAAGATCGAGAACTATGACGAGGATCCCACGGTGGCGATGCTGCAGCGCGAGGTGGAGCTGACCTATCGGACGATGAACGAATCCGAGATCGCCCGCGCGGAGAAGCTCCTCGGCCTGTCGCGGGACGAGCGTGAGAAGATTCACTCAAGGACGACGCAGTACGCCAACGCCACCCTGCAATACACCGAGCCGGATCGCACCGAAAAAGTCATCGTGCAGGCGGTTCGAATCGGCGACCAGGCGATCGTCTCGATGCCGTTCGAGGTCTTCGTCGAGATCGGACTCGAGATCAAGGAACGCAGTCCTTTCCCCCACACCCTGCTCATCGAGCAGGCCAACGGAAGCCACGGTTACCTGCCGACTCCCGAACAGCACGAACTCGGGGGCTACGAGACCTGGATCGGCACCTCTCGCTTCGTGCCCGATTCGTCGCGGGTGCTGACCGAGGAATTACTCGCCATGCTGGAGGAACTGGTCCGGTATTGAGGGAGCATGGGGGCGGATTCGTGAAGGACACTCACGAGAAGCCCAGTCTTTCACGCGCGAAGGCGAACGATCGCCGCACGTTTTCTTCCTCGAACGCGATCTCTCCGGCGGCGTCGCGACCTTTCATCGAGGGAAGGGAATCGGGATCACCCGCCTGTGCGAGGCGGACCGTTCGGGCGAGATCGTGTGCGGGCAGGTCGGGCATCGTGTTCCAGTAGCTGTCGTCCCACACCGGGACCCGCAGGGGATCCCGGGTGATCATCTCGAGATTGAACTGCACGTCCGGATTCGCTTCGGAGCAGAGCGTCATCATGCGTTCCAGGTCGAGCACTCCCTCGCCGAGTGGCACTTCGCTGAGCAGGAAGCCATCCTCGTGCGGGGCCAGGCCCATATCCTTGACGTGCGTGGTCATCACGAAAGGCGCGAGCGCTTCGCCGACCGCGTGGGGATGCTCGAGCAGTGCGAAGTTGTTGCCGAAATCGAAGGTGACCCCGATCGAATCGCTCGAGAGATGCTCGAGGAGCGAGAGAAACTCGTCGATTCGCCAGTCCTTGTGGTTCTCCACCGCGAGCTTGATTCCGTGCCTGGACACGATCGGCTCGACCCGCTCGAGAGCGGTGCGCGATTCCTTCACGAATCGCCGCCATTCCTCCATCGAGGAGAAGGACTCGTAGCGGCGTCCCCCCAGGCAAACCGTTCGCACGACGGTGGCACCGGCTTCGCGGGCCGCCGCGATTTGCGAGGTGAACTGCTCCAGGCCAGCGTCGTCACGGGGCAGGGCGATCTGGCCCTCGAGGGCGATGCCGAGTTGCTCGCGGCGATCGCGCACCCGTCCCGCGAAGTCTGCGGTCCAATCCCGGACTCCGACCTGGAGACAACCGGCGCCGAGACCGGCACAGTGCTCGAGCAGGTCGAGGGCGTCCCGCCACGCGGGCTGGGGGGCCTCGGGTTTCCTGCGCTGTCCCCAACGGATGCGATAGGACCAGGCCGTGACGCCGAGCCGCCTGCCGAGCGGGGCCGCTGCGAGGGCGGCCGGAATCCCTGCGCTCCCCGCGAGGAGAAGCGAACCCGTGCCGAGAAAGGAGCGCCGATTCATCATGCCTCGAGACCGTCGAGATGGGGTTTCGTGCTGCTGCCGAACCGTTCGACCTCGAGTCCCATCCGCTGCGCCATGGCGACATACAGATTGGCGAGCGGCGTGTTGTCGTCCGGGTCATGGGCGACATAGGAACCGTGGCGATATCCTCCGCCGGCCACGAGGATGGGCAGGTTCTTCCAGCTGTGGCTCGAGGCGTTGCCGAGATTCGAGCCGAAGATCATCGCGGTGTGGTCGAGCAGGCTTCGCCCGTTCTCCTCGATTCCCCGGAGGCGGGCAAGGAAATCGTTCAACACCTGGAACTCGGCCTCTTCGATCAATCGCAGCTCGTCGATTTTCGATTCGTCCTTTCCGTGGTGGGAGAGGTTGTGCCAGTCGTGTGCCACGCCCGGGATATTGCTCGGCACCGCGTTCATGCCGCTGATCCGGAAGGTCACGGTTCGTGTCGAATCGGTCTGCAGGGCGAGCGCGATCATGTCGAACATGAGCCGCTGCTTCGCGATCGCGTCGTTCCGGTCCTGCACGTCGCGGGGCTCTGCCACGTCGACCTTCGGCTTCGGTTTCTTCACCCAGCCCTCGCTCTGCTGGAGACGGACCTCGAGATCGCGCACCGAGGTGAGATACTCGTCGAGTTTCTCCCGGTCGCGGTGGCCCAGGGTGTTGCCGAACCGCTTCGCCTCCCCCGTGACCGTGTCGAGGATGGATCGCCCCCGCCGCAGCTGGCGCAACTCCGCCTCCACCTCGGCCTCCGACCCCTCGATGAAGAGGGCCTTGAAGAGCCGGCTCGGGGAGCTTTCCGCCGGGATCTCGACACCATTCGACGTCCACGACAGCGAGGAAGAACCCGTCCCCAGGACAAGGCAGGGATACCGCGTCTTCATCCCGATCTGGCGGGCGATCAGTTGGTCGAGCGAAATCGTGTTGCGAAATCCCGCGAGGCCGGGCCGCTTCGCCGCGGTCAGCCAGGTGAGTTCGGATGCGTGACCGTTGTTGCCCTGTTGCTCCGGATGGGAGAGTCCGGAGAAAACCGTGAACTGGTCGCGGTGGTCACGGATCAGGTCGAGGTACGGGGTGGACGAATAGTCGCGACCGGGTTGATCGGGGAAGAGAAACGGGGCGTGAAAGCCGAGGCCGGCACAGGTCGCGACGAATCGCTTCGGTGATTCCGCCTCGGCGGCCGCGGCTCGAGGCAGCAGGGCCGGCACCATCGCCTCGAGGAAGGGCAGGCCGAGAGCGGTGGCACCACTGCCCCTCAGGAAGTGGCGGCGGGAAAGGGATCGGCGGGAGATATAGTTCATGGTCGAAATCGTCCGTTCGGTGTTCTGACCTCCGGGTCTACTTCCTGAGAAAAATATCGCTCGCGACGACACGCTCGATCAAGTCGCGCATTCCATGCCCTTCCCCGGCGCTCGCCGCGACGATGCGATTGATCTCGGGCCGGTCGGAGAATCCCATTTCCCGGCCCGTCGCGAAGGTGAGAAGGCTCTTGGCCACCGTCTTGGCGATCGTGTCCTCCTGCTCGGCGAGAAGGTCGCGGAATGCGCGGAAGTCCGCAAAGGGGGTGCCGTCCGGGAGCTGGCCGGAGGGGTCGACGGGGGGACCGGCGCGGTAGCGCACCCTGATGCCGTTCACCGAGGCGTCCACTTTCTCGCCCGTGCCGAGGGAGCGGTAGTTCTCCCGCCACCCCCCGATCGGGTTGAAACTCTCGAGAGCGAAACCGGGCGGATCGATCAACTCGTGACAGGATTGACAGCGCACCATCTCCCGATGCTTGGCGAGCAGTTCGCGAATCGTGGAGGCACCGCGGATATCGGGCTCGACGCCGGGAATGCCGGCGGGCGGGGGAGGGGGCTCCTCCCCGTAGATGCGTTCCAGCACCCAGATGCCGCGCAGGATCGGTGAGGTGTTCGTGCCGTTTGCGGAAACCTTGAGCACGCTGCCCTGGGTGAGGACGCCGCCCCGGATCGAGTTCGCCGGGAGCGAGACTTTTCGGATTTCCGGTCCATCGACTCCCGGAATGCCGTAGTGCTCCGCGAGCCGGTTGTTGAGCATGGCGAAATCGGATCGCACGATGTTTCCGGCGGAGAGATTGGACCGGACCAGTTCCCGAAAGAACGAGCGCGATTCCTCCAGCATCGCCCACTGGAGGAAGGGGTCGAACTCGGGATAGAGCTGCGAGTCGGGAGCGGTGAACTCGATGTCGCGCAGGTTCAACCAGCCGTCGGTGAAGTCGGTGACGAAACGGTCGAAGAGCGGGCCATCGATGAGTCGGCGGGCGTGGGCGGTGAGACTCCCGGTGCCCTTCGTCAGCTCACCCCGGCCGGCGGCCTCGAGAAGGAGGTCGTCGGGAGCGGTTCGCGTCAGGAAATAGGCGAGCCGGGTCGCGAGCGCATGATCGTCGAGGAGGCCGGGATCCTCGCGAAAGTAGAGAAAGTCGGGAGAGCAGAAAATCGCGGTCACGGCGGCACGCAGGGCCTCCTCGGGCGTGGAATTCCCGGCCAGCTCCGACTCGAAGAGCGCGAGGTAGGGACGGATATCCTCCTCGCTGACGGGACGGCGAAACGCCTTCCACGCGATGCGCCGCAGCACCGGCGCCACGTCCCCGGGCGGATCGGACAGGTGGAGCTCGAACACGGGGTTCTTCGGATTGAAGCGTTCGGCCGGGCGCCGGTCGAGTCCGCCGAAGACGAGCTCGTGACCCTTTGCGGGGAAATCCTCCACGATCGGCCCGATCAATTCGACCGATTGAATCGCGAGGCCGGGGCCTTCGTAGTTCTCGACGCCGTTCTGCCGGATCGCGTTGTTTTCGTCACTGATACCCCACGGATTGACTTGAACCATGTAGCGATCCTCGATCCACGCGGTCAGTTCCACCGTCTGCGGCTCGCCGGGTGCGAAGGACCGGTAGCCGAGGACCGGGTTGTCGAATCCGCGCTGGTGGGTGTAGGCGGCGATCTCGAAGGTGACCGGCTCCTCGGAGCGGTAGGCATAACCGGTGATGCGGATTCGGTAGTAGCCGTCCGCACCGGCGGAGGCCTCGTGCAAGACCCCTCGCGGGTAGCTGTAGCGCTTGAAGAAAAGGACGGCGTCTCCCTCCGGCGTCTTGCCCCAGAGCTTCCCGAGATGGCGGTTCGCGTCGCGCGTCTCCAGGAAGCTCCTCGTCTTCGTGACCGGCTCCGGTTTTTCCAGCGTTCGTTCGATCGCTGTCTCGAGCACGAGTTCGGCCGCCTCGAGATACTTCTCCATGTGCACCATGGAGAGTCCGAGCGCATCACCGACCGTGTCGAATCCGTGGGAGAGTCCGTCTTCGGGCAGGAGACGCGCGAGGTCCAGGTTGGTCCCGAAGATGTCGTTCATCGTGTTCGCATACTCGCGACGGTTGAGCCGCCGGAGCACGGTGCCGCGAGTCGCTTCATGGGCCTCGGCCAGGGAAGGGGCGAGAGTCCTGCGAAAGGCCGACAGCTCACCCGCGTCGGGACGGGGTTGCTTCTCCGGGGGCATCTCTCCCTTGGCGACGCGGTCGTAGATGCGCTCCCATTTGGCGAACGCCGCCTCGTCGGACAGATCGGGCGAAAGGGCGAAGAGATCGAGGCCTCCTTCCGCGGTGAGATCGTCGTGGCACTCGTAGCAATGCTGCGAGAGAAAGGGCTCGAGCGTCTTGGCGAAGGGGTGGGTGCGATCCTCGCCGTCTGTCGCAGCGACGCACACGAGCGAGAGGAGGCCGGAGATGGGCAGGAAGAAACGCATGGCTGGAGGAGTCGTCCCGGTAAAACGATCAGGATGCCTGAAGTCGGACCGTTTCTGCAAGAGAAGTATCGCGCGGGACGGCGATTCGTGACAGTCCGGTACGACCAGGGTCTCCAGGCCGGGAAAAAAGTTCTCGACTGCGCCCCTTGTCAGCCCTTCCCATCCTTCGAGAGTTTCTACGGACCAAATCCAGTTGTATGAAGACACGCCTGCTCACCGCCCTTGTTGCACTCGCACTCTCCGGATCGACGATCGTCTCGGCATCCGCCGAAGAGGCCGCGCCGCCGAATATCATGGTCTTCCTCGTCGACGACATGGGCGTGATGGACACCTCGGTCCCCTTCCTCACCGATGCGGAGGGCAAGCCGAAGCGCTATCCGCTCAACGACTACTACCGCACTCCCGCTCTGGAGCGACTCGCCGAGCGGGGCGTGCGGTTCAACCAGTTCTACGCCATGAGCGTCTGTTCGCCGACGCGCATTTCGATCATGACGGGCCAGAACGCGGCTCGACATCATGCGACCAACTGGATCAATCCGTGGAACAACAATGCCGGAGATCGCGGTCCCGGCGACTGGGACTGGGAAGGACTCGCGACCGGAGATGTCACCCTGCCCGGGCTGCTTCGCTCGAAGGGGTATCGGACGATCCACGTCGGCAAGGGGCACTTCGGACCCGAGGAAACCGAGGGGGAGAACCCCGCCAACCTGGGGTTTGACGTCAACATCGCGGGCGATTCCTTTGGCGCACCGGCCAGCTATTTCGCCGAGAAGAACTACGGCTGGGGCGGAAAGCGGGAGCGCATGGCCGTACCGCATCTCGAGGACTACCACGGCACGGATACCTTCCTGACCGAGGCGCTCACGATCGAGGCGAAGAAGGCGGTCGAGGAAACGGTTTCGGCCGGCTCGCCCTTCTACCTCTATTTCTCCCACTACGCGGTGCATGCTCCCTTCGAGTCCGATCCGCGATTCGCGGCGCACTACGCCGACTCCGGGAAGCCCAAGGCGGCCCAGGCGTTCGCGACCCTGGTCGAGGGGATGGACAAGAGTCTCGGTGACATGATGGACCAGTTCGAGGAACTCGGGATCGCCGGCAACACACTCGTCATCTTTCTCGGGGACAACGGGAGCGACGCCCCGCTCGGGGACCAGCACGTGGTGGCCTGCGCCGCCCCGCTCCGCGGGAAGAAGGGGGCCCACTACGAGGGCGGCATGCGCGTGCCCTTCGTCGCCGCATGGCTCTCGGACGACAGGAGCAATCCCTGGCAGAAGAAGCTGCCGATCGCCGCGGGCGCGATCCAGAGCCAGGTCGCCGACGTGACCGATCTCTTTCCCACCATCCTGGGCTTGGCCGGTGTGGACGCCCCGGACGATCACGTGGTGGACGGGACACCACTCGATTCGCTCCTCACCGGAGAGGCCGACCCGGATCGGCCCGAGCAGTTTCTCATGAACTACCCGCACGGGCCTCACCGCAGCAACTACTTCACGGTATGGCGCGACGGCGACTGGAAGTTGATCTTCCATGCCCTCCCCGAGATCCCGGCCCACGGCGGGAACCTGCAGTTCGAGGGAGGTCATTACGAGTTGTTCGACCTCGCTGCCGATCCCTTCGAGCAGGAGAATCTGGCTGAAGAGAAACCGAACGTGTTGAAACGCATGATCGCCGGCATGCAGTCCGCCCTGGAGGAGCACGATGCGCAGCACCCGGTGGACGAGAACGGTGAACCGGTGAAGCCCTTTGTCCCGTGAGGCGCTGGGGGGCCGCGATGCGAGGCCTGGCGGGGTTCGGGTCTCCGTTTCGCGCTTTCGCCCGGATGTCGGGTCGAACCCGCGTCATCTCCCGGTTTTCTCTTGGCAACGGAACGCACCGCCGTAGCATGGCTGCATGATCCGGATCGGCATCGTTGGGTGCGGCCGCATACTCGCCGCCCACCTGGAGGGATATCGTCTGCTTCGCGAGGCCGGCGTGGACAACTTCGAGGTCACCGCTCTCTGCTCGAGAAAGGCGGAGGATGCCCAGGCCTACGTGAAGCGGGGAGAGGGGCCCCCGCAGCGCCGTCCGGTGTCCGAGCTGCCCGGCGATCCCCTTGCGGTGGGGGATGAGTATCTCAGCGATTTCCAGCCCGGCACCGATGTGGCGATCTTCACCGATTACCGGGAGATGATCGAGCAGGGGCCGGTCGACGCGGTGAACGATTTCACGACGCACCGGATGCATCACCAGGTGGCGGAGGTGTCCTTCGAGAACGAGAAGCACCTCCTCTCCCAGAAGCCGCTCGCCATCACGATGGAGGCGGCGCGCCGGATGTGCGCCCAGGCCGAGTATGCCGGGGTGACTTTCGGAGTCTTCGAGAATCTCCGTTTCGCCAAGGGCGTCCGCCACCAGCAGTGGGCCTTCGGTGAGAATGGAGTCGCCGGCGAGTTCCAGATGGCCGCGATGGGAAGCATGGGGGTCTGGTGGGCTCCCGATCTCATCGTCGCCGAGACTCCCTGGCGTCATGAAAAGGCCGAGGGAGGGGGAATGGCTCTCGATCTCGCGCCCCACTTCTTCGACATGGTGCGATCCGTGGGCGGCAGCGAGATACGTGAGGTCTCCGCCCGGACCCAGGTCGTCGAGGCGGAGCGCTATCTCCAGAGGGGCGGCGAAAAGGTGGACCCGGTTCGCTGCGATGCCGACGACACCTTTCACGCCCACTTTGCCTGCGAATCGGGCGCCACGGGAACCATGTTCGGGAGCTGGGCGGGCCGGGGAGCCGGCACCACCGTCGAGGAGGGCGCGGTCTTTTACGGAAGCCGGGCGCGCGTCGCCGGTGACCGGATCGATTTCGAGGACGGCCGGACGGATTCACTCGCCCGGCTCTACGAAGCGGAGGCACCGGACGAGGTGAAGGAGAGACATTTCCCCCTGGGACTCGAGAACGACTTCGCCCTTGCCCAGCTCGACTGGCTGCGGGCCATCGAGCGGAACGGAGATCCGGAGACCTCCGGGACCGAGGGACTGGTCGACCTCGCCTGCGCCTACGCGATCGTGGAGAGCGCAACGGCGGGGCGTGCCGTTACCGTGGAGGAGGTTCTCAACGGCGGCATCCGCGCCTACCAGGCACCGATCGACGCGGCGTTCGGACTGCCCTGACCCGTTTGCCCCTTTTCCTTTCCCAATCGTTTCCTCGAATTCGTCGTCCACACCTTTCATGAAAACGCGCGTCGCCGTTCTCGGCCTTCATCACGACCACGTCTGGGGAAACCTGGAGGAACTCGAGCGGACCGGGCGAGCCGAACTGGTGGGAGCGGCGGATCCGGATGACGAGTTGCGGAAAAAATACGGCGGTCTCCACGGAGGGGTCGTCTCCGACGACTACGAGACGCTGCTCGACCGGGAGCGACCCGATGCGGTCTACATCTTCGCGAGCAACAGGCGGAGCGAGGAGCTGTCGGTGATGGCGTCGGAGCGAGGCCTCCACCAGCTGGTCGAGAAGCCGATGGCAGCAACCCTGGATGGGGCCAACCGGATGCTGGGAGCCGCGACCGCCGCAGGCGTTCGCCTGGTGATCAACTGGCCGTTCACGTGGTGGCCCCAGCTGCGGTATGCGATTCACCTCGCCACGGCCGGCGACATCGGAACGATCTGGCAGGTTCGCTATCGCGCCGCCCACGAGGGCCCGAAGGAGCTGGGATGTTCGCGCCAATTCTGCGAGTGGCTCTACGACGAGGAACTCAACGGCGCGGGCGCCCTGATGGACTATTGCTGCTACGGGGCGGTCCTCGCGCAGGTGATCCTGGGCCGTCCGGAGTCCGTCACGGGTGCGAAGGTGCGGACGGGGTTGAAGCCGGACCTCGATCTCGAGGACAATGCGGTGCTCGTGATGAAATACCCTCACGCACTCGCCACCACCGAGGCGAGTTGGACTCAGCAGGACAAGCTCACGTCCTACACGACCACGATCTACGGCAGCGAAGGCACCCTGATCGTGGAGCCGGGTCCCGAGGGGCGTCTCGTGCGGGCCGCCCTCGCGGATCCGTTCGGGTCCGAGGTGCCCTTGCCGGGTGCCGAGGCTCACCTCGAAACGGCGAGCACCCACTTTCTCGAATTGATCGAGAATCCGGATCTGACCATCACTCCCCTGTGCGATCCGAGGGCGGGGCACGACGCCCAGTGGATCCTCGACCGGGGACTGCTCGCGATTCGGTGAAGCGGGGATGCGGAGTGAAGAGATGGGCGGAACGACCCCGGCAAGAGTTCATCACCGTGGCTACGAGTGGGTGCGTGCGGCGACCGCAGGGAAGGCCGAATCTGGCCGGCCCCGGCGCGGGCACGGGTAGCGCGGTCAGGCGGCTTCCTTCTCCTCCTCACCCTCGCCGACGACCTCGGCTTCGCGGGCCCCTTCCACCACTTCGCGATCGATCGTGACCGAGGCCCCGCCCTCCTGGCTGGGCGCCTCGTACATGACATCGAGCATCAGGCGCTCGAAGAGGGAACGAAGCGCGCGGGCACCGGTGCCCCGTTCCAGCGCCGCTTCGGCCAGCGCCTCCAGTCCGCCCTGGTCGACCTGGAGATCGACACCGTCCATCGCGAGAAGCTTGCTGTATTGCTTGACCATCGCATTCTTCGGCTCGGTCAGGACCTGGATCAGCTCGTCGCGCTTGAGATTGCGCAGGGTGGAAACCACGGGGAGGCGGCCGATGAACTCGGGAATGAGGCCGAAGCCGTGCAGGTCCTCCGGAGCGACGTTGCGGAGGTGCTTTTCGATGTCGTCCTCGGTCGCGACCGTGGTGATCTCCTCGCCGAAGCCGAGCACCTTCTTGCCGATGCGGCGTGAGATGATCTCCTCGAGTCCGACGAAGGCGCCGCCACAGATGAAGAGGATCTTCTCGGTGTTCACCTGCACGTATTCCTGCTGCGGGTGCTTGCGACCTCCCTGGGGCGGCACGTTGCAGACCGTGCCTTCGAGCATTTTCAGGAGCGCCTGCTGCACGCCTTCACCGGACACGTCCCGGGTGATGCTGACGTTCTCCGTCTTGCGTCCGATCTTGTCGATCTCGTCGATGTAGATGATCCCCATCTCGGCACGCTTCACGTCGTAGTCGGCCGACTGCAGAAGGCGCAGGATGATGTTCTCCACGTCTTCCCCGACGTAACCGGCCTCGGTCAGGGTGGTGGCGTCGGTGATGCAGAAGGGCACGTTGAGGATGTTCGCCAGGGTCTTCGCTAGGAGAGTCTTCCCGGAGCCCGTGGGTCCGATCAGGAGGATGTTGCTCTTCTCGATCTCGACGTCCTCGAACTCGGCGAATCGCACGTGAGACCGCATCTTGGCGGGGGCGGAAAATTGCTGGAGGCGCTTGTAGTGGTTGTGAACCGCCACCGAGAGCACCTTCTTGGCGTGCTCCTGACCGATCACGAATTGATCGAGCAACTCCCGGATCTCCCGGGGCTTCGGTACGGAAAAGTCGGACGAGAATTCCTCGGTGTCCTCGTGCAGCTCCTTGTCCAGGATGCCACGGCAGACGTTGATGCATCCGTCGCAGATGTAGACGCCGGGGCCTGCGATGAGCTTCTTGACTTCCGCGTGACTCTTTCCGCAGAAGGAACACATGGTGAGATTGGATGCCCGTGCCATAGTCTGTTGTCACACTACGATGGTTACGCAGGTAGAGAAAGCCAGTGTATCTTGCTGTTCCTCGAAAAGCTAGTTGCTTTTTGAATTTTTAGAATTACAAAATTTTCCGCAAAAGATCGGCGAGTTCTCTTACGTGGGAGAGAGTGTAGTCTGCTTCCACGCTGATGGCCTTTTCGCTTTTCACCCGAATCGCGCCGCGCAGACCTGCCCGGCGGCCCATTTCGATATCGCGATCCGCGTCTCCGACCATCCAGGAGAGTGACGCATCCAGCCCGTGATCCTTGCAGGCCGCGTCGATCATGCCGGGATCCGGCTTGTTCGGGTAGAGGCAGCCCGGTTCGCCGGTGCAGGCATAGATCGCATCGAATGCCGCGTCCGCCGCCTCGAGCTCGCCCTGCATGTTGCGATGGATTCGCTCCAGCTCCTCCCGTGTCATCAGCCCCTTGCCGACCCCTCGTTGGCTCGTCACGACGACGGCTCCGTATCCCAGGTCCCGGGCGGTGCGAACGGCATCCACGATTCCGTCCTGGAGGTGGAAGTCCTCCCAACGCAGGACGTATCCCGGACCGGGAGAACGATTGATCACGCCATCGCGATCGAAGAACACGCACGGCCTTTTCACCTCCGGCTCGCCGGATTTCGTCATGGGCAGGGTGCGCTATACTGCTTCACCATCGTCTCGTAGGGACCGAACGAGATGTGGTGGAAAGCCAGCCCGGCCACGGGAACGAAGGCGATCTTCTCGTCGTCGGGACCGGCCGTGAACTCGCAGGCCGGGCTCGAGACACCCGACTGGAGAACGCCGTCGCGATAGAGCTGGAGCCCCCGGTGAAGGTGACCCGAGAAAATGCCGCGCAGGGCGTCTCCGCACCGTTCTCGCAGGCGACCGCGAAACACGTCGCCATTGGTCACGAGAAGGTGCTCGTCGGTCCACCTCGATCCGATCGGCATCAGCGGGTAGTGAAGGAAGATCGCGCAAGGGCGCATCGGCGATACGGCTGCGAGGACGGCGTCCATCTGGTCCTCGGGGACGAACCCGTGCGGCCCTTCCTCCGGTGGAACCTTGGCGTCGACGAAGACCAGGTCGATCTCGGAGTCCAGTCCGGTGACCCGATAGCAGAGGCGGTTCTCCTCTTCCGCGACGAGACTCTCGCGCGGACCGAAGGTGAGTGCCTCGCGCATCATCGGCACGTCGTCGTGGTTTCCCGTCACATAGTAGACCGGGCAGGGGAGGCCGGACAGGACCTCTTCCGCGATGGCGTAGGCGCCCTCGTCGGGATCGTTGGCGACGTCACCGGTGTGGACGACGAGGTCGGGGATGAAGGGGAGGTCCCGGATCGCGGCGACGAGGGCCTCGTTCCGGGCGCAGACGGGCGAGCCGCAGATCTCGAAATCGCGGGTCGGTCCGAAGTGTGTGTCGCTGATGTGGATCACCTCGAGCATGGCGTCGGTCGGGTTCTGGATGATGGGATCACTTCGCCGCCTTGCCCTTTTTCTTCGCCTCCGCCTTGGCTTTCGCCTCCGCCTCGGCGCGGAGGGCTTCCTCCTCGGTGACGCGCCGGTGCGAGAGGAGCCAGTCGTAGAGTTCGGGGTTCGCGTAGCTTTCGGTCCAGGAGTCGTGTCCGGCTTCCGGATAGACCGTGACCCTGGCGCGTGTGTTGCCGCGTTTCTTCAGCGCGTCGACGAGCCGGGTCGATTCCTCCAGCGGCACGGCCACGTCCCTCGCCCCGTGGAAGGCCCAGACCGGGAGGTGCCGGATCCAGCGCATCTTGTAGGGCGTCCCCCCGCCACAGATGGGGGCGATCGCGGCGAAGCGGTAGGGCGCCTCGGACGCGAAGTGCCAGGTGCCGTAGCCACCCATACTGAGACCCGTCAGGTAGATGCGCTCGGGGTCGACGCGATGGGTTGCCTCGATGTGATCGATCAGTTCGAGAACAGGCTGCTCGGTCCACCACTCTCCCTCGGGACACTGAGGCGAAACGACGATAAAGGGGAGGCTCTCGCCGGCGGAGATCATCTTCGGCGGACCGTGGATCTTGACCTTTTCGAGATCGGCACCGCGCTCACCCGCGCCGTGGAGAAAGACGAGCAGGGGCGATGTTTTCGACTCGTCGGTCGCATACCCCTCGGGGAGCGCGATGAGGTAATCGAGAGCGAGGGTCAGTTCGACCTTTCGGGAAAACGAGGAAGCGGCCTGTTCTCCGGCGAAGGCGGGAAAGGCAGGGAAGAGCAGGCAGGCGAGAATCGGCAGGGCTGATGGCAGGCGCATGGTCGAAGACTAGCGCGATCCCCTCACCGTGCCAGAAAAAAGCGGGGCGCCGGGTTCACTCGGGTCACGCCTCCTCCGCCTGCCGCTTTGCCTGGAGCCACGCCTGCAGCGCGGAAAGGATGTTGCAGACCCAGCCGAAGAAGCCTCCGGTGCCGATCCAGAGTCCCGGCGTGATGATGAACCAGACGATCGCCCAGATGAAACGGCCGTTGTAGATCTGCCCGAGTCCCGGCAGCACCGCACTCAAGACGGCGGCGACACCGGGATTCTTGATGCGCGCCTCTTCTACCGGCGGTGGGGTCGAAGATGATTGCCGTTCTTCGATTTCGTGCTTTTCCTCCATGTCGTCGATACACTGAACCGAAACCGCGGAAAATCGATTACAAACCGGTTTCGGATTTGTACGAAGAGGAGACGATCGATCCGCGGGCCTATGCGACGCCGGTCGATCTAGTCCACGAGATTGTGGCCGATGCGGATCGATTCGGTTTCGGGCACCGCGAAGGCCTCGGGCTTCTCCTCGGCGCGCCGGCCGAAGTCGGTCACGGTATTGCCGGAGATGAGGATGCCCCGGCACGCGTCGCAGGCCGTGACGGCGGAACCATCGAGGCCGGAGAACGTGTTGCCGGTGATCGTGTTGTGCTCGGTGTCTTCCAGGACCACGCCAGTGCTGGTGTCGATCTGCAGGATGTTGTCGGATTCGAGCTTCCTCTTGTGGGCGCCCTCGCCCATGTAGCTGTTCGAAAAGCTGTTGCCCGTGATCGTGATGCGTCCGCTGTCGGGTCCGACGCGAACGCCGAACTCGTGCACGATCGTGAAGGTGTTGGCCGAGACCGAGCAGCCGTGCGCGTCACGCAGGTCGACCCCGCCCTTCACCTCGTGTGCGATCACGTTGGCGCTGATGGCGATGCCGTAGCAGTCGCGGTCGAGGATGATGGCGGTACCCTGGCACTCTTCGATCATGTTGCCCGAGAGAACGGAACCGTAGGTATTCTCGATCACGACGCCGTTGCCGAGGTGGTCGTCGAGGTTGTTTCCGTTCATGCAGAGGTTGAACGCGTCGATGCAGCGCACCCCGTCACCGTTTTCCTCGAAGTGATTCGCGTTCACGACGATATCGTGGCCTCCATCGATGAACAGACCGGCGTCGGCATTGTAGGTGATCATGCACCCCGAAACGCGCGGGTTCTCGAAACAGTCGATCAGGGCGATCCCGTGTCCCCCGTGGTGATCGACCGAGACACCCTGGAGGAAAATCTCCTGGATCGCCTCGGCATGGATTCCGTTGCCGCTCGCCTCGTTGCCGGAGATTCGGAAATTCGCGAGTTCGACGCGCCAGAGCCGCGCCTTGGGATCTTCGGCCCGCGTCGCCGGACGGAGAACGAGGGCGGGTTTTCCCTCGGCGTTTCGATTTCGGATATGACTGGATGGTCCACTCCCCTGGATCCGCGTCTCGGGTGTCGTCACGACGAGAGGCTCGGTGATGTCGATCGTTCCCGGTGCGAGGCGCAGGAAGCCGCCCGATTCCGGTAACGCGTCGATCGCCTCTTGGAGGGAGGGATGATCGGCGGAATCGACGATGACCGGAGGTGGCAGGGCGGAGGATTCCTCCTCATCCTGACCGGTGACGAGAATGGGTGACAGTACGAGAGCAAGCAGGGCGGTCCTCATGCGGCGATCCTAGGGGCGATCCCGGTGCCCCGACGAGCCGCGAAGGGCCCCGCATTGACGGCGCGACCGGGAACTTCCCGTTGCAATCGACGGACGCCTGCCTCAGTTATTGAGAGGAGTGAACACAGAGCGACCCTGACCTGGCAGCGCGGCGAGAGTGGATTCGGTTACAAGGAGTTCGGGCGGTCCCACCAGTGGTCCTTTCCGCGAAGCGGTCAGGAATTGGCGGCCTCGTCGGCGGTCGAGTTCCTCGGCGATCCCGACTGTGTCGATCCGGAGGAAGCGTTTACCGCGTCGCTCGCCAGCTGTCACATGCTCACGTTTCTCGCGATCGCCTCGATGAGCGGTTTCGTCGTGGATCGCTACGAGGACGAGCCGGTCGGTCATCTCGAGAAGGCGGAAGACGGAAAGCCCTGGCTCGCCCGGATCGAGATGAAGCCGCGGGTCACCTTCTCCGGCGACAAGCAGCCCGACGACGCGGCGCTCGACCGCCTCCACCAGAAGGCCCACCACGAGTGCTTCCTGGCTCGTTCGGTGAAGACCGAGATCACGTGGGCGTGAGTCGAGGTTTCAGCCTCGGGCGTCGTCTTCCCTCCGCTTTCCGGCGAAGAGCCAGGCGAACAACCCGGCCCAGAGGGCGAGGAAATTCCAAATCGGGATGCCGAAACCGTCGATCACCCCCGGCTGGTTCCAGCTCCCGGTGGGGTAGGGGAGGGCGCCAAAGACCGCCTCGCCCGGGGTCGGGCGATCGTCTTCGGCATACGGGCCGCCGCTGATCCACCAATCGAAGTGGGTCTCGGGAACGTGCCACGAGTTCACGGTCAGATCTCCGTATTCGAGGCCGACCTCGGTGTCGCGCCCGTTCCATCGGATCAAGACGCCAGTGGTGAAAAACGCGGTCAGGATCCAGAGGCCGGCGATTCCGCACCCGATGAGCATCATCGCCGGCAAGTATTCGGTGTTTCTCACGGGGTGACAGGGTTGAATGGAGAAACGAACCCGGTTCGATCGGCCACCGGACAGGGTTGGTTCGTGAGGGAAACCGGGTTGCGCCTCACTCCTCCTTCTCCTCCGGGATCTCGCGGCAGTGTTTCAGGCGGTAGCCGCCGTCGACCGGGAGGATGGTTCCCGTGACGTAGTCGGCGTCGTCCGAGCAGAGGTAGACGGCGGTTCGTCCGATGTCCTCGGGCGTGCCGAGACGCTTCCAGGGCAGCTTGGCCGCCTCGGCCGCCATCGTTTCGTCGGTGTAGTGGTGCCGTTCACCGGGCGTGTCGATCCAGCCGGGCTCGATCGCGTTGACATTGATGTGATGGTCGAACAGTTCGACCGCCATGGTCTGGGTCATCGAGTTCAGTCCCGCCTTGGCCGCGCTGTAGGCGACGCAGCGGGCGTTGGGGATGCGGGCGAGCACGCTGGAAATGAAGACGATCTTCCCGGGGCGTCCGGTGGCGACGAGATGGCGCGCCACGAACTGGCTGAGGTGAAAGCCTCCCAGGAGGGCGGATGTGAGGATGTCCTCGAAGTCGGCTGGGTCGTAGTCGAGAAAGGCCTGGCGCCGGTTGAACGCCGGGACGCTGACGGCGATGTCGACCTTTCCGAATTCGGCGATCGCGCTCTCGACAACGCGTTCGCAGTCATCTCGGGAAAACGCGTCCGCCTCCACCGCGAGGCAAGGCACGCCAAGCTCCCGGATCGCGGCGGCGGTCGAATCGAGCAGGACACTCCCCGGGCGGTCCGTGATCACGATGCCGGCGCCCTCGCGTGCGAGCTCGCGCGCGCAGCCGAGACCGATTCCCTGGGTGCTTCCGGTGACGATGGCGACTTTTCCCGAGAGTTTCATGATGCGGTATGCTATCGGAATCCGAGGAGGCGGAAACCAAAAAGAGGTCGCGTGGTGACGGGGAGCGCCCGGGCCTTCGTCCGCCCCTTGACCGGGCCTGCATCTCCGGCGAAGCTCCGCCCGTGAAGGCTTCCGACTTCGAACGACTCGCAGGGGCGATCCGCGACATCGAGGATTTTCCGCAACCGGGGATCGTGTTCAAGGACATCACTCCCGTCCTCGCGCACGGTGACCTCTTTCGCCTCTGCACGGAGGGGCTGATCGAGACGGCAGGCGACACCCGGGTGGACAAGATCATCGGGATCGACGCCCGCGGATTCATTTTCGGGGCGGCGGTGGCGGACCGGCTCGGGATCGGTTTCGTGCCGGTGCGCAAGAAGGGCAAGCTTCCGGGAGCGACCGAGAGCATTTCCTACTCGCTCGAGTACGGGCACGCCGAGGTCGAGATCCACAGCGACGCGATCGAGGCGGGCGAGAACGTGATGTTGATCGACGACCTGCTCGCGACCGGGGGCACGGCCGGCGCGGCCCTCCACCTCGTCGAGAAACTCGGAGGAAACGTGGTCTGCGCGAGTTTCTTCATCGAGTTGGCGTTTCTCAACGGGCGGAAAAATGTCGGCGACGACATCCGCGTGGAGGCCCTCCTCACCTACTGACACCACCCTCGCGCCATGAGCTACGAAAGCGAAGTTCTCTCCGATTGGTATCTCCTCTTTCACTACGGAAATCCCGAGGAAATTCTCCATGGCGTCGCTCTCTCGCCCGACTCGTTCCCTCCCGGTGCCCTGCACTTTCCCGAGGCGACGGTGCACGCCTTCCATCGAAGGACCGGGAACGGGCGAGTCCTCGATGCCGGCTGTGCGGTGGGCCGGTCCACCTTCGAGCTGACCCGCTACGCCGACGAGGCGATCGGGATCGATTTTTCGCAGAGATTCATCGACCTCGCGTCCACGCTGGGCCGGGGCGAGACGGTCACCTATCGCCGCTACTCCGAGGCGCAGCGGAGCGAGGATCTCGTCGCCCATTGCCCGGCGCACGTGTTTCCCGAGCAGGCCTCGTTCGAGCAGGGGGACGCCATGGATTTGCGGGCGGATCTCGGGACCTTCGATCTCGTCCACGCCGCCAACCTCCTTTGCCGTCTCCCCGAACCGAAGAGGTTTCTCGATCGGCTGCCCGGGTTGGTCAATCCCGGCGGCGAACTCGTCATCGCGACGCCGGCGACCTGGCTCGACGCCTACACGCCGAGGGAGAATCAGCCCACGGGCACGACCCTGGAGTTCCTGAAGGAACACCTCGCGGACTCCTTCGATCTGATCGAGGTCGAGGAGTTGCCTTTCCTGATTCGTGAGCACCAGAGAAAGCTCCAGCTGAGCACCTCGCAGACGAGTCTCTGGCGGCGGAAATAGGCGAATGCGCGATCCCTTCACCGATCCCTACTGCCGTCCCGACGATCTCGGCCTCGCCCTGCCCGAGAGCGATCATGCCGTGTCGGTCTGCCTGCCGCGTTGGGACGACGTGGTCGGCTACGAGGAAGGCGAGGACCGGGTGATCGAGGCGATGGAGTGCGGGTATCCGCGCTTCGTGGCGCACCCCTATGTCGCGGAACTGTTTCTGGCGGCGCAGGAGGAATACGCGAAGCCCGAGGAGTCCGCGCTGGTCTTTCCCTCGCTCGCGGCGGCGTGGCGGTGTGCGGACTATGTGAAGATCCGCACGGGATTGTCCTGCCGGCTCGAGTCGTATGCCTGGGAAAACCTCACCGTGGTCCTTCTTCCCGAGGAGGGATTCGACCGGGCGTGGAAGGCCTGGCAGCACGGCGGGGAAATCGTGAGCAGCCGGCTCGCCGAGTCCGCCCTGACCGATGCGCCCCTTCCCCCCGAGGTGGCCGAAGCGGGGGATTCGGCCCGGGCTGTCGTCCGCGAGCGCATCGCCGGGAGTCATGCCAAGGCCGGTCCCGCCGACGTGTTCCTCTTCGCGTCCGGAATGGCGGCGATCGCGGCGCTGCATCGCGTCGCGGTGCGTCGTCGTCCCGAGGCACCGACCGTGCAGATCGAGTTTCCCTACCTCGACTCGCTCAAGGTCCAGGATCAGTTTCATGCGGCCGGTGCGGTGGAGTTCTCGCTTCCGGAATCGGGCGGGCGCGCCGAATTGGCGAGTTTCTTCGAATCGGGACATCAGGCGGCGGCAGTCTTCACCGAGGTGCCCAGCAATCCACTCCTGCGTTCTCCCGATCTCGCGGGAATCGCCCCGCTCCTGCGGAGGCGGGAGACTCCTCTATTCGTCGACGACACCGTCGCGACGTCGTGGAATGTCGATGTCCTGCGTCATGCCGACGCCGTCACCTCGAGCCTCACCAAGACCTTCTCGGGAGAAGGGGATGTCGCCGCGGGAGCCGTCGTGGTGAATCCGGAGTCGGCGTTCGCCGACAGCCTGCGGGAGGAACTGGCCGTCGAGGAGTCCGCCTCTCCGCTCTTCGCCCGTGACGCCGTCGTGCTGGAGAGGAATTCCCGCCACGTTGCCGAACGGGTCGCGGCAACCGATGCCAACGCCCTCGCCCTTTTCGAATTCCTTCGCACGCATCCGGCGATCCACCGGATCTGGCACCCCTTCGAGCAATGCCGCGAGTTCTACGACGGGGTGCGCAAAGAGGAAGGCGGTTACGGAGGATTGCTCTCGGTGCAACTCGAGGGAGGAGAGGAGCGGTCCCGCCGCTTCTACGATGCGCTCGAGATCTCCAAGGGGCCCAGTCTCGGGACGAATTTCAGCCTCGCCTGCCCCTATACCCTTCTCGCGCATTATGGCGAACTCGATTGGGCGGCCGAGCAGGGTGTTCCGCGTGACCTCGTGAGAATCTGGGCCGGCGTCGAGGAACCGGACGACCTCGTCGAGAGGTTCGAGCGCGCGTTGGAGGCGTGAGGAAGTAGCGCTGAGCGTGAGCGAGGCGACGGGGAGAGGCGTGCGCTCACGTGAGGGGCGGGCGGAGCCCTCGCTCACGCTCGGACCTACGACCCGGAAAGTAGCGCTGAGCGTGAGCGAGGCGACGGGGAGAGGCGTGCGCTCACGTGAGGGGCAAGCGGAGCCCTCGCTCACGCTCGGAACTACGACTCGGAAAGTAAGCGTGAGCGAGGCGACGGGGAGAGGCGTGCGCTCGTGTCAGGGTCAAGGGGAGCCCTCGCTCACGCTCGGACCT
>Ga0180430_10000711_pt1 | contig 35418 bp, 26 predicted proteins | sample SS_ome_9_FD_132999 | JGI IMG/M metagenome (GOLD analysis project Ga0180430, IMG submission 132999) | Hypersaline lake sediment archaeal communities from the Salton Sea, California, USA - SS_1_S_2 metaG | ecosystem: Environmental > Aquatic > Non-marine Saline and Alkaline > Hypersaline >... | reverse complement strand
GGATTGCTCGCGAAACGCGAATAGTCCGCCGCCGCGGCCGTGATCGGCCCCCACATGCGGGCCAAAAGGGCCCGGCGCCACCATGAAGGTTTCGTGGCGCCGCGCAGTTGGAGGACGCCCGGAATCAGTCTCTCACCCGCAGGATTGAAGAAAGAATCAAAAGGTGCGAAAAATGCTCTTTTGGAATTGACATTGAGAAGGTGTTAGTTTATCTTCTGGGAAACTGGGTGTGCCGTAGCGCAACTGCAGGAGGTTTGCACAAATGAGAATGACAGTGAGAGTGGCTATTGCTCTGCTGGTACTTGCAGCTGCAGGGGTGACTGGGGCAGCTCCTCCGGACGTCGCCGTCTTGCCGGCGGAAGTCCGCGGAGTTGTTCTGTTCCCGGACGGCGAGACGCCGGTGGACGACCTTCGGGTCAGGGTATGGAATGCCGATACCGAAAAGGTTGTGTACCGTACCCGTACGGACGAAAACGGTGTGTTTTCGGTGCCCAAGCTTGACGAGGGTGCACACTACGTAACGGTAGGACCGGTTCGGATCGATATGAGGGTGCTCACGGCGCGTGCGGGCGTAACACCTCAAGCGCATGGCTTCGTGCTTGTTGTGCCCAAACGAATGCCGCTGATGCAGCCGTTTGTGCCCAGTTCCATCTCGGCCGCGGCAATTGTGCCGCAGGTCATGAGTCCGTAAGATCTGTTGACAGGTCCGATAAGAGACCGAGAGGAGGGTAGCAGCGGTTGAACCCGTTGTTGCCCTCTCTTTGTGCTGTATTTTTTCCAGCCGTCTTTTGTCGCTTTAGTCCAACCCCCGATTCTGATAATGTTTACGTAGCGGAAAGGAGAAGGCGCAAGTTGCGTAGAACCTGTCAATACACCGCGCTTCTGGTCGGCATGCTTTGTCTGGCCGGTTGCAGCAGCCAGGATTTCTCCAGTCCGATGGGGCCGCTGTCCGATCTGGCGGACCTGACCCGGCGGCCGGCGCCGATTGACCCCGGGGCGGAGGCCGAAGAAAGGTCAAGAAAACTGGCCGCCATCCTGGAGAGCCTCGACCTGGAGCAGACCAGGCCCGACAGAGATTATTCTCTCGGGCCGGATGATATTCTGGACATCGGTATTCTGGCGCTCGATGAACCGGACACGGTTACGACACTTAACCGGACCGTCGGTGAAGACGGCACCGTCGCGCTGCCTCTCGTGGGCGACGTGAGAATCGCCGGACTGAACACCCGTGATGCGACGGCGCATATCACCGGACAATACGCCGGCAAGTACCTCAAGAATCCTCAGGTTTCCGTGACCATCGTGGAGTACCGCAGCGCCCCCGTGGTAATCACCGGAGCCGTCGGCAAGCCCGGCATGTACTACCTCAGGGACAACCAGAGCAGCGTGCTGGAAATACTGGCCACGGCCGGCGGGCTCACCGAGGATGCCGGCGATTCTCTCCTTATCGTCCGCAAAAAGGACAGGACTCAGGTTGAAGAGCAGCCCGGTCCCGAAGAACCCGCGCCCGAAACGGACATCGGTGATGAAGGCGCCGACGGCGGACGGTCCGATTCGCAGCAGGTCGTTACCGTGGATCTGAAAGGCCTTCTGGATGACGGCGACATCCGGATGAACGTGCCTGTTGCCGGCGGGGATATTCTGTCCGTTCCTCCCCGCCGTCAGGATTTCTTCTATGTGCTCGGCTACGTCAACAGGCCCGGGGCCTTTGAGGTGACGAGCCGCAGGCGCGTCCGTGCAATGCAGGCGGTAGCGATGGCCGGCGGACTCTCCTCGGCGGCCAGGGCCCAGAACTCCTTTCTGATCAGGGAAAAGGCCGGTGAGCGTGAAGTTACCCCGGTCGATCTGACAAAAATCGCCAGGGGGGTGCTTCCGCCGGTTTACCTGGATGCCGGAGATACCCTGGTGATCGGTTCCGGAGTGTTGGCGAAGCTGGGCGAGTTCATAAAGCCGTCTGTAGGCGCAAGCGCGTCTTTTTCACCCGTGCCTTGACCTCTGAGCGCCCACCTTGTTGAATTAAGGTCAGTGTGCAATTCGCCGGCTTCGGAGACGCCGGCATTGAGTGGTAACGATGTCTGAACAGAACGCGACAAGATCACAGGATACGCGCGGGGCCGGCTCGAACGTCGAAAACGAGTCAGCCCTCCTCTACTATCTTGGCGTTTTGCGCCGGCAGATCTGGATAGTGCTTCCGGTAATCCTGGTGTTCGGCGTCATCGGTCTGATCATCTCGTTTCGAACGCCACGCGTCTACCTCGCAACGGCCCAGCTGCTGGTGGAACGGGTCAGTCCCCAGGTAATGGGTTTCGAACGCAGCCTGGAAGCCGGCTCCGAGTGGGATCGCGAATTCTATGCGACTCAGACCGGTCTGGTGCGCAGCCGCACCGTCATGGAAACCGCCCTGCACCGTCCGGATCTGCTGAAGATTATCGAAGATGAAATGCGCAGCGGCGAATCGCCGGGTGTCTCGTTCCTCAACGATATTCGCCGGACCGCTCTTTCACTGCTGGGAGCGGCCCCGGCTCCTCCGCCCGGTCCCTGGGAAGTCCTGCAACAGATGGTGATGGCGGAGCATCTCGAGGGAACGCATTTCGTCCTGGTGAAGGTGATGCACGGACAGGCTTACCGCGCGGCCTTTGTGGCCAACAGCGTTGCGAAGGCTTTCAGAGACTATCACAAGCAGCGCAAGATCGAGGAGCTGGGCGAAGCCTTCCTGCTTCTGCAGGACCAGAAGAACGAAGCCGAGCAGGATCTGGCGAGGGCCGAGAAGGCCTTGCAGGAATTCCGAGAGTCGGCCCGGGCGGTGTCGGTCTCGCCGACGGACGGCGATCAGCCGGTCGTCGACCGGCTCGTAAAGCTGAACTCGCAACTGACCGAAGTCCAGATCAGCCGTGTTGAGCTGGCCTCGCAGATCGCCGTGATGCGCGATTCTTACAATGCCGAGGGCGGCCTGACGGACGCTTCGGGCGAACGCCTGTTTTCGCTGCCCGTCATACAAAGCGATCAGACTCTGAGCAGCTTCCGAACCGGTATCGCCGAGGCGGAAAAGGAAGTTGCCGCGCTTGGCCAGACTTACGGTGCCGAACACCCCATCCTGAAAGCTGCCCGGGCCAAGGCGACGCTGCTGCGGGAGCAGTTCAAGAGCGCGCTGAACGACGTCATCGAGGCGCACGCCAACAAACTCAAGATGCTTGAAACACAGGAACAGGAACTCCAGAAGAAATACGAGGAACAGAAACTGGTTGCCCTCGATCTGGCCAAGGAAACCTTTACGTTGACACGCCTCCAGAACGACGTCGAACGTTTCCGCCGCCTCTACGACGCTCTGGTGGAACGACTGAAGGAAGTGGACATCAGCAAGGGGCTGGCGCGGACAAACGTGCAACTGGTCGAAGAAGCCGCCATTCCCGCGACGCCTTTCGGTACGGCCCGCAAGCGGGCCTTTCTGCTTGCCCTGTTCGTGGGTATTTTTCTCGGAATCGGTCTGGCCTTTCTGTTCGAAAACCTCGACGATACGATCAAGACGCCGGAAGACCTGAAAGAAAACTTCGACATCCCGTTCCTGGGATTCGTTCCGTCGGTTGCGCAACTTGACGAAACGTCGAGCGGCGCCGAGGCGCCGCCGGCAAGGCGAGCATGGCCGGCAACCGCCGCTGTGTTGCGCAAAGCGGGAGAGTCGCTGCGGCAGCGGATGCCCGGCGGCATGACGGCGATGTCCCGGATCCAGGACGAACCGGATGAAGAGCGCGCGCGCGTGGGGATGATCACGCTTCGGGAGCCGGTTTCCTCCGTGGCCGAAGCTTATCGCAATATCCGGGCAAACCTGTTCTATGCCACGCCCGAGAACGATACCAAGACTCTTTCGTTTACCTCCAGCCGTCCTCAGGAGGGCAAGAGCACAACGACCTGCAACCTTGCGCTTTCGATCGCACAAACGGGCAAACGCGTACTGCTGATTGACGGCGATCTGCATCGCCCGTCGGTCGACAAACTGCTGGGGCTGAAGCCGTCCGGGGGTCTTGGCGACGCACTGGCGGGACGGGCGAACTGGAAAGACCTTTTGCAGAAAGTGGTGTATGAGGGCCGGACCGTCGACAATCTGGATGTCATCTGCTCCGGCCAGGCGGCGCCGAATCCGTCGGAGCTGCTCGGTTCCGACGGCATGAAGAAGATCCTCGATGACGTGAAGAAGAATTACGACTGGGTGCTTGTGGATACCCCGCCGATCCTTTTCGTTTCGGATGCCGGAATATTGAGCACGATGTGCGACGGCGTCGTAGTCGTCGTGCGTTCGGGCAACAGTACGCGCTCGCTGTTGACCCGTACGACCGAACAACTTCGCAACCTCAACGCGCGCATACTGGGCACGGTCCTGAACAATGTAGTCATCTCGCGCATGGGCCGCTACTACTCATCATACTACAGCTACGGTTACTCCCAGTACACGGCGGACTACCGGCGCGCTTACTACCATGAGCGCGAAAAAGCGCCCGAAGTCTCCTCCGAAGCGGCAACCGGTGCGTCCGTGAAACGCAAGAAGCGCGCTGCAGGGCGTCCGCAGGCGGCGCCGGCGCCGGAACCGGCGGGCGCCGAAGACACTTTGCGCGAACGCGTCGCCGAACTTGAGGCGGAGTTAAAGCAAATGCGCGAGCGACGCCGGGACGATCTGCGGGACAGAGAGTCTGCCGCCCGCAAGCTGGCCGAGCGCGATAAAGAACTGGAGGTGAGCCGCGCGAGGCAGGAATCGCTGACCGGTCGCGTCCGCGAGCTCGAGCAGGTCCGCGGTTCCCTCGGAAAACCGGAAAGAAAGCAGCCCGCCGGGCTCCGTACCCTCAAGGAGAGACACTGGGCCAGGCGCCGCAACCGTCGGGCCGCGTTGACCAGGGCGGGATTGCACATCTCTTCGGGGGATCTGCCGGCGGCGTTGGAGATACTGCGCGAACTGACCGAAGCGCGGCCGTCCGAAACGCGGGCTTGGGAAATGATGATCATGGTGCTGGGCGAGCTGGGCGACGAACAGGAGCTGAAAGTCCTGATCGACAACATCAAGAACGTCTCGAAAAACGCGCCACACATCCACGGCCTGGCCTGGGGGCAGATTAACCTGATCGGAAACAATCCCGCCGGCGCCAGGAATTACCTCGAGGAGGCCCTGTCCGTCAGCCCCCGCAACGTCAGCGTGATTGAAACGCTGGTGAAGGCGATGCTGAAGGAAGGCGAGGCCGAGAGCGCGCGAAAGATGGCCGGGCGACTGCTGCAGATCGATCCGGAAAACGCCTACGGCAACTGCGTTATGGGGTCCTGTTATGTGCGTATGAACAAGATGCGCCGGGCGGAAAAAGCTCTGAGGAAGAGCCTTCGCACGCGAACGATACCGGAGGCAGCCAACAACCTGGGATGGCTTTTGATGCAACAGGGCAACTTGATGGAGGGCGAGAAGTTCGTCCGCCGCGCCCTTTCGGTATGCAGAACCAACGCGCAGATATGGGATACCCTGGCGGAGATTCTCGTGCGCGGCGGAAGGTTCGATGAAGCCCGGGAGTCGATAGAGAAAGCCGTTTCCCTTGATCCCGGCAACCCCGTCCTGCTGCTGCACTCGGCTGAACTGGCAGTCAAGAGCGGCGAGAGCGAAGAGGCGAGGGAGTTAATCGCCTTGGTCAACGAGAAGCGGGGACAACTGTCCGAGGAAAACCGCGCGAAACTGGATGAGCTCAGCACCAGGGCGCGTGGATAGCGGTCTCCTATGATCGGCGGATCGTCAAGAAGCAAGCGCTACCTGCAGGCGTTCAGCCGTTGGACGGCTGTTTCGGCGGTCATCCTGTCGCCCTGGCTTTTCGGAAGCGCCGAGCCATGGGCATTCATGCTGATCTGCACGCTGGCCGAAGCGGCTTGCGTCGTCTGGCTGTTTTCGGAAATCCAATCCGGCCCCCGCAGGCTGCGCGCGCCGGTTGTCGTTCTCGGCCTGCTGGGGCTGATCGGTGTGCTCGTGCTGCAGTCGGCCCGTCTGCCGCTGGATACTGTCCGCGCGCTGAGTCCTTTTGCGGCGCGGATCGCGGAACTGACGCGCTCATCGCTGGAAGGCCTGTCTATGGGCGAAATTCCGGCCGACCTGCGTCTTCAGACGGGACTGGCAACGCTGTCAGTTTCGCCTGCCGCGACCATGCGCAGCCTGTATCTGCTTGTGGCCTACATTTCCATGTTCCTGGTCATGGCCAACACGTTGCGTCAGTGGGAGCACCTACAGCGCGCCGCGTCCGTGATTCTGATCTTCAGTGTTGCGATGACCGTTCTTGCCATTGTCCACAAGTTCTCAGGTTCGGAAGACATATACTGGTTCCATGAACCGCGCTATGGAGGAAAGGTATTCGGCCCTTTCACCAACCGTAACCATCTTGCCGCGCACCTCAACATGGTCTTCGGCATCGCCCTGGGTCTGCTCTTCTCTTCGCGCAGAGTCTACCAGATGCTGGCCTGGCCTGACTGGCGGGAAAGGCTCGTCTGGTTGACTTCCAGGCAGGCGGGAAAGACAATCCTGCTGGCCTTTGCCGTTTTCCTGACGGCGGGAGCGGTGGCCGTATCCCTTTCGCGCGGCGCGCTGCTGAGTCTGGCGGCCACCCTCACATTGCCGGCGGTTGTAGTGTCCCGTCGCCGAAGGGGAGGCATGAGAGCTCTGGCCGCCTTCATTCCGGCGATCCTGTTGATGGTGGCGACGGTTTTCTGGTTCGGCAGCGATCAACTCGTCGACCGCTTTGGCGATCTCGCGGTTGTGGCGCGCAACCCCTCGCATTACGGACGCTTTATCGTCACCCGCGACACCTGGCGGATCTTCCGGGCCTGTGTGCTGACGGGTACCGGCTTCGGTACGTTCCGCCATGTCTATCCGATCTTCCAGACGCCCGACCTGTATCACCGCTGGCTTCACGCCCACAACGACTGGGCTCAGCTTCTGGCTGAAGGGGGGGTGGCCGGCACGCTGGCGTTTCTCGGCGTTGTCTGGCTCTGGCTGCGGGTCATCCGCGTACGCTTCGGCAAATCGTCCAAACGGGCCAGGCTGCTTGTTCTCGGCCTGCTTTTCGGCCTGACCACGATTGCTCTGCACAGTTTCGCGGACTACAGCCTGCACAAGCCGGCCAACGCGTTTCTTCTGTCGGCGATGGCCGGCATGTCAATCGCCGGGGTTTACATCAGGCGAGGAGGCGCGCCGGACGATGAACGCTCCGTAACGCGGACCGCCGCCGGCCGCCGCGCCTCCTGCCTGCCGTTTCTGGCGGGCCTCGCGGCCCTGACCGCCGTCATAACTTGTCAGTACCGGGAGTGGCGGGGAGAAATGGCCTACCCGCGATTCCTCTATTTCGACAGACTGGCTGAGCGTATTGCATGGTCTCCGGACCGGCGTGAAGCGGTGCGGAACGCGGCGCACGAAGCAGATCTCTTTACGCGTTATGCTTACCGCAACCCGGACGCGCTGGCAGAAATCGCCACCGCCTACGTCAAGTGGTGCGCGCCGGACGCTGGTATCGCGCGATCCACCCAAGTATACCTTGCGGAAAAGGCGCCCCAAACCGCGCTGATGGCCGTTCTGGGCGCCCCATCGGACTATCTGACATGGCTGGCCCTTTCGCGCACCGAGATGCTCACCGGCAACTGGGACGCTGCGGAGACCGCGCTTACCCGCGCCCGCCGACTGGTCAGGTACGGCGAACAGGTGCGGATGTTCGAGCCTCCGGAGGATGATCGGGGAGACCGGGAGCAGGAACCTGCGCCCGACCCGCCGCTTTCCGCCGCACAAGGAGCCGGGACAGATGTCTAGGCTCATCCGCGGCATCAGGAACGCCTCCAGCCTTGCCGTCGGCAACGCCGTATCTGCGCTGATCAGCGTGCTCGGTTTCATGTACATCGCCCGGGTTCTTGAGACGGAGAAGCTGGGCATCTGGTCCACCGTCGGCGCCTTCGTGGGCATCTTCAGACTGATGCTCATCTCGGGTTTGCGCAAGGTGGTGATCAGGGAGGGCTGCAAAGACCTCGACATGATGCACCGTGTACTGGAACGTGTCGCCGGTCTGCGCATACTGCTCATTTTCTCGGCTGTTCTGATCTGCTCGGGGGTCTCGTTGTTTACGCCCTACCCGGCTCAGGTTAAATGGCTCATCGTTTTCTACAGTCTCAGCATGATTCCCTCGGGTCTGGAGATGTTTCCCAGCGCCGTGTTCGAAGCCACCGAAAAGATGCATTTTTCGGCATTCTTCGTGGTGGTCGAGAGATTGCTGTTCGTCGGCGTCGCGGTGACACTGCTCTTCCTGGGCTTCGGCCTGAAGACCCTTTTTGTTGTCTCTCTCGCTTCGCAGGCGGTCACGACGGCGCTGAGTTTACTTTGGTCGCGCAGGCTGATCGGGTTCAAGCTGTTCACCGGCGTACATTTCGAACCGGCGCTTCTTCGGCCCGCGCTGGTCTTCTCACTGCTGACTTTCCTCGGTTTTCTGGCCATAAAGATTGATTTACTGATGATATCTCTGCTCGGTACGCTGGAGGAGGTCGGGCTCTATTCGGTCGCCGCCAAGGTCGCGCAGCAGGGAATCATGCTGCGCAACGTCACGGCAACGGCGTTCTTTCCAATTGCCGTCAAGGCGTTCGCGAAACGCGCCGTCGGCGGGGCCAGGCTGTTGCGGTACTCGGCGCTGTTCTTTGCCGCGACTTTTGCCGGCAGCCTCTTGATATCGCTGTGGTCCACGAAACTTGTGACTTTCCTCGTAGGAGAGAAGTACGCGGCCTCCGGCCGCATACTGGCCGTGCTGATTTTCTACATCGGAATGTCCTGGGCGCAGTTGCCGTTCACAACGGCGCTCCAGGCCACGCACAACGAAAGGTATTCGTTCTGGCCCATGCTCATCACGGCCCTTCTTAACGCTCCGCTTAATTTCGTGCTCTACCGCTGCTTCGGCGTAATCGGGATCGCCTACTCCACAATCGCCGTTACCGCCGTCGGCAGCCTGGCGTTCTGCATAATAGGTTACAACGTGTTGACCAGGCAGGGGCACCTCAGGCAGGCGTGACGACCATGGGCCGGGGTGTCGAAGGAAGAGGGGATGTACCATATTGAGTTGATAGGCCCGCCCGGCTGCGGTAAGACCACGATCAGCGGTCGCCTGACGTCCGCCCGCGGACGGTACCGCTGTCTCAGCGAAAAAGCTGCTCTGCGGTTGGCGTTGAGAAGGGCCGACCATGGCTGGGCGGGGCGTGCCGCGCGTCTGCTGCCGGCTTCCTTCGGAACAGCGAAAGCCGGAGCGCTCTTCAACCTGTCTCCGTCGAAGGCCGCGGCGCGGGCCGCGTTTCTGTCGCGACATCACGAATCTCTGCAGGCTTTTCTCGAATCCAGATCCTTTGCAGCCATGGGGATCGAGGAAAGAACCGTGGTCCTTTCCTGGTTTCTGGAACTGGCTGCCCGGTACGGCATGATAATAGAACACTGTGGAGACGCGGCAGTCATTCTTGACGAGGGGTTCCTGTTGCGTTCGGTAAGCCTGTTCGTTTCTCCGGCATCGGCGCCAGCGTCCGAATCCGAGATCGCGCGGTACCTCGAAGATATCCCCCTGCCGGATCTGCTGATTGTCGTTGAGTCCGATCCGGCAACCTGCATGGCAAGGCTGCAGCGCAGGGGACCGGGAAGATCCAACACACGGCTGAGAATGAAGTCGGCGGATGAGAAAACGGCGGCTGCCTTTCTGAAAGACTGCCGGGACCACGTCGAACGCGTTGTTGCGTGGGTTCGCGACAGGCGCGCCGGTTCAGTGGCCGTCGTTCGCAACGGTCCCGCCGACAGCATCGCCGACGCCGTCGCAAGTGCCGCCGAAGTTGTCGCGCGGCGCCTCGACGGCAGCTCGGGCCGCGCCTGTCGCAGCGCTGAAAGATGAAGATACTTTTTATCATGAGGAGTTCCGTGTTCACCGGTTTCGGCGGAGCGGAACTGCAGGTCGATCTGCTCACCCGGCTCTGCGAAGAGAACGGCATCGAAACCCACCATGCTTTCGATTACGGCGGCGAACCGCCTGTTACGGAAAGAAAGACCGTATACCATTTTCTGCCGGACCGCGGCGGCGACGCGCTGTGCGGACTGAATGCCTTTCATTTAGCGCGCCTTATGGACCGCGTCGCTCCCGACGTGGTATACCAGCGCTCCCGCACCGCCTACACGGGCATCGCCGCCTTTCTCTGTGCAAGGCATGGAGTGCCAATGATTTACAATGTCGCTTCAGACAGCGACTGCGGCCGGATTCGCGTGCCTCTTACAAGGGCGTTCCTGCTCAACGCCGTCAACGAGCACATCAGCCGTTACGGCGTCAGGAAGGCTCATACCATCGTGGCTCAGACCCGTCGACAGCAGCAACTGCTGCAACGCAACCTGGGGCGCGCCGGCGTTGTTCTGCCGACCCTGGCCCGGGTCCCCGGTCCGCCGTTTGCAAAAACCGAACCGCCGATGGTCCTCTGGCTTGCCAACCTCAAGCAATGGAAACAACCCGAAATCTTTCTGCGCCTGGCGGAGGCCTGCGGGGACCTGCAGGCCGAATTCGTCTTCGCCGGCCGGACGGGTAGTCGGGATTACCACCGCAAGCTGGTCGCAAAGGCGAAAGGCCTGCCGAACGTCAGGTACCTGGGAGAGTTGCCGTACGCTGAAACAGGCGCCTGGTTTGCCAGGGCGTCCGTCTTTGTCAATACCAGTCTTCCGGACGAAGGTTATCCCAACACGTACGTACAGGCCTGGTTGCACGAAACACCCGTAGTAACTCTGCATTGCGACCCGGACGACGTTCTGGAGAAAGAGCGCCTTGGTTTTCATGCGCGGAGCTTCGATGCGCTTGCGAGCAAAGTCGCGGCTTTGTGCAGGGACAGATCGCTCGCGCGCGAAATGGGGGCGCGGGCCCGCGCCTACGCCGCGGCGGTCCACGACATCGACAAAGCCGGGGAGAAATACCTGAAACTGTTTCGGGAAACGGCGAGATCCGGTTCAGAGACGGAACACGAGTTATGAAACTGCTCTATCTGCACACGCGCGCCATCGGCGGCGGCCGCGCCAGCGCACTGCAGGTGCTGCACATGTGCCGGGCTTTCTGCCTGAACGGAGCGGAGGTCGTTCTTGCCGTGCCGGGCCGGGCAGACGACACGGAGCGGGTGCGGCGGGAAATCGCCGAACAGATGGGCGGGGAACCGCCTTTCAAGGTTCGTCTTTACCACAGGCCGACCTTGGGGGGGAGACTTGCCATGATCGGCGGCTACCGCTCCGTCCGGAAGATCCTTGTCGAGGAACCTGCCGATTGCTGCCTCACAAGAAACCCGGTGTATCTCAACGCGGCCCTTGGGCACGGAATTCCAACGGTATTCGAATCGCACGATGCCGTCGTGCACGCCAACTTCCTGTGGAATCTGTTGTGGACGCGCAACCTGATCCGCAACAGCCGCAGGGAGCCGCTGGTGCGGTTTGTCTGCATCAGTTGCGCCCTGGCCGAAACATGGCGCGCGCGCGGCGTGCCGCGCCACAAGGTCATGATCCTGCACGACGGCGTCGACACGGACGCCTATCGCCGGCTGCCGGAACCGGACGCCGCTCGCCGCCGACTGGGCCTTCCGGATGACCGCAAGATCGTGTTGTATTCGGGAAGCCTCTACGTCAACCGCGAGATCGAACGCGTTCTGGAACTTGCCGTCATCTTCACCGACGCGCACTTCGTCATAATCGGCGGGCCGCGCGAACAGGCGGACTTCTTTCGCGGTTTGATCGAACGGAAGAACATCCGCAACCTGAGCGTCGTCGGTCCTGTTCCGCACCGCGCCGTGCCGGAATACCTTGCCGCGGCGGACGTGCTTCTGATGATCTGGAGCCGCAAGGTCAGAACCATCAATATCTGCTCGCCTCTCAAGATGTTCGAGTACATGGCGGCGGGCAGAATAATCGTCGGTGACGGCTACCCGACGATTCGCGAAGTGCTCACCGACGGCAAAAACGCCTTCCTGGCCCGGCCCGACGCGTTCGAAAGCCTGAGGGAGAAGCTCGCCGCCGCGCTGCTCCGCTCGTACCCGGATGATATGGCCGGCGAAGCCAGAAAGCTTGCCATGAGCGATTATTCCTGGAAGCAGAGAGCGCGCAGAATACTCGATGCGCTGCCCGCGGGCGGCGGCGCGGCTCGACCGGCGGAGGAAATGCCTGCGTGAGAAGAAAGAAGACATCCCTGCCGCCTATGCCTCGGATCGGCCGCCTGCTCGTCGTCCTGATGATCATCGCCTTCTTTGCCGGCGGCCTGATCGGCCATGGCTTTGCGCCGCCCCAGATCGCCTGGCTGACGGAAATCATTATCCTGGCAATGTTCGTCGAAACAGCCCGCCGGTGCCGGAAGGAGCACAAACGCATGGCGCTTGTCGGGCAATGGTACGCCGCCGCCATTATCGCGATCAGCACGCTTGCCTGGCTGCGCAGCGACTTGTCTTTCGTTTCGATGCTGCTCTTCTTGCGCAAGGTGCTGCGCTTCTACCTGCTGTTGATCATCCTGATAAACTCGAATATCGACGATCTGTTCATGAAGAGAGCCAACAATCTGATGACCTGGCTCTTCATCATCCAGATTCCGACGGCGGTGATAAAGCTCTTCATCTACGGTCAGGGAGAACACGCCATCGGCACGTACGCCGAAGGCTCGGGAGGAAATTCCACCGTCATCCCGATGATCGCCGTCAGCTTTCTGCTGCCCTATCACTATATGTACCGTAAGCGCCTTGCCACTTTTGCTCTGGGCCTGGGATTCCTGGCCTTCGGCATTATCGGCGGCAAACGGGGAATCGTTGTTCTTGTGCCGCTGGTCGTGCTGCTCTCCGCCATGTGCATGCGTTGGAATATGGGCAGAAAAATGCTCGGCAGAAGAAGCTTCGCCGTCGTCTTCGCGGTGATCGCCGGAGGCTTGCTGGCTTTCTACGCGACTTGCCGGGCCGTGCCGAGGCTCAATCCCGACCGGCGCGTCTGGGGACGGTTCTCAGCATCATTTGCCGTGCAGGTGTTGAGCGAACGCCTCGAAACCGAACAGGAGGGCGGCGCCAGTCACCGCATATCCGCAACGGTCACGGCGTGGCGGCACATCTACAAAAGGGGGGCCGGTACGGTGCTGCTCGGCCGCGGACCGGGCAGCATTATGTTGTCGATCTTTCAGTCCTACGACAAACGTTTCGCCGGTACGGCCGACGGTCTCAAGATCCGTTACGGCATTACGGGCCTGAGCTGGCTGCTGCTGCAGACCGGTGTTCTGGGGGCCGCCGTGTGGCTGGGTTTCTTCATCTATGCCCTGACTCTCGTATCACGGGCAGGCAGGCGGGAAGGCGACCCTTACTGGCGGGCCTTCCACGTGGGAATGATGGGTTTCACGCTAGTGACGCTTGTTGTTTCGTGCGTCTACAACACGAGCCTGCTTATCGGCGACTGCGTCGCCTTCGTATACATGGTTCTCCTGGCCTTTTCCATAAAACGTTGCAACTTGAGTATTGAAGCCGCCCGCGCCGCGGAGGGGTAAATCATGCCCGGTATAATGTTGGATATTGCCGACCACGCCGTGCGCGTAGTTTCAGAGAACCTCGACCGGTTGCCGATCGACTTTGCCGCGGGGAAGCCTGCCGTGCGCGCGGAAGGGCATCGCACGCGATTCTTCCGCTCTCCGAGCCGGGCTTCGGTGCGGGTAATCGTCGAGTCCGGCTCCGCATACGTCAGGCTGTGGGTAAAGCAAACCCGTGACGCCCCCGGCGCCTTTGAATTGATGTGCGAGGTCCGCTCGCGCCTGCGGGAGAGCGGATCGGCCGGCGCCGTTCCCGAACCACTCTGCTTCAGCGCCGTCGACAACCTGCTGGTCATGCGGGAGTTTCGCGGGAAGCCGCTGACACTGCGTACACTGCCGCCGGTTTCCATTCTCTCGAGCGGCGGCATTCCCCGTTCTCTTGAGCGCCTTTATCGCAACATCGGCGGCTGGCTGGCCAGGTACCACTCCGCCATGGCTGTTGGCGGAGAGGCTTCCTTCGACGCCTTGCTGGAAAAGTTGCGGCGGGCCCTCGAAGGCGACAACCACTTCGATGCCGCCGAGAAACGCCGTCTGGGCGAGCGCCTGGCGGCGGTCGATCGAAGCCTGGGCCGCGAGCGCTCCTTGACGCTGACGCAACCGCACAACGATTTCTGCCTCAGAAACATCCTGGTGGGGAGGGGGGATGCATTCGCGGTAGTGGACTGGGACGCCGCGCTTCATCCTGAATTCGAGTCGCGCGCGCCGGTATGGAACGACATAACCGCTTTCGTGCTCAACATCCGCAGCCTGTCCAGGTTCGCCCCGTTCGTCTCGTCCGCGGCATTGAGCAGGCTGGCCGGTTCGTTCATGCGCGGCTACTTCCCGGACAAGCCAATAGACGCGCACAAGATCGGACTGCACCTGTGGTTTTTCAGCCTCTGCTACTACGTCGGACTGATAGGCGATCGCCCGCTTTACCGGATTTACGCGGGCCGGCATTCGGAACGCTTCGCGAGGCGTCTGCGGAAGAACCTGTTGCTTGGGCCCGATGCAACCGAAACACAATTTGACAATTGCGGCACGGACGGATAAGAGATACGCGGCATGGGCTACTTTTACTCGCAGTTTTTCTTCAAGTATCCTTTTGTTTTGCTTTCCGGCTTTCTTGCGACATACCTGATGACGCCGCTTGCCCGGCGCCTGGCGAAATCAATGGGCGCCATTGATTTGCCGGGCGATCGGCGGGTGCACGTCAGCCCCGTGCCGCGCAACGGCGGTATTGCCGTGTTCTTCGGTTTTCATGCCGCTTGCGCCGCGGTATTTCTGATGCCCTGGGCGTCGTTCGAAGGCCAGCTCGGACCGTTGTGGTGGTTTCGGTTCCTTGCGCTTTCGACATTGCTGCTGTGTGTAGGTCTCGTGGACGACATCCGCGGCATGCGGGCCAAAACGAAGCTCGGGGCCCAGATCATTGTCGCCATACTCGCCTTCATGCTGGACATGAAGGTGGGCAAAGTGCTGGGCGTGCGGCTCCCGTGGCCGGTCGATCTGGCGGCCACCGTCTTCTGGTTTGTCGCCGTCATTAACGCTTTCAACCTGATTGACGGGCTTGACGGCGCCGCCGCCGGTCTGGCCGGCATTGCCGCGCTGGGTCTGGCCGGTTCGTTCATGTTCCGCCACCTGCCGGGCGACGCCCTGGTGGCCATGGGTCTGGCCGGGTCCTGTCTGGCTTTTCTGCGCTACAACTTCCACCCCGCCGAGATCTTTCTGGGGGACTCGGGCAGTATGTTTCTCGGATTCGTCCTGGCGGCGATAGCCCTCAGCACGGGCGCCAAGGACACGGCGGTCGCGGCCATAGGAGTGCCGCTGCTGGCTTTCGGGGTGCCGGTCTTCGACGCCGTGCTCGCCGTCTGGCGGCGCACAGTACGCCGTCTGGCCGAGCGCTCGGAAGGCGAGACGCAAGGTGCCCGCCGCGGGAGAGTCTTCGCCGCCGACATGGAGCACATCCATCACCGCCTTCTGCAATCGGGACTGTCTTCCCGGAGATCGGCGCTCTATCTCTACGGGGCGGCAATCATCTTGATCGCCGTTGGTTTGCTGAGCCTCATGTATCAATCTCAGGCCGTCGGGATCTATCTTCTGACATTCCTGGCCGCCGTCTACGTAGTTGTCAGGCATATAGCGCGCGTTGAACTGTGGGACAGCGGCCGCGCCATCCTCGGCGGTCTGCGCAGGCCGCCGAGCCGCGCCCTGGCCTTCGTGCTCTACCCCCCCCTCGATATCCTTTGCCTGACGGTTGCGCTTGCCGTCGCGGTTTACCTTGGCACACCGGGTCTTGGAATCAGGGAATTCAAGGTTTTCTGGTTCGATCAGATTCCTTTGTGGGTCGGCCTCCCCTTTCTGGCCATGTTTGCGTTCAAGGTCTACAGCCGGGTATGGGGACTGGCAAGAGTATCCGAGTACGTTTTACTGGCCCTGGTCCTGACGGCGGGAATTCTCGCCGCCGCGGCAGTCACGATTCTTACAGGGCATTTCAATCCGCCCTTTAATCCGATTATCGTTGATCTGCGCGAAACCGGTAACATCACGCTGATTGTGGGCAACCTTGCCCAGAGAGGCCTCGTGCTGCAAACGACAATCTACGCGGGCGCGGCCGTGCTTCTCGTGGCGGGCCTGCGCTCGCTGCCCCGGGTTGTCGCCGACGGAATGCTCTGGCACCCCCGTCACGATCTCGAAAACGGTGTTGCCGTCCGGCATGTCCTGGTCTGCGGCGTCGGATGGGAATCGACCATGTTCTTGACGCGCGACCTGGTTCACCGGCGGGATACTGAATCGAAGCGCGTGGTCGTCGCGGGTATTGTGGACGACGACCGCAACCTGCACGGGCACTTTATCCATGGCTACCGCGTGCTGGGGGGTATCGACGACATCGAGGAGATCGTCCGCAAACACCACGTGGAAGAGATCGTTGTTGCCAGGCCGCTGACCGGACAACAAATGGCCCGGTTGCGCGCAGCGGCGGGTACCGGCCGCCTCAGCTTGTTCGAATGGCGCGCAGTGCTCCAACCGCTGAAGGACGGCGTGGAATCATGACAACGGACCGCGGGCAGCAGTCCAAATTGCCCGTTCTGGTCGTCGGCCCCTTCGCCGAGACCGCCGGCGGCATTCTAACCTTTCAGATCAACCTGACGGACAAGTCGGACCTCAAACAGCGCTGGCGGTTCGTGCGGTTTTCGACCAGCCGCCCCCTCAAGACGGCAACGGTCTCAAACACATCCTATATCGGGGCATTCGACAGCGGCGCGCGAAGGTTCCTGAGCGGCGTGTTTGTCACTCTGCGCAACTTCGCCAGGTTTCCGCTGGCGCTGGTCAGATACCGTCCGGCGGTTGTGCAGATCCAGTCGGCCGACCATTTCGTCTTCTGGGAGAGCATGGTTTACACCATCATTGCCCGCGCAATGGGCTGCCCGCCGATTGTGCGGTTCGGCGGTTCCTTCGATGCTTTCTACCGCCGCGGCGGCGCGGTTTCCCGTTTCCTGATGCGGCGACTGCTCAGGGCTCCCGCCGGCATTGTGGTCCAGTCGGAGTCCAGGAGGCATTTTTTCGCGGGGATCGGCAGAAGCCGCGGCGTTCACGTGGTGCCCAACGGGGTGGAGATTCATCCCATGCCGCGGCGTGCAGACCGCGAGGGACCCGCGCGGGTTGTTTTCATATGCACAACCCTTGCGGCGATCAAGGGCATCGACCTCGTAATCGCGGCGGCGCCGCGGCTGCGCGATTGCGCGCGGTTTACCTTCGTTGCCACCACCACCGAAGCGCGCCGCCGCATCGACGACGCCGGCCTCGGGGATATCGCGACCTTGCACGGGGTCGTTTCGCGGGACCGCATGCGGGAGATCTACGAGCAGAGCGACGTGTTCGTACTGCCTTCCCGCAGCGAGGGATTCCCCAACTCGCTGCTGGAAGCCATGGCCGCGGGGCTGCCCGTCGTTGCATCGAGGGTGGGCGCCGTGCCGGAGATTGTTGACGACGGTGTAACCGGCTTCCTGATCGAGCCGGATTCGCTGGAACAATTCGTGCGGGGCGTCACGGCCCTGTGCACTGATCCGGAACTGCGGAGGCGATTCGGCGATGCCGCGCACAACGCCGTATCCGGGCGGTACGAGATGAACCGCGTCTTCGCGGCCTTCGACGAAATCTGGAAAGAGGCCCGGGAATGAACGAGTCTTACGCCGAGCGCGTCGAAATCATGGGATGCCCCATAGACCGGGTGTCGCTGCCGACCGCCGTCGAAAGAATCGAGGGTTTCATTGCCGCCGCAGACCGCCTATATCAGGCGATCGGGATCAACCTCGACCAGCTCCTGAAAATGAAACAGGATCCCGAATTCGCCCGGATCGTGAGCCGCGGAGATCTGTTGACGGCGGACGGGCAGTCGATTCTCTGGCTCGGCCGCATCTTCAAGCAGCCGCTCCCCGAGCGCGTCCCCGGCGTTGACATAATGTGTGCACTGCTGCCGCGCGCGGCGGAGAAGGGTTACCGCGTCTTCATGCTCGGAACTCGCCGGGAGATTCTTTCCGCGGCGGTGGCCAATCTGCAAATGCAATACCCGGGCGTCCGGGTGTGTGGCTCGCACCACGGCTTCTTCTCCCGGGATGAAGAACCGGCCGTCGTTGAAGAAATCAACAGATCCCGGGCCGACATCCTCTTCATCGCCATAAGTTCGCCCAAGAAAGAACTATTCGTGGACCGCAACCGCGAAGGTCTCAAGGTCCGGTTCGCTCTTGGCGTCGGCGGCGCTTTCGACATTCTGGCGGGCGTGACCGCTCGATCCCCTCTCTGGATGCAGCGCTCGGGGGTCGAATGGGTCTGGCGCATCATTCAGGAACCGCGCAGGATGATTCGCCGCTTGTGGATCTCGAGAGGCATACTGCCGTATGTCTTTCGGGAACTGCGCAACCGCTAAAGGCTTCCGGACGGCGTGCAATTCGTCTTCAGGACTTCGCCGTCGGAACGCAGAAGCCTGTCCATTTCACAGACGATGAAGACGCGAAATGCCAAAACCCGGGGATTCAACGTCCGTTTCGCGCCGCCGGGCATGAGCCGTCTTCGCGCCTTCTCGACTCCCCTTCCGATCTTTCGGGCAACTTTGCCGCGCACGGGCGGTTCCGCTCTTGCGGTATTGAGCGCGTAGTCGATCAACTCGTTCGAGAACATGTCTCTCGCGGCCCGCGTGTCGATCCGTTCCAGGATGGCGCGCAGTACCCCCCGCAAACCCAGAGTGTCGGACATGCGCGCCGTGGCGCGCCGCGTTGAGAATGCGATATCCGGCCCCATTCCCGCAATCGCATCACGGAACGCTCTCTTATCGGTGCGCAGTTCTTCGGGAAGCTGCCTGACACATGAGATTACCCTCCTTGAAAGCAGAGGGTTTGCCACTTCAACGTACGGCAGCTTGAGATCGTTCAAGGGCGCCAGACGAACCGGAATGCCGTACTGCACGTAGAAGCGGTCACGCCAGGCCGCGAAGCTTTCATATGGACGTCTCGCCAGTTCTTCCGGTCTGGCCTGCCGCGGGCTTCCGTCCGCAATGGGCAGGCGTGCCAGATTCGAGTAATCGGCGCATGTGAGGCAATTCCACCTCTCGTAGGCGCTATACGTGTTCTTCCGACGAAGTCCGTTCAGAGACGTATCCCCGCGGATGATGCCGGCGCAGCCGCGCTCGTGCAATATGCGCCAAACGCCAAAGCCGTCGGCATATCCCGCAAGTTGATCGATCCTGCCCTCGCCCGCAATCAGGAAACGATCGAGAATCCGCTCGGCCGGTTCATCGGCGGGGTCGATCTCGAAATACTCGTGCCTGAGGTTAAAGTGTTGCGCCAGGCTTGCGGCCACGCTCCCGTCGGCCTCACCTTTCAGGCGCGCCGCCTGAGATCCCCACGTAATGGTGCGCAAGTCCCGCGAGTCCTTCAGGTGGAGCAGTATGGCACGGCTGTCCATGCCGCCCGACAGCGGCAAGACCCATTTGCCGAGGTCCAGATTCAATCCGCCGAACGTATCGGCCATGGCCTGCTTCAGGGCGCGTATATGCTCCTCCGGCGGCGCTTCCCGCGGCTCGAAGTCAAGCGGGGCATCGGCGACTTTGATGCTCCATGACTTTCTGTTCAGCGTCAGCCGTTCACCGCCCTTCAGGCACCGAATCCTCCTGTCCCAGGAGAGGCGGTAGCCCAGCGTGCCGCTCGAGAGCATCCACAGGCGGGAGGATGCTTCGGGATCGAAGTCCCGGAGGAAAAAGACAATGGCGCGTTGCGAGGTCGAAGCCACGAACAGACGGTCGGTCAACGCGTACCAGATTGTGCGCGAAGCCACGGCGTCGGTGACCAGCTCTATCGCCGTTTCATCCGCGCGAAAGAGGGCATACGTTCCGTCCGGTACGTCGGCGCCGGGGCGCCACCAGTCGCCCTGCGGCCCCGTCATCCAGCCGGCGCAGATGCTCCCGCCCCGGCGTTTAACGCCGGATGAAGGTCCGAAGATACCCGTCAGAAGCCGCGCGTCAGGAACCGCCGCGAGAGCCTCGGGCGCTATGTTGTCGGGCGTCAGGCGGTCCGCCAGTGTCTCAACATGCGTTCGCGTAAAAAGGAAGGGCAGACCCTCCCTTCCGCACACTAGAACGACTTTTGCCATTGCGCGTTCCCCGCTCTCTTTCAAGCCGCGGTATTGTAGGGCATTCCTCAAACCGTAAGCAAGCGCACGCATTCGAAGGCTCTCAACGGCCGGGCGTGAAGGCCGGTGCGGGCCGGCGTCCGACGGGGCAACCCAAGCCCCGCTCCCCCGTTCTGGAAGACGGAACGCTATCGATTACCTGCAAATGTTCTGGCGGATCGATCAGTCAACCGTTATAAGACTTCACTATGTTACGCAAGGCCCGCGACACCGTGCCGAAAACAGCATGACACGCAAACGCAACAGCAAGAGCGCCGGCGCGGAAGCGCCGAACACGGACGGTCGGGGCGTTACGCCGGAAGAGCTGCAACGCAAGGAAGAGTTTAACTTCGCGCTGTTTCAGCACAACCCGGCGCCCACGGTAGTTGTGGATCGGGAAGGCCACACGCTCAAGAGCAACCTGGCGCGGCGCCGTTCCGGGGAAGGACTGCCTACGCTGGGCCGGCCGCTTTTCGATCCCGCCGCGGGCGCCGAACGGAAAGAGCTGCACGAGTCCCTGCTCGAATGCATCGCCTCCGGCAAGGTCAAACGTTTCGCCGAGAAGAACATCGGTGAACGCTGGTATTCCATCACGATGGCGCCCTTCCCGGACGGCGCAATCGTGACTACACAGGATATCACCGAGCAGATGCAGGCGCGGGAGCAATTGATCCAGGCCGATAAGATGGTCGCGCTCGGAACGCTCGTTTCGGGCGTTGCGCACGAAATCAGCAACCCCAACAACGTGTTGCTGTTAAGCTCGTCGGCCCTGAAGAACCTTTGCGCTCAGCTGGCCGCTTTCCTCGACGAGCACAAGGCCGTCAACGGGGATTTCGAAATCGGGTTCTCGTCCTGCGACGAGACCACGGCCGAGCTGCGGGACCTGGTGGACACCGTCGCCCGCGCGGCCGAACGCATCCGCGACACGGTCAACGACCTGAAGGAGTTTTCCCGCAAGAGCACCGGCGAGCTGACACAGGACGTAGACGTCAACAAGGTCGTGGAGGTTGCCGCCAGAATGTTGCAGCCCGTCATCAACAAGGCCACCCGTAGTTTCAGCCTTGTGCGCGGCGAGGCCCTGCCCCCGGTGAAGGTGAACGCCCAGCGTCTGGAGCAGGTCGTGGTCAACCTTATCACCAACGCTTGCCAGGCTTTGACGGATCCGCACCAGCCGGTCTCGGTTAGCACACGCAGCGTTGCGGATGGAGGATGCGTGGTCGTCGAAGTTCGCGACGGCGGATGCGGCATTGCCGGGAAAGATATGAAAAGGATCACGGATCCGTTTTTCACGACCAAACACGACAGCGGCGGCACCGGGCTGGGTCTTTCCATATCGCGCAAGATTGTCGAGCAGTACGGCGGGTCGCTGCGCTTTGCCTCGGAACCCGGCAAGGGCACGACCGCGTCGGTGGTGCTGCCGTGCGCCGCGCAATGAAGGAGGAGCAAAGTCTATGCCTTTGTCCAAGTTTCCCGGATGCCCGGTTCTGCTCGTAGATGACGACGAGGATCTGCAGCGCGGTTACGCTTACGCGTTGCGCAACGACGGCATCAACAACCTTGTGCAATGTACGGACGCCCGGCTTGTCGCTCAACGCCTGGCGGAAGAGGAATTCGAGATTGTCCTGCTGGATCTCAACATGCCGCACATCTCGGGCCGTGATCTGCTGCCTATGATCGTCCAGCATCACCCCGAGCTGCCGGTCATCATTATTACCGGCGTGGACGATTTGCAGGTGGCGGTGCAATGCATGCGCACGGGCGCGTTCGACTACCTGGTTAAACCGATTGAAGAGGACACGCTGCTCGCGGCCGCCCACAGGGCAATCGAAGTGCGCGAAATGAGACGCGAGAACGTTATGCTGAAGGAACGTCTCCTTGCCGCCGATCTGGCTCATCCGGACGCATTCCAGGGGATCGTCACCAAGAACCCCACGATGCATGCGCTCTTTCGGTATGTTGAGGCCGTAGCGGGCACGCCGCAGCCGATTCTCATCACCGGTGAGACCGGTACGGGCAAAGAGCTGATCGCCCGGGCAATCCACCGCGTCAGCGGCCGCGAGGGCGCTTTCGTTCCCGTCAACATCGCCGGGGTGGACGATACGGTTTTTTCGGATACGCTTTTCGGCCACGTGCGGGGCGCCTATACCGGCGCGGTGGAGCCCCGCAAGGGGCTGATAGAACAGGCGGCGGGAGGCACCCTTTTCCTCGACGAGATCGGGGATCTTAACGCCGCTTCCCAGGTCAAGCTGTTGCGCCTTGTGCAGGAGCGCGAGTATTTCCCGCTGGGTTCCGATATCGCCAAGCGCACGGACGCCAGGATCACCGTCGCCACGAATCGCGATATAGACGCAATGAAACGCTCCGGCGGATTTCGCGACGATCTTTACTACCGGCTGCGCTCACACCAGGTGCGCGTGCCGGCGCTGCGCGAAAGACTTGACGATCTTCCTCTGCTTGTGGACCATTTTCTGGAAAAAGCTGCTCAAGGCCTTTCAAAGAAGAAGCCCACCCCGCCGCGCGAACTGTTCACCCTGCTCTCGACATACCACTTCCCCGGCAACGTCAGGGAATTGGAGGCAATGTTCTACAATGCGGTAAGTACGCACGCGGCGGGCATTCTGGGGCTGGACACCTTCAAGGAAGTGATCCGGACCGAGCCCGCGGCAGTGAAGAGCGAGTTGTCTTCCAGCCCTTTCGACCCCAAGGGGCCGCTACCTACGGTACGCGAAGCTGAAGACCTGCTGATCGAAGAAGCTTTAAGGCGTACGGAAGGCAATCAGACCATGGCCGCCGAGCTGCTCGGCATTACCAGGCAAACGCTGATCAGGCATTTGAAGAAGGCGGGGAAACGCGACTGACTCCCGGCGCCCGGCCTATTCGGCCATAGCGACGGCGTCGAGTAATCCGGATTGCTTCTTGACCAAAGCGATGTCGCCGGAACCGTCAATGCCGAATTGCGGGGTCTGCCAACCTCCGGTATCCGCTGCGACCCGCTTCGCGACCAGGTCGGCGAGCTGGCGCCCCGAAATTCCTCCCTTGCCCGCGCGCACGACTTCGTTAAGGCCGTTCAACAGGTGGCCGGTGAAAAGCGCGTGATCCTCGCCCTCAAAGGCGCGATCGAGCTTGCCGCCGGCCGTGATGATCTGCGCGCAAGGTGTGCCGGATTCAAAGCCGTTTCCACCGTCGCCCACCGGCAGACTGTCGCCGATGCTGTAACCCGAGTAACAAGCGTCGACCAGGAACAGGTTGTGCCGACTCGGCATCGTTTCGGTCAGCTCCCCGAAGATACTCATCGGGATTCCGTCTTCGCCCTCGTGCCTGGCCCGGCTATCCACCGGCAGCAGGTAGCCCATCGAATCCTTCATCCCCCGCTCTCGCAAGATCATTCCGTGACCGCCGAAGTATAGGACGAAGAGGTCGTCCTCACGCACTGTCTTCTTCACGCTATCCAGCGCATTCAGAATACGCTCGCGCGTGGCCTCCTTTCCGGTGAGGAGGACGACCTCGTCGAAACCGAACTCCCTGAAGATGGCCGCCATTTCCGTTGCATCGCTCTCCGCGTAATTGAGCTTTGGGTGTGACTCGTAACGATTAATTCCTACACACACGGCAACGCGCTGACGGTAACAGTCGGCCATCTCAGGGAGAAAACCGTTGTTATCGTGACTGCTGTTCTCCTTGGAGGAACGGCCGAACCAGCCGGCATTCGCCTTCATGGCCGCCAGCATGCAGAGGGAGGCCAGAACTGCGATTCCGACCCGCACTCCCGCACAACTTGTTCTCTTCCGTTCCCTCATGGCGCCGTTGTCTTGCGCAACGGATATGCCAGGGGGTTGTTTCGGGCGTAATGTTTTGCAGGCCAGAATGTTAAATATGAGAACAGCCTGCCGCCCCGTCAGTCAACGGGTGTAAAGAATCTAGACAAAGTAAAATAAAGTTACAGCCGGCGTGGACTATTGTCTTGCGCTTGGACGGAGCGATCGCCTGTAGCGGGCGGGGGTAGTGCCGGTGAGGCGCCTGAAATGCTTGATGAAATAGCTCTGATCGCCAAAACCGACGTCATAGGCAATTTGCGCGCAGCTCATGCCGGTATGCTCCAGAAGGTGCTGCGCATGGCGGACGCGGGCTTCCTGGACTACCTGCAGAACGGTTCGGCCGGTATAGTCCTTCACGAGGTGCGAGAGCCGCGAAGTGCTCAGTCCCACGGATCGAGCCAGTTTGGTCAGCGAGATCTTGCCCGCGAAATCTCTGCCGATCAAATCGAGTGCCTGGCGCACTTTCATGTTTGACCGGTTTGATCCGTGGAGATAGACCCCCTCGATAAAGCCGTCGAGGGCTTCCATGAGAACCATTGACAGCTCTTCAAAATCCATGGCGGTTACCAGGCGCTCGGTCCATGTGTGGTTGCGCTCGATTAGAGGTTCCAGCAGCGGATTGTCTTCGATCGCGGCACGTGTCAGACAGCTCATCAGTTCGATGGTGCGCGCCCTCAGGACGACCAGCCTTGGGGAGGACATGTAGATTGTGGCAAGCATTTCATTGAGAATGCGCCGTGCCTCGTTCCGGTCTCCGGCCCGTATGTTGGCCAGCAGCACTCTCTCTTTCTCGAAAGCGTAAAGTGCCGGTGCGCCGCTGCGCTTCTGATCCTCAATGGCCTTGGCGAACTGTTCCTGCTGGCGGATGCGAAGACGGTTCTCGTCCATCAGAAGCGGCTTCCACCCGCTCATCTGATAGAACAATTCCTGCAGCCTGCGACAGGCCTTTTCGACCCTGGCGGTCTGCCAGCGGGGCAGTCGGCCAAGGTACGATTCAGCTTCCTGCTCAGGCATGCCGTAGCGGACCATGTAATCGATGCTCTGGTCGAGGCTGTTGCCGACCAGCACTTCTCCGCCGATCAGTCCGCCGTGTATGCGCCGCCTGTCTTCCAGCGCCACCACCCAGGTGCAAACGGCCGGACAGACGTTATAAACGTAAGGCCGCCCCTGGTTACCGCTCTCCTGCAATGCGAAATCACGCCGCCGGCGAGTATTGGAAAGCGACGACAGCGGGTCGGGCCCGGACTGCACCGTCCCCAGCAGATCCATGAAGGCCGGCCGCAGGCCGTATTCGCCCTGGTAAGCCGCCGTCACCTGAGCCATGAGCCGTTTCGACAAGATCGCCATATAACTTCGCCAAGCACACCCTGAACTAAACAATATACAAAGCATTCTGAGCGTTTTTGCGCAGGATTGCAACAGGATCGTTATATTTTTTAATCCGATCCGTCTAGACTCCATCGCGGGTGGATTCTATTGTGGTTCGCGTTATGTTTGAGGCGGCCGGTGTGCGGCCGCACCGGTTGAAGAGACATGGGAGGGTTGCCGTGAGTCTACTGCAGGACATAGCCGAAGCCCTGATGAAGGGCAAGGCGAACGACGTGAAGGAAATGGTGTTGAAGGCTCTTGAAGCCAAGGAAGAGCCGGGCAAGATCCTGAATGAAGGTCTGCTGGCGGGCATGAGCGTTATCGGCGAGCGTTTCAAGAAGAACGAAGTTTACGTTCCCGAAGTGCTGATTGCCGCGCGCGCCATGAAAGCCGGCATGGAAGTGCTGCAGCCCGAGCTGAGCAGCGCCGGCGTCCAGCCGATCGGCACGGCGGTCATGGGCACGGTCAAGGGCGACCTTCACGATATCGGCAAAAACCTGGTCTGCATGATGCTCGAAGGCGCAGGCTTCAAGGTCGTGGATATCGGCATCGACGTGGAACCACAGAAGTTCGTCGAAGCCGCCGTCGAGAACAAGGCCGCCGTCGTCGGTGTATCGGCCCTGCTGACTACCACGATGACCAATATGAAGGCGGTTGTCGAGGCCCTCAAGGCCTCGGACCTGGGCGACAAGACCAAGGTCATGATCGGCGGCGCCCCCGTGACTCAGGCCTTCTGCGACGAGATCAAGGCCGACGGCTATGCCCCCGACGCGGCTTCCGCGGCCGACCTCGCCAAGCAGCTCATCGGCAAGTAAACCGATAGCTTTACGGGATTCGCCAACAACCCGGCGGCGCCGAGAGACGCCGCCGGGTTTCTTCTTTCAGGGCGAGAATGCTTCAATTTGTCCCCGCCTGTGCCTTGAACGCTTGACGCATTCTCCCGCCTGCCATATGTTCCCCCCTTTTACTGAGACGGAATGGTATTGCCGCAATGAAGACGATCGTTGAGCGCGTCAGGCATGGAGAGATCCTCGTTTCGGACGGGGCATGGGGAACCTATCTGCAGAAGAACGGTCTGCGGCCGGGAGAGTGCCCCGAGCTGTGGTGCATCGAGCATCGCGACATAGTCTTCGGCATCGCAAAGAGTTATCTCGATGCCGGCGCTGATATGGTGCAGACCAACAGTTTCGGCGGAACGCGGTTCAAGCTGGAACACTTCGGCCTGATGGATCGCGCGGCCGAGATCAATCGCGCGGCAGCCGCTGTCTCGCGCGAGGCGGCCGGGCCCGACAGGCACGTTATCGCTTCCGTCGGCCCCACCGGCAAGATACTGATCATGGGAGACGTGACCGAAAACGAGATATACGAGGCTTTCCGGGAACAACTCGTTGCGCTCGAGGAAGGCGGCGCCGATGCCTGTTGCATCGAAACTTTCGCTGCCATCGACGAAGCATCCCTGGCCGTCAAGGCAGCAAAAGAGAATACTTCTCTGGAAGTGATCTGCACGTTCACTTTCGAACGGACCGCCCGCGGAGACTACCGCACCATGATGGGCGTCTCGCCGAAAGAAATGGCCGCCGCGATCGCTGCGGCGGGAGCGGACATCATAGGAACCAACTGCGGCAACGGAATGTCCCGCATGGCCGGGATAGTCGCTCAATTGAGGGAGACCAACGCGGACATTCCAATCCTGGTCCACGCCAACGCAGGCGCCCCGGTCAATGTCGACGGCGTCGATACTTTTCCCGAAACGCCCGAAGAAATGGGGCGCAACGCCGTTGCGGTCGTTAACGCGGGAGCCAATATTGTCGGGGGCTGTTGCGGCACCACACCGGAGCACATCCGCGCCATAAGGAAAGCCGTCGCGGGCACCCGCAAGGGTTGAAGCATCGTCAAATTGCAGTAAACCTGTCGGAAGTCTTACAGCAAGTCGAACGGGAGCGGAAATGCAGATATCAAAGTTCATCTCGGTAGGCGAAAACATTCACTGCACGCGGATCTACAAAGTCGGCGGCAGTTATGTCAAAGAAGGAGATGGCGGCAACTGGTCTATTCACTACAAGACCGAAGAAGGCGCGGGTCAGCTCCCCATTCCGGAGCAATTTATCGGCGGGGCGGATTGGGAAAACGGCAAAGTGAAGCACTGTGCCGCGGCGATATGGCAGGGCAACTACGGCAACGACGCCGACAAATCCGCCGGGATAGCCTACCTGCAGGCCATGGCGCGCAAACAGGAAGCCGCCGGGGCGACATATCTGGATATCAACGTCGATGAGTTCAGCACCAACGTTGAAGAACGTGTCCGGCTGATGAAGTGGACTGTGGAAGTCGTTCAGCAGGCATCGTCCCTTCCCATAAGCATTGATTCTTCGAACCTCGACATCCTGCGGGCGGGACTGGAGGCCTGCGGTGCCGCGAAAGGACCGGCCATGGTGAACTCCGTTTCGCTTGAACGGCCGGAAGCTATTGAAGTGGCGGCCGAGTTCAAGGCCGTCGTAATCGCATCCGCCGCGGGGGAAAAGGATCTGCCCTCGACGACGGACGACCGCCTGGCGAATCTTGACGGGCTGATGCCCACGCTGGCCGAGGCCGGCATTGCACTGCCGTCGATTCATATCGACCCGCTTGTCTTCCCGGTTTCGGTCGACAGCCGGAATGCCGGAAGCTTTCTGGAAGCGGTCAGGGCTATCCGCGGGAAATACGGCCCGCAGATTCACATAGTCGCCGGTTTAAGCAATATCTCTTTCGGCATGCCCAGCCGCAAACTGATCAACCAGGTGTTCACGCACATGGCTGTCGAAGCAGGCGCGGACGGCGGCATAGTCGACCCCCTGCAGATCAACGTGCCCGTCCTGAACGCCCTGGATCCCGAATCGGAGCCCTACAAGCTGGCGCATGCGCTGTTGACCGGCGAAGACGAATTCGGCATGAACTTCATCATGGCTTCGCGCGAAGGCAGACTGTAGAGAGCATCCCTTTTCCCGGAGCAGTGTCGGGTACCGGGACCCGAGGCGCTCCATCGGATGCCCTGGAGTAATGGAGCATTGGAGTGTTGTGAGAAGGGTCATTAACGGCCTGGAGACAACCACCCATTACTCCAACAGTCCGGCACTCCGGACCATGCCGGACCTCATAACGGCAACCGTCGCATGCTTGCCGTTTGCCGAAGATCCGCAACCTGGGACAACCCCGTTTTTTTCGGTTTGCGATTCCGGGCGCGCGGTCTATCCTGAGACCGTCATGGGTTCGGGAAACCAGCCGCGGGTCGTCATCGTCGGACCGGGAGCCATCGGCTGCCTGTTCGCCTGCCTGCTTGCGCGGAGCGGCTTCCGGGTCAGCCTTCTGGACAAGTATCCCGGGCGGGCGCGCCTGCTCTCCGAGAGGGGAATCTCTCTTGAGGAGGGTGGCATATCGCGCATCAAGATACCGGTTTTTGCCGAACCGGGGTCCGTTATTGATGACTGCGACGTCCTTATTGTCTGCGTCAAGGCCTTTGATACGCGGGCCGCGGTTCGCCACGCCATGTCGCTGGTCAAGAACGGCACCACGGTTGTTTCACTTCAGAACGGGCTTGGGAACCTTGAAGCCATAGCGGAACACGTCCCGCCCGGGCGGGTCGTCTGCGCCGTAACCGGTCATGGTGCAACCAGCCTCGCGCCCGGCTCGGTGAGGCACGCTGGAAGCGGCATCACACGGGTGGCTCCCTTCGTGGCGGAGGGCATGCACCGTGCCCGCGCGGTCGCCGAGATTATCGGGTCGGCGGGTCTGGAGGCGGAAAGCCTGCCCGACGTCGAGACGGTGCGCTGGAGCAAGCTCATCGTCAATGCCGCGGTCAACCCGCTCAGCGCCATCCATAACGTTCCCAACGGCAGCCTCGCGCGCGATCCGGAGCTGCTGGAATATATGCGCCTGGCCGCCGGGGAGGGTCAACGGGTGGCCGTCTCCAAAGGAGTAGGTTTGCTCTACGCCGACGCGGCAAGCGAGACCGAAAGGGTCTGCCGCGAAACGGCCGGAAATCTTTCATCAATGCTGCAGGACGTGCGACGAAGAAGACGAACGGAAATCGACGCCATTAACGGCGCCATCGTCCGCACCGGTTCGGACCTCGGCATCGCCACACCGGTCAACGCGGAACTTACCGACGCAATTCATCGGATCGAAGAGAGCTACAGCGATGCCGCTTAACCCGCCGATCACCACCTGACCTTGTCAGTTATGAAAAGCTGGTCCCGGCTGCCGGGCGGAATGTCGATGCCCTGCCGGAACGGAAAGCCTTCCGGCACGCGGCGTTCAAGCAGCGGCAGCCAGGAACTCTCGGCGCCGTCCGCCAGCGATCTTGTATAGGGTTTGTCGCCGGTTGCGGTCGTCAGGTAGATTCCCGCCAGCGGAAAACGGTTTGTGTTTATTTCCAGCAGTTCACCGGTGTTGCGCGGCAGAAGAAGCGACCGGCGGTTGCCGTACCAGGCCGTCGCCCATGGAATGTCCGTACAGATCGTCTCACCGGGTTCCGTAAGTCCGCAAACGTACTCGGCGAACGGAGGGAAATATGGCGGATAAGGTATCGAAGCCCTGGTGCCCGAGATAATCAACATCGCCGGCGCCGCGGTCAGAACCACGAGCCAGCCCGTCAGCAACGGCTGCCAGAACGCATCGGGCCAGGCGGTCTTCTCCGCCACCAGTTCGAATGCAAAACCCACGCCGCAGATGACTACAGCGGGCAGCAGGGACCGCAGAGCGTCACCCGAACCGCTAAGCGCACAGAGCACGATCAGCATGAGCAGTCCCGCACCGACGCACCACCCGAGCGCCTGAACTACCCGATCTTCGCGGGGCACGAAGAAAGAAACAAGGAACAGGCAGATCGCCAGACCGCTGCCGATCGTTCTCAGATCGAGGTCATACAAGCGGCCCAGATTGGAGGCAATCTTCAGCTTCATGGCAGGCACCGTTCTGATTACGCGCACGTCCGGGGTAGTCGTGCGGTCAAATCCCTGGTCTTCGTAAAGAACGCTGTCGTTCAAACAAGTGTAGGGCGCGATGCCGAGAATGTGCCCGCTCACGGCACGGTTCCTTATCAACCAGGGAGCAGCCACGACCAGTGCTATGAGAGCCGCGGCTGCCGCGGCCGTCCACCCCCCCCTGCCGCCGCTCAACCCGACAAAGACGGCCACAACAGGCACAACGACAAACATCCGGTACCCTGTCAGGAAAGCCAGTCCCGCCGTCAAGCCGCTCAGCAGAAGGGGCGTCAGCCATAACAACGGATGCCGCTCTTTTTTCTTGTTTCTGACTGCCGTAACCGCCGACCAGACTGCTGCCGTCGCAAGCAGAGCCGTCAGCGGCAGCGCCGTACCCGAAATACTGTCGGACAGAACGCTGTGGGTCGTCAGGAATATGAGCGATGATGCCAGGGCCACGGGCCTGTTGAAAAGGCTCATGGCCGTCAGGAAGATCAGGCCGACCGTGGCCGCGGAGAACAGAATGCCGAGAGGCGCGACAACCCGTCTCTCCGGCTCGAAAATGCGTGTACCTGCCTTACTCTCGAAGTCCGGCCGGATCGTCCGAAAACACCACGAAAGCACCAGCGGATAGAGCGGTGCTTGCCGTATGTCGGGATAACCGTCCGTAATCGCACCGTCGCGCAGCATCCACAAATCGGCCGGACGGATACAGAATGTTCGGAAGCCTTCGCCCTCGGCCAGCCGGCGCGCAAGCTGAGCGGCCTCCATCGCGGCCGGTTCCCTGAGACCGCGAAATCGCGAAAACCGATAGATGCCGAAAACACCCAGAACCAGAATCGCGAAGACGATAATCCGCAAGACCTTCACAGCGACGCCCTGGGTCAGGCTGTTTACGAGGCCCTGCGCTTTCTCTTCAATTGACATATGGCTCTGCCCCTATCCGCAGCAGGTTCCGTCAAAACATTCGCCCTGTATAGGCGCCTCGACTTGGCTACGAAGACGGCAACGGCTCTTCCTCCGCGTATTGTCTGAGTTTTCGATGCAGTGTCCTTCTGCTTATTCCCAGCGCGGAGGCGGCTTTAGTACGGTTGCCGTTGTTTTCTTCGAGCGCCGCCATGATCATCGACTTCTCGGCGTCCGCCAGCGAGGCGCCGCCGGTGGCGGCGTGCTGCAGCGCGCGCGGTCGCCCCCGCCCGGTGATGCGCCTGCTGTCGGATGCTCGACGGAATGTCGCGAGCAGTCAGCCTGTCGCCTCTGGCCAGAACCACCATTTTCTCGATCGCGTTGCGAAGTTCGCGCACGTTTCCCGGCCAGTCATAGCTCGACAGGATGTCAACGGCATCCCTCGTGATCGTCTCCACCTGCTTGCTGTTTTTTTCGCTGAACTCGCGGATGAAATGCCGGCAAAGGAGGCCCACGTCCTCCAGCCTGTCGCGCAGCGGCGGCAGCTTAATGCTGACCACGTCCAGGCGGAAGAAAAGATCCTCGCGGAACTTACCCTCCTCGACCAGCGCTTTCAGGTCCTTGTTGGTCGCCACGACCAACCGGATATCGACCTGCACAGTGCGGTCGCCGCCGACGCGTTCGAAGGCGCGTTCTTCCAGGACCCGCAGCAGCTTGACCTGCACCGCCGGGTCGACCTCCGAAACCTCGTCCAGAAAGAGGGTGCCGCCGTCTGCCATTTCGAAGCGTCCGCGGCGCTGCGCCACGGCGCCGGTGAACGCGCCCTTCTCGTGACCGAACAGTTCGCTTTCCAGCAAGGTCGGCGACAGCGCCGCGCAGTGCACCGCCACGAACGGTCCCTTGGCCCGGGTACTGAGCTGATGCACCGCATGCGCCACCAACTCCTTGCCCGTCCCACTCTCTCCCTGGATCAGAATGGTGGCTTGGGTGGGCGCCGCCTGGTTGATCGTCTCGTACATGTCCTGCATCGCGCGCGAGTTCCCCACCAAGCCGCCCAGGCCGTACTTCTGGTCGAGCTGGCGGCGAAGACTCAGATTCTCGCTCTCCACGTCTCGCGAACGCAGCGCCCGGGCAAGTAGCAGTTCGAGATGGTCCAGGTTAACGGGTTTCATCAGGAAATCATAGGCGCCGCTTTTCATTGCCTCGACGGCCGTTTCAACGTTGCCGTATGCCGTCAGCAGAATGCACAGCAGGCCCGGGTTGTGCGCCAGCGCCCTCTGCAAAAGCGTCAGACCGTCCATGCCCGGCATGCGCACGTCGCTGAGAAGGATGTCGACATTCTGCTCGGTCAGAATGGCCAGGGCCTTTTCACCGCTTTCCGCCGTGATGATACTGTAGCTGCTTCGCAGGGCGCGCTCCAACCCGTCACGCGTGTTCTTGTCGTCGTCGACCACAAGAACCCTGGGTTTTCCATCGCCTTCACTCATTCTCTTCCGCCTTTCGTGTCACGATGCCGGGGCGCTCGCCTTCTTTCGATGCCTTCAGCAGTCTTACCCGGCGTTCGGCCAGCGGCAGGAACACTGTGAAACAAGTTCCCTCCTCTGGTTTGCTGGCCACTTCCAGACGGCCACCGTGTTCCTGAATAATCCGCTGCACGATCATCAGCCCGAGTCCCGAACCATCGGTTTTCGTCGTATGATAAGGTTCGAAGATTTGCGCAAAATCCTCCGGCCTGATGCCCTTGCCGGTGTCCCGAAACGCCATCGCCAGGAACTGATCCTCGATCGAGAGCGCGATACGCAGCGAACCGCCGTCGGGCATGGCCTGGAAGGCGTTCTTGATCACGTTGAACAATAGCTGCTTGATCTGGTCGCGATCGACCGGAATGCGCGGAATCGGCATCCTGCAGTCGATCTCGACGTCTATCTTCCTGTTCTGGATCTCCTCCTTCATCAGCAAGAGGGTTTCTTCAAGAATACTCTCGATTCTTTGCGGCGCCAGTTTTGGTTTGGTCGGACGGATAGCACGCAGGAACTGGGTGATGATCATATCCAGACGGGACACCTCGTTGCCGGCCACATTCGCCAGTTCCTCCAATCCTCCCCGGAATTCGTCGGGCAGCTTGCGGATCTCTCGGCCCAGGAGCTGCAGATGAATATGTAGCGCGTTCAATGGGTTGCCTATCTCATGGGCCACCCCGGCCGCCAGGAGTTTCAGCGCGTTCAGTCGCTCAGATTCCAGCACGCTGGCTTCGCGCTCACGTTCGTTGGTCACGTCGCGCAGAATTACCAGAGCGCCCGCTTCACCGCCTCCCTCAAGAACCATCGGGACCGCGTAGAAATTCAGAAAGCGGTGCTCGGGATAGGTCACTTCGATCTCGTGGCTGATCAGCCTGGACCATTCGCTTTCGTCGAGCTGCAGCAGGCGATGCCAGTCGACGTCTCGCAGGAAGCGTGACACCGGACGGCCCCTGGCAGAGTCGGCCGAAAAACCGACCAGCCGCTCCGCCGCCCCGTTGGCATAGGTCAATCTGCCGTGGCCGTCGATCACAAGAATACCTTCCTGGATCGACTGAAAGACCGTCTCCAGCAGGCCGCGCTCCTGGGCCAGCCGCAGGAACTGGGTTTGCAGGCTCTGCGGATCCAGCCGGTCCAGCCGTTCAACCAGTTTGTCGAAGAAAGCCGCTTTCATTGCACTGCCGGCACCGCCGAGGCATTCAGTCACTACGTCGAATCTGCGCCAACATGGCACAATGGCAGCTATGGAACTTTCCGTCAATCAGATAAGGACAGAGACATTAGTATCCATCAGGACGCGAGGGCGCGGAGTGCGGTCAGGCTTTGCCGGGCCTGTTCCCTGAGAAAGAGTGTGTCTATGCCGACGGCTATGAACGTATAACCGTCCTCGACCGCCTTCTCAACCGCTTCCGCGGTCGGAATGACCACGTGCAGGCCGGCCGACTTACCTGCCGCAGCGGCGGCCGCGCGCAATCTGCTGCAGGCCTCGCTCACTTGCGCGGCGGCGGTTCGGCCGGGAATGCCGAAACTCCCGCTCAGGTCATAGGGTCCTACGAAGACGCCGTCGATACCGTCGGTCGCCAGTATGGCTTCGACGTTCCGAACCGCTTCCGCGGTTTCGATCATGGCGACGACCGCAATGTCATCATTGGCCGTCGCGGCATAGTTATCGAAATCGGTTCCGTAGTCGTTCATGCGTGAAAAGCAGTACCCCCTTATTCCGCGCGGAGGATATTTGGCGGACCGGACGGCGCGTTCGGCTTCGGCGGCCGTGTTGACCATGGGCACGATGATTCCCCGCGCGCCCATGTCCAGCATGAGGCGGATCGCCATGGGTTCGTTGCAGCGCACGCGTGCCAGCGGCACCGGTCCCCTGCCGTGCATTCCCCTCGCCAGATTGGCGAAGGCGGCAGCATCGATGTCGGCATGCTCGCAATCCGCCGCCAGCCAGTCGAATCCGACGCCCGCGAGAATCTCCGCCACCGCCGGATGCCCTATCTGTATCCAGGTGCCGAAGGCCGGCTTTCTTCCCAGCAACGCCTGCCGAACCGGATTTCCTGTCTGCATCGCTTTCCCTCAACCGTGGTCCCGCCCCGCAAACATTCTTCCCGAAGCGGAACGATGATCCACTATAATACCGACATCATCAACAAAAAAGGAGGAGTGCCCCACCATGCAGTCACGGAGACGCGGTGATTCCTGCCTTCATTGCCCACCGTCTTTCTCGCGGGGTTCATTCACGCGACTAGGAACCAATTATGCTGATTTGCGTTCTGCCTGCCGTACGTTGCTTCTCTCGGACTTCCGAGGGGCGGGAAGCCTTCTTTCTCTCCATATACATCGGTAACTGTTAACATGTCTCAGCAAGGAAGTGGTTTACCGCATGGACACCGCAGAAGTGACAACAAAAACGGCATTGGTCCGTTCCCGGATTCCGGGTGTGGATTACGTCATTAATCCGTACACCGGTTGCGGGCATGCCTGCCGGTACTGTTACGCGGTGTTCATGCGGAAGTATTCAAAGCAGCACCAGGATTCGAAGTGGGGCAGCTTTGTTGAAGTCAAAGCGAACATAGTTGATATATTGCGCGATGAGCTTTCGCATAAGCGAAAGACCGGGAACGCCATGCTC